>Ga0335069_10013489_pt1 | contig 11470 bp, 10 predicted proteins | sample Lox_Sample_11_FD_206714 | JGI IMG/M metagenome (GOLD analysis project Ga0335069, IMG submission 206714) | Soil microbial communities from Loxahatchee National Wildlife Refuge, Florida, United States - Lox_Sample_1.1 | ecosystem: Environmental > Terrestrial > Soil > Wetlands | place: USA... | reverse complement strand
TGCCGAGAGGCTGTTGTTGAACAGCGTCAGGCCCACGCTGCCGGCCGAGTAGCTGTTCAGCCCGGGCGCCGGCAGGTTGACGAAGTTCGGGCTCCCGACGGTGACGTTGTTGATCGAGATGTTCGGGTTGTTCGTGTTCGTGGTCGGGATGTTCGTCCCGTTGGACGGACCGTAGTAGGAATTCGCGCCGCTGTTGAGCCAGTAGTTGTGCGAGACCTTGGCGATGCCGAAGCGCGCGCCGAGGTCGCGGGTGAACTGGTCGTTGGCCTGCACGATCCGGGCCTCGATCATCACCTGCGGCACCGGGATGTCGATCCGCGCCAGCAGGCGCCGGACCTCCTCCAGCTTCGACGCGGTGTCCTGGACGAACAGCTGGTTGGTACGCACGTCGACGACGGCGCTGCCACGCTTGGACAGCAGCCGCTGCTTCTCGTTGGACAGCAGCACGCGGACGTCGTCGGCCTTCTGGTAGTTGACCGTGAAGCTCTCGGTGCGCAGCGGCTCGAGGTCGGCGATCTGGCTCTTCGCTTCGAGGTCGAGCTTCTCCTTGGCCGCGAGCTCGTCCTTCGGCGCGACGAGGATCACGTTGCCGTTCTTGCGCATGTCGAGGCCCTTGCTCTGCAGGATGATGTCCAGGGCCTGGTCCCAGGGCACGTCCTTCAGGCGCAGCGTGATCGAGCCGCCGACGGAATCCGAGGTGATGATGTTGAGGTTCGTGAAGTCGGCGATGACCTGCAGCAGCGCGCGGACGTCGACGTTCTGGAAGTTCAGCGACAGGCGCTCGCCCTGGTAGCCCTGGCGGCTTCCGCCCTGGAACAGCCGCGTCGGATCCTCCTTGACCGGCTTCACCTCGATCACGAAGCGGTTGTCGCTCTGGTAGGCGTTCTGCTCCCACTGGCCGCGCGGCGTGATCACCATGTGGACGTTGCCGGCCTGCGGGAAGGTGTTGACCATCGCGACCGGCGTGCCGAAGTCGGTGACGTCGAGCTTGCGGCGCAGGGAGTCCGGCAGCGACGCGCCGAGGAAGTCGACCACGACGTTGGCGCCCTGCTGCCGGATGTCGACGCTGGTGCCCGGGTCGCTCAGGTCGACGATGATCCGGCCCTCGCCTTCGGCACCGCGGCGGAAATCGATCGCGCGAACGGCGCGCTCGCCGGAGGCGGCGGCGGCCGGTGCGGCCACCGGAGCGGCGGTGGCGACCGGAGCCGGCGCCGGCGCGGCGGCGGGCGCGGGCGCGGCGGCGGCGACCGGAGCCGCGGCCGGCGCGGCGTCCTGCGCCCGGAACGTCGTCGTGTCGGCCGTCGAGCCGATCGCGACGCGGACCGTGTTGCCCTCGACGTTGACCGTGTACGGGCCCGCCTTGCGCAGGTTCAGCACGACGCGCGCGCGACCCTGCGCCTGCACGACGTTGACCGAACGCAGGTCGCCCTGGTTGATCTCCACGGCGCTGCGGCCGAGGTTGTTGTTCGTCTGCGGCAGGTCGAGCGCGATCCGCGGCGGGTTCTCGATCGAGAAGCTCGGCGGCGTGCCGACGACCGCATCCTTCAGCTGGATCGTCAGGAAGACGCCGCCGCCGGTCTGGGTCGCGTCGATGCGCTCGATGCTGTTGGAGGCGACCGCGGCGGCGGCGGGCGCCGCATCCTGCGCGTGGCCCACGAGCGGCAATGCCGCGGCCATCCAGGACGTCGCCGCCAGCATGACCAGACGCTTAACCGAAAAACTCATTTCTTGCTCCCTTGCTGCGCTTGGCTGCCTCCGGCGCCTTGCTGCAATTCGAGTTTGGCGGGCCGCTCGACCCATTCACCCGCCGCGTCCTGCACGATTTCCTTCAACTGGACCTCGGTCTCCGAGATCCGCGTCACGAGGCCGAAGTTCTGGCCGACGTAATTGCCGATCCGCACCAGGTGCGTCGCGCCGCTCGTTTCCAGCAGCGCCACGTTGGTGCCGTCGCGATGCATCATCCCGACCATGCGGATCTGGTCGAGCGGAAAGCCTTCCAGCACCTCGCGGCGCCGGTCCAGGTCGGGCCGGATCGCGCTCGCGCTGGCGCGCGCCTGCTGCTGGCGCGCGACCGCCATCAGGATCTTCTGCGGATCGAACGGATCGATCTGGTTCGCCGCGTCGTAGACGTACGGCACGAATTCCTTGGGCTCCGGCACCGGCTCGGTGTTCGGCTTCATCGAGGCCTTCAGGTTGTTCATCCACTGCTGCAGTTCGGCATCGCTCGACATGCCGCACGCGGACACGAGCGCGGAGACGGCAAGCGGCAGGAGGAAACGGATCGGCTTCATCGGCATTCCGTCACTTCTTCGCGCCCTGCTTGGCGGCGTCGCGTGCCTTGCGCTGGTTCGAGATTTCCTCCTCGTCGAGGTAACGGAACGTCTTCGCGGTGGCATCCATCGCGAGCACGCCGTTGGTGCCGGCCTGCAGGTTGAGGTTGTTGAGGGTCACGATCCGCGGCAGGTTCGCGATGTCGCTCGTGAACGCGCCCAGGTCGTTGTACCGGCCGCTGACGCGCACGGCGATCGGCAGCTCGGCGTAGTAGTCGCGCAGCACGGTCTGCCCCGGCCGGAACAGCTCGAACTGCAGGCCGCGCCCGATGCCGGCCTGGTTGATGTCCGACAGCAGCGCGTCCATCTCGGCCTTGCTCGGCAGCTGCTTCTCCAGCGTCAGCACATACTGGCCGACCTGGTCCTTCTGCCGGCGCAGCTCGTCGAGGTTGATCGCCTGCTGCAGCTTGGTCTTGAACTCCTGCTTGAGCGAGTCCTCGCGCGCGCGCAGCTGCTCGAGTTCGGCCTGCTGGTCGCTCCACAGCAGCCACCAGCCGGCCACGGCGCAGAGCGCGACGATCACGCCCCACAGCACGAGCCGCGGCAGGATCGGCCACGTGCCGACGTTGTCGAGCGTGAGGTTCTTGAACTGCGCTGCGATATTGCGGCCGGTCGCCATCGTCACCTTCCCTGGGCCATCGTCGTGGCAAGCATCGTCGGTCGGGGCGCGCGCATCAGCCGTTGCTCGCGGCGGCGACCGGCTTGACCGGCGTGGCGCCCGGCGCCGGCGCGGCGACGCGCTCCGGCGTGGCCTTCATCGTGAAATTCAGCGCGAAGTCGAACAGCCGGCGCTGGATGCCCTGCGGGCCCTGGCTGGCGATCTTGATCTCGACCAGTTCGGGCTTCTCCAGGTAGCGGCCGTTGTTCTGCAGGTTGCGCAGGAATTCGGAGACGCGCTCGTTGGACGCCGCCCAGCCGGTCAGGCTGACCTTGCGGTCCTCCTGCTTGATCGACTTCAGGTAGATGCCCTCGGGCGTCAGCTTCGTCAGCTCGTCCATCAGGTAGACCGGCTGGTTGCGGTCGGCCTGCAGGTCCTCGACGGCCTTCTGGCGCGAACGCAGCGCCTCGATCTCCTGCTTCAACGTCGCGATCTCGCGGATCTGCACGTCGAGCTTGCGGTTCTCGGCCTCGATCAGCGCGTTGCGGTCGCGCTGGCCGTTGATGTAGCCCTGCAGGATCGACCAGACGAGGCCGACCAGCACGGCGCCGGCCAGCACCGACAGGCCGGTCATCACGTAGAACGCCTTCTTCTGGCGTTCGCGCCGCGCCTCGCGGTGCGGCAGCAGGTTGATGCGGATCCTCATCAGTCGAACCTCCGCATCGCGAGCCCGCACGGCACGAGCAGCGCCGGTGCGTCCAGGCGCAGCTGCTTGTCGCGCACCGCGCTGGAGATTTCCATGCCCTTGAACGGCGAGATCACCGACGTCGGCACCTGGGCACGGTCCATCAGCGCCTCCGGCAGCCCGGTGAGCACCGCCGAGCCGCCGGCGAGCATGATCTGGTCGACGCGCGTGTACGGCGTCGACGTGAAGAAGAACTGCAGCGCCCGCGTGATTTCCGTCGCCGCGGTGTCGATGAAGGGCTTCAGGACGTCGGTCTCGTAGTTGGCCGGCAGGTCGCCGCTGCGCTTCTTCTGCTCCGCCTCTTCCGACGGGATGCCGTAGGCGCGCGCGATGTCGCCGGTGAGCTGCTGGCCGCCGAACGGCTGCTCGCGCTCGTAGATCGCCTCGCCGCCGTGGAGCACGGCGACGCTGGTCGTGTTGGCGCCGATGTAGAACACGGCGATGACGAGGCCTTCGCCCTCGTTCGGGAACTGCGCGATCAGCCGCTCGAGCGCGGAGCGCGACGCATACGACTCGACGTCGACGACGAGCGGCTTCAGGCCGGCGGCCTGCGCCACCGCCATCCGGTCCTCGACCTTCTCCTTGCGCGAGGCCGCGATCAGCACCTCGACGTCGTCCGGCGCGCTGGGGATCGGCCCGAGGACCTGGAAGTCGAGGCTCACCTCGTCGAGCGCGAACGGAATGTACTGGTTCGCCTCGCTCTCGACCTGCATCTCCATCTCTTCGTCGCGCAGGTTGCCCGGCAGCGCGATCCGCTTCGTGATCACGGCCGACGGCGGCAGCGCCATCGCGACGTTCTTGATCTTCGTCCCCGACCGGCGCCATGCGCGGCGTACCGCCTCGGCGACGATGTCGATCTTGTCGACGTTGCCGTCGACGACCGCGCCGCGCGGCAGCGGCTCGATGGCATAGCGCTCCAGCCGCATCGTGCCGCCAGCATCCGACAGCTCGACCAGCTTGACGCTCGATGAACCGACGTCGAGGCCGACCAGCGGCGGCGTCTTGGATGAGAAGGGCAACTCGAAAGCCAAGGTGTAGCTCCCGTCAGGGTCGGCTGGAAAAAAAAGCCAAGAGAACCGCCGCGGTGGCGGCCTTCACGCGCGCGATCCCGCGCAGCCGCGATGTGCCCGTTCCGAGGTGAAACCGGGGCGAAATGGCATTTGCCTTATCTTTCGAGAGTTTATCGCGCGTTTGTCGCAATGTACTTGAGATGCTAACAATAGACCCAAAGTCTGCACAAGCCCTGTCACCCTTGAAATTAGGCGGGAAATCAGGCCACTTCGACGATTACCGCGCGCCGACCGCGCGATGCGGGCCGATTACCGGCATGGGAGCGGGTGATTCCCCCCTGGCCCGGCCCCGGCCGCCCCGGCGCCACGGCGCGTACGGCGACCTCTCTATAATCCGCCGCTTCGAGTTCCGGCCATCGCCGGATAACGAGCGAATTCCCGCTGCACAGCCGCGTGCCACCGCACCCCGGGGCCCAGGCCGGCATGACGCGCGATCGGCGCGCGGCACCGCCCTTGCGGCGCAGCAGGTTCCACTCCTGAGACGCGCTCCTGCGCGGCGCGCGCGGCGGCCCCACTCCGCCACCCATCGACATCGTGCCCGAACGTAACGACGACAACGACGACAGCGCCGCCCGGAATTCCCCACGCGACCTCGTCGATCGCGCGCTGGCGTGGCTCAACTCCCGCACCGGACGGCGGACCGCCGCCGTCGCCGGCATCGTCGTCGGCGGCGCGCTGGCCGCCACGCTGCTGCTCGGCTTCGCGTTCACCCTGGTCTACGCCAACCTGCCGCCGATCGACAGCCTCGTCGATTACCGGCCCAAGATTCCGCTGCGCGTCTGGACGGCCGACAACGTCCTGATCGGCGAATTCGGCGAGGAAAGGCGCACCTACGTCCCGATACAGGACGTTCCGGAACGCCTTAAGCAGGCGATCCTCGCCGCGGAGGACGACAGCTTCTATCACCATCGCGGCGTCGACGTCACCGGACTCGCGCGCGCGGCGCTCGCGAACTTCGCCTCCGGCCGGCGCGGCCAAGGTGGCAGCACGATCACGATGCAGGTCGCGCGCAATTTCTACCTGAGTTCCGAGCGCAGCTACCTGCGCAAGATCTACGAGATCGCGCTGTCCTACAAGATCGAGTCCTCGCTCTCCAAGGACCGGATCCTGGAGGTCTACATCAACCAGATCTTCCTCGGCCAGCGCGCCTACGGCTTCGCGTCGGCGGCGCAGATCTACTTCGGCAAGCCGCTGAAGGACCTGTCCGTCGCGGAAACCGCGATGCTGGCCGGGTTGCCGGCCGCCCCCAGCGCCTACAACCCGCTGGTGAACCCGAAGCGCGCGAAGGCGCGCCAGTCGTACGTGCTCGGGCGGATGCAGACGCTGGGCTTCATCGACAAGCCGACGTACGACGCGGCGATCGCGGAGGAACTGCGCCCGCGCTCCGCGTTGACGGTGACCACGACGCAGATCCACCCGCGCGTGCACGCGGAATTCGCCGCCGAGACCGTGCGGCAGCTGATGTTCGACGTCTTCCACGAGGAGACCTACTCGCGCGGGCTGAACGTCTACACGACGATCCTCTCGGACGACCAGCAGGTCGCCGACAACGCGCTGCGCGCGCAGGTGCTCGACTACGACCGGCGCTACGGGTACCGCGGCCCGGAGGCGTTCGTGACGATGGAACCGGCCGCCGGACGCGAACAGCGCATCGAGGACGCGCTCGCCGAAGCGATCGACAGCGACGGGCTGCCGGCGGCCGTCGTGCTGCAGGCCGGGCCCAAGGAGGTGCAGGCGCAGCTCGCCGGCGGCGAGGTCGTGACGGTGAACGGCGACGGGCTGCGCTTCGTCGCGCAGGCCGGCCTCGGGCCGCGCGCGCAGCCGGCGCAGAAGATCGTGCCCGGCGCCGTGATCCGGCTGGCGAAGAACGCCAAGGGCGCGTGGTCGATCGTCCAGTTGCCGGCGGTCGAGGCCGCGTTCGTCGCGGCGGATACGCGCGACGGCTCGGTGCGGGCGATGGTCGGCGGGTTCGACTTCAACCTCAACAAGTTCAACCACGTGACGCAGGCGTGGCGCCAGCCGGGTTCGAGCCTGAAGCCCTTCATCTACGCGGCGGCGCTGGAAAAGGGCTTCACGCCCAGCACGATCGTCAACGACGCCCCGCTCGTCGTCGATCCGGACCAGACCGGCGGGCAGGTCTGGGAGCCGAAGAACTTCGAGGGGAAGTACGACGGGCCGCTGCGGCTGCGGCAGGGCCTCGCGCGCTCGAAGAACATGGTCTCGATCCGCGTGCTGCAGGCGATCACCCCGCAGTACGCGCAGCGCTACATCACCCGGTTCGGCTTCGATCCGGAGCGGCACCCGCCGTTCCTGACGATGGCGCTGGGAGCCGGCTCGGTCACCCCGTGGCAGCACCTCGCGGCGTATTCGGTCTTCGCGACCGGCGGCTATCTGCTCAGCCCCTACCTCGTCGCGCGGGTCACCGATGCGAGCGGCAGGATCCTGATGGAGGCCCAGCCGAAGGTCGCCGGCTCGACGGCGCCGCGCGTGCTCGACGCGCGCGTCGCCTTCATCATGGACAGCATGCTGCGCGACGTCGCGCACGTCGGCACCGCGGCGAAGGCGGCGTCGCTGAAGCGCGCCGACGTCGCCGGCAAGACGGGGACGACGAACGATTCGCACGACGCGTGGTTCGCCGGCTACGGCGGGGGCATCGTCGGGATCGCGTGGATGGGCTTCGACCAGCCGCACGCGCTGGGCGAGAAGGAGACCGGCGGCGGCCTCGCGCTGCCGATCTGGATCAGCTACATGGGCAGCGTGCTGAAGAACGCGCCCGACGTGCTGCGCGACCCGCCGCCGGGCGTCGTGACGATCGGCGGCGAGTATTACCTCGAGGAGTATCCGCCGGGCCAGGGCGTCGCGAGCCTGGGGCTCGACGATGCGCTGCCGGCGGAGGAGCAGAAGAAGCGCGACGAGGTGAAGGACCAGATCTTCTGAGCGCCGCCGACAGGTTCGTCTTGCCGCCCGCGCGGCGTCATCACCGGACCGGTCAACCGCTGCGCGCCTCGCGGCGGCAACGCGCGGCGCTACCGCTTCGGCTTCAACACCACCGCCTGCGCGGCCTGCGCCGAGACGACGCGCGACAACGCCGCGAACAGTTCGGTGCCGTCGCGCGTGTCGACCCACGCACCCTCGCGCAGCGCGAAGTGGTGCGCGCCGCTGCGCCCGGCGAGCCAGATCTGGCTCATCGGGACCTGGATGTTGACGACGGCGCGCGAGGCATCGTCGAACACCAGCGTCAGGACATTGCCGCTGCGCTCCACGTCGACATCCGCCGCGCTCGCATCGAGCGCCTGCTCGATCGCGCGCAGCGTGGATTCCGCGGCGTCGAGGAACTCCGACTCGGTCATGCTAGATTCCTCGGACTATGTGGGGTCAACAGGCTAATCGGGGTCGCGGGCCGGCCCGTCGTGCGAGGTCCGTCACCACGTTCGCGGCCATTGTAGTGGGGGCCGCCGCGGCGTCCGCGACGCTCGCCGGATGCGGGCAGAAAGGCCCGCTCTACGTGGTCGGCTATCCGAAGAACGCGGTCTGGCCGATGCCGCCGCAAGCGCCGCAGACGCCGCAAGCGCCGAAGGCGGAAGCGCCGCCCGCCGTCGCGCCGGCGCCGGACGCCGCCACGCCGAACGACACGCCGGAACCCACGAAATGACGGCCCGCGCCGCGACGCCCGCGTTTTCGCGGCGCGAGGGCGTGCTGGCGTGCGAAAACGTCTCGCTCGAAGGCATCGCCACGCGCTTCGGCACGCCCGCCTACGTCTACTCCCGCCGCGCGATCGAGTCCGGCCTGCGCGCGTATACCGATGCGCTGCGCGGGCGACCGCACCAGATCTGCTATGCGATGAAGGCCAACTCGAACCTCGCGGTGCTGGACCTGCTCGCGCGGGCCGGCGCCGGGTTCGACATCGTCTCCGGCGGCGAACTCGCGCGCGTGCTCGCGGTCGGCGCCGATCCGTCGCGCGTCGTGTTCTCCGGCGTCGGCAAGACGGAAGCGGAAATCGAAATGGCGCTGCGCGCCGGCATCGGCTGCTTCAACATCGAGTCGGTGGACGAACTGGACGTCGTCGATCGGATCGCCGGCGGCCTGCAGATGCGCGCGCCGATCTCGGTTCGCGTCAACCCGGACGTCGATCCGCAGACCCATCCGTACATCTCGACCGGGCTGAAGCAGACGAAGTTCGGCGTCCCGTTCGAGGTCGCCCGCGACCTGTATCGCGCGGCGTCGCGGCGGCCCGCGATCGCGGTGACCGGCATCGATTTCCACATCGGCTCGCAGATCACGCAGGTCGGACCGTACCTGGATGCGGCCGCGCGGCTGCTCGACCTCGTCGACCAGATCGAGGCCGACGGCATCGCGCTGGCGCACATCGATTTCGGCGGCGGGCTCGGGATCTCGTACCGCGACGAGCGGCCGCCGGGCGCCGGCGAACTCGTCGCCGCGGTGCTCGGCCTCGTCGACTCGCGCGGGCATGGCCGCAAGACGGTCATGTTCGAACCCGGCCGCTCGATCGTCGGCCATGCCGGCGTGCTGCTGGCGCGGGTCACCGGCGTCAAGTGCACCGAAGCGCGCAACTACGTCATCGTCGATGCCGCGATGAACGATCTCATCCGGCCCGCGCTCTACGACGCCTGGATGGAGGTCGTCGCCGTGCGCGAGCGCCCGGGCACGCCGCTGCTCGCGGACGTCGTCGGGCCCGTGTGCGAGAGCGGCGACTGGCTGGCGCGCGACCGGCCCCTCGTGGCGCAGCCGGGCGACCTGCTGGCGGTGATGTCGGCCGGGGCCTACGGGATGAGCATGGCCAGCAACTACAACTCGCGGCCGCGCGCGGTGGAGATCCTCGTCGACGGCGACCGCGTCCACGAGGTGCGCCGGCGCGAGACGTTCAACGACCTGTTCGCGGCGGAATCGACGCTTCCGTGATCGCGGCGGCCGCAGGCCGGCGCAGCCGCGCCAGCAGCAGCACGCCGATGATCGTGGCGTAGATCGCCGGCTGCGCGAAATCGTGCTTCCCGGCCTTGTGCCAGAAGTAGTGCAGCAGCGCTGCGCCGGCGATCGCGTAGACCAGTCGATGCAGGTTGCGCCAGCGCCGGCCGCCGAGCCGGCGCTGCATCGCCGACGTCGACGTCGCCGCGAGCGGCACGAGCCCGACGAACGCGGCGAATCCGGCCGTGATGTACGGGCGCTTCGCGACGTCCTTGACGATCGCCGCCCAGTCGAACCACTGGTCGAGCCACAGGTACGTCGTGAAATGCAGCACGGCGTAGAAGAACGCGTAGAGGCCGGCCATTCGCCGCAGCCGCACGAGCCAGGTCCAGCCGGTCGCGCGCCGCAGCGGCGTGATCGACAGCGTGACGCACAGCATCACGAGCGTCCAGGTGCCGAGCGAACGCTCGACGAACTCGACCGGATTGGCGCCCAGCGCGTCGCGCACGCCAAGGACCACGAGGCGGGCGAGCGGCAGCAGCGCCGCCATGAACAGTGTCGCCCGCAGCAGCGCGAAGGGGCGGGCGCCGATCTGCCCGGGGTTGCGCGGCCGCGTCGTCGCGGCCTGGGGCGCTTGGGACACCTGGGAGCGGGCGGCGGGAGCGGACATCGGGACCGTGGACACGTCGTCGTTCGCCGTCGTCAGAAGTACTTCTGCAGGTCCATGCCGGCGTACAGCGACGCGACCTGGTCGGCGTAGCCGTTGAACATCAGCGTCGGCCTGCGCTTCGCGAACAGGCCGTCGTCGCCGATGCGCCGCTCGGTGGCCTGGCTCCAGCGCGGATGGTCGACCTTCGGATTGACGTTGGAGTAGAACCCGTACTCCTGCGGCGCGGCGGCGTTCCAGCTGCTGAGCGGCTGCTTTTCCACGAGGCGGATCCGCACCAGCGACTTTGCCGACTTGAAGCCGTACTTCCAGGGCACGACGACGCGCACCGGCGCGCCATTTTGCGCCGGCAGCGTCTCGCCGTAGAGGCCAAGGGTCAGCAGCGTCAGCGGGTGCATCGCCTCGTCCAGGCGCAGGCCCTCGGTGTACGGCCAATCGAGCACGCCGTAGGACAGCCCCGGCATCTGCTTCCGATCGGCGAGCGTCGTGAATTCGACGAAGCGGGCCGACCCGGTCGGCTCCACCTTCTTCAGCAGCTCCGCCAGCGGATAGCCGTCCCACGGCACGACCGCGGACCAGGCCTCGACGCAGCGCAGCCGGTAGACGCGCTCCTCGATCGGTGCGAGCTTCAGCAAGTCGTCGATGTCGAAGGTTCGCGGCTTGTGAACCGCGCCCTCGACGCGAACGGTCCACGGTCGCACCTGCAGGCGCCCCGGCGCGTTGCGCGCCGGATCCGACTTGTCGGTGCCGAACTCGTAGTAGTTGTTGTAGCCGACGACGTCCTTGTACGGCGTCGGCTTCTCCATCACGGACAGCGGGCTGGGCGTCGCCACGAGCTTCTCGCCGGCTCCCGGCGCCCCCTGCGCCCGGGCGTGGCGGACGCCCACGAGGCCCGCGCCGCCGATCGCGACGCCGGAGGCGACGGCAGCGCGCAGCAGGTCGCGGCGCGAATGCCAGACGGCGCGCGGCGTGATGTCGGAAGGTTGGATATCGGTGCGTGGCTTGATCAGCATGGTTTTGTTCCCCGGACGTGCTTTGGTCGCGCCGGATCGACCATCCTTACGGACGGGCGTTCGACCGGTTGGACCCCGCCGCGCGCGCGGAGTTGCGCCGACTTGCCGACCCGCCGTTCGACGG
>Ga0335069_10013488_pt1 | contig 11472 bp, 11 predicted proteins | sample Lox_Sample_11_FD_206714 | JGI IMG/M metagenome (GOLD analysis project Ga0335069, IMG submission 206714) | Soil microbial communities from Loxahatchee National Wildlife Refuge, Florida, United States - Lox_Sample_1.1 | ecosystem: Environmental > Terrestrial > Soil > Wetlands | place: USA... | reverse complement strand
GCGCCCGGCGGTTGCCCCTGGGACCGTGAGCAGACCTTCGATTCCATCAAACCCTTCACCCTCGAAGAGACGTACGAGGTCCTGGATGCCATCGACCGGCGCGACTGGCGCGATCTCGCCGAGGAACTCGGAGATTTCCTCCTCCAAGCCGTCTTCTATGCGCAGATGGCCGGCGAGCAGGATCTCTTCTCCATCGGCGATGCCCTGGACGCCATCAACGCCAAGCTCATTCGCCGCCACCCCCACGTCTTCGGCGACCGTACCGCCGAAGCCGCGTCGGACGTGCTCAAAATCTGGGGCGAGGCCAAAGCCGCGGAAAAGGCTGAAAAGGGGAAAACGGATGGCCTGCTTGATTCCATTCCCCGCGCCCTGCCGGCGCTGGTGGAGGCGCAGCAGGTCACTTCCCGCGCCGCGCGGGTGGGCTTCGATTGGCAAGACGCCGGGCAGGTGATCGAGAAGTTGCACGAGGAACTCGCGGAATTCGGCGAGGCGCAAAAGCGCGAGGCGCCGGCCGAAATGGAAGACGAACTCGGCGACCTGCTCTTCGTCCTGGTCAACCTGGCCCGCTTCGTCAAGGTGGACCCCGAGCAGGCCCTGCGCCGCACCAACGCCAAGTTTCGCCGCCGCTTCGGCTACATTGAGCGCAAGCTGGCCGAGCGTGGCAAGAAGTTCGAAGATTCGAACATTGAGGAGATGGAGGCGCTCTGGCAGGAGGCCAAGGGATGACGGAGGCTGCGGATCGCTCCTTGCCGCCGGATGCCGAAGCGCTCCGCGGCCAGACAATGCTGGTCACCGGCGCGGCCAAGCGCATCGGCCGCGCCATCGCCCTGCGCCTGGCGCGGGAGGGCGCCCGCGTTATCATCCACTACAACGGCTCGGAAGCCGAGGCGCGCCGCACCGCGGCGGCGTGCGGCGGCGAGGCGATTCAGGCGAACCTGGAGAGCGTCGCCGAAATCGACCGCCTTTTCGCCGAACTCGAATCGCGCTACGGCCGCCTGGACGGCCTGGTGAACAACGCCGCCCGCTTCACCCGCTTCGACCCGCTGACCATTACTGAGCGGGACTGGGACTTTATCCACTCCGTGAACCTGAAGGCCGTCTTCTTCTGCTGCCGCAACGCCGCGCGCCTCATGCGCAAGTCCGGGGGCGGCCGCATCGTGAATCTCAGTTCCCTGGGCGGCCTGCGCCCTTGGGCCGAACACGCCCACTACTGCGCCTCCAAGGCAGGCGTCATCATGCTGACCCGCGCCTTGGCCAAGGCCTTCGCGCCGGAGATCTCCGTGAACTCCGTGGCCCCCGGCGTCATCCCATTTGAGGACATCGATCCGGAGGGACTCCGCCTGGTGGCCGCCACCCCCGCCCGCCGCGGCGGCCGCCCGGAAGAAGTCGCTGAAGCCGTGCTCTTTTTCCTCAAGTCTTCCAAATTCATTACAGGCCAGATCCTCGCCGTGGATGGCGGCCTGAGCCAGAAGTAGCCCGAAAATCACCAGGTTTTCCCTGATATCCTCCCGCCCCGACGTTTCCGTGGAAATGGGATCATTTTAGTCCAGGAAAAGAGTGGAAAGATCCTCCGCCCTGCCGATAAGGACAACGAGAGTCTGGAGGCACGGTGGGAACAGAGTCGGTGGAACGGCGCGCGCGGAAGCGGTTTCCCTTGCGCCTGGATCTTCGTTTTAACGCCGGCAGAGGCGGCAGGCATCGGATTCCGGGCGCCGGCGAGGTGGTGAACGTCAGCAGCCAGGGCGTTGCTTTCCGCACGGCCACCGCATTGGAGCCAGACTGGAGCATTAGCGCCTCCATGGAGTGGCCCGTCCGCCTGAACGGCGATTGCATCCTGCGCGTGGCCATGGAGGGGCGCATTCTGCGCGTGGAGCCCAATCTTTGCGTCATGAGCGTGGAGCGCTACGAATTCCGTACCTGCGGACGCGTAGCCGCCCCCCAAGTTCAGGAAGTCGATGTCCTGAAGCGCCAGCTCGATGGCATGCTCTCCGTCAGCGCCACCGGCATGCAAGCCGGGCTCTAGCCCCTAACGTCCGCGCTTCGGGCCGCGAATGCCCGTGTACCGCACAAGTGAGCGTAAACCCCTTTTAGGGCGCGCCCGCACTCGCCCCGCCGCCGCGCGCCAAGTGCCGCACCAGGCTGAGGCACGCCTCGATCCCGTCCCGATTCCCCGTCGCCAGCATGGCTCGCATTTCCATTCCGAGCGCGCCAAGAAGCTCCTGGCGCTCCTCCATGTCTGCGCCGCCACGCCAGCGCGCCGCCGCAAGGCACTCCAGGCTCCCCGTGAGCGCTTCGCCGTCTCCCAGACGCCAGGCGTCAAGGATCTCGGAGGCGCGACGCGCGGCGCCGCATTCCACTAGCGTATCCATCGCTAATGCATATCGGCCGCGCCAGCCGCTCCTATGGCTTGGGGTCCCGGATTTCGGCCGCAACCTTCGCGGCGCGTGTTCGCGCGGCGTTCATGTAGCTTTCGTTGTTGGCCACGCGGTCCAGCATCGGCAAGAATTGGTCCATCGCCACCAGCCGCTTGCGGCCGAGGGCGACTTCGATTCGCAGAATCGCGTCCAGCACGCCGATCTTGTCGTACTTCGCCGTGCGCTCCAGCTCGATGCGGTCGCGCGCCGATTCCGCCATGCGCTCGAACCAATCGGCGATGGCCCGCCCCGAAGGGTCCTCGGTGAAGTTGAACTTGATTTCGTTCTTCCGCGCGCCGTCTTCGTAGCGCAGAATCTTATCGCCGGTGAAGGCCACCTTCGCCGCTGACTCGATCGGATGGTCGAAATCCCCGAGTTTCTCCGCCAGCCCGAAAACTTCGGCCGATTCCGCCGGCGTGAGCTGGAAGGCCAGCGGATTGTCATCGTCCGGCGCCTCCCGGTACTCCGCGGCGCCGTCGCTCGTCACCGTCACTTGCAGATACGCCGGCTCGCTTCCGGGAAACGACCGCGAATAGAAGATCCGCGGCGCGCCGGCCGCCGCCAGCGTTCCCGCGCAGGCCAGCGCCGCCAGCCACTTCATGCCCGGACTCCGCCCAGCCGCTGCGCCACGGCTAGCCGTTCCGCGTGGCAAATCGCCACCGCCAGCGCATCGCAGGCGTCTTCAGACTCGATTTCCTCCGCCACGCCTAGCAGCGACCGGACCATCGTCTGCACCTGCCGCTTATCGGCCCGCCCGTATCCCACCACACTCATCTTGATTTCCAGCGGGGAGTATTCCGCTACTGCCAAGGAGGCTTCCGCCAGGGTCAGCAGCGCCACGCCCCTCACATGCGCCAATTTTAGCGCGCTCCGCGCGTTCGCTGATATGAAGATGCCTTCCACGCCGGCGGCGTCCGGCGCGTACTCGGCCACAATGCGCCGCAGCGCCAGGCCGATCTCCAGCAGCCGCTTTTCGAGAGGATCCTTCGGATTGGTGCGGATAGCCCCGGCGGCGATCATCCGGCGTTCCGGGCCCCGGGTTTCGATAACGCCGTAGCCCGTGCGTTCCGTGCCGCAATCGATGCCGAGAACGCGCATCCGTGGGGTAGACCTTGCGGCCCGCCCTTACTCCATCGCCTCCAACTCCTTCTCGTCGATATCGAAGTTGGAGTAGACATTCTGTACGTCGTCGTGGTCTTCGAGGGCGTCGCTCAGCCGCATCATCGACGCGGCGTTCTTGCCTTCGAGCTTGATCAGGTTCTTCGGCACCATGGCAATGGCCGCTTCCGCCGCCGGAATGCCGTTGGCTTCCAGCGCCTTCAGAACCGCTTCGTGCGCGTCGGGGGCCGAGAGAACTTCCCACTGGTCGCCGTCATTGCGCAGATCGTCCGCGCCGGCGTCCAGCACAATGCCCATCAGCTTGTCTTCGTCCGCCTTTTCCGAGGCGACGAAGATCTGGCTCTTGCGCTCGAACATCCACGCCACCGCGCCCTGCTCCGCCATGTTGCCGCCGTTCTTCGAGAAGACGTGGCGAATATCGGCCACGGTGCGGTTGCGGTTGTCCGTGGCTACGTTGACCAGGACGGCCGCGCCGCCGGGCCCGTAGCCTTCGAACATCACTTCCTCAATCTGCCCGCCTTCCAGCTCGCCCGTTCCGCGCATCACGGCCTTCTTGATGTTGTCCGAAGGCATGCTGACGGCTTTGGCGGCGAGAATGGCGGTGCGAAGACGAGGATTCGCGTCGGGATCGCCCCCGTTGCGGGCGGCGATTTGAATTTCCTTGATAATGCGCGTGAAACTCTTCCCGCGCTTGGCGTCCAAGGCCGCCTTTTTGTGTTTAATCGTGGCCCATTTGGAATGGCCTGACATGTGAACCTCTCCAGGTAGGCCCAGCCGCGCGGGCCGGGAGTGACAAATCTACGAATCGAACTATTGAGGATAGCAGAATCGTGAATCCCGCGACAACCCGAACGATGCGATAGACTCGTTAGACCTGCCGTGATCCTGAAGCAATATTACCTCGGCTGCCTGGCCCACGCGTCCTACCTCCTGGGCGACGAGGCCAGCGCCACGGCCATCGTCGTCGATCCGCAGCGCGACGTCCAGCAATATATCTCCAGCGCTGAAGCCCTCGGCCTGCGCATCCGGCACGTTTTCCTGACCCACTTCCACGCCGATTTTGTGGCCGGCCACCTGGAACTGCGCGATCTCTGCGGCGCCGCCATCCATCTCGGCTCGCGCGCCCAGGCGGAGTACGCCTTCACTCCCATGCGCGACGGCGATGCGCTCGAATTCCCCGGCATGCGGGTCCAGGTTCTGGAAACGCCCGGCCACACCATCGAATCCATCTCCCTGCTGGTGTTCGATCTCCAAAGGGACCGCTTGAACCCCCACGCCGTGCTCACCGGCGACACGCTCTTCATCGGAGACGTGGGCCGCCCGGACTTGCGCGCCTCCATCGGCTGGTCCGCCAGTGACCTCGGCGGCCGGCTCTACGATTCCCTTCACGGGCGCCTGCTGCCGCTGCCGGACCCGACCCTGGTCTACCCCGCGCACGGGGCCGGCTCGCTGTGCGGCAAGCAGCTCTCTTCGGACACCGTTTCCTCGCTCGGCGACCAGCGGCGCTGGAACTACGCGCTCCAGCCGATGTCGAAAGACGAGTTCATCCGGCTGGTCACCGCGGACCAGCCCGACGCGCCGCCTTACTTCACCTATGACGCCGTCTTGAACACGCGCGAACGCATCACGCTGGAGCGCAACCTGGAAACGGCGCTCCAGCCGCTCGAACTCGACGCCGTGCTGCGGCTGGCCGCCAACGGCGTCCAGATCCTGGACGTCCGCGACGCCGTCGAATACGCCAAGGGGCATCTAACCGGAACCATCAACATCGGACTCGGCGGCCAGTACGCCACGTGGGCGGGCACTGTCCTCGACCGCGAGAAGTCCATCGCCATCGTGGCGGAGCCTGGCCGCGAACAGGAAGCCGCGGTTCGTCTCGGCCGCATCGGCTTCGATCGCGTGCGCGGCTTTCTGCGCGGCGGCATGGAAGCTCTTGCGGGCCGCGTGGATCTGGTGCAGCAAACCGGGCGCATCGATGCGCCCGGCCTGGCCGCGGAACTGGACGGCCCGGACGCACCGTTCCTCCTGGATGTCCGCACGCCGCGCGAATGGGCCGCCAAGCGCATCCCGGGCAGCGCCAACATCCCCCTGAACCATCTCATGGAGCGCCTTTCGGAGATCCCGCGCGGCCGGCGCATCGCGGTGCATTGCGCGGGAGGCTACCGCTCCTCCATCGCCGCCAGCCTTCTGGGCGCACATGGAGTCGACGGCGTTCTGGAATTAGCCGGAGGCCTCGCCGCCTGGGAAGCCGCGAAGCAATCCGTCCTTTCGGGCGACGCCGCAACGGCTTAAACAGGCCGCCCCGCGCGCCTCTACCCCTTCAAATCCGCGAACGCCGCCGCAATTTCCTTCTTCGCCTCGGCGCTTGGCGGCGTCAATGGCAGGCGCGGGATCCCGCCGTAATACCCGTTCAGATCCATGGCGTATTTCAAGCCGGGAATTCCGTACTTCACCGTGACCAGCCGCGCCGGGCCGGCGATGCGGTTCTGCCAATCCAACCCGGCCTCCTCCTCGCGCTTCAGGTGCGCTTCCCAAATCGCGATGCAGGAGTACGGCGCCGCATTGGCGTACGCCAGAATGCCGCCGCAAGCTCCCATCAGCAGCGACGGCCACAACGTGGGCGCGGAGCCCACCAGCACCTGAAACCCGGTCTTCACCGTGCGCACCATCTGCATCACTTTTTCGAGGTTTCCGGAGCTTTCCTTCACGGCGATGATGTTCGGATGCTCGGAAAGCGCCGCCACCGCTTCGGCGGGGATGTCCACGCCCGTGGTCTGCGGCCAGTTGTAAATGATCAGAGGGATGCGCGCCTGGTCCGCCACCGCGCGGTAGAACAGCGTCTGCGTCTCGCCGCGTTGGCAGGCGCTCTTGTAGTAGTGCGGGGTGCGCACCATGGCGGCCTTGTAGCCTAGGCCGGCCGCGGTGTTGGTGAGGCTCACGGTTTCGCGCACGCTCTCCGCGCCGGTCCCCGCGATGAGGATCTTCTCCGGCGCGGCGCACTGCGCCACCATCTCCCAGAGCTTGACCTTCTCCTCCAGCGTCAGCATCACGCTCTCGCCCGTGGACCCCAGCGCCACGTACCCGCTCAGCGTGGTGCGGTTCCATTTCTCGACGTTGTGCCGCACCTTGGCGGCGTAAATCTCGCCGTTGTGATCGAACGGCGTGGCGATTGGTGGGAAAATACCTTGTAGCTTCAGCATTGCAACACACCATCATAAAACGCCATGCGGGAATCAAGTCCCGCCGAAACGGGGGCCGATGTTTTCCTTGGAAATCGAATGCGAGCCGGATGAGAAGGACTTCCTCATCGCTGAACTCTGGGAACAGGGTCCAGCCGGAATCGTGGAGCTGAACCCGCGCGTGGTGCGCGCCTTCTTTGAGGACACCGTCAGCCGTTCCGCGCTGCTCGGCATGTACCCGGGTTCGCGCCTGCGCGTCGAAGAGGATCGCGATTGGGTTCAGGCCTCGCGCGACCTCCTGCAGCCCATGGCGGTGGGCGAGCGTTTCTACCTGGCGCCCGTTTGGCGCGACGATCCCACGCCGGCCGGCCGCCTGCGCATCTCCGTCAATCCCGGCATGGCGTTTGGAACCGGCGCGCACGAGAGCACGCAGTTGTGCCTGGAGGCGCTGGAAACCTACCTGGCGCCAGGCATGACCGTGCTGGATATCGGCACGGGCACGGGAATCCTGGCCGAAGCCGCCCGCCTGCTCGGGGCAGGGAAAGTCTATGCCTGCGACGTCGATCCCGTCGCCGTGGAAATCGCCGGCGCATGGGAGCATCCGCCGCTGCGCTTCCTCGGATCGGCGGACGCCGTTCGCGCGCAATCCGCCGATGTCGTGCTGGCGAACCTCAACCCCGGGATCATCGCGCGCCTGATCCCGCACCTGCTGGCGGCGCGCCGCGAAGGCGGCGTCCTTCTGGCCAGCGGAATCGAAAGCCACGAGTTGGGGGGCCTGCAGGAGAAAATGCCGCCGCCCCGAGAACTGCGGCAAAAAGGCGACTGGGCCTTGATAGCGTTCTGATTCGTTGCGATTCAAGCCAGAATCGAGGGGATCTGCGGGAGGTGCGCAAACACGCCGCTGGAGTCCTTGCACAGCGCCACCACGTGGATGGGCGCTCCGGAAACCGCGCGAATCGTCATGACTCCACGGCGCAGCCTGGTGAAGGGCAGCTTATCGTCCAGCATGAATGCGGTGTGGCGGCCTCCGCCCAGGGGAAGAGCCGAGGTCGATAGCAGCGTTCCGTCTTCATCCCAAAGCGTGGCCGCCACGCAGTCGTGACGATCGCTGGACAGGTTCAGCAGCGCCACGCCGGTCTGCCGGCCGTCGCGATTGTCAAACGGGATGGAGCGCTCCCGGCGGTTCGTCCACTCCATGGGCACGTTGATTTCGGATCGCGCTCCTAGCGTTGGAGCGTAATGGAAGGTCGCATAACCCATCACCGGACCGGTGGCCAAGATCCGCGCCCAGCCAGTGGACTCCTCCGGCCAGTCCGGCGCCACGGCGATGCGAAGCGTCCCGTGAGGCGCCAGCGCGTATTGCCGCGCTTCCCTCGCGTACCCGCCGGCCGGAGCCGGATCGAGGGGCCAATCCAAGCGCTTCCCGCTGCTGGAGCGCATATCAATGGATAGCGAGATCTGCGCCGGAGACGGGTTCACCAGGAGGATGGCGGTGCGCCATGCGCCGCCGCAGGCCAAGTGCGGAAATACGCCGGCTTGCAAAGCCGCGGCGGGCGGCGGCTCGATTTCGAGTTCATAATGCCCTTCGGCGCGCTCGCCCGAGGAGTCTGAGACCTGCACCCCGAAGCTGGACCGGCACGTGCTCAGCGGCTCGCCAGAGATGACCCCGCTCTCCGCATCGAGGCTTAGGCCCGGCGGCAGCGTCCCTTCCGTCAAACTCCAGGCCAGCGGAGGGCTTCCGCCCAGCGAAACCAGCGCCTCGGCGTACTTCACGCCGGTCACGCCCGCGCGCAGTTCCTCCCCCGGCGCCAGCGTCAGCTGGCCCGGCTCTTTGCGCGGCTTCGCCAGAATGGTATAGCGTTGCGCGGCGGCCCGCGGGGCGGCCGAGGAATCCCGCACCGTGATGAGCGTCGAAAAATCGCCGTCGGCCTCGATAGCGCCGCTCAAGAGCCCGCCCGAATCGAGCGTCAGTCCCGGCGGCAGGTCCACCGCGCTCCAGGTATACGGGGCCGCGCCGCCCGAAGCGGCCATCTTCATGGAATACGCGGAACCGTGCGGCTCCATGGGGCGGAGGCCCGGCGTCACCACCTCAAGACGGCCCGGCGGCAGGGGTGCGCGTTCCCGCCGCACACATTGCCGCGGATTCAAGCCCCGCGAATAGCGGTGCTCCGCGCAAGGCCCCGGCGTCATCACGGCAAGCATGTGCGTGGGCGTCAGGGCGCCGCTGAGAATCGCCTTCTCGTCGTGGGCCTGGACCTTGTCGATGAAGGCGCGATCCCAGTCCGCCTCCGCGTCGAAATGGAAGCCGAAGCTGCGGTCCACAAAGGGGTCGATGAGATTGCCGAAGGCGAGGAAGACATGAAAGTCGAAGTGATTCAGGAGCAGCGGCAGGATGTCCTGAGCGCGGATGCCTTCGAAGCCTTCGGACGAACAGTCGTGATCCACGAACTCCTCTTCGTAGCGCTTCAACTGGCGGTTCCAGCGGTATTCGAGCGGCAATTCGCGCCAGAAGCGGCGCAGCTCATCGAGCGCTTCGGGCCAACGGAGGTGACCGTTCCGGCCGATCATATCGTCAGCCACGAAGAACCCTTCCGGGTGCAGCGCCCGTTTCACTTCCGCAAACAGGCGCTCCAATTCGAGCACGTGATGCAGCGCCTGGTTGGCGATGATGGCGGAGTACGTCTTGGAGGCCGACCAGCGGTTGAAATCGCCCTCCACGAAGTTCAGGCAATCCTCAACGCCGACCTGGCGCGCCAACTCGCGGCCGCGCTCAAGCATCGGCGGATTCAGCTCCAGGCATTCGATTACGAAGTCGCCGCAGCCGGCCTCCCGCAGGAGCTGCGCGGTCCGGACTTCCGTATCGCAGTTGCCGGCGCCCAGGCTTAGGAACGTGGCTGGCCGCCCGGTCCGCGCCATGGCCACGGCCAGATATTTCGCAAAGAGTTCCTCGGCGAGGTTAAAACCGAACTCCGCCGCCATGGGGCGGATGAACTTGTCGCCCCAGTAATGCGCGATGGGAGGAAGGTCGTGGATATCCTCCATATCCGCGAAGTGGTGCTGCTCGGCCGCGACGCGCTGCTGGTACTCGTCCGGCGGCTGTTGTGTAGTGGGATTCAAAGCGTTCCCTCTATTCTAGGCGCCGGATCGCGGTTTACAAGGCGCCCGGCAGGAAAAAGGGCGCGCTCGCGCGTATGGAGGAAACGAGCGGGAATCGGAACGTAGGGACAGGCCAGATTCCACCAGCCAGCAAAGGAATCCGCAGGGCGTAAGCCGCCGGGAACAGCCGCGGCCGATGGCGGGGAAAAACAAGCCGAGGAAGCCTGGAAGCCCGTTCTTATGCCCCTGGCGGGGCTGGGCGGAGACGATACGACTCCCATGGCTCCCGCCATGGGCTAACCTCTTGCGCCCCTGGCGGGGCGCCGATCTGTTCCCGATCGGTCCAGGCCGAGGCCAAATATCCTGCGCCCCTGGCAGGGCCGGCGGGGCGGCACAGCTTCACGCGGCGCGCGCCCCGGCTTCACTCACGGCCGATTGCCAAACGCCGCGCTTACTTCACCGAGTTGAAGCGCTCTTCCACCTCGGCCCAATTCACCACGCTCCACCAGGCGGAGATGTAGTCCGGCCGGCGGTTCTGATACTTCAGGTAGTAGGCGTGCTCCCAGACGTCCAGGCCCATCACCGGGAACTTGCCCTCCATGATGGGGCTGTCCTGGTTGGCCGTGGAATAGATTTCCAGCTTGCCGTTGGCCTTTACCAGCCAAGCCCAGCCGGAACCGAAGCGCGTGGCCGCGGCCTGGTTGAACTTCTCCTTGAAGGCGTCGAAGCCGCCGAACGTTCCGGCGATGGCCTGCCCCACGTTGCCCACCGGCGGGCCGCCGGCGTTCGGGGCCATCAGGCGCCAGAACATCGAGTGGTTGCTGTGGCCGCCGCCGTTGTTGCGCACCGCGGTGCGGATGTTCTCCGGCACGGCGACGCAATTGTGCGCCAGCAAGTCTTCCAGCGATTTTCCCGCCAGATCCGGCGCCGACTCCAGCGCCTTATTCAGGTTATTGACATACGCGGCGTGGTGCTTGCCGTGGTGAATCTCCATGGTCATCTTGTCGATGTGCGGCTCCAGCGCTTCGGGCGCATAGGGCAAGGACGGTAGTGTGAAAGGCATGGTTCTCTCCTCGTTTCTCCTCTGTGTACGGTTGCGGCCGGTTTAGTTCACCCCGCCGGCCTGTTCCAACGCGCCGGCCAACCGGAACATCATCGGTTCGCCGAAATGCGGCGTCAACAATTGCATCCCAACGGGCAGCCCCCCGGCGGTCTTTCCGCATGGAACGCTCATGCACGGAATGCCCGCCAAACTGCCGGTGATCGTATAAATATCGGACAAGTACATGGCCAGGGGATCGTCCACCTTCTCCCCCAGCTTGAAGGCCGGGAACGGCGAGACCGGCGCCACCACGGCGTCCACTTCCGCGAACGCATTGGCGAAATCCCGCGCGATCAACGTACGCACCTTCTGGGCCTTCAAATAATACGCGTCGTAATAGCCCGAGCTCAGAACGTAGGTCCCAAGCATGATTCTACGCTTGCATTCGGCGCCGAAGCCTTCGCCGCGTGTGTTGCGGTACATATCGGCGAGCGTGTCCGAACTGGCCGAGCGCGTGGTGTAGCGCACGCCATCGAAGCGCGCGAGGTTCGAACTGGCTTCGGCTGTCGCAATAATGTAATAGCAGGGGATGGCGTAGCCGGTGGACGGCAGGCTGATCTCA
>Ga0335069_10013487_pt1 | contig 11474 bp, 10 predicted proteins | sample Lox_Sample_11_FD_206714 | JGI IMG/M metagenome (GOLD analysis project Ga0335069, IMG submission 206714) | Soil microbial communities from Loxahatchee National Wildlife Refuge, Florida, United States - Lox_Sample_1.1 | ecosystem: Environmental > Terrestrial > Soil > Wetlands | place: USA... | reverse complement strand
TTGCTTAACGCCCGGGCCCGGGACTGAATCGCCGGCCGGCGGCGGGCCGGCCGCCGCGGCGGTGCCCGGGGCCGGGCCGCGCTGACCGCCAGCCGCCGCCGGCCGGGACTCTCCGGCGTCGGCGGCCTGCGCTTGCGCCTCGTGATGCGGCTGCGGCCGGGACACGTCCCGGGCCCGCATCGCCGAGCTGAGTGTGATCTTCATCCCAGCCATCCGTTCCCCTTCAGAAGATCACCGGGCACCACGGCGCCGGATCCCAGGTCAGCGTCGCGGAGAGGGCGTTAAGCATGCCGGTCTTCAGCTCGGTGGCCTGCCCGGCCGCGGCCAGCGCGCCAAGCTTGGTGCTGCCCAGGTAGGCCGCGCCCAGCGCGCTCACCGGCAGGATGACGTCGGCTGGGTCGGTGGTCCGGGTGCAGCTGGCGGTGTCCCCGGGCGCCGGGACGGTCAGCCGCCAGCGGCCCTGGTTCCACGGGCACCCGTCGTCGATGACCTCGATGACCACATCCACCGGGCACGGGTAGCGGCGCAGGCTGAGCGCCCCGGGCACGTCCACCACCCGGACCCACAGCCCGTCCGCGATCGTGGGGCGGGCCCGCCGCGGGTCGGCCAGCAGGTGCAGCAGCGGATCGTCCTCGGGGCGCAGCCGCGCGGTCACCTCGCTGACCAGGTCCCGGTGCAGCAGGTCGGCCCACAGCGCCGCGGTGGCCGCTGGGTCAGTCGAGGCCAGCTCCCGGACCTCCAGCTGAGCGTCGGGCAGGAAGGTGTCGAGGTCCCAGCGTCCGTGCCCCTTGTAGAGCGCGTAGCCACGCGGCCCGGCATCGTCCTCGGCCAGCAGGCAGTGCACCGCGCCGGCGCCCTGCCGCTCTTCTTCCGGGTCGGCCAGCACCCGCCGCCACCAGGCCTCGTTCCGGCTGAACATGCCCGGCTGGGCGGGCAGCAGCGTGTCGTAGACCTTGGCCAGCTCAGCCTGCACCGCGTCCGGTTCGGCCACCCGCAGCCGCAGCTTCGGGTCGGCTGGGGCGTCCCGGACGAAGGCGCCCTCGCCGCGCCGGACGGTGAACGTGGCCTGCCGGGACGCCCGGCCGTAACCGAACCGGCCGTAGATCCCGGCTTCCGACGCCCACAACGCGCCCAGCGTCTCGCCCCGCTCGTGCATGTCGTCCAGCTCGCGGCGCATCATGGCGGTCAGGATGCCCTGCCTGCGGTACGCGGGCAGCACCGCGATGAACGTCACCCCGCCCACCGCGGCCAGCGCGCCCGGCACGCACATCTGGAAGCTGTAGATGGCCGCACTGCTGACCGGCCTGGACCCGTCGAACGCGGCCAGCGTGCGGTCCAGCTCGTGCCGGCTCAGCATGCCCGCGCGCTGCCGCTCGGACGGCGGCCCCTCGTGAAAGGCTTGCTCGGAGACGGCGTGGAAGGCGTCGAACTCGTCCACCACGATCGGCCGGAGAGGGTAGCGCTCTGCCATATTCGCATTCCTACATTGCCTGGCCCGGTCGGCGCGAATCAGTTTCGGCCGTGCCTGACCGCCGATGGGCGGATACAGTGCCGCCATCATGGTTTCCCGGCCGCTGACTCATCCGATCCGCCTGGCCCGTTCCGCGGGCGCGTGGACGGGCGGCCAGGTCCGGCGCCAGTTCATCACCCGGAACCGCCGGATGGCCGCCGTGCTGACCGTGCTCACGGTGTTCATCGGCGTGGCCACGGTGCACGTGTCCGAGTGGTGGTTCTCGCCCGGGATGATGATCCTGCCGGTGCTGGCGGGCGGCCTGCTGCTCTGGCCGCGCGCGCTGCGCATCCTGTTCGGGCTGGTCGCGGTCATGCTCGCGTACGACGCGCTGTATCACCGGGCCGGTCCGGGGATCATCGCCACCGTGGTGGTGACCGGGGTGTTCGCGGACGCGCTGGCCCGGACCCGGTGGAAACTCGGCGTGCAGGGGCTGCGCGGCGACCAGATGCTGATCGAGCTGCGGGACCGGCTCCGCGCCCAGGGCAGGATGCCGGCGCTGCCCCCGGGCTGGCGGTCGGCTGCGGTGCTCCGGCCGGCCGGCGGCTCGTCGTTCGGCGGCGACTTCCTGGTCTCGGCGTGTGACGGGAAGACCCTGGAGGTGGCCCTCGTCGACGTGTCCGGCAAGGGCGTCGACGCGGGCACCCGGGCGCTGCTGCTGTCCGGGGCGTTCGGCGGGCTGCTCGGCTCAGTGCCGCAGGGCGAGTTTCTCAGCGCCTGCAACGCCTACCTGCGCCGCGGCCCGGTCACCGAGGGCTTCGTCACCGCCGTGCATCTCGCCTTGGACCTGGCCACCGGCGAGTACGTGCTGACCTCGGCCGGGCACCCGCCGCCCGCCCAGTTCGACGCGGGCAGCGGGACCTGGAAGGTGACCCAGGCCCGCGGGATCGTCCTGGGCGTCGTCGCGGATCTGCGCTGCGTGCCCGCCCATGGCTCGCTCCGGCCCGGGGACGCGCTGATGCTGTACACCGATGGCCTGGTGGAGGCGCCGGGCCGGGACATCGACGCGGGCACCGACCGGCTGCTCGGCGAGGCCACCCGGCTGGTCTCGGCCAGCTTCCAGGACGCCGCCACCGAGCTGGTCCGGGTGGTCAAGGCGGGTGGCGGTGGCGGGTCCGACGACTGTGCCCTGGTGATGATCTGGCGGTGCTAGCCCGGGGGACGACCCCCCGGACCCCCCGATCGCCGCTCCGCGCCGAGCGGCGGCAAGCCGCCGCGGTTACGTGGTAAGCGCGCGGTCCCCTTCAGTCTCCTCCGCGGCGCGGGCGCGCAGTACGTGCAGGGCGTGCTCGACGAGCGCGATCAGGGCGTCCCGGCAGGATGGGCGCTGGCGCGCGTCGCACAGCACCACGGGGATCGCGGGATCCAGGTCGAGCGCGGACCGGACCGACTCGCTGCGGTACCGCCGGGCGCCGTCGAAGCAGTTCACCCCGACCACGAACGGGATGCCGCGGCGCTCGAAGTAGTCCACCGAGGGAAAGCAGTCGGCCAGCCGCCGGGTGTCGGCCAGCACGACCGCGCCGAGCGCGCCGCGGGACAGTTCGTCCCACATGAACCAGAACCGCTCCTGGCCTGGCGTGCCGAACAGGTAGATGACCAGGTTGTCCCGGATAGTGATGCGGCCGAAGTCCAGCGCCACCGTGGTCGTCGCCTTGCGCTCCACGCCATCGAGGCGGTCCACTCCGGTGCTCCGCTCGCTCAACGGCTCCTCGGTGCGCAACGGCCGGATCTCGGTCAGCGACCCGACCAGGGTGGTCTTGCCCACGCCAAAGCCACCGGCGATGAGGATCTTGATGGTGAGTGGCGTTAGCCCGGCGCCACCGGCCCGGTCAGAGCCGGCGTAGGCCATCGACTACCTCCTTGAGGATGTGCGCGTCTGGCAGCCGCGCGGGCGGGATGGGGTGGTGGATCGAGATGAGGGACAGCTCCCTCAGGTCGCCGAGCAGGATCCGGATCACGCCGAGCGGCAGGTCGAGGTCGGCCGCGAGGTCCGCCACCGACGTGGGCAGCCGGCACAGCCGCAGCACGGCGCGGTGCTCAGGATCCAGGTCGGCCGGATCCGGCCGGACGCCGCGGATCGCCGTGATGATCGCGATCAGGTCGAGGGCTTCCCCGCTCGGCCGGGTTCGGCCGCGGGTGAGCGCGTACGGCCGGACTACCGGGCCGGCCTCCTCGTCCAGCCAGTGATCATCAGGCGACGGCATAACGGATCAGTCCGCGCCCTCCCCGGCCAGTGCCGGCCGGGGATTCACCGACAGGTGCTGGCCCACCCGCTTGACCAGGACGGCCATCTCGTAGGCGACCAGGCCGGCGTCGGCGCTGGCCGGGCTCAGCACGGCCAGGCAGCTCCCCTCGCCGGCCGAGGTAACGAACAGGAACGCGGTGTCCATCTCCACGATGGTCTGGCGCACGTGCCCGCCGCCGAAGTGCCGGCCCGCGCCGCGGGCCAGGCTCTGAAACCCGGAGGCCACCGCCGCCAGGTGCTCGGCGTCCTCCCGGGTCAGCGCGCTGGAGGCGGCGATGGCCAGGCCATCCCGGGACAAGATCACGGCCTTGTCCACGTCAGGTACCCGTACCACCAGGTCATCGAGCAGCCAGTCCAGGTCATTGGCAGAACTCGTGGTCACGGCCTTCTCCTGCCCAGTCGTGCTCATCGGCTTGTGCTGCGGACATTCTGCCCGGTGCTCACCCGGTACCGGGCTCAGTATCCGAGCTCCCGCCTCCTGTGCTGCTGCCTGCGCCCTCGTCGCCCGGCTCCGCGCCGCCCGGATCCGGGCCGCCAGTGTCCGGGCCGCCAGTGTCCGTATCCGAGCTGGCCGTGGCGGGTTCGGCCGCCTCCGGCTCGGCCGGATCGGCGTCCACCAGGCCGACCGGGGAGGGCTCGGTGAGGGCGCTGAAGGGCCCGGTGTCAGCCAGGGTGTCCGAGCCTTTGTCTGACGCGTCGAACAGCGACCGCCCGCGCTGCCAGCCCTGCTGGATCGCGGTGATCGTGGTGCGGGCCTCATCCGGGGACCGCTCGCTGAGTTCGTCGGCCGCCGTGCTGACGCCGGCGTCCGCCCTGGGCATCGCGGCGTACCCGGTCTCGCGCAATTGCGGGGCCAGGCTGGCCTGGCGGACCCGGCGGGGCAGCGAGCTGATCTCGTCGGGGTCGGGTTCCCAATCGCCGTCGTCATGGCTGTCGCCGTTGCCCCGCCTGTCCAGGCCCAGGGTGTCCAGGCCCAGGCGCGCGTCCGGGCGCCCGGCCTCCCCCCAGCGCCTGGTGTCCGCGTACAGGGCCTCCTCGAGCTGCCGGGCGTCGGCCGGCACCCGTTCCGCGGCCGGCGGCCAGGGCTCGCCCGCCACGGCCGGGAACCCGTTCGGCCCGGAGCTGTCCGCGGGCGCCCACACGTCCGCGCCGGTGTCGTCCGCCCACTGCCGGGCGGATGCGCCGGGCTGCGCGGTGGCCGGCTCCGGCCAGCCGCCGAAGCTGCCCGCGTCGTCCCGGGCCGCGTGCCGGCCGGTGAGCTGCACCGGCCGGTCGCCGTCGGCCGGGGCGCCCATCTGCCGGAAGCTTTCCTCGGACACCACCAGGCTGAGCGGGATGAGCACGATCGCGGTGGTGCCGCCGTACGGGGAGGCGCGCAGCGAGACCTTGATGTTGTGCTTGCGGGCCAGCTGGCTGGCCACGAACAGGCCGAGCTGGTCGCTGCCGGACAGGTCGAACGGCGGCGGGTCGTCCAGCAGCTTGTTGAGCTCCGCCCGCCGCTCGTCACTCAGCCCGAGCCCGCGGTCCTCGATCTCGACCGCGAAACCGCGGCCGACCACATCGCCGGTGATCTGGACTGGCGTGTTCGGCGGGGAGAACGTGACCGCGTTCTCCGCCAGCTCCGCGATCAGGTGGATGACGTCGGCGACGGCCGGGCCGCTGATCGCGGCGCCGGTGTCGGAGGTGACCTTGATCCGGGTGTAGTCCTCCACCTCGGCCACCGCGGCGCGGAGCACGTCCACGGCTGGGACCGGGCGGCGCCAGCCCCGGGCCGGGGCGTCACCAGACAGGATGATCAGGCTCTCCGCGTGCCGCCGCATCCGGGTGGTCAGGTGGTCGATGCGGAACAGGTCCTCGAGCTCGTCCGGGTCGGTGGCCCGGCGCTCCATCCCGTCCAGCAGGGTCAGCTGCCGGTGCAGCAGCGACTGGCTGCGCCGGGCCAGGTTGCGGAAGATGTCGCTGATGCCCTGGCGCAGCCGGGCCTGGCCCACGGCCGCTTCCACCGCGGTCCGCTGCACCGCGGAGAAGGCCTCCTCGACCTGGCCGATCTCGACCGAGCTCGACGGCAGGGCAGGGGCTTCGGCGGGCACGTCCACCTGCTGGCCCGCGGCCAGCCGGCGCACCACGTCGGGCAGCCGCTTGGTGGCCAGTTCCCGCGCCGAGTCGCGCAGCGCGGCTAGCTCGCGGATCAGGCCGCGGCCCACCCAGAAGGAGACGACGATGGAGAGCACGACGGCCGCGAGGCCGATCCCGCCCGCCAGGAGCAGGAGCAGGTAGGTGTTCCGGGCATCGTGCTGGGCCTGGGTGGTGATCTGGTCCGAGGCCAGGGTGGTGGCCTTGGTGATGCCCGCCGTCACCCCGCCGGAAGCCTGCTCCCACGCGGTCGGGCTGATCGCGGGTGGCCGGCTGAAGACCGCATCGCCCATCAGGGTGTTCTCCAGGGCGGCCAGCCCGGCCGTCGCCTGCGGGCTGACGTAACGGCTGAACATGGCGCGGTACTGGGGCGACAGGTCACTCAGGTTCTGCGCGTAGCTGACCCGGCGAGCGCCGGCCAGCTGGGTGAACTGCTCGCGGTCGGCGGCAGGCCACTTCCCGGCCGACAGGTCGGCCAGGACCAGCGCGTCTTCCTGCCCCAGCAGTTCCTCGGACCGGCCCACCCGGAGCACCGCGAGCGACTGGGTGCCCACGGTCATGTTGGTTTCCTGCAGGATGACCTGCTCCAGCAGCGCGAAGCTGTCCGAGATGAGGCCGTTGTAATCGGCGAACGCCCGGTCCCGGGTGACGATCTGTGCCCGGATCTGGCTGTGCAGCGCGGGCAGCCCGGCCACGTCGTGAAGCAGCACGGAGATGGCCTGCTTCTCGCCAGGGGAGGCGTTGCCGGTGGTGTCCGGCGAGGTGAGGGCGCTGTGCATCGCCGTCACCGTGGTGCCGGTCTTGCTTTCGGCGCCCTCGAGCGCGGCCAGGTTGGCCCCGGTGGGACGGGACAAGTAGACCAGCGCGAGCACCCGCTCCGCCTCCAGAGCGCTCACGAAGTTCCCCGCGGGCAGGGCCGTCGCGTTCTTCAGCGTGTTGGTCCGGGACAGGTTGATGGCATTCCTGGCCGTCAGGCTCACCGCGAAGATGTAGAGCGCGATCAGGGACAACACGGGAACGAGAACGAGAAGCAGGATCTTCTGGCGGATCGACCGGAGACGCAACCCCATGGCTCAGGCCTCGACAGGTAGTTCGGAATGTGACCGCTCAGCTACGAAGGAGCTTCGGATACCCCCCCGAAGCACCTGACCGTAGCAGTGACGCAGGTCACGGACAGGCAAAATGCGCTAATTGCGGACGTGTTATATGTGTTTTGCGACGTTTATAGGGAAATCTCCCGACCTTGCGCCTGGCTGACCGTGGTCCCGCCCGGAGCTGGATCCCAGTCCCTGCCGGCTGACCGAGCCCGCCAGGACGCGCTGCGGTGGGACCGGCCGGAGCGGTCCGCCGGGGGCCCGGTGGTTGGCCCGGTGGGCCGGGTGGTGGCATCCGCGCGGGCGGGCAGCGACCCGGGGGTGGTGTGGCGGGCGCTGTTCTGGCATAGTTGCGGCCTGCGAAACATCGCCCGGAGGCAGCCTCCGGCTGGCTGGGCGGCGGTGCGGGCGAGCCGCCTGATATGACATTAGCGTCAGTTAATCCGGGCGCCGTGAGTACGGCCAGTCGCACAGAACGGCGCGCCCGTACTGGTGATCGTGACCGCGTCCTGGACATTGCGTTCGGTAACCACGCCCATGCAGTGGGAAGCGACCGGCGGGGCGTGATCATATATTGATGACCTGAATCCGGTTCGTAACCCGGCTGAAACATATCCGGACCGGGCTGGTAATAACCCGAATCACGGTCCTGAACTGCGACGACGCCGCAACGTTTGGCTCCGGTGGGGTGGTGGGGAAACCCAGGAGCAGCCGCGTCGTGGCGCGTTGCGAATGGCCTGGGCAATGTGCTATGAGGAACCGATGCCGGCCCGTTAGCAGGTGCCGTCGCGCGGGTAGGCATAATGAGAGAGGCGCTGTTCTGGCCCGCCTTGTGCGCAACCAGCCCGTGCCGCGCCACTGATCTGCGACACCGGTGTCAGGTGACGCCCACGTCATTGTTTGCATTTGTATGGCAAGTGTGCGGAGATAGCTACTGTGGGACAGGGGGTAGCAGGATTGGAAGAGCCGCACGGCCCGGCCACCGTCCAGACGACGGCTGAGCAGATCGGGGCCGCTGCCGCTGGCCAGGCGTCCGGGGAGAACTTCCCGGTCGCACTGCGGCTGCTGCCTGCCCGGTACCGGCGGCACCTGCAAGCGGTCTACGGCTACGCCCGTGCGGTGGATGACATGGGCGATGAGGCGCCGCCGGGGGAGCGGGCCCGGCTGCTCGACGACCTGGAAGCCGACCTCGGTCGGCTTTACCGCTTCCAAGGCCCCGATCCCGGCGACCCGCCCCGGCTGGGCGTGGTCCGCGCGCTGGCCCCGCTGGTGGCCGAGTGCGCGGTCCCGCAGCAGCCGTTCTCCGACCTGATCCAGGCCAACCGGCAGGACCAGGTGGTCAGCCGGTACGCCACATTCGATGACCTGGTCCGCTACTGCGAGCTGTCCGCCAACCCGGTGGGCCGGATCGTGCTGTACGTGTTCGGCGCGGTCAGCCCGGACCGGCTGGTGCTGTCCGACCGGGTGTGCACCGCGCTGCAACTGGCCGAGCACTGGCAGGACGTGGCCGAGGACCTGGCGGCCGGCCGGATCTACCTGCCCGCCGAGGACCTGGCCCGGTTCGGCGTCAGCGAAGCCGACCTCGCCGCCCCCTCCGCTGCGCCGCAGGTCCGGGAGCTGATGGCGTTCCAGGTCCGGCGGGCGCGCGAGCTACTCGACCAGGGCGCGCCCCTCATCGGGAATTTGCGCGGCGCGGCCCGGGTTGCCGTGGCCGGTTATGTCGCCGGTGGCCGGGCCGCGCTCGTGGCCATCGCCGGCGCCAGGTACGACGTGCTGCGCGTGACACCGAAGCCGCGCCGCGGCCGGCTGGTACGGGAAGTGCTGACGGCATATGCGGCCGGGAGGTGATCTGATGGACGTGCCCGCCGCGTACCGGCACTGCGAGGAGATCACCTGGTCGCAGGCGCGTAACTTCTCCTACGGCATCCGGCTGCTGCCCCCGCCCAAGCGGCGTGCGCTGTCCGCCGTGTACGCGTTCGCGCGGCGCATCGACGACATCGGTGACGGCTCGCTGCCGCCCGCGGAGAAGCTGGCCGCGCTCGGCCAGGCCCGGGCCGAGGTGACCGCGCTGGCCGCGGAAACCCAGTCGCCAGCGGGGGGCAGCTCAGGGCACGCTGACGCTGTGCATGAGGATCCAGTGCTGATCGCCCTGGGCGACGCGGGACGCCGGTTCCCCATCCCGCTGGCCGCGTTCGGTGAGCTGATCGACGGGTGCGAGGCTGACGTGCGCGGCACCAGCTACGCGACTTTCGACGACCTGCACCACTACTGCCGCTGCGTGGCGGGCTCCATCGGCCGGCTGTCGCTCGGCGTGTTCGGCACCCCGGACGTGGCCACCGCCGCGCCGCTGGCCGACGCGCTCGGCGTGGCCCTGCAGCTCACCAACATCCTGCGGGATATCCGCGAGGACTACCACGACGGCCGGGTTTACCTGCCGGCCGAGGACGTCAAGCGGTTCGGTGCCGAGCTGCGGCCGAACGGCTCGGGCTGGCCGGCCGCCGACGCCAAGCTGGTCGACCTGGTCACGTTCGAGGCGGCCCGGGCCCGCGACTGGTACTCGCGCGGGCTGCAGCTGATGCCGATGCTCGACCGGCGCAGCGCCGCCTGCACCGGCGCCATGGCCGGGATCTACTACCGGCTGCTGCAGAGCATCGCGGCCAGCCCGGACGCGGTGCTGCACCGGCGGGTCTCGCTGTCGGCCGGGCAGAAGGCCATGGTGGCGGCCAAGGCCCTGGCGGGCTCCGCGCTGCGGGCCGGCCGGACCCAGCCGGCCCCGGCGGCGGGAGCGCAGCGATGAGCGCGGAGCGGGCTGGCCGCCACGTGGTCGTGGTTGGCGGCGGGCTGGCCGGGATCACCGCGGCCGTCGGGCTGCGCGAGGCGGGTGCCCGGGTCACCCTGCTCGAGGCGCGGCCCCGGCTGGGCGGCGCGACCTGCTCGTTCAGCCGGGGCGGGCTGATCGTGGACAACGGGCAGCACGTCTTCCTCGGCTGCTGCACCGCATACCGGGAGCTGATCGCCCGGCTCGGCATGACCGGGTCGGTGTCGCTGCAGGACCGTTTCGACGTCACCGTGCTGAGCCCGCACGGTCAGGCCCGGCTGCGCCGCACCGCGCTGCCCGGCCCGCTGCACTTCGGCCAGGCGCTGGCCGGCTACCGGCTGCTGCCCGCGGCCGACCGGCTGCGGGTGGGCCGGGCCGCGCTGCCCATGCGCTTCCTCGACCCGGCCGACCCGGCCCTGGACGGCCAGCGGCTGGGTGACTGGCTGGCCGCCCGTGGGCAGAGCGAGCGGGCCCGCCGTCTGCTGTGGGACCTGTTCACGGTGTCCGCGCTGAACGTGGCCGGGGACGACGCCAACCTGGCGCTGGCCGCCACGGTGATCAAGACCGCGCTGCTCGGCCGCCGGGACGCGGCCGACATCGGCACGCCCGGCATCCCGCTCGGCGACCTGCACGGCCAGGCCGGCGCGCGGAAGCTGGGCGAGCTGGGCGCCGACGTCCGGCTGAGCGCGAAGGTGGCGGGGATCACCCCGCTGCCCGGCGGCCGGTTCCGGGTCCAGCTGGCCGACCGGGGCACGGCTGCGGCGGACGCCATCGAAGCCGACGGCGTGGTGCTGGCGGTACCGCCGGACGCGGCCGCCCGGCTGCTGCCGCCCGGCGCGGCCGGGCCGGGACCGGGCCCGGAGCAATGGCGCGAGCTGGGCTCCTCGCCCATCGTCAACGTGCACATCATCTACGACCGGCGGGTGACCCGGCTGCCGTTCGTGGCCGCGGTGGACTCGCCGGTGCAGTGGGTGTTCGACCGGACCGGGCCGTCCGGGCTGGCCGCCGGGCAGTACCTGGCCATCTCGGTGTCGGCCGCGGACGACGTGGTGGACACCCCGGCCGCGGTGCTGCGCGAGCGTTTCCTGCCCGCGATGGCCGGGCTGTTCCCCGCCGCGCGGGACGCGCGGGTCACTGATTTTTTCGTCACCAGGGAGCGCCGGGCCACGTTCCGGCAGGTTCCCGGGTGTGGCGAGCGGCGCCCGGGAGCCGGGACCGGGCTGGCCGGCCTGGTACTCGCGGGCGCCTGGACCGATACCGGGTGGCCGGACACGATGGAGGGAGCCGTGCGAAGCGGACTTATCGCAGCCCGTGAGCTGCGACGCGAGATGGCACAATCACCCCGCGGCGCGACCGCGGGGAGCCGGGCGGCGGCTGTCGCCGGAGCGTCCTCGTGACCGCCGTCATGCCGGCCGGCGTGGAGACGGCCCGCGATCTGGTGGGGCCGGCGATGGCCGCGGCCGTGGACCGGCTCAGCCCCGAGGTGCGCACCGTCGCCGCCTATCACCTGGGCCTCGACGGCGGCGGCGCGGGCAAGGCGCTGCGGCCCGCGCTGGCCCTGCTGTCCGCGCGCGCGGCCGGGGCATCGCCGGACCGCGGCGTGCCCGCCGCGGTCGCGGTCGAGCTGGTGCACAACTTCTCGCTGCTGCACGACGACAACATGGACGGCGACCC
>Ga0335069_10013486_pt1 | contig 11474 bp, 6 predicted proteins | sample Lox_Sample_11_FD_206714 | JGI IMG/M metagenome (GOLD analysis project Ga0335069, IMG submission 206714) | Soil microbial communities from Loxahatchee National Wildlife Refuge, Florida, United States - Lox_Sample_1.1 | ecosystem: Environmental > Terrestrial > Soil > Wetlands | place: USA: Florida... | reverse complement strand
CGGCGCAGGCGGTGTCATACCCCAGCAAGAAGGGGGCGCAGGACGCCCATGAGGCGATTCGTCCTACATCATTAGAAAATCCCCCGGAACGTGTCGCCTCCTTCCTCTCGAAGGAAGAGCTGGCGTTGTACACGCTGATTTGGAACCGCTTCGTCGCCAGCCAGATGGTGCCGGCGGTGTTCGATCAGACGACCGTCGATATCACTGCGGCGGACACGCTTTTCAGGGCCAGTGGCCAGATCATGAAGTTCGACGGCTTCATCCGTGTGTACACCGAAGGCCGCGACGACGAGCGCAAGGAAGACGACGAGGATGACGAGTCGGAGCGCCAGCTGCCGGCACTGCGCGACGGCGAGCGGCTCAAGTTGCACGAGTTGTTGCCCGAGCAGCACTTCACGCAACCACCGGCGCGTTTCAGTCAGGCAACGTTGATCAAGGAACTCGAGGAAAAAGGTATCGGCCGGCCATCGACGTACGCCAGCATCATGGGCACCATCCTCAACAAGGAGTACGTCGTCGAGGACAAATCGCGCCGCATGCGCCCGACCGAGCTTGGGTTCCTCGTGACCGAGCTGCTGGTGGATGCGTTCCCTGACATTCTCAACGTCGAGTTCACGGCCGGTATGGAGGACGAGCTCGACAAGATCGAAGACGGCACGGAGCAGTGGCTGGCGGCGATGCGCCGCTTCTACGATCCGTTCGCGCGCGATCTCGAGCACGCCGAAGAGCGCATGCGTGATGTGAAGCGCAGCGGGCAGCCGACCGACATTCCATGCGCGACCTGCGGCGCGATGATGGTCATCAAGTGGGGTCGCGGCGGTGAGTTCTTGGCGTGCCCGAACTACCCCGAGTGTAAGAACACCAAGAACTTCAGCCGCGACGCCGAAGGTACCATCAAGATCGAGGAGGCGCAGGTCATCGAGGAGAAGTGCGAGAACTGCGGCAAGCCCATGCAGCTGCGCTTCGGTCGCTTCGGCAAGTTCCTCGGCTGCTCCGGCTACCCGGAATGCAAGACCGTGCGTTCGCTCGTGCGTCCGGTGCCGACCGGCGTCAAGTGCCCCGACTGCCGCGAGGGCGAGATCATGGAGAAGCGCTCGCGCGGCGGTAAGACCTTCTACAGTTGCAATCGCTACCCGAAGTGCAAGTTCGCCACCTGGGATCGACCGGTGCCCGAGCCCTGCCCGCACTGCAATGCGCCGTTCATCGTTGAGAAGACGACGAAACGCTACGGCACCGTGCGTCGTTGCCTCAGCGAAGGCTGCAAGTATCAGGAGACCGTGTCGGAAGCGGAAGCGGTGTGAGCATTCCGGAATTTCAGATTTCAGATTTGAGATTTCAGATTGAAGGGGGCTGAGATGAGTGACCGCCAAATCTGCGATCTACGATCGGCAATCTGCAATTTTCCGGTAACGGTCATTGGGGGCGGGCTTGCTGGCTCGGAGGCGGTGTGGCAGTTGGCGCGGCGCGGCATTCCGGTGCGCCTGTACGAGATGCGCCCGGTCCGCGTCACAGCCGCGCATCATACCGATCGGTTGGCCGAATTGGTGTGCTCCAATTCGTTCCGCAGTGCCTCTCTCGATACGGCGGTCGGGTTGCTGAAGGAGGAGATGCGGCGGCTGGGGTCGTTGGTGATGCAGGTGGCGGACCGCACGCGGGTGCCGGCGGGCTCGGCTCTTGCCGTCGACCGCGAACAGTTCGCGAGCGAGTTGACGGCAGCGATCGTCGCGCTGCCGGAAGTGACGCTGGTGCGCGAAGAGCTGAGCGTCCTGCCCGACGGGCTGACAATTGTCGCCACCGGCCCGCTGACCTCGCCGGGGCTGGCTCAATGCCTGCAGCAGACGTTCGGCCAAGGCTACCTCTATTTCTATGATGCAATCGCGCCCATCGTGACGTCAGAGTCGATCGACCGCAGCATCGTGTTCTCGGCATCACGCTACGGCAAGGGCGGTGAGGACTATCTCAACTGCCCCATGACGCGCGATGAGTACTATCGCTTCGTTGATGCGGTGCTGCATGCGCAGACCGTGCCGACGAAGAATTTCGAGCGCTGCGTCTACTTCGAGGGCTGCATGCCGATCGAAGAGATGGCGCGGCGCGGGCCCGACACGCTGTCCTTCGGTCCCATGCGTCCCGTGGGCTTGCTTGATCCGCGCACCGGGCAGCGGCCGTATGCCGTGGTGCAACTGCGTCAGGACGACCATGAAGCGACACTCTACAACATGGTCGGGTTCCAGACGAAGATGACGTATCCCGAGCAGCGCCGCGTGTTGCGCATGATCCCGGGGCTGGAACATGCCGAGTTCGTGCGTCTGGGCAGCCTGCATCGCAATACGTTCATCAACTCGCCGCGGCTGCTCCTGCCCACGTTGCAGTTGCGTGCACGCCAGCACACATTTGTGGCCGGGCAGTTGATCGGCGTCGAGGGATACGTCGAGTCTGCCGCTGCGGGGCTGCTCGCCGCGATCAATGTCGCGCGCGTGCTCCGCGACCAAGAAGGCGTCGTGCCGCCAGCGACCACGGCGCTCGGCTCGCTCGTGCAGTACATTACTGATCCGCGGCGCCACGATTTCCAGCCGATGAACGCCAACTACGGCCTCTTCCCGACGATTGCGACACGCGAGCGCGGTCGCGACAAGCGGCGCGTGCTGGCGGCACGTGCCGCGCGCGACCTACAGGCGTGGATTGCGGAACACGGCATCGACGCCGGCACGCCGGACCTCTCGGAGGTGGTGCGGGCCGGCTCTGGTTCGTGAGCAGGGCCGCGGCTACGCAGCGCACCGCGGAGACGCACACCGGCGCAAGCGCCAGAACGGCGACCATGGAATCGTTGGCTCCGATTTTCGCACGTTTCGGCGTCGACTCGGGGCGTCTGGCGCGTCAGGTAGACGCGTTACGCTCGCCCGTACCAGCGCTTGCTCGGCAGCTGCCGACGTTAGTCGCAGCGGCGGCTGATCCGGCGATGGCGCTGGCCAACTGGGAGGCGCTGTTCGAAGCGTCCGCTGACGTCGGCGCCATCGCCGCCTTGAAGGCTGAAGAGGCGGCCGGACTGTTCGTCCTCCTCGGTGGCAGTCAGGTGCTCTCCGGGACGCTCCGCGCCGCTGGGACCAAGTGGGTTGATCGCTTCCAGCAATGCTGGGTAGCTGCGGCAGGTGCGGCACAACGAGTATCTGCGCATCGGTGTCAACGACCTTGCGGGTCGCTACCCAGTCGATGTGACGATGACCGAGCTGAGCGCGCTGGCGGCGGGTGCGTTCGCGGCGGCCTGCGACTGGGCACGCCATACGCTGCGCGAACAATATGGAGAGTTCCGCTCGGGAGCGGGTCAGGCGCGGCACTCAGCGCCTGGCACTCAGGACTCGTTCGTCGTGCTGGCGATGGGCAAGCTCGGTGGCGGCGAGCTCAACTTCAGCTCCGACGTTGATGTCATGTATGTTTGTGCCTCCGACGATGGCGCGACTCGCGGTGGACCGCGCGGGACACTCGAGGCGCGTGCATACTACGCGCGGCTTGCCGAGTTGATTACGCGTGCGTTGCAGGAGGTGACGGCCTCAGGATTCGCCTTCCGTGTCGACCTGCGTCTGCGGCCAGACGGCATCAACGGACCGATCGTCAATCCACTTCACGACGCGCTGCTCTATTACGAGTCGTATGGGCAGACGTGGGAGCGGACGGCCATGATCCCCGCGCGGCCGATTGCAGGGAGCCTCGAACTGGGCGAACAGTTTCTGCGCGAGATCCGGCCGTTCGTTTACCGACGCTATCTCGACTACGCCACGGTTGCCGACATCAAGGTGATGAAGCAGCGAGTGGAGACGGAGCTTGGACAGAAGGCGCGTGGCAACGTCAAACTGGGACGTGGTGGTATTCGCGAGGTCGAGTTCGTCGCTCAGGTGTTGCAGCTCATCAACGGTGGACGCGACGAGCGCGTCCGCGGCCGTGGTTCGCTACCCACGTTGGCTCGCTTGGTAGAGTGCGGCTATCTGCCGACGGACGAGGGGGCGGAGTTGGCCGCCGCGTATCGTTTTCTTCGCAACGTTGAGCACAAGATCCAGATTGTCCACCAACGGCAGACGCACGTCGTACCCAAAGACGAGCGTGAGCAGGAGACCCTTGCTCGTCGTCTGGGCTACTCCGGCGCCGCCGCCGCGGTCCAACTCTGGCGTGATCTCGACCGGCATGGCGAGCGCGTGCGCCGGGCCTTTGAGAAGCTCTTCTACGAACCGGCTGAGGAGACCCGGCGCGCCGGCGACGCCGACACCGCACAACTGCTGCACAACCTGGACGCCCGCGAGGTGAGCGTGCAGCGTCTCGGAGAACTCGGATTCTCCGATCCCGCGAGCAGCTACGATAACCTGCTGCTGTTGCGTGACGGTCCCGCCTCCGCGCGCGCACGACCGCGGCGGAAGAAGGCACTATACGAATTGGCCCCGGCGCTCCTCGGGACCATCCTGCGGTCTGCGGACCCCGACCTGGCCTTGCAGAACATGGCGACGTTCGTTTCGACGATTGGAGCGCGCACCAGCTTTCTCGCGCTGTTCAAGGAGAATCCGGGCACCTTGCGCATGCTGGTGGCGTTGTTCGGCGGGAGCCAGTTTCTCGCCAACAGCCTCATCCGCCATCCGGAGCAACTGGATACGCTGGTGCGTGCGGACTTGGTCCGGGTACATCGCTCCGCAGCGGACTTGGATGCGGAGCTGGCGCGGACGCTGCCAGCTGACGGCGACTTCGAAGATGCGCTCGATGCCTTACGGCGTTTCCGCAACCAGGAATTTCTCCGCGTTGGCATCAACGACCTGCAATCGTTGTTGGAACCCGGCGAGGTGAGCCGCGAGCTGACAACGTTGGCCGAAGTGTGTTTGCGCCGCGCCACGCCCATTGCCACGCAAAGCGTATGTGCACGCTTCGGCTGGAAGCGGCTGCCGGGGGAATTGGTCGTCCTGGGTATGGGTAAGCTTGGAAGCGCCGAGCTGAATTACAACTCCGACCTCGATTTGATCTTCGTGTATGACGCCCCGGCGTCGCTGACTACGGCGCAGGAACAATTTTCGCGCGTTGCGCAACGGCTGATCACCGTTTTGCAGACGACTACGCGCGAGGGCATCGTCTACCGTATCGATACCCGTCTGCGGCCATCCGGGAAGTCGGGGCCGTTGGTGTCGTCACTCGAAGGCTTCCGCCGGTATCACGTGTCGAGCGCGCAGGTGTGGGAACGTCAAGCGTTGATCAAAGCACGCCCGGTTGTCGGCGATCCGGCGCTGGCTGACGCGGTGGCGGCGATCGTCACCGCGTTCGTCTATCGTGCGCCGCTGACAGCCGACGAAGCCCGGGAAATCCGCCGATTGCGCCAGCGCATGGAGCGTGAGCTGGCACGCGAGAGCCACGAGCGCATCAATATCAAAACGGGTCGTGGCGGGCTGGTCGACGTAGAATTCGTGACGCAGATGCTGCAGCTGTCGTATGCCGCCGACGAGCCGCGGCTGCGGGTTCGCAATACCCTCGACGCGCTGCACGCGCTGCACGAAATCGGGGTGCTTCCGGACGATGACCATGCCTTGCTCACCGACGGTTACCGCTTCCTCCGGCGGGTCGAGAATGCGTTGCGCTTGGCGCACGACCGGCCGGTCGAGGATCTTGACCGCGGGCGGATGGACCTGAGCGCCGTGGCCAAGCGCTTGGGTTTCGACACCGGTGACATGTTGTGGCACGAGTACAAAGTCCGCCGCGAAGCCATTCGCGCCTGCTACGAGAGCTGGTTTGAGCGCGCGGCCACTGGTCTGCCGCAGACCGGCGCCGTCCGTTCGCCAGTCCGTTCGCATTGACTGCCTACACAGCTTTCGTTAGCCAAGCAGAGGAAGGGATGCCCCGTGCAGAAGAGCGATGCCATTTGGTTTGACGGAGAAATGGTGCCGTGGGACGCGGCCCAGGTCCACGTGCTGACGCACACCTTGCATTACGGTCTGGGCGTGTTTGAGGGGATTCGGTGCTATGAAGGGCACGATGGGCGGCCGGCGATCTTTCGGTTGCACGAGCATGTCGACCGACTCTTCGGGTCGGCGCATATCCTCGGCATGACCATACCGTTCAGCCGCGAACAGATTGCCGCTGCATGTATCGAAACGGTGCGCGTCAATCGGCTCCGATCCTGCTATATCCGCCCTTTGGTGTTCTTGGGCGACGGCGAGATGGGACTGGCGGCGGTGAACAACCCGGTGCGCGTCGCGATCATTGTCTGGTCCTGGGGTGCGTATCTCGGTGAGGAAGGCGTCCGCAACGGTGTCCGGCTCAAGACATCGTCCTTTCAGCGCATGCACGTCAATACACACATGACCAAGGCCAAGGCGGTGGGCAACTACGTCAACTCGATCCTTGCCGCCGTGGAGGCGCGCCGCCTGGGGTACGATGAGGCGATGATGCTTGATACCGACGGGTTTGTGTCGGAGTGCAGCGGTGAGAATCTGTTCATCGTTCGGGCTGGACACGTGAAGACCACTCCTCAAACCTCCATCCTTGCCGGAATTACGCGCGATACCGTCTTGACGTTGCTGCGCGCGCGGGCCGTCAGCGTGAGTGAGGAGCGTTTTACGCGTGATGAGGCGTATGTGGCCGACGAGGTGTTCATGACGGGCACGGCGGCGGAGGTGACGCCCGTCCGCGAGATTGACGACCGACAGATCGGGCCGGGGCGCCCGGGGGCCGTGACGCAGGAGCTGCAGGGTCGTTTCACGGCCATCACACGGGGCACGGACGCCACCTACCATCATTGGTTAACCGCCGTAATGGTGTGAGTCGGGGCCGCGGACCGTTGGTTTTCCAGGCCATTTTTGTTGACACAGTTCGAAGAGGAGTCTATAAGCGGCGCACTCACGGCGTACAGCCGCGGGTTGGGTGTGGGGTCGGGGACTGCCTGGGCCAGAGATTCCCGGCATCGTGATGGCGACCGAGGAGTAACGGAACGATGGGAAGTGCGAGCGGGATGATTGGGCGCTGGGCGGTGGTAGTCAGCCTGGCGCTCGTCGGTACCACCGCGATCGCCCACGCGGACATCACGACCGAGCGCAGCGCGTCGATCCTCATCTTTCCGAAGATCTTGTTTGATTCGACGGGCCTCCAGACGGGCGTGCCGGTCAACACGATCATCCAGATCTCGAACACATCCAATTCGATGGTCTTCGCGCATTGCTTCTACGTGAATGCGGTGCCCCCCGATCCGACGCGACCCCCGAGCGTAACCAACGTGCCGATCTGGCAGGAGGTCGACTTCGAAATTTTCCTGACGAAGCAGCAGCCGACACATTGGCTGCTCTCGGACGGGCGTCTCGATGACCCGAGTGATAACAAGAGCTGCAGCACCGATTGCTCCGGTGCAGGATTCGACCCAGGGCACATCCCACCGGCCGGAAATGATCCGTTCACCGGTGAACTCAAGTGCATCGAGGTCGACTCGTCCGGGGCACCAATCAACGGGAATCATCTGAAGGGCGAGGCGACCATCGTTACCACCGACGGTAAGGCAGAAGTGAGTAAGTACAATGCCGTCGGCGTGCTGGGCCTCAATACCGATCTCAACTCCAACAACAGCGACAACACACTCTGTCTTGGTGGCGGCGTCAGCCCGAGCTGCCCGACGGGTGCAGAGTACAATGCTTGTCCCCAGACGGTGATCCTCAATCACTTTGCGGAAGGTGCGACGGATCCGGTGGTCGAGCACTTGGGCAATGGTCCGTCATCCGTTTCGACCGAGCTTACCCTGGTACCGTGCACGGAAGATTTTGAGAACCAAGTGCCGCCCTCGGTCGTGGTGCAATTCCTCATCACCAACGAGTTCGAGTCGCCGTTTTCAACGAGCACGACCGTCACCTGTTGGGGCAACTTCCGGTTGAACACGATAGGTGCCGTCGGCCGAATTCTGGATGTCGGGACCTTGGGGACGCGCTTCGCCCAAACGCGGATGTTTCCCGCAGACGACAGCCAGCCTGGATTCGTCGGTGTGGTGGAAGAGTTCCACACGCAACCTGCCACGCCCGCGCCGCTGATTAGCCGAGCTGCGGCAAACCTCCATGACGAAGGGGCACGGGTCCGCGGCGATATCATTCTCTTACCCGGGGCGTTTTAGATGCGACGGCTTAGCCCGCAGGCGACCGCAATGCGACGCGCAGGTTTCCTGAGCGCCGCCGTTCTTGTTGCGTTCAGCACCCCCGCAATCCGTGCGCAGGCAGATGTTGCCTCCGACCAGGCGGCTGCGATTCTGGTTTTTCCGAAGATCGTCGTCGACACATCGAATCCGCCGAATACCCAGCGCGGGCCGATTGATACCCTGATTCGGGTGAGTAACACCTCCGACAATCCGGTGTCGATGTATTGTTTCTACGTGAATGCGAATGGTCATTGCCACAATTCGGGAACCATTTGCGATCCGTACGACCGGAGTGCGCCCAACACGTGTGGCGACACCGATGTGTGCGAGGCTGGTTGGCATGAGAGCGACTTCGTTGTTCATCTGAGCCCCCGTCAGCCCATTGCATGGTTGGCGTCGGCCGGCGCTGCGCCGTGTTCGGAGAGTGCATCAGGTTTGCCTTGTTTTCCGCTAGTGGTAAGCGGGCAGCCACCCAATCGCGTGCAGCCCGTGCCGGAAGATCCCTTCATCGGCGAATTGAAGTGTCTTGCTGTCGACGTAAACGTTGTCCCGGTAGAGAGCAACGTCTTGAAGGGCGAGGCCCAGATCACCCGCTCCCAGAAGGCAGCGGCTGGCGTAACAGACGTTCTCGACGTCGAAACCTACAATGCGATAGGTATCCCCGCGATTCCAGGGACCAACAACGGGGACGCTACGTTGGTCCTTGGCGGCGGGGTCTGCGTCGGTGGCCCCAGCGCGGGAGCAAACTGTACGTCCGCGGCGGCATGTCCCGGGGGCCGTTGTTCGGCAGAGTACAGCGGCTGTCCGAATATCCTCGTCATGGATCACTTTTTTGACGGCGCCCGTGATCCCGTGTCGCAGAAGATCGTGACAACCAAGCTTACCCTGGTCCCGTGTTCCGAGGACTTTGAGAAACAGCAGCAGGTCCCGGTTACCATTCAGTTTTTGGTTTTCAATGAGTTCGAGCAGCGGTTTTCCACCAGCAATTCCGTCAACTGTTTTCGCGAGTTTCGAATTTCTGATATTGACCGGGCGGGACAGGATCGGTCGATTTTCAGCGCGGCGGTCAACGGGACCCTTACCGGTCAGACGAGACTTCGCGGCGTCGTCGGCGACAATCCGAGCTATGGATACACGTTGTTGGGTGTGGTGGAGGAGTTTCGTAATGGTGGAGGGACGGCTGCTTTCAACCTGCATTTCCAGGGTAGCCGCCCCCAAAGTGACTTTGTGTATTTGCCCTAGAGAACGTGAGGAAAAAAAGGGCCTTTTGACTTGACAACTTTTGACCCCGCAGATATAAGGCCGACACTTGGTCGAGGGGTTCGCCATGGCCAGGATGGTGTGGCGTGATCGAAAGGAGGAGGGTAATGCGTAGGCAGCGAGGGCTAGTTGGGCTCATGGGACTCGCAGCACTGGTCGGGCTAGGGTTAGCCAAACCGGTCGCAGCCGCAGTCACCACCGAGCAAAGCGCGTCGATCTTGGTGTTTCCGAAGGTGATCTCCGACGGGACACGCGACACGATCATTCAGATTACCAACACCTCCAACAACATGCGGCACGCGCACTGTTTCTATACGAATGGCGCGCTGACGAATCCCTCCCTTCCGGTGGGTCCGCTCAATCCGCCGTTGTGGACGGAGATCGATTTCGACATCTGGCTGACCAAGCAGCAGCCAACCCATTGGGTGGTGTCGACCGGCCGTTTGGACAATCCGGGGGACGCAACCTGCCTCCACCAGACCCCGTGCGTTACCGACCCGAGCAAGCCGTCGCAGAACAGCGGGGGCGATCAAGCCGACTGCTGTGATGCCGGTTTGGATCCTGGTCACATCCCGCCGGTGGTCCCAGGCTTCACTGGTGAGCTGAAGTGCATCGAGGTCGACCAAGGTGGCTTCCCGATTCCTGGCAATGCGCTCAAGGGCGAGGCGACTCTCGAGGAGATCGCCACTAGCGATGTCTCAAAGTACAACGCCATTGGCCTCCAGGGCTTCGACACCAATAATATGGACAACGTCCTGTGCATCGGAGGCGGAGTCACCGAACAATGCCCCACCGGTGCCGAGTATCAAGGTTGCCCGGCCACCTGGATTATCGACCACCCCGCGACTGGCGCTCCGGATCGGGTTGTCGACCAGCAGTCGTTCTGCAAAAGTCCGCCATGCAGCAATGTGACCACGAACATCACGGTGGTGCCGTGCACCGAGAACTTCGAAACGCAGAAGCCTCCTCCCGTGACATTGCAGTTCAAGGCGTACAACGAGTATGAGCAGTTTTTCTCGGCGTCAACGACCTTCTCTTGCTGGGGTACGTTCGATCTCGGTTCGTCCAACCCGCTGTCCAACGGGATCAACCCGATCTTCAATGCGGCAAACGCTGGTGGTGAACTACTCCAGACCTTCGTGCGCGCCGCCCAGGGAACGCCGATTGGCGTGATGATGGTCATTGAAGAGACCCACAACGATACGGTGAATACCCTGACCGCACGAAACGCTCAGAACGGCGTCACTTCGTTCCAGGATCTGGCGGGACAGGATCTCATTACGATCCCGGCCGACCAGATCCAGCAGCAGTAATTGAGGTGTGCTGATGACGCAGCGTCCGAGAATGGCGGAAAGGAGAATTTACATGCGACAGGTGCGATGGGCAGGCTGGACGATGGCGATCGTGACAGCACTGGGAATTTCGGGGGTGGCGGCGCGAGCAGATATTGCCTCGGACAAGCCGGCTGCAATTCTCATCTACCCGAAAATCGCCGTAGACACGACCAACGGCGTTGATACGGTCGTTCGAATCAGCAACACCAATCAAACCACACCGATCCTGCTTCACTGCTTCTATCTCGATGCGAACTCCCACTGTTCCGGCGGCGATATGGAAGGCGCGATCTGCAATTCATCTCCGACGGTCTGCACGTCGGGCGGACTTTGTGTCGCAGGCTGGCAGGAAGTCGACTTTCGCTTGCGCTTGACCGGCGGGCAGCCTCTTGAATGGAAGGCCTCAGATGGGTTGCTCGGTGGCCGTACCTGCGAAAGCGGTGATAGCAAAGGCAAGGCTTGCAAGTTCGATAGCGATTGCGGCAGTGGTAACGCCTGCTCGTTGGGTCTTCCCCTGACGACAGGTGTTTGCCAACGTAACCCCAACGTGGCTTGCGGCAGCGACTCGGACTGTAACCCGTTTCCGGGAGGCTCGTGCACCCAGAGCAACAATGGCACACGCATCCCAGGTGTTCCCGAAGATCCATTCCGTGGCGAACTCAAGTGCATCGCGATTGATGAGACCGGAGTTCCGGTTCCTCGTAATGACATAAAGGGCGAAGGCATTCTCGAGACTTCGACCAGTA
>Ga0335069_10013485_pt1 | contig 11474 bp, 4 predicted proteins | sample Lox_Sample_11_FD_206714 | JGI IMG/M metagenome (GOLD analysis project Ga0335069, IMG submission 206714) | Soil microbial communities from Loxahatchee National Wildlife Refuge, Florida, United States - Lox_Sample_1.1 | ecosystem: Environmental > Terrestrial > Soil > Wetlands | place: USA: Florida... | reverse complement strand
TTCTAACGCCACGGTTGGTACGGGAGTAAACGCAGCCGGTCCTCTCTCTGCATCTGGTGCTCCGAAGACGTCGATGGTTTCCTATTCGGCAACACCGCTTCCGGCAACTCTGACGGTAACGTCGGCAGCGGCGATCAGTGTGTCGGCAGGTATGTATATCGTATGCGATGTGGATTACAACACGTCGTTGTACGGTACTGTCGGCTCTGCTGGTATTCCGGTTCAACCGGGTCAGGTTACGGATCCTGATTATATCCGGAAGACTTCCGACTTCGTTGCTCGTGTCACGTCAGTGAACAGCAACGTCCTGACTTTGGATCAGCCCTTTGTCGGCGGTGGCTCGAGCACGTCACAGGTCACGCCGGGGTATCCTTCTCCACCCGCCGGATCGAATGTACAGGTTATTTCCGGATGGGCCGCAAGAGAAGGCGGAACGTTCATCACCGAATGGTCGGCTCTGTTCGTGATGGACACAATCGATTCGGCACAAATTGCCGTGTACTATCCGCACGTATCTATCGCACAGTTCAGAGACGTTTCAGCGTGGGCTATCGAGAACATCGGTACCACCGACGAGACGGGCTACGAACTGGATTGTGTGTTGAACGCACTTGCCTTCGACGATCCTGTTGATGGTGAGACGGTTGTCGGCTACAAGGCGTTTTACCCCAGACCGAACCAAGCAATCGCTATCTAATGACTCTGAACTTCCAACAAGGTGTAGTATGGGGGCTCGACAACGGGCCCCCAATTCTAAAATAGGAGCAGACTGATGATTGAAGAAAAAGATGTGGTAGCTGTTGAAGAGAAGAAAGAAGACATCGAAGTTCGCCTCCGTGAAGAGCTCCAAAAAGAATACGATACCCGCCTAGAAGCTGAAATCAATCGCATATCTGCGCAGTTGAAGGAACAGAACCAGAAGGTTGTTGCTGAGGCACTGGAGCGCTACAGAGTAGAAATGGCTCCACCGTCTCAGGATGATGTTCAGAAACTTCTTGATCAGGAATATGTCGAGTTCAAGGTCAAGGTGCGTGTTCCGAAGGAAGAAGGCGAAGGTACGAGGGAGCACGAATTTACAATTAGTGAGCTTCCTCAGAATGTCGAAAGAAAGATTCTCAAGAAGATAAAAAGTGTGTTGATTCCGTTCTCTTCCGATCTTGCCGGTATATCGATGAACCTTCTCGAAGGTGATGCAGCAAAGAAGATCGTTCAGATCATGAATACGTTCGAGCCTTTGCTTGATACGATGTCCGGAATTGCAGCGATCGTTTTGAATCCCGATGATGAGTTGGATTGGCTTGATGAGGGGTGGGTGAGAGAGAATCTCAGTTCGACGAGAATAGTCCGGATAGTAACGGCGCAGTTGGAGGCAAATCACATCCGGGATTTTTTCTCGCTAGTCTTCCAAGGTTCGAAGCTCCTAAGATAAGCCAATCCCTCTATCCGGGGATAGCTTCTCTTGCAGCCCAGATAGAAATGTTTGGGCTTGGGAAACGGGAATTGGAAGCGAAGTTTAGAAGATCAGAGATGGTACTTCTTGCTTGGCGATCACAGGAAGTTTCTGCTGAGATGGAGAAGCAAACGAAGGGAGTTCGTGAAACTCTCGAAGCACAAACGAACACGAGCCAGAGAAGATATCACGGGGCTTCGGTTCCGGAAGGATTGCCTTCGCATTTCTTCCGGAAGGACTATGATCCTGAAGCTGGTATTGGTCCCGGGGAGTTGGATTTGAGGCAGGTGTCCGGAGAAGAAGCTTTCAAGTACTTTTCGTCCATCGGTGTCAAGTTGCCGATCATTGGTCGGAGGTAGACAATGGCTGGGCCGACGGTAAAAGAAATCCTGCTAAAGTGGGGCATTGATAATACAAACTGGAAGAAGGCTATCCTTGAACTGTCTGCTCTGCTTGAAAAACAGAACAAAGCATCAGAGAAGGCGGCTGACAAGGCGGCAGCCCAGCTTGAAGCACAGAAGCAAAAGCTGAAGGATTACATCACCGATCAGAAATCGGCTACTGCTGAGATAGAAAAGCAGATTTCCAAACTCCAACAGAAGGTAGCAGCGGCCAAGGCAACTAAGGCTGAAGCGGAAGCAAAACTTGCTGTTGACAAGGCAACCGTTGCTGAAATCAACAAACAGGTATCTTCAGAGAAACAGGTTCTGGCGGCTCACAAGACTGTTCAGTCTGAGTTGGCGGCCCAGATAGCCCAACAAAAACTCATTACGGCACAGGTAAATGCACAGACTGCGGCAATCAGACAGCAGGCTGCTGCGTATCGTTTTCAGCAACAGCAACAACGGCCAGTCGGAGGTGGTGGTGGGCATCACGGCGGTGGTGGTGTTGGTGGCTTCCTCTCCGGTTTGTTCGGCGGAGGTTTGTTCGGCAATGTTGCAGCGGCTGTTGCTTCTGCTGAAGCACTCGGCGAAGCCGTCAAGGAGCTTGGTGAAAAGATTAATGAACTGATGAAGGAGGTCGGTCCTCTCCAACAGGTCAAGGAACAGTTTGAAAAATTGGCTCCGTCAAGAGGAATTGATGACCCTGTAGAGTTCATCAAAAAGCTCAGGGATGCGACGCACGGTCTTGTAACCGATATATCGTTGTATAGGGAGGCTAACACCTTCCTGCAGTCAAGCGTTCGAGCTTCAAACGAACAGATCGTCCAGCTGACACAGGCGACGGTTGGTCTGGCCCGAGCACAGGGTCGTGACGCGACTTCTGCAATGCAGGCTCTGCAACGCTTCTTCCTAACGGGACGAGCACAGACGCTGGCCTATGCAACGGGCATTCAGCGTGTGAATTTGATGGTAGGAGGACTTGGACGAGGAACTGACGCGACAATCACTTCCCAGAAACAGTTTCAACAGGCACTGGAAGCAATTACCGAACAGTACAGAATGATCGGTGAGCCGGCACTGACTTATGCCGAGGCATTGAAGCAGGTTTCTGTTTCTGTCCATAACTTGATTGAAGAGTTCATGCTGGGGGTGACGCAGTCTCAGGGCTTCAAGTCCTTCATTGTCTGGCTCGGTCAGATGGCCGAGAAGATTCAGGGTATGGCCGAGCGTGCTGCTTCGTTCGGAAATGATTTTGGAAATGCCTTTACCGTCGTTGTAGAAGCGGCAAAGACTTTGCTAGATGCACTTACTGATATCTACAACATTCAGAAGACTATTTTCGAGTCGATCGGAAAGATATTCCTGCCGGATACGATCTCGTCGGAATTCATTCAGCGATTGACAACGGTTAAGGGTCTTCTGGTAACGATGTCGCAGATCCTTATCATTCTTCGCGGGGCGATGAACGAGTTTGCCCTTCGTACGGAATATACGATGAAGGAGGCGGCAGTTTCTGCCAAGGAAGCCTGGAAGTGGCTGAACACTCCTGTCGGTAAGGGCGGTTATGACAATGCAAGAGTGCAGGCTGAACAAGCACGACTGCATCAGGAATTCCTGTCAAAACTAAACCCGATGCAGTCTGAGGAGTATAAGCAGCTTCTTGAAATGCAGAAGCAGTTGACGGGTCTGGGTGAAGGTGATTACAGGATTAAGTTTGCGGCTCCCTCAAATATATTCACACAGGAACAGGAAGAAGCGGCGGCGCGAAAGGTTGCAAAGGTCAAGGAACAGATCGCAGTTGAGTCCTCCAAGGTTCAGCTCAGCATAACCGAGCTAAGAATCAAGAATGAACAGGAATTGCTGACGGCCCAGTATGAACAAGGGCTGATGACTCAGAAGGATTATTTGGAAAAGAAAGGGGCACTGGATCTACAAGATCACAACGCCCGTCTGGCACAGATCAAGCAAGAGTTTGACGCGAAGGAAGTCTACAATGAAATAGAGGCTCGTGAAACACGGGCAATGGCGGCTGCAAAGAAAGCAGACGTTAATGAGCGTGCGGAGGAACAGTTAGCCAGTATTGCAAAGCAAAGAACTGAAATAGGCATAGCCCTTGATAAGGCGGTGCAGGATAAAACGATAACAGCGCCTGATGCAGCATCGAAGAAGGCGGCACTGGAGAAGCAATACGATACACTGACTGGATTAATCGAGCGCTCTAGAAAGGCAGGACTTGCAGCGGCAGGGGCAGAGACCGCGGAGCTGGATGCAAAGGACATCCTGACGGCTCAGCAGAAGAATGAAGCTTTGATCAAAGAAGATCAAAAATATTTTGAAGTACAGAGGGCCAATCGGGAGAAAGAAAGAAGTGACGAGATCTCGGCACGAAAGAGTCTTGTCGACCTGGAAAAGAAACTAGATGAAGATGCGGTTGCAAGGAAGAAACAAATACTCGAGAAGCAGTTTCAGGAAGGAATGATTTCTTCCAACGAGTACTTGCAGCAGCAGGTGGATTTGGCGAATCGGGATTATCAAGTCGCGGCTGATGCAGCTCAAAAGAAACTTGAACAGAACAAGGATTCACTGGTAGCACAGGCTACTTTCGATAAGGAGATGGCGGAAGCGGCAATGAAGAGGCAGCAGGATCTGACTGCCTTGACGAACAGGGAATGGGATTTGCGGGTTCAGGCGGCCCAATCCGCGGCCAACAGAATTAAAAATATCCTAGAGGGGCAGTTACAATACGGTCAAGAGCAAGAGAAGCTGAATCCTTTCACGGGAAAGGGTACTCAGGTCAGTGCCTTGACCGGATTGATCAGTTTGGAAAAGCAGCGTCTGGAAATTCAGCAGGAGCAGTTGAAGGCGATGACAGCGGCCGGCTTGGCCGGTTCTGAAACTTGGTCTCGTGTTTATGCTGAGGTTGCAAAAACTCAGCAACAGATGGTTCAGTACAATGCTGAATTGATAAAGGCACGTGACTATTCCAGCGCGTTGGCTGGTGCGGCAAAAGATCTTTCGACAGCAGCCAGTTTGTTCCCCAAGGGCGGGAAGACTTCCGAAGGTTTCAGTCGGTTTGCTCAGGTAACCGAAACAATCTCCGGATTGATGCAGCGCTATAGGGAACAGCAGCTCGGAAGAAATGCTCCTGCGGCTCCGAAGACTCCACAGGAAGTTTATACAGCCCTACAAAACGAGGGGCAGAAAGCCTCGAAGATTTTGCAGCAGGCTTTGCAAGACTCTGCGACTGAAGTGAAGAAATGGACAGACACTTCGAAGCAGGCACAAGCGGATCTGACCAAGAGCATAAATGATCTGACCGAGGCATTGAAAAGGGCCACACAGGCAATGGATACGGAATTGTCTGGTGGGGCTTCTAGCGGACCGAGTGGTCCTGCCGTTCCCGGGTCTTCCTCTGCGACAGTGACGTCGTCGGATTTACAGGATCTGGCACAAACAGCAAGTTCGTCAATCGGCGGTTCGCTGCAGGGTCCTGCTCAGGCGGCTGTCGGACTGGGGGCTGTTGCGCAGCAATCGAATCTACTGGTTCGCTCTTTCCAGTCGTTGACAGCCTCTCTTTCTTCCGGAGGGACCGGGGGCCTAGCTGGAATGCTCGGGGATTTGTCCGAGCACTTGACGGACATCTGGCAGGGTCTGAAATCAAAGGACGCTTCTCAATTTGGCGGGGGTATTCAGGGATTACTCGGAATGGGCACTGCCGTTGCTGGCGGTGTCGGTGGTATCGTGTCAGCGGCAAAGGGAAAGGGAGGTCCTTTCCAATCCGGTATGACGGGAGCGGCATCCGGGTTCCAACTCGGCATGATGTTTGGAGGTCCTCTTGGCGGACTTATCGGTGGTGGTGCTGGGCTGATCACTGGAATATTCTCCGGTAAGGCGGAACAGCAGGCAGAGAAGCTTGCTAAGAAAATCGTTGCCATGTTCAATGCTGTTCAGACTGAAATCCAGAACGGCACACAGACATTGGCTGCAGGTATTCAGCTACAGATCAAGAACATCGAGAATGCGGTAAGTCAGTTGTCTGGAAAGAAGGGCGGACGCGATCAGCTAAAGAATATTCTGCCTCAGATGGAACAGCAATTAGCACAGTTGCAGTCCCAGCAACAAAGCATCATCAAGACCTTCGATCAACAGTTGGATGTTCTAAATCTACCCGTGGCTTTTCAGGATACGGCAAGTCAGGTACAGCAGATCATCCAGACTTATCAGCAGTACATTCAGGCGGGAGGATCTGTTGTAAACGCAAACCAATATCTGCAGGATTCGTTCAAGAAGTTGTCGCAAGACGGGTTCAGTCAGTTGAATCAGGACGAGCAGGATGCAATTCAGAACGCCTTGAACTACAACGATCTGTTGATACAGAGACAGAACCTCATCGAGGATACGAATCAACAGATTCAGGACATTATGTCTCAGGGTGTGGCTGTGAGACAGATGCCTGCCGGTGTTTCGAAGGCCCGACAGATTCAGGAACTGATGTTACAATCTTCGAATCAGATGGATCAGCTGAACGAAGAAATCTCTGTGTCACAGCATAAGCTTAACGTCGAGCAACAGATCTTCGGTTTGGCGACAACAAGAGTCGGGCTGGAATCCCAGTTGGTGACGTTACAGAACCAACAGACGGATCTGGATATGCAGAGGATTGTGGCTTTGCAACAGACCGTCGGGGATTTTCAATCGGCACTGCCGACTTCGATGCAGGCCTTTATGGGGCAGCTCGGATTTGGAGCTGGTTATGTTTCCCCTTCGACAGAGCCGGGTTTGGTTCCTACTCCGCCTGTAAAGACTGGTATTCCGGACATCGATTTGCAGAATCAACTGGAGTATCAGCAGGCACTCGCGGCGTACCAGTTGTCCTTGAACATGCCAGTCGGGTATATTCCACCAAGTGGTACTGTGACGTCGACGCCTGTTCCTGTTTCGATTGGAAATTTAACGGCTTCGACGACCACGTCATTGCCTTCCAATTCAACATGGTTGACACCGGGTTCGACCAGTATTGTCGGAACGGCAGCAATGGCCGGACAGGCGGCGACTTCCTTTACCGATACGTTGGTGCAGTTGCCCGGAAAGATAGCATCGGCAATCGGCGGGCAGTCTCTAACCGTAAATAGTCAGCAGATTGATACTTTATCGACGGCACAGGGTACGGCGCTGTTGGTTGTACCGACTTCACCCGGGACGTCGCAGCTTGTGGGAGTTCCGAATCTTGGCAATCCGACAACCAGTTCTGTGTTTAGCTCTTTGACGGGGGTGGCGACAACTCTTCCTCCTGCGAGTCCGATACTTGATGCTTCAACACAACGGCTACAGGTGGAATCTCAGATTAGCCAGCTATCGTCAACAAGAATGAGCTCGGAAGCACAGTTGGTCAATTTGAAGATGGTTGAGATATCATCGGACATGGCTAGGGTTCAGGCCCATAATCTTTTGCTGGATAGGTATCAGAGTATGCAGGGTGGTGTGTCTCCATCATCGACTTTGGAAGATTTGATGCAGCAGGTATACGAGACAAGGGGGCGTCAGGGCTTCGGTAAGTTCTACGGGGAGCTGGCGAATCCAACGTAATGTTGAAACTGTTAATCAATAACGGAGATGGAAAGGGCGATGTTGATTACACTCGGTATGTGATTCCAGAGTCCATTGATATCGAGGATTCGATCAACACACCGACACTGATCAGCTTCACACTGTCGAACTCGGATACCTTGTTCAAGGTGCCGGTGCGCTCTGCTTATGTAAAGCTGGTTTCGACTTTGTCGCCTTTGTCTGTGACCGGTGCCTACTTGGCGACTGGCTATGTGACGAATGAGCCTCAAAGAAAGTTTTTGGGGATGGGTCCGAGAATTCCCGGGCAGTCCTTCCAGATGTATGAGTACGACATGAAGGTGACGTCGGACGAATACATATTGAATTGCAAGGCAGTGCCTTTTATAGCGGCTTACATCAACCGAACAATGGGTCAGATTCTTACGGATTTGGCCAACACACTGATGCCGGGCTTCTTCGATACATCGAACATAGCTCCGGGGGACATGGTTCCCTACTACATGTACGATCCGACGAGTAAGTGGTCGGACGTTGCCAAAGAGTTCGCTGATCAGGCACAGTACCGATACAAAGTAATCGGGAAGAAGATGTACTTTCAACCATACGGGGATGCTTCTCTTGGAATCTCTTACAATGAAGTAACGATGCAACAAAAGCAGTTTAATCCTGCTGCCTTGGATACGGGAGTTTTGTCTGTTCCCTTGGTTAATGATGCTCTTGTTATCGGTGAGTTTGAACCTCAACAGATGTGGGATGATTACAATATAGGAGATGGGTTCACTGGTAACTTCCCTCTTCGTTATGAAATGTTCCACGGCGAAACGGATCTGTTGTTGCAGGATGATTGGACCGAACAGAGTTTCAATCAGTCCATGTGGACGGTCCGGGATTTGTTCGGACAGTTTGTTCTTGCTGGTGCTCTGAATGCCGTGGCGAGTGTCGCTCAGTCCGGAACTTTAGGGCAGACCTACATCATGGGAAAGAACGGAATCGAGCTGGGCGGCCACCTTGTCATTCAGCACGGCGAGGTTCAGTTTAATGATGTGTCGAATGGGATCATCGGTGGGTTGTATCAGAATACGTCGAATCTAAATCAACAGAATTGCATAGCCGGATTCAGCATCAGTTCAACGGCTGTCACGGTCACGGCTTCCGGTGCGAACGGCGTTGTGATGCAGCCGATGATTTCCGGGGCTCTTGTCGGGACTCCGATCGTTTCTGTTCAGAATCATCATTACGTGTTGCAGACGTATGTGACGGCGAGGAGATGGTCAAGGTATAATCAGATTTACAGGACACTGGCAGGAACGCCTTGGGGGGACGAGTTGCTTCCTGCGGCAGCGGAAGTAACGTTTACGATTACCGACATCGATTTGGCGCAGGCGTATAACACCGCTTCGTTGAACAATCCTTTTGTGCCTGCATACACTCCCACGATTACGCGATATACGGCAAGCGGATTGAACATTCCTAGTTTTGCTGCTTATGTTCTGTTGAATTCGGTTCGGATGAATCTGACATTGAACTATACGCTTTTGTGGGAACCTCCGACTGCTTTGTTGCAGGTTGCCGGATTGACAGGGGCACGACCTACGAATGCACTGGCACTTACAGGAGGACAGCTGCCTTTGTATGATCCTCAGGATTGGTTGTCGATGCCGGATACGACACCGATTGGTGTACCTGCAAACTATCCGATGGGATTCGGAATCAATCAGGACATTACAGCGACGATGAATCAGGTCGGTGATGTCTCTCAGTTGCAGTTCTACTCGGACAGAATTCCGGGTGTCGGAGCAAGAATCAGGCTACAGGGATGGCAGGCAGGACAGGCTCTGTCTCGTGTGCAATCACCCGTGTCGATTTCTGCTGAGGCAGCGATCGTCGGAGATGACGGAATTCGTTCGGCGATCATTTCCGATATGAAACCAACTCCTCGTACAAGCGATGAGTGTGATCTGGCGGCGGCTGCTGTTTTGATGGACAGACAGAACACACAGTGGGATGGTCAGTATCAGGTGGAAGGATCGGCGGCGACGGATACTCTCTTCTGGGATAAGACAGCCGGCTTCCCTTTGTCCGGAAGATACTTCAATTGTACGTCTCCACAAAGAAATATAAGCGGTCAGGCTTTCCTTGTTCGTCAGGTGAAGATAACAGTTCTGGAAATGTTCCAAGAGGTGTATCTATTCAACGTGTCCTTCGGGCAGGATTTGTATCTTGAGAAGTTGCTCAGGAGATTCGTTGACGAGCCGACGAATGTGACGGAACCGACAACGACGGCAAATCCACCTGATCCACAGAACCTACCACCGCCGGGAACGGCGTTCACGACGTACTTGGACAATTTGCAGAATGCACAGGTTTCGTTTATCAACGGAACACAGATTACTGTGGATTTGGGGGCTCCGCCGATAACGGGTGTTGAGGTCAGGCGTTCTGACAGTGGATGGGCTTCGAATTCGAACAATCTCGTCGGTGTGTTTACGACGCAGCAGTTCACACTGCCACGCAGCTCGATAGATCAGACGTGGTATATGAGATTGGTGAATGGTAGTCAGACATCGAGGTTCACACGGGTGATGCGTGTGAACTATCCAATGGTGCCTCAGCCTCCGTCGATGGTTACGGCGATTCTCGGAACAAGCATGACCAGTATTTCCGGAGGGAATCAGGCGATCACACATCCGACTGTAACCGTGTCTTTGCCAACAAACTTCGACAGAAACATTTATGGCGTACAGATTGATGAAGGGCCTTTGACACTCGGTCCTTCTGGAACGGCATTGCAAGCGGTTTCGGATGTGGTTGGGGACACGAGAACTTTGGCATTTTTAGGAACAGATGCAAGTGGAAATCCTCTACTCATCAAGGTTCAGTTGAACGGAACGACACCGGTTTCTGTCGGAACATTCGGATCGCTACAGCAAGTGGATGTGTTGGGGTAGAATAAATGGCAACTGGAAATGTGAGTATTCAAGCATTGGGTGGCGGTTCGACGTACGGAGTTATTCCTACGTCTGGAACAGGAATCTCGTTTTTGAATCCGCTTTACAAGTATGCCAATTTGACACTGCCTTACAATCCGAATGATCCCGGACTGCAGTACACGTTTTACAACATCGGTTTGGCTCCCTCTTTGTTTCTCTACGCACGCTTTTTCAATCTCCTGAATGAGACGTCACAGGGAGTTCAGGTGAACGTGGGTACGAGCGTTTTCATTCCGCCCGGAGGAGCTGGATCTTTTTCTGGAAGTTTGAACTGCTTGGACGTCAGAAATTTCGGGGCAAAGGGAGACGGAACGACTGATGATACGGCGGCAATTCAGAAAGCACTTGATCAGGCCTATTTGAACTATTTGGGAAACGTCAGTGTAACGACATCGACAGTCGGTGTGGCTTCGCAGATAGTTCAGCAGGCTACGGCCCACATCGAGAACGGTTCTGGATCAACTCTATCAGTTGTGATGCCAACGACATCTGTTGCTGGAAATACTCTTGTTTTGACACTCGCGACTTTCGACTACGGCGGCGGCCCGAGTAATCCAGCAACACCGACAGTCACGGATCCGACCGGTGCGTCATGGCAGCAGGCACAACCTCCGGCACAGAACGGAGAGTTTCTGTTGTGGACGTTCTATGCACAGGCTTCTGCATTTTTGTATACGGTTACTGTGAACGTAGGTGGAAGACAATACAATTCATATATGTCAGCGGTTCTTGCCGAATACACAGGGGTGTTGTCTCCGTTCCAGCTGGACGGGACAGCGGCTTCTACCGGAAACGGTTCGAACGTGACGCTACCGTCACTGGCGGCTTCGAATCATCCGGATTTGGTGATCTATGGAATCATTAATAATGCGGCCGCGGGTGTCATTCCGAAACCTCCCAGCGACTTCACCTATGTCGGCGGTGTTGTGAATCCTCAGCCGAACGGATTGAATGGGGCACTACCTGTGCTGGCACAGGCCTTTAAGAATTGGGACGGTACGTTGGCTATTTCTCACGACTGGTCCAATTCGAAGGGATATACGACTTGCTCATCTCTCGTGGCTTTCAGGAGACAGACGATAA
>Ga0335069_10013484_pt1 | contig 11474 bp, 11 predicted proteins | sample Lox_Sample_11_FD_206714 | JGI IMG/M metagenome (GOLD analysis project Ga0335069, IMG submission 206714) | Soil microbial communities from Loxahatchee National Wildlife Refuge, Florida, United States - Lox_Sample_1.1 | ecosystem: Environmental > Terrestrial > Soil > Wetlands | place: USA... | reverse complement strand
AGCCGCACTCTTCGCCCAAGTTGAGGCGTTCAGACAAGTAACCGTTCCATCAATAATCTTGGAGATGCCCGATCGAAATTCTTCGGGATTAACGATCTCTCGTGCAGCGATCGCGTCCACAGTCGCGAGCGCATTTTCCAGGAACGCCATTGCCGCATCTTTCTTCTCCGCACCCGAACGCCCGCCCAGCAAGCCCTCGATTCCGCTCACCAGCGCTGGTATAAATGAGATCCCACGCAATAACTGATTCAAAAAGTTCATACCTTCTCCTTTAAAAAGCTACGGCCTACACAGGGCCACAGATCTAATCCGTAAGACTGGGCGATGCCCACCACTCATTTCCGTCCATTCACCTTCCGACTGGCCGTATCGTGCGCCTGGATCAGTGCCTTGATTTCGTTCTGGCCATCGCGCAGTTCACCCAATTGCACCTCCGTACGTATCCTGGCCTCGGTGTTCGTGGTCGCAATCTGCTCCAGCCGCATCACGCGAGCTTTCGTAGTCTCAATCTCCGTATCTTGGCGTGCGCTGTTCCTGGCATCTTCTGTTACATACGCGCCGATAGAGAGAGCCAGTGCCCCCAAGGCAATCAAAGTCCGGCTGTCAAATTTCAACAGGCGTTGCTCTTTTACCGCCTGCAGCTTCTTGTCCCACGATTGATCCAGCGCCTCTGCAAAACTTCGCATCTCCTCCAGGCGGTCCAGCACTTCAAGCTGAAAATCTTTTGCGTTGTAGGAAATAGAAGCAGCAGACCTCTCCACTGGCGGCCGATGTCGCTGCCTCAACAAACTGTCGTCGTTCATAATGGATAATCCAGATGCAGTGCTGCCGCGTAGCGCGAATATCTCGCTGGTGACGAATTGTCATAGAGCCGCAGGAAGTAGTTCTGCGTCCGGCCGAGGCGAGGCAATGTAAACGTCTGTGACCCGAATCTGCCCAGCAGATTTCGGTCGTTCGACGGCCCCCAGCCGTAATCGTGAGCCCTGACCTCAATCCCCCAACCGCTCGGCGCCGCCATCCCTGCATCGATCTCGACGGTCGTCGAGCTGATCGCAGTGATCTGTGCATCGGTCAGATTCGGCAGGTAATAAGCCCCCACCTGCGTTGTCGAGAGCTGCACCGGCAAATCTTGCAACGGCACCGTCGCAACGCTTCCCGCATCCTCCATCGCCAACGCGTCCGCCAGGTCGTTCGCGAACTCGATTGTGTACATCGCGTGATCACCCGCGTGGTCCCGCAACTCAATGCCCACCCGGCGAACAATCGCGCTGAAAACCGCTGCTCTTGATGGAATATCGAGAGCTATCGCATCTCCGGCAAAGATGTCTGCGGCGCCGCCCGGCAGAAAATCGCTCCAGGTTGCGTACGTACCTTCCCACGCTGCTCCGGCTCCATCATCCAGAATCGCCAATGCTGCGTTCTCGCAATCGGCCTGTGTCCGGGCGCTGGGTGCCTTCACCGCCCTCACCACCGCGCGGCGGCCGTCGTCTGCCCCTTTCGCCAGGCTTGCGATGCTCGTGCTGTTTACGACTTCAGCCACCGCCGGCCCCTTCCCTCGGTAGCTGACCACGATGAACGTGTTCAGCGGCGGCACCGATTGCGTGTTGAAATCCAGTGAAGTCGCGCCCACCACTTGGCACTGCGCTCCATCCGAGATCGCCCCGATCAACTGCGTCACATACTTCTGCGTGATGCCGTTCACGTCAGGCTGCGCGACTCGCACCTCCGGGAGCGCGATGTGCCTCACGTAGCTGTTGGCGATACTGCAGTGCACGTTCGTCGCATTCACCAGCGCATAAGTGCAAAATTCCGGAGCGTTCACAACCACGCCGTCATAAAGCACCGTCGCTGGTCTCACCATCGTCGACGGATCAGCCGGATTGATATCCTGCAGAGCCAGGACCACCCGCACGTCCGCGGCAATCGCCGCTCCTCCCCATCCATCTCCCGCTGGATGCGAAGACGAGTGATACCGCTCCTGCATCCGGTACAACTCCTGCGAATAGATATACGTAGTCAAGACATATCGATGGCCGCTGGTCGTCGCGACAACGGGCCCAGTCGGCGCTCCCTGTATCAAGGCTTGGATCTGCATGCCCGCGCCCCACGGCGTCACCTGAAACCCAGCCAAGCATCCCGCCGCAGATACCGCGCCTGCGTAGAGACCGCCAATCACGCCCTGTGATATTCCCGTGAAACTCACGTCTCCGTGCTGAAACTCGATCGCCCCGCCCAACTCAATCTGCTCGATGAACCGCACAGTCGTCTGCCCATCCTGCCCCGTCCCGCCACTTACCTGTAAGCTCTGCGCTGCAACCGATACCGCTCCTCCAGGATCACTCACCGTCCAGTTCGCTGGGCTCAATGCGGGCTCGAGATATTTCTCGTTAATCAACGTTCGCTCGCTCGGGGAGAACGGCGTCTGAGATAAGTAAAACTTCAAGCTCTTCCCATCGCCCACAAAATAGTCCCGCACGTAAGCCTGCGGTTCCTCCAGCCCAATCACCGTCACATCGTTCACAACTCGATTAGGCTGAACCAACTTCAAACCGCCCGGCGAGAAGTTTGGACCGCTCTCATCCAGCCCATACGAAACCGCTCCCGCCGGCGTCAGCATCAACGCGCCATTCATTGCCCGATAGCTCGCCCGCGCAGCCAACGCAATCTCGGCCGCGTGATATGAAAACTTCTTCTGCGGATTGACCTTGTACGAGGGCAGTACGTCCACATCATCGACCGCGCTCGTATCGAATACCCCGGGCAAGACATTCTGCGCGAGTTGCCGCAATGCCGATCCCGCACTCCGGTTCACAAACGGCGCCCCATCCGGCAACGCCTTCTGATCCAGCAACACCTCGTCGCTCTTCGCGACAACTTCGTACCGATACGCTGGTCCCCGCTCGCACTGTCCGAGATACTCGTACGTTGGAGCCTGCGTTAGATATCCCGTAAAAAGCACTGTGCCGTCATTTTTAGTGATAACGACGCGAGCAGCACTCACGGGAACAACCACGCCTGGGCCGGTCAGGAGCGTGCAACGCATGGTCGCCGGCTCGTTGATCTTCCGCTCGATGACCACCGCAGCGTTCCAATCAATGGCACTGGTGTAATCTACCGCTTCTAGCCCATCGAAATTGTCGACCGTGAATCGCATAGCGCTACCCTTGTGCTCCTCTGTGCCCGTTGTGGCGAAAGGTCCTCTCACCGTTCTTAGCGCAGTTCTCCGCATTGCCGTGGGGCAGTTCCCTGCGTGCTCAGCGGCAGTTCTCTGCGTTCTCGGCAGCTAACTTTTAGCTTTGTTGAGTCGTCGACCGGGAAGGAACGCAAATACGGGACGAACTAGTACAGTGCTGCCCTTTCTGCCGGAAAGTAGCTCCGATAGCACAACACAGTCTGTCCGTCATTCCCATCCGTGTATGGCAAAGCTAGAAAGGAAGCCTTCATCGCAATCATCGAAAGCGGCTTCTTGATCTCCGCGAAATCCTCACGCGCTGCCTTTTCCGCCGTAGTGCTTGGGCTCAAGCGCGGATAATAAAAGCAAACCCGCCCGCCAGACTCCTCCTCACCCACAAACAATCCCGACCACTCCTGAAAGAACGATCCGCCTTCACGATCCACGAATCCAACCACCACCTGCGCCGAAGCCCCCGCTGCCGGAGCCCCGCCAATGAGAGGTTGCGCCAGCAGCACCGATGTCGAAGTCACCTCTGCCACCCGTGCAACGTTGAAAGTCACCCGCCGAACGTAATTCGGATCATGCTTCACAGCAGCCGGATCGCTCACATACGCCGCGGCTATCCCCGTCCCCACATAGCCGGTTTGCTGCTGATAATCCACATCCACCGCGATCAAATTTCCCACTGCAAATCCCGACATCGCTCCCGGCCCAAAAATCAACTGGTTCGCCGTCGATCCCGGCAGCACCGCCACCGCCGACGCCGGCGTTCCCCCCGACGGCGCCGGCGACGCGTTTCCCGGCACCGGCGCCAGCACGTTCATGTGCTCCGACCCGCACGCCAACGCCATCTGCAATTTGCCCCACTGGCAGAAATCGAATTCCACTCGCGCTTCCAACGCTCCCCGGAACTGCCCCCCAGGCAAACTCCTTGCGCCCACTCGCACTACTTCGGTCGACGTGTTGTACCAGCGCGCAAAGTTCTCGATCCACCCCAGATCCACCCATGGCGCGGGAGGCGCATTCAGCGGGAAGACGCCACAGACGCCAGGATCGAAAATCGTCGGGCTCTCGCTCGCCCGGTCCACCGGAGCGAAATACGCTCGCACCTGCCGTGTCACTGGAACCATTGCCGCACGCAACGGAGAAGTGCTCATACCAGGACCACCTCCGGAAAGAAATACATCGTCATTCGCGCCGTGTGCTCCACGCGCGCATCTTGGCGCATCTCGCCACCATCTGTCCGTCCGCTCTTCACGCGTTCCGCAAGCGACGGCTGCCCCCAAAAGACATTCGTTCCCAGATCCGCGCTCGGCGACTGCGTATAGTCGTGCTTCCCGGTATTCGGCGGCTGACAGATACTCAACAACTCTCGATCCAGTTGCGCCAGCACCCGCCCTCGATCCACCATGCTCGCCACCGATCCCAGGCTGTAGTAAGAAATCGCCACGTCAAGGCTCATCAGCGGCGCACTACCCGCGTGTCCTTCCACCACATCCACCTCGCCCCACTCGATGTAAAACGTATTCGGCCGCGGCTCCGCTGATGAGGGCGGCAGGTTCTCGAGGACAACGATAGCCGGCACAGTCGCCCCATTCACTGTCACAGTCCGCTCCGGATTCAACCCCGCCAACCGACCCTGCAAAGCCAAAAAGAAACTATCCTTCGCAAATTGCATAAAAAGATTCCTCGATCCGGGAACGTCTGTGCTGACAGCCGCCATCGCCGGTTCGCACGAAGTGAGCGAGCGCTCCTATTCAAGCGCGCTGCTTCCCTTCGTGGTCGAACAACGTCAGCGCCGCATCCTCCAGTCGGACGTCCGACATTGCTGACGCCCGATGCCTGACGCCTGAAGTACTCACTCCACTCCCGTCACCACATAGAAACAAACCGTTCCCCCAAAACTCTCCGGTACAACTTTCTCGACGTGAAATAACTCACCGTCATAAGTCAGCCCGATGACGGCATTGAATAAATCCTCTCCCGATCCCAATCCCAATCCCGGCAATTCGTTCGCTATCGCCGATGCCGGCAGCGTGAACTCCACCCTCCGCCTCGGACCGGAATTCCCCGCCGGCAACTCGCGCCTGACCACGGGAGCAATCGAGATCTCCTGCACTCCCGGATCAACCAGCCCGAGTTGCCCTGCAGCATCTTTTGCCATCGCGGTTGCGGGCAGCACCAGCGTTACCGCATCTCCGCCCAGCGCCCGCAGCAACGCGTCCGCCGCCCGCCTCATCCCCGCCCCGCAGATTCCACTCATGACTCCTCCACTCGACTTCAGAACTAGGTACTGGTCGCTAGGTACTGGTACTACGCTTTCCTCGCGACATACGGTTCCAGCAGCTTTCCCACGTTCTCATCCACCAGCGCATCCCCGAAATAATCCAGCCGCATCCGATCGATCTTTCCCGATTTCACGTTCAGGGCCGGTGTAACCTGTGCGTTTTTGACGATCTGCGCGCACGCCACCTTCACACTCGTCGGTATCGTCGCCAGTCCGGCGTTGTACACCACATCCACTTCGTTGAAAAACAGTCCCAGTGCATTCACCGGGAACGTCAACTCGCCGCTCTCCGGCCAGATGTCAATCGTCGCCGGATCAATCGCCGTCCATGCTCCCGGCAGCGAGAACACCATCGCAAATTCCACATTCAGCTCCGAAACCGGCCACTCCCCGCGACGCGGAATCCCGTATCTGCCCTGCAGACTCACAATCGGCGTACTCGCCGGAGCCACACTGACCAGCGGCAGATAACTCAGCCGCACCGTGTTCAACTCTGGACCCATCTTCAAACGCTCCTGGTACCGTTGCACTCCCAACGTCGCCCGGCGGCAATGCGCATCGATAATCGCCGACGCCGCCGTCACCCACGACGGATCGGTAGTAGTCTCCAACCCGTAACTCAAGAACTCCGTTGTTTCCAAATAATTCATAATGATTTCTCTTTTGATCAACGATCACAGGGTTGCCCCACTCCCGGCCGTCGTTGCCAGAAGTGGGGACTTCGACTCTTTGTCCCTCTGCCTGCCTCAGCGCAGGTGAAGGGTGTTCCCTGCCGTGAATGGTTCTTCAGCAGAAAGCAACCGCGAAACCGCGGCCAACACTTATCTCTGAACCTTCACCTCGCAATGCCCATAGCCAGGCAGCTTCACCACAGGAGCTCCGAACTTCACAACCACATGCTGCTGCGTCAGCGCGTTCGGCAACCCCAGCTTGAACACCCGCGGATTCGGATCGGTTAGCCAGTGATACTCGATCAGGTCCTCGCTCACGATGTAGCAGGGATAGACGCTCGGCGATCCTGTGGTGTACCCCAGCGCCCATTCCGGAATGAGCGGCAGTTCACCGGCCTGAGTCGACAGCGCCTTCACGCGGTATCCCCCGGTGATCTCAACTGTGTTGAGAACGACGTTGAATTCCGTCTTCATTTCGCGGTCAATCAGGTCCAGCAGCACCGGATTTGCATAGATCGCGGTCGGCCGGATCTCGTACGACGAATTGGCCACCATCTGAGCAACCGCGCTCTTCAACCCGTCGACGATGCTGGCCGATGTCCCGATCGTCGTCGTATTGCCACCCGCCTCGATCTGCCCGATCACGCCACAGTACTGCGCCGAGGCGCCGTCGGTTAATGACGCAGCGTTCCCATTCCAAAGAGCAACGTCATGTGTCCGCATGAGCCCGTCCACGGCGTCTGCCAGGTCTTTTGCCTGCATATACGCGAACTGGCTCTGCTGCGCTCCGACTTCCAGATCGAACAGGTTGTAGTTGATCTGCGCTACCAGCGCCCTTAGCGACACCGAAAGTTCAACTCTCGTCGGCGTCACCGACGTCGGATTCAAGCTCCGCGGATCCATGAACGCTTGTGCCGCCGTGGGAGCCGGTATCCCTGTCTCCTCTATGAACCGTGAAGGATGCCCGGTCGCCGGCACCTGCTTGATTCGCTGCCCAAACGCTCCACGCCGCCTCACGATGTCGAAAATCTCTGTCTGGTAGCGGTCGACTTCCACTGCACCCGGCCCCAGATAATCCGCAGCTGCCATCAAATCCACAAATCGTCCCTGCATGTCTTCTCCTTAATATTTGGTTTCATCGTCCATTCGAAACTCACATCAACCTGCCACCAGAAACTCGAATGCCATCCTGAACAAAGCAGGCGAGCCGTGAGGCTCGCCTGGATGATTGAGAGGGTTTCTAGTTCAAACTGAACGCCGAAATCCCCTCTCTCCCTCTCGTCAAGAGTTCTTTCCCAAAAGCAAAAAGCGCGACCATGTCGCGCCCATTCCGAAAGCTGCAACCCGAGAGCGGAACGCCGGCTACTCGATGACTCCCGCCCGCGCCAGCTCTGCCTTCACCGCAATCCGCTGTTCCACACTGAGACTCTGCAGCGTCTTCTCGAGTACCCCCTTATCGATCTTTTCCTCGCCAGCATCCTCGCTCTTGGCAAGAAGCGCCGATACCACCGGGGACAGCGTCTTGCGCATCATGCGTGAAGCCTGGGCTTTCAAGTCAGCGTTCGATTTCTCCAGTTCGGCTACGCGCTCCTGCAATTGACGCGCAATCTCGCTCTGCCCCGGTTCTTCTCCTCGCTCATCCACCGAAGCCACAATTCGATCGACCTTCGCGTTCAGCGCTTCCTGCTGCGAATCCAGTCGACCCAACACGCGATCCAGCGATTCAGCTGCCGTAGCCAGCCGTTCCGCCGTCGCCATCAACTGCTGCATCATCTCTTCATTCATCCGTTTTCTCCTTCCGGAACTTTGTTCTTCTTCGCCGTAACTCAGAACTGATCTCATCCCTGAGCGGAGTCGAAGAACCCCTACTGCTCCACCCCGAGCCCGATCCTTCTGTGGTGAATCTTTTTCTGCAACGCACAGCACAGCACTACTCAGCCAACTCGATCCATGTATCCTGAAATGCCGCTTTATCCCGTCGCAAAATCGCCGCCCCGGTGAACGTCACCCCGATCAGCCTCCAAATCCGCGCTTTCGGATTCAGCACATTCACCTTCGTGACCTCAAATGACATGCCCAACGATCCCGCTCCCCGCGCCCCAATCAAAACCAGCGGAGTCTCAGATCGCAGCGCCACCCCGCTCTCCTTTTGCCCCAGGCCAGCGCCTGCGGCGTGAAGCAGTCGTCGAATCTCGCGTACGGCACTAGACAGCGATGTTCGCAACCGCGTTCCCTCTGAGACCCCGGGCGTTTTTGTCCGACCTGCGGAAGCAGAAAGCTGACCAGCGACAGCCGAACCCTGAGCCCCGCGGCCCGGTGCACGGGGCTCATCCGCCGGCCTCCTGCCCAATCGCCCGATCTCCTCCACAATCTCAGGAAAGTCTTTCGCGTACAGATACCCGCCAACTTCCAAATTCTTCCCCACCACGTCCGCCCGAGTAATCACTCCAACTTTCCGGCGCGCGTCGTGCCGATCCAGCGACGGCGAATAATCCACCGCCATCCCGATCAACGAAGGAATCGCCGCCTCCGCCGCCCCTCTAGTCAGCACCACCCGTTTTCCGCCCGACCCCGATGGCGCGCGATCCGACGGTACATCGACCATGGTCAATACACCCTGAAATGCCACCCGATTTGGATGCCCTTTCACCGGTGGCATCTCGACACCCATACTCTCCATCTCGATACTCATCACACCCACCTGACTGGATTTCTCATCCCGAGAGAAGCAGGCAAGTCCCGACTCTCGCCCGCGTAGTAAAGGACCTTACGTCCCTTGTGTTCCTCTGTGCCTCGTGTGGCGAAGGACCCTCTCCGCGCTTTAAGCGGCAGTTCTCAACGTGCTCAGCGGTTAAAGGGTTTGCACTTCCCCCACAGGGCCCAACCCCCGCATCCGCCGAACCTCATCGACCGTCAATACCCCATTCCGCAAAAGAATTTCCTGAATCTGCGCCTCCTCCAAAGGATCCGAAGCGTCGACATCGGCAAACACAAACTCCAGATCGTCCCACCCCAGCCTCTTGGAAATCGCCCCGCGCGTGAGCGCCTCCGCCAGCAACCGCGCCGTTGGAACCACCGCCTGCCGAAACGCCAGGTCATTCATCTCCTCCGCGGTGGAGCGGTTCACATCCCGCTCCACCCCCAGATAAAACGGAGGAAGATCAAACGCGGAAGCGACGACTCGCAGCAGGAACTCCTGCCACTGCAGCCGCAGATCTGCATCGGTGCCTCCACCGAACCTCAGCACCTCCGGTTTGCTCTCAACCGATAAGATCGGAACCTTCCCAGTCCCCTCAATCTCGTCCTGCCACCAGCGGATCAGCCGTTCATGATGCTCCGGCGTCAGATCCTGCAACCACAGCGCATACTGCACGACAGAGTTCGAAGCCAGCCGCCCCGCATACCGATGCGCCCCTAAGAACGCATTGATCGTCTCGAACGCCACTTCCAGTCGCCCGAGTCCAAACGGAGTATGCGTCCGCGGATTCAGCCGGATATAAATGAGCTCCTCATCATCCAACTCAATCTTCGTATTCGACTGATCCACAATTTGCACGTATCGCTTCGAACTACGCGCCCCATCCCACTCCAGATTCATCCGAATCGAGGCCCCATCCACCGCCCACATGGCCAACGGAGAAATCCCAAAACCTGGCTGCCCAAGGTCTCGCCGGTTTTGCGAGGCATGGGAATTCTTATTCAAAAATGTGGGGACAGCCGCCCCCGGCTGTCCAGCCGAGCGAAGCTCGGCCACTTGCTCCCACCCCGAATTCACCTGCACCTCAATCGCTCCGTACCCTCCAACGATAATGTCCTCCAGCACCTGCTCCGCCAACGAGCGAAACGAGTCATCCGGATTCGGCGATTCGAAATTCGAAGTAAGAATCCGCACCCGCTCCGCCCCGTAAGCCAGCGACCCAAGCGCCAGTCCTGGCCGAGGCTGCACCCTCCATCGCATCCCGGCAATCCGATCCTTAATGCAGTTGATTGCCCGCCGCGCAATCGGAGTCTCCGAGAACCGCCGCAAGTTATAGGGAGTAGGTTTCGGCATCGCCTCCGCCAGCGGCCCATAAGAATTGAAGATGGAAGGCAGCCCCGAAGTCCGCCGCCTTTTCTCAATAGCCGTGGAGTGCCCCACCTCTGACCGCTTTTGCCAGAAGTGGGAATTGCCCGCACCCGCCGACACTCCCGCCACCCGGCGCCAAGCGCCGCGTACCGCCTCTGTAATTTTCATAATGTCTCTCAAAGGGGGATCGTAGCGATCCCTTTCAATCTGTCATCCTGAGCGAAGCAGGCGAGCCAGAAGGCTCGCCTGCGTAGTCGAAGGACCCTGTGTGTGCCTCTGTGTCGAATCTTCTCCGTCAACAAAAAAGCCCCGCGCGCCGCGGAGCCGCCGAACGAATAAAGAAGACCTCACAATATCGGGACGCTCGGCGTCACGCCCCGAGCTCCACCCGCGCCAGCTCTGCGATCCCCGGCATCTCAGTCGTCTCTGCCACGCGGATTCTGCTCTCCTCCATCATCTCCAATGCGAAGAGAACTTCATGCCGTCCCGGATCCAATCCCGCCTCGACTACTGCCGTCAATATTGGCGTACTTGATGTCCTCTGGGCCATTACGGACCCAATTCTCTGGTACCTCGACGCTAACAAGACTGCCGCATCAATACTCGACGTCATCGATACCGCATGAAACAACTTTATTTCCTTACCGTCACGAATCCTGTACCCAAAATCGAATTTGAAAGGATCCCCAGGGTGACCATAAGAAGATGCCGGCACGCTTCGCATCAGCAGCTTCCAAATCCCCGCCCTCCGGAATGCATTCTCCATGACACGCAGAATGTGTTGTCGCCCGGCTCCATGTTGATCGCCAGTATCTGGCAGCGGCACCACTTCGGATTCCGTCTCAGGGATCGCTACTCGCGGCTTGAGATACAACTGCGTCAGCAGTTGCAACTCCTGAGCCGGATTGTCCGACAAGCACCCCTTCAACCCGGATAACTGGATTACGTTTGAGAATGAATCTTCAATCTTCCTGATCAGGCTCTCTCGGTCCTGCGTCTGCGTCAACTGAGTCCTTAAATCGGCCTCAAGCCTGGACAGGAACACGATATCGGCCTGCGGGTCGAGGCATCTCACCCGTTTCCACTCGTTCGTAAATCTCACATCGGCAAATCCTCCGCCGTCGGCTGCCCGCTCGAACATAACAATTCCAATGTTTACAAACTCCCCCTTCACCGCGTCCGGAACATACCGCAGCAGGAAGAACTCGAGTTTCCGTTTTTCAGCCATCAGCCCTTATCAATCACAAACTCCGCTGCAAATCCCGCGCTTGCTCT
>Ga0335069_10013483_pt1 | contig 11475 bp, 15 predicted proteins | sample Lox_Sample_11_FD_206714 | JGI IMG/M metagenome (GOLD analysis project Ga0335069, IMG submission 206714) | Soil microbial communities from Loxahatchee National Wildlife Refuge, Florida, United States - Lox_Sample_1.1 | ecosystem: Environmental > Terrestrial > Soil > Wetlands | place: USA... | reverse complement strand
TGTCATCGGCGAGGAAGCGCTCGAGCGGCCCATAGCCGAGGATGTCGTCGGTGAGCTGCCCGACGAGCTCGCGCCGTTCCTCGCGCGTGAGCGGCGTCCCTTGCAGCGCGAGCTCCTCGGTGACCGCCTTGTAGACGCGGTCGCCGAGGTCGTCCGGGTCCTCCGTGAACAGCTCCTGCCCGATCTTCGCGATGCAGGCGTGGTGCACGGCGGCCTTCAGCTCCGCGTACGGGTCGACCGGCTCGGGTGTGGCGCCTTCGACGAGGGCGTGCGCGCTGCTCTCCGCGGTCTTCGAGATGCGGTCGTGCAGGCCCATCCGTCAGGCCTTCGCGAAGGAGAGGAGCCGCCGCTTCTGCGCGGGGCGTGTCGTCGACGGCGTCTTCGGTGCCACCTGCTTCACGAGCCCCGACACCGCCCGCGAGAAGTCGCAGCGCGGCTCCGCGAGGACGATCGGCTCGCCACGGTTCACGCACAGCTGCACCGTGCGGTCGGTCGGCAGCTCGTGGTCGACCTTGACCTTGAGCCCGTCCTCGACCTCGCGGATCTTGAGGCCGACGTTCGCGCTCGCCCGGTTCATGACGTACGTGATGCGGCTCGCGGGGAACGACAACAGCTCGAGCGTCTGGAGCGCGAGGCGGACGTTCTTCAGCGTCGGCACGTCGAGCCCGCACAGCACGAGCAGCTGGTCGGTGCGGTCGAGGGTGGCGAGCATCGCCCCGTGGAAGAACGGCGAGGTGTCGACGACGATCGCGTCGTAGGACGTGCGCGCGACGTCGAGGAGCGCCGTCACCTTGCTCTCGACCACGAGCTCCGCGTCCTCCGGCCGCAGTGGGGCGGCGAGAACGTCGAGCCCGCACTGGTGCTTCGTCACGTAGCCCGCGAGCTTCTCGGAGTCGAGCTCGCCCGGGGCGACGACGAGGTCGTACACGGTCTTCGTGGGCTCGAGCCCGAGCATGATCGCCGCGTCCCCGAACTGCAGGTCGAGGTCGAGGAGCAGCGTCCGCTTCCCCTCCCGCTTCGCGAGCATCGTCGCGAGGCTCGTCGCCACCACCGTCTTGCCGGTGCCGCCCTTCGGCGAGAACACCGTCACGACGCGCCCGCGGTGGACGGCGGTCTGGAGCTGCCGGCGCGCGTGCGCGGCCTTGCGCATCGCGAACACGACGTTGTGCGTCAGCTGCGGGAGCAGGAGGGCGTCGGCGAGGTCCTGCTCGAGCGCCTGCTCGAGCATCGCCGCCGCCTCGCCACCGGAGGCGACGAGGATCACCGGCGCGCGCGTGAGGTCGCGGATCCCCGCCACCTCCGCAGCCGGGAACACGGACGCCCGCGTCGCGTGCAGGACGCAGTCGACGTGACCGCCCGTGAGCGGCGTCGACGCCCCCTCCACCGTCTGGCTCGCGCCGACGACCTCTGCCTCGCCGCTGCCCCCCACCGCGGTCTGCAGGGCGTCGAAGCCCTCGCAGTCCCCGGTGAAGAAGACCCGGATGCGATCGCTCATCTGACTCCCTGCCTCATGATCGAGTCGAGCGTCTCGACACGCTCGGCGCTGTCGACGGCGTTGAGGACGGGTCGCAGCTCGAGCGTCCAGTCCGCGTCCTTGACCACGTAGAAGAGCCGCTGAACCTGCGTGTCGGTGACCGCGAGAATCACCGACGACGACCCCGACGGCGCGGCCGACTTCAGCGAGCCGCTGCTCCCCGTGCTCAGGACGGTCAGGTCGCGGAGCACGATCCGGTCGGCGTTCGTCGTCACGGAGTTCGTCTGCACCTTGAGGTTGGCGACGAGGTCGACGTGGTCGCCGGGCTGAAGCGTGCCCGCGAGCACCTGGGTCGGGTCGCCGGCGATCTGCACCGCGCGCAGCGTCCCCTTGAGCTGCGAGCGGATCCCCTCGGCGGCCGCGTCGCTGAACGGACGCGTCGTCACCTGCTCCCCAGCGTAGACCGGCTGGGAGAGCACGAGCCCCTCGATCTGGCTCGGGCTCGAGATCGCACCGGGGACGACGTCGCGGTGCTGCATGCTCACGACCTTCAGGTCGTGCTGCTTGTCGATGTCGGTTCCCGAGGTGCCGGCGGGAAGATCGTGAGTCGCCACGTACACCTGCGCGTTCTTCTGCGAGTCCTGCACCGAGCGTTTGTAGTTCGTGACGTAGTAGAGCGTGAGCAGCATCGCGACGAGCGCGAGCCCGACGGCGATGAGGATGTTCCGGATGCGGTAGGTCATGGCCGCCCTCCATCGTCGGCGAGGAACACCAGCGTCATTCGAGCCGGTCCGTCATCGAGCTCGACAGCGTTCCGGAGCTGACCGCCCAGCCCAGCACGTTGATCGAGTAGGGATACGTCACCGTCACCGTCAGGGTGCTGCCGGACGTGCTGAAGGTCGGATCGGTCGGATCGGAGACGGTCACACCGAGCTTCGTCGAGTCGAGGTCGGAGGCGGCGGACTGCGCCGCCGCGGTGATGTCGGCGACTGTCAGCCCGGAGATGCGCGCAGTGATCGCCCTGCGGGCGGCGGCGCGAGCGGCGTCGGTCACGGTCACGTAGTGGTTGAACGCGACGCCCGCCTGCACGATCCCGAGTAGGAGCGCGATGAGAAGCGGGACGACGAGCGCGAACTCGACCACGGCCTGCCCGTGCTCGCCGCGGAGGCTCTCGATTCGGTTGTTGAGCGGCTTGGGCATGCGGGCCTCGAGTGAGGGTGGCGGGCCGCCTCGGAGCCGACCCGCCACCGTCGCGTGAGTGAGCTACAGTGCGTCGACGACGGTCTGCAGCGCGTTCTTGATGTCGGTGCCGAGCGTCACGAGGAGCGCGATGACGACGGCCGCGACGAGGGCGAGGATGATGCCGTATTCGGCCATTGCCTGGCCTTCCTCGCGCTTGATGTTGTCCTTGACCCACTGGAACAGGAACGAAGCGAGCATTTCATCCACCTCTGCGGTAGTGGTTACGACGTGAAGGCCGAGAGGATCTCCGAGAAGAGCCGCGCGGTCGTCGCGCCGAGCGATGAGTAGACGAGGATGAGACCTGCTGCGACGAGACTGAGAATGAGGGCGTACTCAGGCATCGCCTGGCCCTCCTCCGCGCGCATGACGCGTCGGAACGTGTGAAGGACACCTCCCTTCGGTGCGGTGCCACCTGAGATGTGACGAGGCATGTCGATGGCCGCTTAGAGCAGAGGCCGCCGCGCTCTCTTTCGCAGCATTCGCAAATATCCCCCGGAGGAGGTACAACGGCGGAACATGCATGTCGAGCGGCTGCGAACTTCGGATGGACGCGTCGTGTGCGAGCGTTGCGCGCTCGCGAGCACGCCCTCGTCGCGCCTCAAAGGGCTCCTCGGCCGGGCCGCGCTCGACGCCGACGAGGGCATGCTCTTTCGCAGGACCGGTTCGATCCACATGTTCTTCATGCGGTTCGCGATCGACGCCGTGTTCTGTGATCGCGAGCTCGTGGTGCTCGCGGTCGTCCGCGACCTGCGACCGTGGCGGACGGCCTGGGTTCGCGGCGCGAAGGCCGTAGTCGAGCTCGCCGCCGGCGCTGCGGAGGGCCTCGAGCCGGGCGACCGGCTCGTGCTCGAGAAACGGTAGGCCACGAGTCGACAACGGCCGCGAACCACCGGCCGAGCGATGGATCGAGCGGCCCGGCAGCTGCCACCATGCGTCCACGAGTCGCACCGGCGGCGGCCCGATCGTTACAGCACGCTGCTGCGCGAGTACGGCGACCGGTACCAGCGCGTGTTCGAGGCGGCGCTCCTGGGCGGGAGCATGACGCACTTCGGGCTAGCGCCGCACATCGTCTTCGAGTCTGGCATCGAGATTCGAACTCGTGACCTCCAATGCCCCCAGATTGGCGCGCCAACCAGGCTGCGCCACGCTCCGCGGCCAGGCGTAGCGGAGTTGCTCGCGGCGGCGAAAGATCCCCCGAAAGAAACGCGGGGCGGGAACGCTCTCCACTTCCATCGTGGACGTGCGCAGACGCCTTCGACTCGAGAACGAGGATGGGCAGGCCATCGTGCTCGTGGCGCTGATGCTCATCGTCCTCGTCGGCATCGTCGGGCTCGTCCTCGACGTCGGCCGGCTCTACGTCGCACAGCGGCAGCTCGTGGGCGCCGCCGACAACGCCGCGCTCGCCGGCGCGATGGCGCTCCCGGATCCAGCTGCGACCGTCGCCACCGCCAAGACGTACAGCGCCTCGGACAGCGAGCTCAACGCGAACCCGCACCTCACCGGGGTGACGACGGACGTCACCACGAAATGTCTCGGCGGCCTCCCTTGCAACCCGGCGAACACCGTCGTCGTCCGTGAGCACGCCGCCGTCCCGACGGCGTTCCTCAAGCTCTTCGGGTTCGGCTCGGTCGACGTCTCGGCCACGGCGACCGCCGCGATGGCGGGAGGCACCCCCGTGCCGCTCAACATCATGCTGGTCGTCGACCGCACCGCCTCGATGAACAACAGCTGCACGGCGGGCGGCACCAAGCTGGGCTGTGCGAAGAAGGCGATCCTCGCCTTCATCGGCGACATGAACCCGAAGGTGGACAGCATCGGCCTCGTCGTACTCCCGCCGCCGACAAGCCTCGCGAACGCGTGCAGCTCGAGCCAGTCGAGCCTCTCGTACGACAACCCGTCGAAGAAGACGACCAACCCCAACTACCCGTACGCCGTCGTACCGCTCTCGAACGACTACCGCACCTCGCCGACCGGCCCACTCAACAGCAACTCGAACCTCGTGAAGACGATCAACTGCCTGCAGGCCCCGGGCGGCCACGGCAGCTCGTTCGCCACCGCGCTCGAGTCGGCGCAGGCACAGCTCGCGGCGAGCAGCCGGCCGAATGCCCAGAACGTCATGATCTTCCTCTCGGACGGCGACGCGAACTACGGCCCCGTGTACTACGACAACCCGCCGAAGTCGCCGGAAGTCTCGTCCTACCGTACGCAGCCCTGCCACCAGACGATCTCGTCGGCGGCCGCCGCGACCGCGGCGGACACCTGGGTCTACGCAATCGCGTACGACACGAACTCGAACAACTCCGACCCGGACTGCTATGGCTGGACGAGGAACGACCCGGCCCAGACGACGTCGACCTTCTCGAGCCACGAGTCACCCTCCATCAGCGGGATCACGACGATGCAGAGGGTCGCCTCCGATTCCGCGAAGTTCTACCTCGACCCCACGCCCGGCGATCTCACGGTGACGTTCGACCAGATCGAGCAGAGCCTCTCCGCCCCGGTCCTCGTCGACGACTCCGCCACGCAAGTCAAGCCCTGACCGCAGCTGCGGCTCAGGCCGCGAGGCAGGCGACCTCGCCGAGACCGAGCTCGTCCACGATGCGCGCGAGCGCGCGTCCCGCGAGGCACCGCCTCGTAGTCGCGTAGCGCTCGGTTTTACGCACCCGTTACACGCACCTTGCGTAAGCCTGCGCGTGGCCGCGGGATGATCGACCCGTCCGATCGACGACGGTAGGGGGAACATCCATGAAGCTCGTACTCTCCTGCGCGATAGCGGGGGCCTTGGCGGCGGCCGGGATCGCGCTTGCAAGCGGAAACGATGCTCGGACGATCACGAAGGTGTCGGGGACGTTCACGGCCACGACCCTGTGGGGGCGGAGCTCGACGAGCACGTGTACCACGTCGAACGGGCGGCAGCTCACCACCACGCGGGCCACGTACACCGGCACCGCAGCGGGCCCTGCCGACCTCACCGGCCCCGTCCAGATCACCACGAGCAGCACGATCGACACGGCCGGCGCCGTCGGGACCATGAACGGTCGCCTGACCATCTCTCCCAGTGGCGGTGGCAGGACCGACCTGCAGCTCAGCGGGGTCTACGACGGGGGAACCGTGGTCGGGCTCGTCACGGGACACTCGGCCACGCGCTCGGTCCAGCTGCTCGGGAACGTCTCGGCGGGCTACTCGCCCACGGGCGGGTTCACGAACGGCCGGATCGGCGGCAGCGCCGGTGGATCCGCGCTCGAGCTCGCGCCGACCCGTTGCGGCCCGGTCAAGCAGCCGCCGAGGGAGCGAAGCACCGCGGAAGGCGCCGTGTCGGCCGTTTCCGCGACGTCGATCACCGTCGCCGGCCTGACGTGCGCGGTCCCCTCGACCCTCGCCGCCCAGGTGGCCGCGTTCAAGGTCGGAGACCAGGTCCGGATCGAGTGCACGACCGTCTCCGGGACGAGCACCCTCACGGGGATCGGCAAGCGGAAGTAGGTCGGAAGTCAACAAGGGGCGTGAACCACCGGCCGAGCGATGGGTCAAGCGCTGCCGGGGGTGCGATCATGAGGTCGGCCAATCGCACCGCCGGCGGCGCGGTGCTCGTCCGGACAGGAGACGGCATGACCCCTGCGGCACCGGATCGTCACGGCTCGCTCTTCCGCGAGTACGGGGACGCCTATCAGCAGTTGTTCGAGGGAGCGCTCGCGGGCGGGATCGAACGTGCCCGCGGGCTCTCCGACGCCGACCTGCGTGACCTCGAGCGGTACTCGGGGATCGTGGGCCTCGTCGCCCAGCACGTCCTCGAGAGCCGAAGGCTGGCGGCGGGATGACGCACGTCCTGACCGCCGCCAGCTCGACCGTGGTCGTGTACGTCGCGGTCACCCGAGGCAGTCTCGCCGTCGCGCGCGCGCTCGCGTTCATCGTCCGCAGATCCGGCTAGCTGCTGCCGGCTAGTCGGGGCGCCGAGATTCGAACTCGGGACCTCCAGTCCCCCAGACTGGCGCGCTAACCAGGCTGCGCCACGCCCCGTGCGGTCGAGAGTAGCGAATCGGGATTCCCGGCACGCGGCGCGCGGGATAGCCTCCGGCCGAGCAGAAGGGAGGCGGCATGGGTCGGAAGACCGAAGGCGACGAGCGCAGCCGGGGCCAGGAGGCGCCGATGGTGATCACGCCGCGGGCGGTCGTGGATCTCGCTCGCCGCATCGCGGCGTTCGTCCGCGGGCGCCGCGGCGGCTCCGGGAAGCCGACGTCGGGGACGTGAGCCGGTGACTCTCAGGCGGCGATGCGGCCGGCGACCTCGCCCAGGCCGAGCTCGTCCGCGGCGCGCGCGAGCGTGCTCGCCTCGACGCGGCGCAGCGCGAGCGTGCGACCGGCGAGCGCTTCGCCGAGCAGCAGCGCGAGGTCGCGCGCGACGGACGACCGCCCAGCTTCGTCCGTCATCGCGTCGCGCAGTCGCTGAACCTCCGCGGACGTGAGCGAGATTCGCCGTCCGGCGACGTCGAGAACGACGGACGCCGAGCGTCGTGTCGAGGCTGCCGCAGCCACACGCACACCGAGAGCCTACCCTGCGGCGCCGTCCCCGAGCTAGCGCCTGACGAGGTTCCGTACGAGGAAGAGCAGGTTGGCGGGTCTCTCCCCCAGCCGCCGCATGAGATACGGGTACCACTCCGGGCCGTACGGCGTCGCGACGAGCATCTTGTACCCGCGCGCCGCGAGCTCCCGCTGGAACTGCGGCCGCACGCCGTAGAGCATCTGGAACTCGAACCGGTCGCGGCCGATCCCGCGCTCGCCGGCGAAGCGGATCGCGTGCTCGACGATGCGCTCGTCGTGCGTCGCCACCGCCGTGTATCCCTCTCCGGAGAGCGACGCCTCGAGCATGCGCACGTACGCGGCGTCGACGTCCTCCTTGCGCGGGTACGCGAGCTCGGGTGGCTCGAGGTATGCGCCTTTCACGAGCCGCAGGTTCGGGCGAAGCGGGAGCAGGCCGTCGAGGTCTTCCTCGCTGCGGTAGAGGTACGACTGGAGCACGGTGCCCACGTTGTCGACGCCGTCGGCCCGAAGGCGGCGGTAGATGCGCAGGGTGGCGTCGACGAACGCGGACTGCTCCATGTCGATGCGGATGAAGCTGCCGATGGCGAGGAGGCGCTTCACGTTCTCGTATGCGACGTCCTCGTCGAGCTCGAGGCCGAGATGCGTCAGCTTCAGCGCGACGTTCGCTCGCAGCCCTTCGCGACTCAGGCGCTCGATCACCTCGCGATACGAAGCGACGACCGCGGCCGCCTGCGCCTCGTCGCGGATCCCCTCCCCGAGCAGCGTCGTGTTCGCGCTCAGGCCGCGTTCGTTGAGCCCGCGCAGCACGACGACGCACTCGTCGAGCGTCTCGCCCGCCACGAACCGCGCCGCCCCGAGGCGCATCCCGTGGCGGCGCACGAGCCGCTGCACGGAGGGGCTGTCGGCGGCGGCGAGGATCGCCTTCCGCATGACATCGTTGACGGCCGCGCGGCCACGCATTGCGAGGCGAGCGTAAAGCCTTCTCGGCGCGCAGGCGAGGGTTAAGAGCGGTAGGCTCAGCGCCCGTGAGGGTGGAGGAGAAGGCGTCGGCCGCCGAGGTTCTCGCCGCGCGCGAGCGGTACGTGCCGCGCGGGGTCTCGACCTCGGACCTCGTCGTCACCCGCGCCTGGGGCGCCCGCATCTGGGACGCGGACGGGCGCGAGTACCTCGACTTCGCCGGCGGCATCGCCTGCCAGAACCTCGGGCACGGGCCTTCCGGCGTCGTCCGGGCGATCCACGAGCAGGTGGACCACTACCTCCACCAGTGCTTCATGGTCGGGATGTACGAGCCGTACGTCGAGCTCTGCCGGCGGCTCGACGAGCTGTGGCCCGGTGAGGCGGCGACCAAGTCGCTGCTCGTGAACTCCGGGGCCGAGGCGATCGAGAACGCCGTCAAGATCGCCCGCGCCGCCACCGGCCGGGCGGGCGTGATCGTCTTCGACCGCGCCTTCCACGGCCGCACGAACCTCACGATGGCGATGACCTCGAAGCTCGTCTACAAGCAGGGCTTCGGGCCGCTCGCGACCGACGTCCACCGTGCGCCCGCCCCCTACCCGTACCGCGGGATCACGACGGAGGATGCGCTCGCCGGGCTCGACCTCCTCTTCCACCAGGACGTCGACCCGGCGGCGGTGGCGTGCGTCGTGCTCGAGCCCGTCCAGGGCGAGGGCGGCTTCATCCCCATGCCGCCCGAGTTCGTCTCCGCCCTGATGGAGATCTGCGAGCGCCACGGGATCCTCTACGTCGACGACGAGGTCCAGGCCGGCTGCGGCCGGACCGGGACGGTGTGGGCGATCGAGCGCTTCGGCCTCGAGCCCGACCTGCTCGTCTCCGGGAAGACGCTCGGGGGAGGCCTTCCGCTCGCCGCCGTCACCGGGCGCGCCGAGCTGATGGACGCGGTCCACCCCGGCGGCCTCGGCGGGACGTTCGGCGGCAACCCCGTCTCGTGCGCCGCCGCGCTTGCGGTGCTCGACGAGCTGTCCGCGCCCGGGTTCCGGGAGCGCGCGGAGCAGATCGCCCATCTCATGCGCCGCCGGCTCGACGAGATCGCCGCCCGGCGGCCGCTCGTCGGCGAGGTGCGCGGCCTCGGGGCGATGGTCGCGCTCGAGCTCGCCGACCGCGACCCGGCGGTCGCGAAGCGCGTCCTCGCAGGCGCCCGCGACCGGGGGCTCGTGCTCCTCGCGTGCGGGCTCGACGGCAACGTCATCCGCCTCCTGCCGCCGCTGTCGGCGACCGACGACGAGCTCCAGCGCGGGCTTTCGATCCTGGAAGAAGCGCTTGGCGACGCAAGCTCCGAGTAACGCCGTCCGGCTCACGGGCATCCGCCGCACGTACGGCGACGTGGTCGCGGTCGACGACGTCGACCTGGAGATCGCCTCCGGCGAGTTCTTCACGCTCCTCGGCCCGTCCGGGTCGGGGAAGACGACGACGCTCCGGGTCGTCGCGGGCTTCGAGCGGCCGGACCGCGGCCGCGTCGAGCTCGCCGGCGTCGACGTCACGCGTACGGCTCCGTCCGACCGCGACGTGAACACCGTCTTCCAGGACTACGCGCTCTTCCCGCACATGACCGTGCTCGAGAACGTCGAGTACGGGCTCCGGGTCAGAGGCATAGACCGCCGCACGCGCCGCGCGAAGGCGAGCGAGGTCCTCGAGCGGGTTCGTCTCCCCCACGTCGGCTCCCGCCGGCCCGCCGCGCTCTCGGGTGGCCAGCGCCAGCGTGTCGCGCTCGCCCGCGCGATCGTGAACAGCCCGACCGTCCTCCTGCTCGACGAGCCGCTCGGCGCGCTCGACCTCAAGCTGAGGCAGGAGATGCAGATCTTCCTCAAGGAGCTCCAGCGCGAGCTCGGCATCACGTTCGTGTACGTCACGCACGACCAGGAGGAGGCGCTCACGATGAGCGACCGCCTCGCGGTGTTCAACAACGGCCGCATCGAGCAGATCGGGGCGCCCGCCGACGTGTACGAGCATCCGGAGACGGAGTTCGTGGCGGGCTTCGTGGGCGTCTCGAACGTCCTCGAGCGCGGCGGCCGGCGATTCACCATCCGGCCGGAGAAGATCGTCATGCGCGGCGAGGACGGCGAAGGCGAGCCGGGCGTCGTCCACGACGTCGTCTACCTCGGCATGGCAACGCGCTACATCGTCGACCTCGACGCGGGAGGCACGCTCGTCGTCATGCAGCAGAACCTCGAGACGTCGTCGCAACAGGCGCTCGAGGCGCGTGGACGGCGGGTGCGCCTGTCGTGGCGGCCGGAGCACACCTACGAAATCGGCAAGGAGGGAGAGTGAGTCGTATCAGGAGGGCGCACGTGCTCGCCGTGGCGGTGGCCGCGGCGTTGTGCGTGCCGGCTGCGAACGCCGGCAACGGGCTCCCGACCAGCATCGGGCAGGGCGAGGGGCAGCTGAACCTCGTCGCCTGGGAGGGATACACGCAGCCTCAGTGGGTGAAGCCGTTCGAGAAGGCGACCGGGTGCCAGGTGCACGCGAAGTACGCCGGCTCGTCGGACGAGATGGTGACGCTCATGCGCCAGGGCGGCGGGTCGCAGTACGACGGCGTCTCGGCGTCGGGCGACGCGAGCCTCCGTCTCATCTACGGCCACGACGTCCAGGCGGTGAACCCGGATCTCATCCCGGACTGGAAGAACTTCATCCCGGCGCTGAAGTCGCCGCCGCACAACACGGTGAAGGGCGTGCACTACGGGATCTCCCTGCAGTGGGGCCCGAACACGCTCCTCTACAACACGAAGCTCGTGAAGCCGGCGCCGACGAGCTGGTCGGTGATCTACAGCCCGAAGTACAAGGGCAAGATCACCGTGCCGGACAACCCGATCCAGATCGCGGACGCGGCGCTGTACCTCTCGAAGTCGCAGCCGTCGCTCAAGATCACGGACCCGTACGAGCTGAACTCGACCCAGTTCAACGCGGCGGTCAACCTGCTGAAGCAGCAGAAGCCGCTCATCCGGAAGTACTGGGCGCTCGCCTCGGACGAGATCGACCTGTTCAAGAACGGGGACGCGGTCCTCGGCGCGTCGTGGCCGTACCAGACGAACACGCTCATCGCGGCGCACGCCCCGGTCAAGGACCTCATCCCGAAGGAGGGCGCGACCGGCTGGGCCGACACGTGGATGATGTCGGCGCACGCGAAGCACCCGAACTGCATGTACAAGTGGATGGCCTGGGTCTCGACGCCGAAGGTGCAGGCGCAGCAGGCGATCTACTTCGGCGAGA
>Ga0335069_10013482_pt1 | contig 11475 bp, 12 predicted proteins | sample Lox_Sample_11_FD_206714 | JGI IMG/M metagenome (GOLD analysis project Ga0335069, IMG submission 206714) | Soil microbial communities from Loxahatchee National Wildlife Refuge, Florida, United States - Lox_Sample_1.1 | ecosystem: Environmental > Terrestrial > Soil > Wetlands | place: USA... | reverse complement strand
CGAACCGGAAATGCTGGCGCGCTGGGAGCAGATGCGCGTCTATCAGCGCCTGCAGGAGGTCAACGCCGGCAAGCCGAAATTCATCCTCCACGACGGCCCGCCGTACGCCAACAACAACATCCATCTCGGGCAGGCGCTCAACAAGATTCTGAAGGACTTCATCGTCAAGCTGAAGGCGATGTCCGGGTACCTCGCCCCGTACATTCCTGGCTGGGATTGCCACGGGTTGCCGATCGAGCTGCAAGTAGAAAAGCAACTCGAAGGGAAGAAGCGAGAGATGGAGCCGGCGGAGATCATTCGCCTCTGCCGCGAGCACGCCTTGAAGTTCGTCGACATCCAACGCGAGGAATTCAAGCGGCTCGGCGTGTTCGGCGATTGGGAGCATCCGTACCGCACGCTCGATCCCGAGTACGAGGCGGCCGAGGTGCGCGAGCTGGGACGCTTCATGGCGTCGGGCGTGCTCTATCGACGCAAGAAACCGGTGTACTGGTGCGCGTCGTGCGTGACCGCGTTGGCGGAAGCCGAGGTCGAATACGCCGACCACACCTCGCCCTCGATTTACGTCGCCTTCAAGGTGACTGATCCACTGCCGGCGAAGCTCGCACCGTTGCGCGGTCGCGATGTCTTGGTGATCATCTGGACGACAACGCCGTGGACGCTGCCCGCCAACTTGGCGATCGCATTTCATCCCGAACTCGAATACGTCGCGGTGGAGGTTGAAGACAACGTGTACGTGGTCGCGCGCGGTTTGCTCGACGCGACCGCGCAGGCGCTCAAATGGAACGCGCCGCGCGAAGTGCTGTCGGTACGCGGCGCGGCGCTCGCCGGCGGCCGCGCCCGCCATCCGTGGATCGATCGCGACTCGGTGTTCGTCCTCGGCGAACACGTCACGCTCGAACAGGGCACGGGCTGCGTCCACACGGCGCCCGGTCATGGCTATGAAGACTACGCCATCGGCCTCGCGAACGGACTCGACGTGTACTGTCCGGTCGATGCTTACGGCAAATTTACCGACGAGGTGCCGGAGTTCGCGGGGCAGTTCGTGTTCAAGGCGGATGCGGCGGTGTTGGCGAAGCTACGCGAGGTCGGGGCGCTGCTGGCGAGCGAAAAGTTCAAGCATGCGTACCCGCACTGCTGGCGCTGCAAGCAGCCGGTGCTCTTCCGCGCCACCGAGCAGTGGTTCATTCCGATGGACCAGAACAACTTGCGCGAGCGCGTGCTCGGAGAGATCGAACGCGTCCAGTGGATCCCCCCGTGGGGACGCGACCGCATTCGCGGGATGATGGAGAGTCGCCCCGACTGGTGCATCTCGCGTCAACGCGTGTGGGGCGTACCGATCGTCGCGCTCTACTGTGATGGCTGCGGTGAAGTGATCGCCGATCCCAACGTTGCCGAGCACGCGGCCGCACAGATCGCCAAGCACGGTGCGACGATTTGGTTCAGCGGCACGAATGCCGAGCTGCTCCCGCCCGGCTATCGTTGCCCGCAGTGCGGCACGAGCGACCGGCTTCGACGCGAGCAGGATATTTTGGACGTCTGGTTCGACTCCGGGGTCAGCCACGCCGCCGTGGTCGAAGCGCGGCCAGAGCTGGGCCAGCGCGCGGATCTCTACCTCGAAGGCAGCGATCAGCATCGCGGCTGGTTCCACACCGCGTTGCTGACGGCAGTGGGCACCGGCCGATCCGCGCCGTACAAGGCGGTGCTGACCCACGGCTTCTTCGTCGACGCCGAGGGCAAGAAAATGTCCAAGTCGGTCGGCAACGTCGTCGCACCGAAGCAACTGACCAGCAAGTACGGCGCGGATATTCTCCGGCTGTGGGTGTCCGCCGCCGACTATCGCGACGACATGCGCATCTCGACCGAGATCCTCGAACGGCTGCTCGAAGCCTATCGCCGCATTCGCAACACCGCGCGCTTTCTGCTCGGTAACCTCTACGACTTCGTCCCCGATCGCGATCGCGTCGCGGTTGCCGACATGCCCGAGTTGGATCGTTGGATTGTGCACCGGACGCACAGCTTGATTGCGCGCTGTCGCGAAGCGTACGAGAACTACGAGTTCCATCTCGTCTACCACAGCCTCAACAACTTCTGCGCCGTCGATCTCAGCGCGCTGTATTTGGACATCGTGAAGGACCGGCTGTATTGCTCGGCGCCCACGAGTCGCGAGCGCCGCGCCGCGCAGACGGCGCAGTGGATGATCCTCGACGCGCTGACGCGCTTGATGGCGCCGATTCTTTCGTTCACCGCCGACGAGATCTGGGCGCATACTCCGGTGCACGCGGCGAAAGCCGAGAGTGTGTTTCTCGCCGGGTTTCCCGCGTTCGACGCGGTTGCGAGTGACGACGCGCTCGCAACTCGTTGGGAGCGTTTGCTTGCGGTGCGCACGGCCGTGACCAAGGCGCTTGAAGACGCGCGCAAGAGTGGCCAGATCGGCCACTCGCTCGACGCCCGCGTCGAATTGGCGGCGAGCGACGGCCTACGCCCCGCGCTCGCCGAGATTGCGTCGGATCTGCCGGCCCTGTTCATCGTCTCGCAGGTCGAGCTGTTGGACGATCTCGCCGCGCCCGCCAGTCCGCTGCTCGCCGAGTTGAAGGTCCAGGTGGCATCGGCGCGCGGCGGGAAATGCGAACGCTGCTGGAACTACAGCGAGGAGGTCGGCACCCACGCGGACCATCCGGGTTTGTGCAATCGCTGCGATGCCGTGGTGACGGCCCTCGCATGAACCGGTTCGCTTTGGTGCTCAGCATCGCCGCGGCCGTGCTGGGACTCGATCAACTTTCGAAATGGTTTATTGATCACCACATGCAGTTGTATCAGTCGATTCCGGTGGTCGATTCGTTCTTCCACATCAGTTACGTGCGCAACCGTGGCGGCGCGTTTTCGTTCTTGGCCAATTTGGACACCGCGTGGCGGTTGCCGTTTTTCATCGTGGTGTCGATCTGTGCGATCACGGCACTGCTGTACTTCGTCCGACAAGTCGGTGCACGGCAGTATCTGCTCCTGTGTGCGCTCGGCGGCATCCTCGGCGGCGCGCTCGGCAATCTCACCGATCGCATGATGCGCGGTGGAATGGTGGTGGACTTTCTCGACGTTCACTACCGCGACTGGCATTGGCCGACCTTCAACGTCGCGGACTCCTTCATCAGCGTGGGCGTCGTAATTTTGATGGCGCATTCCCTGTTCAGTCAGCCGGCAGAGGGGGCCAGGCAGTAGGCACGTAGCAGTCGGCGAGCGTTCTCGTTGTTGACCCGCCCGGCGGCTGAGGTTGTCGTCGAGGCGTTTGGGCACGGTCTTCTCCTTCTATCGCGGAAAGTCTCTGGTAAACGCCGGTTGCCCCTCATTCGGGCGGGGGCGGTGGCCCACCGAACCCACCGCCATGCCGCGTCGGTCGCAGACTCCGCAGCTTCGCCTGTTGCTCCGACGTGAGTTGATTTTTGATGCGAACGAGCAGGGCGAAGTTCACCTTCTTCACCTGCTGCTCGATGCCGGTGACTTGTTCGAGCTTCGCCAGGACGGCGGCTTCGTCGACGTGATCGGTGGCCAGGAGCTTGTCGAGGGCCTCGGACTCGGCGTCGAGCCGCCACTGGATGTCGAGCAACTGCTTCTGCGTCTCGTTCATTGCCTTCTTGATCGCCTCGGCCTGTGCCGGCGTCAGACCGATCTCCTGCTGATGCTCCATGACCAGCTTGGGGACGAACACACGCGACAAGAACGGCGGCGGACCACCGGGCGGCCCCGAACCCATCACGATCGGACCGCCGGCGCCCGGCGGGCCCATTTGTGCCGACGACGGTGCGACCCAGACGAAGGTGATCGCGCTGAGTGCGATTCGAGCGAGATGTCTCATGAGTAAATCCTTCCCTGCCGCGGCAGTTGTGAGTACGGATCGATTGCCGGCGCTTCGAGGATGGGACAGCCAAGCGCCGAGTCTGAGCAGCCGATCGATGGAGCCGTGACGGACGTGTCGACGGCGAAGGTAGCCAGCAGTGCGTCGGTTGGGCTAGCGTATTCGCCGATCTGAACCAGCGTCAGTTCAGCGGTCGGGCGCGTCGAACGCTGATCGGCGACGAACCACAACGTCGCCGCGGCGGCGGCGGCGAGCGGCACCGTCCCCATGACGACCCGCCACCCCCGCATGCGACGACGCCGCGGCGCGGTGGCGAGTACCTGCGCGGTCAAGAGCGGCGACGCCGGCTCCGACGGCACTGCGTCGAGCACACGGTCCAGCGCAGCGGCCTGCTGCCACATCGCTCGCGCGATGTCCGACTGCTCGATGAGGTGCTGCGCGAGCGCCCGCTCGTCATCCGGCCAACGCGCCGGGTTTGCGCCGTACGCATCGAGCAGGTGAGTGAATCGCTCGAGACTGATCGGTGTGTCGGTCATCAGCTTCCTCCCAGGAGGGCGGGAGCCAGCGGTTGCAGGTGTGCGCGCATGGCCCGACGCGCGCGCGCCAGCAGGGATTCGAGCGCTTCGATGCTGACGCCCATGATCTCGGCCGCCTCGATGTTGCGCAGCCCTTGATAGTGGCACAGGGTCACCGCTATTCGCTGGGTCTCGGGCAACTGCGCCAATGCCGCGTTGACGTGCGCCGCCAGCTCGGCCTCCTGCAGCGCCGCGCCGGGTTCGGGTTGCGGGTCTACCACCTTGAGCGGCTCGTCGGTGACGGCCTCGCGCTTCTTGGCGATGCGGTCAAGGCACACGTTCACGGTGACTCGATACAACCACGTGGTGAAGCGCGCTGCGCCTCGCTTCCATCTGGGTGCCGTGGACCAAACGCGCAGAAACACGTCCTGCGCGGCATCCTCCGCATCGCTGCGATTGCCGAGCATGCGCACGCCGACGTTGACGACGCGGCCGAGGTGCCGCTCGACCAGCATCTGACAGGCGAGGCGATCGCCTCTACCGGCGCGGATCATCAGCGCCTCGTCGGAGTCGTCCACGGGCGGCGGCATCATCCCCGTCTTGCACCGAGCACCGGCCGCGGAGAACGCTGAGCGATCGTCTCGCGAGCAGTCTCCGCGGCAGCGGTGTCATCGGCCACGTCATCTCCTTAGCATGCGGCGTGGCGGCGAACTCGGCGGTGATGCCTAGAACCCCGGTCCCGGGGGCGGACCCGGATGGTGCATGGGGCGCGCGGCCTTCAGTTCGTCGAGCGTGATGCCGCCGTCGCCGTTGGCGTCAACTCGGCTGAACTCCAGCGCTTCCATCTTGCGGCGCATCAGTTCGTGAAAGTTCACGAACTCGTCGGCCGACAGCACGCCGTCGCCGTTGGAATCCGCCTCCGTGAAGGCGGCGCTTTCCGCCGCGGCGAAGTCTTCAGGCGGGCCGCCGAAGGCGGGCAGGGCGAGGCCGGTAAGGGTCGCGGCGGCGGCCGACGCGACGACAACTCGTCGCAGCGAGTGAGATCGATTGATCATGGTGTCCTCCTTCTCCAATGTTTGCAGGCGTTCGCGATCGATCACGTCGCCCGGTTGAACGGGCGAGCGGAGAAATTCCGTCGCTGGACGTTTGCCTGAAGCGAGGGACCAATCGGTTGCCGGCTACTTGAACCGCCGTTCCGGCCACCAGGGATAGAACGCCGGAAGGTCGCTGCTGGGTTTCATGGAGAACTGGGGCGGGCGTTTTTGCAAGAAGGACGTGACGCCCTCGATCGCATCGGGTGAGCGCCCCATGAAGTAGATGCATTTCGAATCGACCTTGTGGGCCTCCATCGGATGGTCGGCGCCGAGCATGCGCCACAGCAGCGCGCGCGACAGCGTCACCGACATCGCCGAAGTGTTGTCGGCGATCTCGCGCGCGAGGGCGCGCGCCGTCGGCAGCAACTCCTCCGGCGCGACTACTCGGCTCACCAGGCGGGCGCGCAAGGCTTCGTCGGCCTCGAAGACACGGCCGGTGTAGACCCACTCGGTCGCCTGACTGATGCCGACGATGCGCGGCAGGAACCAACTGCTGCACGCCTCCGGTACGATCCCGCGGCGCGCGAACACAAAGCCCATGCGCGCGGCGCTCGACGCGATCCGAATGTCCATCGGCAGCGTCATCGTGATGCCAACGCCGACCGCCGGTCCGTTGATCGCCGCAATCACCGGCTTCTTCGATTCGAAGATGCGCAACGCCACCAAGCCGCCGCCGTCGCGATGATCGTCGATGCTTTCCCGTTGCGTGTTGTCGAACGTGTCACCGCCGCTGCTGAGATCGGCGCCGGCGCAGAAGCCGCGCCCGGCGCCGGTGACGATCACCGCGCGGATGGAATCGTCGCGATCGGACTGCTCGAAGGCGTCGAGCAACTCGCGACACATGGTTGGGGTGAACGCATTGAGCTTGTCCGGCCGATTGAGCGCAATGGTGAGAATGCCGTCGGCGACTGCGTACTGAACTTCCTGATACGTCATCGAATGGTCCTTTCGTTCACCGGCCGTAACCGCACCCTTCAGGGTGCGCTTTTCTCCCGACAATGCGGACAATGCCTATTCACCTGCGCGACGCGGCTCGAGCCCGCCGGGGGGCCGGGTATTCGGAGCGGCCACAAGGGCCGCGACTACATTGGTCGACACTCGCGCAAGCCGGAATTCATCGTCCGAGCAACGTGCGCGAGCTCACCCGCACTGCCCGCGCTGGCGCAGGTAGTGGTCGGCCAACACGAGACACGCCATCGCTTCCACCATCGGCACCGCGCGCGGCAGCACGCACGGATCGTGACGGCCCTTGGCTTCCAGCGTGACGCGTTCGCCGGCACGATTGACGGTGTCCTGCGCTTGGCGAATCGTGGCGGTCGGCTTGAAAGCAACGCGGAAGACGATGTCTTCGCCGTTGGAAATCCCGCCCTGCACGCCACCCGAGCGATTGCTGGCCGTGCGCACCCGCCCACTTTCGATGGTGAACGGGTCGTTGTGTTCGATGCCGGTGAGCTGCGTGCTGCCGGCGAAGCCGCTGCCGATCTCGAAACCCTTGGACGCAGGTAACGACATCATGCCGCGTGCCAAGTCGGCTTCGAGCTTGGCGAACACGGGTTCGCCAAGTCCCGGCGGGACCAGGCGGCACACGCACTCGACGATGCCGCCCAACGAATCGCCGGCGCGGCGGGCTTCGTCGATGCGCGCAATCATTGACGCCGCCGCCGATTCGTTGGGGCAGCGGACGATGGTCCGTTCGATGTCGGCGAGCGTGACGCGCGCCGGATCGACATCGGCGGCGATGGTGTAAACCTGTTTCACGTAGGCCAGCACTTCGACCTGCGCGGCGTTCGCGAGCAGCTTGCGCGCAATCGCACCGGCGGCCACGCGACCGATGGTTTCACGCGCCGAGGCGCGCCCGCCGCCTTGCCAGTTGCGAATGCCGTACTTCGCTTCGTACGTGTAGTCGGCGTGGGACGGTCGATAGGCGTCTTTGAAATCGGCGTATGCCTCGGGACGCGCATCGGTGTTGCGCACGAGAATGGCGATCGGGGAGCCGAGCGTCTGCCCCTCGAAGAGACCGGAGAGGATCTCGGCGCGGTCGGGTTCATCGCGCGGAGTCGTGATCGCACTTTGTCCCGGACGGCGGCGATCCAGATCGCGTTGAATCTCTTCGACCGTGATCGGCAGACGCGGCGGACAGCCGTCGACGACGACACCCACGCCGCCGCCATGCGATTCGCCGAAGGTCGTGACGCGAAACAACTGTCCGAACGTCGAGCCCATTTGACTGCTAGTCTAGGCGAGTCGCCGCGGAGCGACAAGCGCAGCGGGCGCGTTGCGTGGCGCGCTGCAACACGGTAGGCAATCCTTGAATGGAGCCGGCGCGTGTTTACTAGTCCCAGCGGTCGTTACAATCGTCGTCCCGATCTCTCACTCATCGTCCCGGGTTTGTTGGTGGGCGAGTATCCGGCCCCGGAGGACGCCGAATGGTTGCGGCGCACGCATGGGGTGACGGCGGTGGTCAGCTTGCAAGACGATGCCGACATCGCGAGCAAGGGGCTCCGCGTCGAGCATCTCGTGAGCGCCTACGCAGACCAGGGGATGCGCTTTCATCGCCTGCCGGTGACCGACTGCGACACCGAGATGCTGGCGATCCGGCTGGACGCCATCGTGACGCTACTCGATGCACTCCAGCGCGACGGTGCGTGCGTGTACCTGCATTGCAATGCCGGAATGAATCGTGCGCCGACGGCGGCGATCGCCTACCTCCACCGGTGTCACGGCCTGTCGCTGATCGCAGCGCGCGACTTGGTCAAGCTGCGCCGCCATTGTGTCCCATACATGAGTGTGCTCGAAGCGCGTTACCTCGCCGGCTAGCGAGACGCGAGGACGTCGATGCCGACCCTCCCCATGATTTGCAGGAGCGCCAGGTGTTCCTCGGGGCCGCCTTCGATGAACTTGAGGTGCGTCGCGTCGGCGGGGAACTGGTTGAAAACCGGATCGACGCTGACCCACCGTCCCAGCCAGACTTCATCCCACGCGTGGTAGTAGAACGCCCCGTCGAGGTAGACCACGCCGGCGGCGATCCGTGTGGGGAGCCCGGCCGCGCGAGCGAGCGCCGCGAACAACACTGCGTGTTCGTTGCAATCGCCTTGGCGCTCGTCGAGTACTTGCAAGGCGTTGGGAATGCTCATGGTGATGACCGGATTCATGTAAGCGTGAATCCACGCCAGCAACCGCCACACGGCGTGGAGCGCGTCGCGCTCGTCCCCGACCGCCTCGGTAGCCGCCGCGCGCACGCGCGGGTGATCGACTTGCAGCAAGGAGGTGGCCGCAAGCGACGCGCGTTGCTCTGCGTCAGTGTAGGGCAGGGGATATGAATTGACGCTGCCGAGATCCTCCCGCGCAATCGTCCAGGAGTCTCCGGTGCGGCGCTGGCGCGGGTCGGAAGGAATCTGATCGAGGTCGATGCCGCGCAGGCGCACTCGCAGCAGCGACAGGTCTCGCGGGTCCTCGATATGCGTGGCGACTGGAATAGCGACGGTCTGAACCAAGTCGAGCGCGGCCCCACCGTTCCACGCTCCGTGCACCGCGTCGTGTTCGTCGGTGTGCCGCAGAACCAAACCCATCGGCCCTTCCTCACGCAGCACCGTCCCATGATCGTCGATCCACGCGGTGGTGCGGATGCCCTTGTATTCCTCGCGTACGCGCCAGGCCGGTTGCGGCGAGTTGGCCTCCGGCACCGGTTCCTGCCGCTCGACGGTGATGCGCGTGGTCGCGTCCTTCATCACCGACGGATCGAAGACCTGCACGTCGAATTGTCGCCCGGCGCGCAGCTCGCCGCTGGCCACGAGGCTTTGCAAGGTCGCCGGCAAGTAGATCGGACCCGTCAGCGGGATCTGTTGGGTGGACTCGTCGGCTCCCGTGGCGAGGGTCAGATGCAGCACGCCGTCGCGCACGGCGCCGTGGACGCGCAGGGCCCCGACACCGCTGCTCAGTTCGAAGTTGAATCGTTGCAGGGCATAGTCAGTGCCGGTGCGGCCGGTGATGATCGTGCGCACGGTTTGGGGGGTATCCATTACCACGAGTCGCAGCAGCGAGCGCTCTTCGAACTCGAACCCACCGTCGACCGGTGCGGAACGTTGATGAACGTAGCCGATTTTTTGACTCTGGTGGTAGACATTCATCCACTGTTCGCCGGTGCGCAGGGTGGCCGGTGCCGATTCCACCGGCGCCGGTGCGGGTGCGGTCAAACGCTCACGCACGAGCACGCCGATCAGAACCAGCCAGACGAGGACGATACCGATGCGAACGATGCGCGCCATTTCAACCGCTTACCGACCGCGCGTGCGTGCCGGCGATCGTGTATAGATGTTCAGGCATGACCCAGCCCGCTCCCACCTTTGCCGTCGACCGGATGCTTGGCCGCTTGGCCAAGTGGCTGCACTTGATCGGGGTCGATGCGCGTTATGGCCCGCAATGGAGCGGGGCGGCGCTGGTACGTTTGGCGCGGACGGAACGGCGCACGATTCTCACGCGCGATCGACGCTTGCGGCGGGTGAACGAGCCGCCGCCGATCCTGTTCATCGAGAGCGATCATTTCCGCGAGCAGCTCCGCCAAGTGATCGAGACCTACGCTATCGATCCCTACGCACAATTGCTGACCCGGTGCGCCTGCTGCGGTGAGCGGTTGGAGGCGGTCGCGAAGGCACGCGTGGTGTCGCGCGTGCCGGAATATGTGTTCGCGACGCAGAACGAATTCGTTCGTTGTCCGCATTGCCATCGCCTCTATTGGCCGGCCACCCATGCCGAACGCGTGCGCGCCGAGCTGACGCGCCTCGGCTATCCGTCCGCATGAGGGTTTGTCGGCCACGTCATTCCCTTGGCATGGCGGCGGTGCGGCGGCAAGCAAGGCATCGGCTCGCATTCGCAATCGGAACACGGTAGAGAGTCGGTTCGTGGCCACACCTGGATTCGACGACAGCACGTTTTGGCTCGTCTCTTGTCCTGCGTGCGACAAGCTCGTGCTGACGCACCTCGCTGATATCGACGACGACGGCAACGAGGTGCGTCGCTGCGTGCACTGCGACGGCGAAGTCGGCGACGACTGGCGTGAAGTGTCCGGCGTCGAATTGGAACAGCACGGGTACGCCGTGCTTGGCGCGCGCGGGTGCGGCAACGGTGGCGGGTGCAGCAGTGGCTGCGGGATGCGCAGCAGCATCCCGATCACCGGATCATCGGGTCGGCAGACACTCTAAGCAGCGCAACGCGTCGTAGGCCGCGATCGACACGGCGTTGGCCAGATTCAGACTCCGGACGTGCGGGCTGACGATCGGGATCATGTAGGTCGCATCTTCTCGCCCGGCCAGCAGCGATTGGGGCAATCCGCGAGTTTCGCTGCCGAAGACGAGGTACTCGCCGGGCACGTGGGCGATCGACAGATACGAGCGCGCGGCTCGTGCCGAGTACAATACGAAGTGTTCGGCGGCGTGTTCGGTTGCGAACTGTTGCCAGTGGTCGTGGACGCGCAGATCGACATGCGGCCAGTAGTCCAGTCCCGCCCGTTTCAGGTAACGATCTTCGAGCGAGAATCCGAGCGGCCCGACGAGGTGGAGGCGCACCCCGATCGCGGCGCACAGGCGCGCGATGCTGCCGGTGTTGGGTGGGATCTCCGGCTGCAGCAGCACGATGTGCAGCGCCGGCTCAGCTGGATGCGATGGGGTACTGCTGGTCACGACAACGCAACGCGACGTGGCCGTCCGCTTCGATGATCGATGCGGCGAGTTGATAGTAGGCCGGGCGCAAGAACCGGGCACGCTCCGCGCCCCCTTTGACGGTACAATACAGAACCTCGCCGGCCCCGACTCGCAGACTTGGCGGATCAAGTAATTCAGTGCTGCCGTCGTTGAGGGTCAGCGTAAAGCCTTCCCGTTCGTCGCCGCCCACGGACAGGACGACGTAGGGCGTATCCTCCACCTCGATGCGGGCACGCTCGTCGCCCATGACGATCTGATAGCCGCCGTCCGGGTGGCGACGAACGTGGCGGCTGAACAGATCGGCGATGCGTGGGTTCTCGATC
>Ga0335069_10013478_pt1 | contig 11477 bp, 11 predicted proteins | sample Lox_Sample_11_FD_206714 | JGI IMG/M metagenome (GOLD analysis project Ga0335069, IMG submission 206714) | Soil microbial communities from Loxahatchee National Wildlife Refuge, Florida, United States - Lox_Sample_1.1 | ecosystem: Environmental > Terrestrial > Soil > Wetlands | place: USA... | reverse complement strand
GGACGCGTACGCCAGTGACGCGGCAGACCTGGTCGTTGAGGCTTTCCAGGTGCTGCACGTTCATGGTGGTGAGCACGTCTATCCCGGCTTCCAGAATCGCGCGCACGTCTTCCCAGCGCTTCAGCCGGCCGGACCCGGGCACGTTCGTGTGGGCAAACTCGTCCACCACGGCCACGGCGGGCTTGCGGCGGATCACGGCGTCCGTATCCATCTCCTCAAACTGAGTGTTGTTGTAGGAGAGCAACCGCCGCGGAACAACTTCGAACCCTTCCGTTTTGGCGATGGTGTCGCGCCGGCCGTGCGGCTCAAAGTAGGCGATCACGATATCCGCGCCCGCGGCGCGCATTTCCTGAGCCTCTTCCAGCATGCGGTAGGTCTTGCCCACGCCGGCGGCGTAGCCGAGGTAGATCTTGAGGCGTCCCTTGCGCCGTTCCTGGCTCATTCGACCTCCGCGTGCGGGAAGAGCCGCAAATCGAAATCGGCCGCCTCTTCAATGAGCCGGTCCACGGGGGAACGGCGGAGCAAGCCGGATGTATCGCGCTGCGAGTGCCCCAGAAAGACCTGGGTGATGTGCTGTTGCGAGGCGAAGGTGAGGATGGAATCCACGAAATCCACGCCTTTCAGGCTGTGCACGTCGGCGCCGAGTTCGCGCGCCAGCGCGAGGTTCGCGTCCAGCTTGATGCGATCGGCGGCGCTCAGGTTCTCCTGCTCGAAGTACGCCGCCAGCAAGGCGCCATGAAAGCGCCGGGCGTTGCGCCGCCCGCTTTGCAGCATGGGCGCGGCGTTGCTGCGCGGCGTGAGGCACACCAGGATGCGCTCCTGCACGCCCCAGGTGGCGGCGATGCCGTGGGAGCTAAGGTAGCTCTGGAGCTGCCGGTCCACCACGTTGGCGGCCAGCACCAGCGCCAGTTCGCGGAGTTCCGCCAATTGGCGCTCATCGAGAGCGGTGTGCCCGTCGCGGCCCAGCAGGGCCTCCGGCGGCGCGTCCACCACTTCGATATCGTCGGCTTCAATCAGGAAGGCTTCGGGAACGCTATGCGAAGCGCGGCGGCCGGTGATGCGCTGCACTTCCTCCTGGCGCTCCGCGATGTGCTGCACGTTGACGGCGGTAATCACGCCAATGCCGCGGCCGAGCAGATTCTCCACGTCCTGCCAGCGCTCCGGATTTCGGCTGCCCGGGGGATTGCTGTTCGCCAGGCCGTCTATCAGGCAGTACTCGGGATGCCGGCGGAACAGCGTGGCCAGATCCAGCACCTGGTATTCATGGCCGGCATAACGTTCGGCGAGGGTAGGAATATTCTCGATCTGCGAAAGGACCGCCTGGATATCCGGCGTGGCATCGGACTGCACGGCGGCCACCACGACGTCCTCGCCGCGCTCCTTGCGCCGCCGCCCCTCGTCGAACATGCGGAGCGACTTGCCTACGCGGGGGGCGTAGCCGAGAAAAACCTTCAAACGTCCGCGCCGCTCCCGGCGTTCTTCCGCCTGGACGCGGCGCAGCAATTCTTCTGGATCGGGCCTACGAGTGAGTTCCGGCACTCGTTCTATTTTCGCAAGGGAATGGCCTGGTCGAGTGCGAGATTTAGTTTCAATACGTTGACGCGGGGTTCTCCGAAGAATCCGAACTGGCGGCCCTGGGTGTACTGGGCCACCAACTCACGAACCCGATCCGGGCTTGCCGAGCGCGCGGCGGCCACGCGGGCCACCTGAACCTCCGCAGTGGCTGGGCTGATGTCGGGGTCCAGACCGCTGGCCGAGGTGGTGAGCATATCCGAGGGTACGGGGCCGGTGAAACCAGGGTTATCCGCGCGCGCCGTCTTCAGGTCCGTCGAAATGCGGTCCACCAGTTTCTGGTTGGTGGGGCCGTAGTTGGAACCGCCCGAAGAGGTGGCGTCGTAGCCGTTGCCGGCCGCGGAGGGACGCCCGTGGAAGTATTCCGGCTTGGTGAACTGCTGGCCGATCAGCTCCGAGCCAATGGTCTTGCCGTTGGCTTGAATCAGGCTGCCATCGGCCTGATGGGGGAACATGGCGCGAGCGAGGCCGGTGACCACAAGCGGGTAGACGATGCCGCAGAGGAACGCGGTAACCAGAGTGAACTTGATGGCTATCAAAAGTTGTTTCATAGCGGCTCCAAAAAGCCGGGCAGGTCACGACGGAGTGGCCTGCCCGCAGCGTTATGCCAAATGCAGGACACCCAACAGCCGGTCAATCAGCCAGATTCCAGGGAACGGCGCAATCACGCCGCCCACGCCGTAGATCAGAAGATTCCGCCGCAGCAGGCTGGCCGCGCTCATGGGCCGGTACTTGACGCCGCGCAGCGCCAGCGGAATCAGCGCAATGATGATGAGCGCGTTGAAAATCACGGCCGCCAGCACGGCGCTCTGCGGCGTATGCAGTTTCATGATGTTCAACTGCGCCATCACCGGATAGGTGGTCATGAACATCGCCGGAAGAATGGCGAAGTACTTGGCGATATCGTTGGCGATGGAGAAGGTGGTGAGCGCGCCGCGCGTCATCAGCAACTGCTTGCCGATGGCGACCACTTCAATGAGCTTGGTGGGGTTGCTGTCCAGATCCACCATATTGCCGGCTTCCTTGGCGGCCATGGTGCCGGTGTTCATCGCCAGGCCGACGTCGGCCTGGGCGAGGGCGGGCGCGTCGTTGGTGCCGTCGCCCGTCATCGCCACCAGCCGCCCTCCCGCCTGCTCTTTCTTGATAAGGTCCATCTTGTCCTTGGGCGTGGCCTGCGCCAGAAAGTCGTCCGTGCCGGCTTCGGCCGCGATGGCGGCGGCAGTCAAAGGATTGTCGCCGGTAATCATCACCGTGCGGATGCCCATGGCGCGAAGCTGCTGGAAGCGCTCGCGCATGCCGCCCTTCACTACGTCCTTCAGGTGCACCACGCCGAGCGCGCGGTTTCCGTCCGCCACCACCAGCGGCGTGCCGCCGGAACGGGAAATGCGGTCGGTGATGTCGGTCAGTTCGTCGGGTACCGCGCCGCCCTGTTCGTGAACAAATTCAGCGACGGATTCGGTGGCGCCCTTGCGGATGCGCCGGCCGTCGATATCCACGCCGCTCATGCGCGTTTGCGCAGTGAAGGGGATGAAGCGGGCCTCATGCTCGCCGACCTCGCGGCCGCGGATGTTGTACTTCTGCTTGGCCAGCACCACGATGGAGCGCCCCTCGGGCGTTTCGTCGGCCAAGCTCGAAAGCTGCGCCGCATCGGCCAGTTCGTCCTCATTCACGTTGCCCACGGGAATGAACTCCACGGCCTGCCGGTTGCCGAGGGTGATGGTTCCGGTCTTATCGAGCAGCAGCGTGTTGACGTCGCCGGCGGCTTCCACGGCCTTGCCGCTCATGGCCAGGACGTTGTGCTGCATTACGCGATCCATGCCGGCAATGCCGATGGCCGAAAGCAGGCCGCCAATGGTGGTGGGAATCAGGCAAACCAGCAGCGAGACCAGCACAATGACCGTGGGGGCGCTGCCGCTGCCGCTGGCGGCCACGCTGTAAAGCGCGAAGGGCTGCAGCGTCACCACCGCGAGCAGGAACACAATGGTCAATCCGGCGATCACGATGTTCAGTGCAATCTCATTGGGCGTTTTCTGCCGCTCGGCCCCTTCCACCAGGGCAATCATGCGGTCCAGGAAGGTTTCCCCGGGATTGGAGGTGATCTTGATCTTCACCCAGTCGGAGAGGACGCGGGTACCGCCGGTGACGGCGCTACGGTCGCCGCCGGACTCGCGGATCACCGGCGCGCTTTCTCCGGTGATGGCGGATTCGTCCACGCTGGCGATGCCTTCGATTACGTCGCCGTCGCCGGGGATGGTCTCGCCGGCCGCGACCAGCACGACATCGCCGCTACGCAGCGCCGTGGCCGGCACGGACTCTTCGCTGGAACCGCGAAGGCGGCGCGCCATGGTCTCGGTCTTGGTCTTGCGCAGGGTATCGGCCTGCGCCTTGCCGCGGCCCTCAGCCATGGCTTCGGCGAAATTGGCGAACAGCACCGTGAACCACAGCCAGAGCGTGATTTGCAGGCTGAACCCGGCTATGGCGGCGCCGGCAGCCAGGTCGCGAACGGCCAGCGCGGTGGTCGTGGCGGCGCCAACTTCCACCACGAACATCACCGGGTTCTTCATCATCACGCGAGGGCTCAGCTTGCGGAACGAATCGCCCACGGCGCGCTTCACGATGGGCGGATCGAAGAGCGGGCGCGCCCGCGCGCCCTTGCGGGGAACAATGGAAGTGACGTCTTCGGGGGCCGGTTTGGGCGGCGTTTCAACGCTGGCAGTCATATGAGTTAGCTCCACAGCTTGCCTTGATACATCAGGAAATGTTCCACTACCGGTCCCAGCGAAAGCGCGGGAAAGAACGTGAGCGCGCCCACAATCACCGTGACGCCCACCAGCAGCGCGACAAATAGCGGTCCGTGCGTGGGGAAGGTCCCGGCGGAAACCGGAACCAGTTTCTTCTGCGCCAGGCTGCCGGCGGCGGCCAGCAGCGGAATCAGCATCAGGAACCGGCCGCAGAGCATGGCCAGCCCGATGGTGAGATTGAAGAACGGGGTGTTGGCGTTGATGCCGGCGAAGGCGCTGCCGTTATTACCGGTGCCGCTGGTGTAGGCGTAGAGAATCTCCGAAAGCCCGTGCGGCCCGCTGTTGTTGAAATTAGCCGTGGCGGGCCCTGGCGGGTTGATCCAACCGCCCTTTGTGAAGTTCGCCAGCACGCCGTAAGCGGCAAAGCACAGGATGCTGAAGGCCAGAACCAGCACCGCCAGCATCATCATTTTGACTTCCTTCTGCTCGATCTTCTTGCCCAGATACTCCGGCGTGCGCCCCACCATCAGGCCGGCGATGAAGACCGCCAGTACGGCGAAGAGCAGCATGCCATAGAGGCCCGAGCCCACGCCTCCGAAGATGACTTCGCCCAGCTCGATGTTCACCAACGGTACAAGACCGGCCAACGGAGTGAGGCTATCGTGCATGTTGTTCACCGCGCCGCAGCTTGCGTCCGTGGTGATCACCGTGAATAGCGAGGAGTTGGCGATGCCAAAGCGGACTTCCTTGCCTTCCATGTTGCCGCCCGGCTGCGTGTCCGTGGCCTGCGTGGCGATGCCCATCTTAGCCAGGATCGGATTGCCCGTCTGCTCAAACGGGTAGACCACGAAGACGCCGGCCAGGAAGAGGATCGCCATGGCGGCGAAAATGGCCCAGCCCTGGCGCGTATCCTTCACCATCTTGCCGAAGGTGTAGGTGAGACCGGCCGGGATGGCGAAGATCATCACCATTTCCATGAAATTCGAAAATGGCGTCGGGTTCTCATACGGGTGGGCGGAGTTGGCGTTGAACGTTCCGCCGCCGTTGGTGCCGATTTCCTTGATGGACTCCTGGGAGGCGAACGGTCCTTGCGGGAGGGTCTGCGCGGCGCCTTCTACGGTGACCGCCTTCTGGTAGGGGTGGAAGTTCTGAATGACGCCCTGCGAACACAGAAGCAGCGCGCCCACGAGCGACATCGGCAGGAGAATGTAGACCAGGCAGCGGGTGAAATCCACCCAGAAGTTGCCCAGCGTACTCATGGAATGCCGCGCGAAGCCGCGCACCACCGCAATGGCTACCGCGATGCCCGCCGCCGCCGACCAGAAGTTGTGCGTGGCCAGCGCGAGCATCTCCGAGAGGTAGCTCATGGTGGATTCCGGCGTGTAGGATTGCCAGTTCGTATTGGTGGTGAAACTGGCGGAGGTATTGAACGCCAAGTCCGTACCCACGTTCGGCAGGCCCGCGGGATTCCAGGGGAACCACTGTTGCAGCCGGAGCAGGAGATAGGTGAAGAGCAGGCTGACGAGGCTGACAATCAGCACGCCGCCCGCATACTTGGTCCACTTCTGCTCGGTTTGTTCATCGATGCCACAGAGCTTGTAGATGGCTACTTCCACCGGGCGCAGCACCGGATGCAAGAAGGTGCGCTCACCGGCGAACACCTTGGCCATGAAGAGGCCCATGGGCTTGGTAATCAGGATGATCACCAACATGTACAGCGCGATTTGGAGAATTCCGTTGGCAGTCATATTCCTCTCAGAACCGCTCGGGCTTCAGCAAGGCGTAAAACAGGTAAACGCCAAGGCCCACGGCAACCAGCAGCGACAAGAAGTATTCCATGAGTTTTCTCCGCGGCTCTTCAAAGGCGGTCGCAGCCATGGACAAAGGCCCAGGCCAGCCAGAAAAAGAAAATCGATATTGCGACGAACAAGAGATCCAGCATTTGCTCTCCTAATCGACGTGAACCAAAATCACGTGACGGCCATCGGCGGCCAGGGCGCGCGCCAAGCGCTCTTCCCTGGTGCGCCAGAAGCGCTTCCGCGAGCCCACCAGCACGGTAGCGGAACGCGAAAGCGCGTAACGGAAGCCCTCTTCCTGGCTGCGCGCCAGGACCACTTCCGCATGTACGGGAAGCTCACAGCGGGAGCCCAACTCCGAGAGGCGCTCGACAAGAAAGGCGTGGGTGGAAGAGGGACAGCCAAAATCCGAGGGATAGGGCGCGGCGTGCACCGCAACCAATGAGATCCGCGCGTTCAAGCCGCTGGCCAAAGACATGGCGCGCTCCAACACGGCGCCAGCCAAGCGCCGCTCCGTATAGGGTATCGCAAGCTCGATTTCCGCACTGACCGAGGCGCCCTCAAGCGAACTCGGGTCGATTCGGAGCTGCCCTAGTCTGTTCATAGCCTACCGAAACTCAGAATAGGGCGATGCGCGTAAGGAAGTCGTAAAGAAACGGTTAGGAAGGTATCAGCGAGGCAGTTCTCAGCGGTCGGCCGCCAGTGATCGTTACCGGAGATCAATCCGGGCGGGCCGTGAGAGGCGGCTCCGTTCGGATGCAAATGCGGCCGTTCGGACGCATCCAGCGACGCGCCACATGATTTTCGATTCCTCGCGGCGTTCCGCGCAATCTATATTCTCAACTAGACCGTCATGGATGCTCTTACTTTCTTCGGCCTAATCGCCGTCTCGTTGATGTTGCTGTTCTATGCGCTCGAAAAGCGCAGCCACTGGTTTGTGCTGGCCTTTGCCGGGTCGTGCGTACTCGCTTCCACTTACGGCTTCCTGCAAGGGGCTTGGCCTTTTGGGCTCGTGGAAGGCGTCTGGTCCGTTGTGGCGCTGCGGAGATGGCTGGCGCTTCGGCAACCGGCGGGAAGCAATTAGCGGATTCGCCGCCGGTTCTCACGGCCGTCACGGCGCAAAGAGGGGAACGCGTCCCACGGCCCGGCTATTTCCAGGCCGTTCCAGGCCGGGTCCCGCGCTCTACCCCACCACTTCCAGAAACGCCTTCGCGGCATGGCTGAGGGCGCGGCGGGTCGGATACACCAGGCGGATCTTGCGCTCCACGTGCATCTCCTTCACGCGGACTTCGGCGAGCGTCCCCTGTTCGATTTCCTGCTCCACGCACATGCGCGGCACGAAGGCTACGCCCAGGTTGTTTTGCACCATCTTGCGAATGGTCTCTATGGTGGGCATCTCCACATCCATGCGAAGGGGTACGCGGTGGGCCCGGAACTCGCGCAGCACCACCTCGCGGTACGGCGAGATGACGTTATGCGCCACGAAGTTCTCCGAGCCCAACTCGGCGATGGAAACCGTCTTGCGGTTCGCCAGCCGGTGCGTGGGGGAAACCACAAACGCCAGCGCGTCCGTGTAAATCACTTTCGATTTCAGACGGTCGTCCGCGGGATCGTAGCTGATCACGCCCAGTTCCAGGTTGCCGTCCAGCAGCTCGTTGGGAATGCGGCTGGAGAGGCTGCGCCGCACCTGTACCTTGATTTTCGGATACAGCGCGCGATAGCGTTCGATATGCCGCAGCAGATAGAGCGACGTAGATTCGTTGGCGCCGATGGTGAGCCGGCCGGCGGAATTGTCCCGCAACTCAGCCAGTGAATTCTCCATCTCCTGGCGCAGGCTCTCAAAACGCCGGGCGTATTCGAGCACGGTGCGGCCGGCATCGGTGAGAAGCAGCCCCTTGCCGGAGCGGTCGATGAGCTTTTCTTCCAGCTCCTGTTCCAGCCGTTGCAGCGCCAGCGAAACCGCCGGCTGCGTCCGCAAGAGCCGCTCCGCCGCGCGAGAGAAACTTTTCTCCTCGGCGACGGCCAGAAACACCTGAAGCGAATACAGCTCCATGCTCTCAATTATAACAACCATTTATGCCAACTTCCATAATTATAAATTTGCTAAATCTGCACGGCCTCCGCATAATGGGTTTAGCCGCTGGCTGATGGCTGAAAGCTAAAGGCTTCTTTTCTATGACCAACCGAGTAACCATCTTCGACACCACGTTGCGTGACGGAGAGCAATCCCCCGGCTGCAGCATGAACGTTGCCGAAAAGGTACGCATGGCGCGCAAGCTGGTAGAACTTGGCGTGGACGTATTGGAGGCCGGGTTCCCCATCGCTTCGGAAGGCGATTTCGAAGCCGTGGAGGCCGTGAGCCGCGAGTTCCCGGAGGAGCGCATCGCCGGCCTCGCCCGCTGCTGCACACTCGACGTGGAGCGCGCCGCGCGCTCGCTGGAACACACTCGCCGGCCGCGGATCCACACGTTCATCGCCACCAGCGATATTCACCTGAAGTACAAGCTCCACAAGACCCGCCAGCAGGTGCTGGAGGACGCGGTAGCGGCGGTGGAACTGGCGCGCAAGCACGTGGACGATGTGGAGTTTTCCGCCGAGGACGGCGCGCGCACGGAGCCCGATTTTCTGGAAGAGATCTCCAAAGCCGTGGTAGCCGCCGGCGCGAGCACTGTAAATATTCCGGACACCGTAGGCTATTCGATCCCGTCCGAATATGGCGTGCTGATCGGGCGGATTGCCAATGCGCTGGGCGATGCGGCGATTGTCAGCGTGCACTGCCACGACGATCTTGGCCTGGCTGTAGCGAATTCGCTGGCGGCCATACAGGCCGGCGCGCGACAGGTGGAGTGCACCATCAACGGCATCGGCGAGCGCGCGGGCAACTGCTCGCTCGAAGAAGTGGTCATGATCCTGAAGACGCGGGCAGACGTGTTCCCCTATTACACGGACATCCGCACGGAGCACCTCTACGCGGCGAGCGAGCTGCTAAGTTCCCTCATCACCTTCGGCCCGCAACCCAACAAGGCCATTGTGGGCGCGAACGCCTTCGCGCACGAAGCGGGCATCCACCAGGACGGCTACCTGAAAGAGAAATCGACGTACGAGATCATCGACCCGCGCTCCGTGGGCGTGCCGGAAGGCAAGCTCGTGCTGGGCAAGCACAGCGGGCGCCACGCGCTGAACCAATGCGCGGCGGAACTCGGCTACAAGCTGACGCGCGAGGAACTCGACGATCTCTACCATCGTTTCTGCGCCGTGGCGGATCAGCGCAAGAAGGGGCTGATGCCCAAGGAAATCGGAAAGCTGATCGAAGACGGCGCGCGCGCCAAACAAGCTGCGGCCGATTAGAGACGCCCGGCAGGACGGCCGTTCGGGCCGCGCCCGGAACAAGTCTCATTTTCATAGGAAACTGGTTTCATGCACTTAAACGTTCTAGTACTCCCTGGCGATGGCATAGGCGTTGAGGTCACGCGCGAAGCTGTCCGCGTTCTCCGCCATGCCGCCAATAAACACGGCCACACGCTCACGCTCAACGAAGCGCTGCTCGGCGGCGTCGCAATTCATAAGACCGGCTCGCCGCTCCCAGCGGAGACCGTGAAGCTGGCGGCTGAAGCGGACGCCACTCTGATGGGCGCGGTCGGCCTTCCGGAATTCGACAATGCGCCGCCCGACCAGCGGCCGGAGAAGGGTCTTCTCGGCATCCGCCAGTCGCTGGGAGTTTTTGCGAACCTGCGGCCCGTGCGCGCGCATGCCTCGCAATTGGATTCTTCACCGCTGAAGAACCACCTGGTGGAAGGCACGGATATGATTATCGTGCGCGAACTGACGGGCGGGATGTATTACGGCACTCCGCGCGGCATCAGCGGAGAAGGCCCGGAGACGCGCGCTATCAATACCATGACTTACACCCGCCGGGAAATCGAGCGGGTGGCGCGCGTGGCTTTCCGGCTCGCGCAGGGCCGCCGCAAGAAGCTGACGTCGGTGGATAAATCGAACGTGCTCGAGAACTCGCAGCTTTGGCGGCGGGTAGTGGTGGAAGTGGCGAAAGAGTATCCCGACGTCACGCTGGACCACCTGCTGGTGGACAACTGCGCCATGCAATTGGTCTTGAACCCACGCCGGTTCGACGTGGTGGTCACCGAGAACATGTTCGGCGATATTTTGAGCGATGAAGGCGCGGTGCTGGCCGGTTCCATCGGCATGCTGCCCTCGGCCTCGATCGGCGATAAGCGCCCCTCGGGCGCGTGGGTGGGGCTGTACGAGCCGGTACACGGATCGGCCCCGGATATCGCGGGACAGAACAAAGCGAATCCGCTGGGCGCCATCGGTTCGGTGGCCGCCATGCTGGAGTACAGCTTCGGCCTGAAGAAGGAAGCCGACGAAGTGGACGCCGCCATCGGCGCCGTGCTCCAGAGCGGCAAAGTAACCGCGGATTTACGGCCTCCGGGCACGCCCTCGACCACCGAACAGGTGGGCGAAGCAGTGTGCGCCGCGATCGGGTGAGCGAGAGCCTACCAGCGCTCGCTCACCCAGCATCACAGCCGTCGTTTGCCCAGGAAGGGAACAACTCATGACAACTGCGCCCGAAGTGAATTTATGGGCCTCGCCCCAGCACGCGCTCGATTATCTGGCGCGCGCCGATTCAATTCCGCACCGCGTAGAGGGAGAGGCCACGCTGCTTGAGTTCCTGCCGCCCGATCCCAAACGGGTGCTGGACCTGGGCGCTGGTGGCGGGAGGCTCTTGGCTCTAGTGCGGTCCGCGCGGCCGCGCGCCGAATACGTCGCTCTGGATTTCTCTCCAGCCATGCTCGAAACGCTCAGCCGGTTATTCGGCGGCGTGAGCGGCGTAAGCATTGTTGCGCACGATTTCGACGCCCCGCTTCCCGCCATCGGGCCATTCGACTTGGTGGTCTCAAGTTTCGCGATTCACCACGTATCTCATACGCGCAAGCGGGCGTTATACCAGGAGGTGTTCGCGCTCCTCGCTCCGAATGGCCTCTTTCTCAATCTCGAACACGTCGCGTCGCCCACGCCGCACCTTCACGAGGCTTTCTTGGAAGCCATTTCCGAAACGAATGAGGACCCGTCTAATAAGCTGCTCGACGCCGGCGCGCAATTGGGTTGGCTGCGCGAGATCGGTTTTGTGGATGTGGATTGCCATTGGAAGTGGCGCGAACTCGCGCTGTTGGCGGGCGCCAAGCCGTCTTAACCGTCTATATTGGAAGTCAGGATCACCGCATTAGTCTATGCCACGAACCATCATTGAAAAGCTCTGGGACTCTCACGTAGTCCACCAGCAGCCCGGCGCTCCGGCGCTGCTCTTTATCGATCTGCACCTGGTGCATGAAGTCACTTCGCCGCAGGCCTT
>Ga0335069_10013477_pt1 | contig 11477 bp, 11 predicted proteins | sample Lox_Sample_11_FD_206714 | JGI IMG/M metagenome (GOLD analysis project Ga0335069, IMG submission 206714) | Soil microbial communities from Loxahatchee National Wildlife Refuge, Florida, United States - Lox_Sample_1.1 | ecosystem: Environmental > Terrestrial > Soil > Wetlands | place: USA... | reverse complement strand
CGTCGCCGCGCGCGCGACGAGCGATGCGGCAAGTTTCACGTTCGGGGCGATGCGTTTGTCGATCGTGCGCATGAGTCGGGAATCGTCAGGTCAGAACAGGAAATAGCGCTGCGCCATCGGCAGCACCGCGGCCGGCTCGCAGGTGAGCAGCTGGCCGTCGGCGATCACGTCGTAGGTTTCCGGATCGACGCTGATCGCCGGCTGCCAGGCGTTGTGGATCATGTCGGCCTTCGTCACGTGGCGGCAGTTGCGTACCGGCACGATCCGCTTCGCGAGACCGTAGCGCCCGGCGATGTCCGCGTCGGCGGCCATTTGCGACACGAAGGTCAGCGACGTGCGCGCGAGCGCGCCGCCGCGGGTCGCGAACATCTCGCGGTAGTGCACGGGCTGCGGCGTCGGGATCGACGCGTTCGGGTCGCCCATCTGCGCCATCGCGATCATGCCGCCCTTGACGATCATCGCGGGCTTGATGCCGAAGAACGCCGGCTCCCACAGCACCAGGTCAGCCCATTTGCCCGGCTCGATCGAGCCGACTTCGTGCGCGATGCCGTGCGTGATGGCCGGGTTGATCGTGTATTTGGCGACGTAGCGCTTCGCGCGGAAGTTGTCGTGTCGCGCGTTGTCGCCGGGCAGCGCGCCGCGCTGCACCTTCATCTTGTGCGCGGTCTGCCAGGTGCGGATGATCACCTCGCCGACGCGGCCCATCGCCTGCGAATCGGACGACAGCATCGACAGCGCGCCGAGATCGTGCAGGATGTCCTCGGCGGCGATCGTCTCGCGGCGGATCCGCGATTCGGCGAACGCGAGATCCTCGGCGATCGACGGATCGAGGTGATGGCACACCATCAGCATGTCGAGGTGCTCGTCGAGCGTGTTGATCGTGTAGGGCCGCGTCGGGTTGGTCGACGACGGCAGCACGTTCGCCTCGCCGCACACCTTCAGGATGTCCGGCGCGTGGCCGCCGCCCGCGCCCTCGGTGTGGTACGTGTGGATCGTGCGGCCCTTGAACGCGGCGACCGTCGATTCGACGAAGCCGGCTTCGTTCAGCGTATCGGTGTGGATCGCGACCTGCGTGTCGGTGTCGTCCGCGACCGACAGACAGGTGTCGATCGCGGCGGGCGTCGTGCCCCAGTCCTCGTGCAGCTTGAGGCCGATCGCGCCGGCGGCGATCTGCTCGGTCAACGGCTGCGGCAGGCTCGCATTGCCCTTGCCGAGAAAGCCGAGGTTGACCGGCCAGCCGTCGGCCGCCTGCAGCATCCGCTCCAGGTGCCACGGGCCGGGCGTGCAGGTCGTCGCGTTGGTGCCGGTGGCCGGCCCGGTGCCGCCGCCGATCATCGTCGTGACGCCGGAGGCGAGCGCCTCGTCGATCTGCTGCGGGCTGATGAAGTGGATGTGGGTGTCGATGCCGCCGGCCGTCACGATCAGGCCCTCGCCGGCGATCACCTCGGTCGCCGCGCCGATCGCGATCGTCACGCCCGGCTGGATGTCGGGGTTGCCGGCCTTGCCGATCGCGGCGATCCGGCCGTGCTTGATCGCGATGTCGGCCTTCACGATGCCCCAGTGGTCGAGGATTACCGCGTTCGTGACGACGGTGTCCGCGACCTCGGCGGCGACCCGCTGCGACTGGCCCATGCCGTCGCGGATCACCTTGCCGCCGCCGAATTTCACTTCCTCGCCGTAGATCGTGCAGTCGCGTTCGATCTCGATCAGGAGCTCGGTATCGGCGAGACGGATGCGGTCGCCCGTCGTCGGCCCGAACATTTCCGCGTATGCACGGCGGCTCAAGCGTAGTGTCATGGTGTGGATTCCTGAAGAGCGGGGCGCTCAGAGCGGCCCCATCACCTTGCCCTGAAAACCGTAGACGGCGCGCGCACCGGCCAGCGCGACCAGCTCGACGGTGCGCGTCTGGCCCGGCTCGAAGCGCACGGCCGTGCCGGCCGCGATGTTGAGCCGGAAGCCGCGCGCGGCCGCGCGGTCGAACGACAGCGCGTCGTTGACTTCGTGGAAGTGGTAGTGCGAGCCGACCTGCACCGGGCGGTCGCCGGTGTTCGCTATGGTCAGCGTGATCGTCGCGCGGCCCGCGTTGAGTTCGTGCTCGCCGTCGTCGGTGAGGATTTCGCCGGGGATCATCGCATCCTCCTTACGGAATCGGATGGTGGACCGTGACGAGCTTGGTGCCGTCCGGGAAGGTCGCCTCGACCTGGATGTCCGGGATCATCTCCGGCACGCCGTCCATCACGTCGTCGCGGGTCAGCAGCGTGGTGCCGTAGTGCATCACCTCGGCGACGGTCTTGCCGTCGCGCGCCGCTTCCATCAGCGCGGCGGTGATGAATGCGACCGCTTCCGGGTAGTTGAGCTTCAGGCCGCGCGCGCGGCGCCGTTCGGCGAGCAGCGCGGCGGTGAAGATCAGCAGCTTGTCTTTTTCTCGTGGCGTGAGCTTCATGTGGGCGATCGTTCAGGAAAGCGTCGGGTTCGTTCCGTGCCGCCGGCGCGGCCGGGCCGGTGCGCGGTCATCGTAGCACCGCGCGGGCGGCCGCGTGACGGGATCGAACGGCGTGTGCGGACGATGCAGCAAGGCATGTGCCATGCGCATTCCGCGCGCATTTGCGCATCGTCGCGGTGCGTATGGCGCGCGGCCCGGTGCGCGACGCCTCGCGGTGGTGCGCGTTCAGGTCTGCCAGAGCCGCAGCGCGTGCGGCGCGACACCGTGCACGATCGGGCGCAGGCGCAGCCAGCACTGGATGAAAAATCGCTGCAGGTCCTCCATCGACGTGGCGAGCGCGCGCACGAGCAGCACGCCGGGCGCGACGCAGGTGACACCCGCGCGCAGCGTGCCGTCGAACGGCATCCGTTCCGCGAGCGCTTCGGCGAGCGTGCCGTCGCACGCGGCGCCGGCCGCCCACAGCGTGCCGTAGACGGGAAAGCCGCCGAGCCCCTGCAACGCGCCGCGCGGCGTGTCGTGTGCGTCGAGCCGGGCGCGCTCGGCCCATAGCGGCCGGCCGTGGGTGTCGACGATCGCCGACGTCGACGCGATGCGGCCCGCCGACCACGCTTCGCCGGCCGCCACGCGACCGAGCTGCGTCGCGTCCCAGCCGAGTGCGCTCGCGCCCGCGCCGAGCGTCAGCGTGAAATCCAGCGACGCGTGCGCGGCGTCGAAGAACAGGTTGTTCTGGGGCAGCCAGTCGAGCTTCGCGCCGTCGCCCAGCACGATGTCGATGCGCTGCGCGGCGTCGAGGCCGTTCGACTTGTACCACTTGGTTGCGCCCGGCGTCGTCAGCACGGCGTGCGCGCCGTCGCCGAGCGCAATGCCAATGTCGAGCCGGTCGCCGCCCGCGACGCCGCCGGGCGGGTGGACGATCACCGCATGGCAGATCGCGTCGCCTTCCGGGTAGAGCGGGCGCTGCACGCGCAACGGGCCTTCGTGCAGACGGTGGCGAAGCGTCGTGCGCGTGTGCTGCTTGTCGAAGCCGAGTTCGAGACGGGCGTGCCAGGACTTGGTGGCGGCGGGGCGGGACAGCGATGCGTGGCTATCGTGGGCGGACATCGTGGGAGCAGGCGGAGACGCGGGCAAACTCATGCTACAGGAACGACGGGCGCGGCGCGCGGGCGCTACACCGCGATCAACTCGCGCACGCCGTCGCGCTCCATGTGCTGCGCGTCGCCGCCCGCGACGATCTCGCCGCGGCTCATCACCCAGTAGCGATCCGCGATCGACCGCGCGAAATCGTAATACTGTTCGACCAGCAGCACCGTCATCCTCGATTCGTCGACGAGCTGCCTGAGTGTGCGGCCGATGTCCTGGATGATCGACGGCTGGATGCCCTCGGTCGGCTCGTCGAGGATCAGCAGCTGCGGCTCGCTCATCAGCGCGCGGCCGATCGCGAGCTGCTGCTGCTGGCCGCCCGACAGGTCGCCGCCGCGCCGCGCGCGCATGTCCTTCAGCACCGGGAACAGCGCGTAGATCCGGTCGGGCACCTTCGACGGCGCATGGCGGCTCGCCGCGCCGACGAGCAGGTTCTCCTCTACAGTGAGCCGCGGAAAGATGTCGCGGCCCTGCGGCACGTACGCGAGCCCCGCCGCGACGCGCGCGTACGGCGGCATCGCGCCGAGCGTTGTGCCGCGCCACGACACGGTGCCGCTCTTCGCGGCGACGACGCCCATCAGGCAGCGCAGCAGCGTCGTCTTGCCGACGCCGTTGCGGCCGAGCAGTACCGTGAGCTTGCCGTCGTCGGCGGCGAGGCTCACGTTGCGCAGGATATGGCTGCCGCCGTAATACTGGTTCAACGCGTCGATCTTCAGCATCGCATCATCGTCCGAGATAAGACTCGATCACCGCGTCGTCGCGCTTGACCTGATCGAGCGTGCCGTGCGCGAGCACCGCGCCTTCGGCCATCACCGTCACGCGCCCCGTGTCGCCCGCGAGCGCCGCGACGAATTCCATGTCGTGCTCGACCACCATCATCGAGCAGGTGCCGCGCAGCGTGTTCAGCAGTTCGGCGAGCTCCATCGTCTCGTGGTCGGTCATCCCGGCCGCCGGCTCGTCGAGCAGCAGCAGCGCCGGGCGCTGCATCAGCAGCATGCCGATCTCGAGCCGCTGCTTCTGGCCGTGCGACAGCTCCCCCGCCGCGCGAAACGCATGCGCGTCGAGACCGATCAGCGCGAGCGTTTCCTCGATCTTCGCCTGCGCGGCGCGGTCGAGCCGCGCGCGCAGCGACGCGAGCCAGCCCTTGTCGGCCTGCATCGCGAGTTCGAGGTTCTCCCACACCGGATGCTGCTCGAACACGGTCGGCTTCTGGAACTTGCGGCCGATGCCCGCGCGCGCGATCTCCGGCTCGCGCATCCGCGACAGGTCGAGGGTCTGGCCGAGGAACACCTTGCCCGCGTCGGGGCGCGTCTTGCCGGTGATCACGTCCATCATCGTCGTCTTGCCCGCGCCGTTCGGGCCGATCACGCAGCGCAGCTCGCCCGCGTCGATCGACAGCGACAGCTTGTTCAGCGCGCGAAAGCCGTCGAAGCTGACCTCGATGTCCTCCAGATAGAGGATCGTGCCGTGCGACGTGTCGATGCCGGGCGTGACGACGCGCGACATCGCGGCGGTGCCGCTGAGCGCGAGCCCTTCGGCAAGCCGCTCCTCGTCGCCCGGATACACGAAGTGATAGAGCGCGGTTCCGTTCATGCGCGTTTCCCCCGGGCAAGCGCGGCGTCGACGAGGCCCATGAGGCCCCGCGGCAGCAGCAGCGGCACCAGCACGAAGATCAGGCCGAGGAAGAACAGCCAGTATTCGGCGAAGTACGCCGTGAAGAAGCTCTTCGCGCCGTTGACCGCGAACGCGCCGACGATCGGGCCGATCAGCGTGCCGCGTCCGCCGACGGCGACCCAGATCGCCATCTCGATCGAGTTGCCAGGCGACATCTCGCCCGGGTTGATGATGCCGACCTGCGGCACGTACAGCGCGCCGGCGATCCCGCACAGCGCGGCGGACACGGTCCACACGAACAGCTTGTACGCGAGCGGGCCGTAGCCGAGGAACATCAGCCGGGTCTCGCCGTCGCGCACCGCGGTGACAACGCGCCCGAGCTTGCTCGTGACGATCGCGCGCGCGGCGACGAACGCGAGCACGAGCGTCGCGAAGGTCAGCAGGAACAGCACCGTGCGCGTGCCCGGCGACGTGACCGGAAAACCCGCGATGCGCTTGAAGTCGGTGAAGCCGTTGTTGCCGCCGAAGCCGGTCTCGTTGCGGTAGAACAGCAGCATCGCCGCGAACGTCATCGCCTGCGTGATGATCGACAGATACACGCCCTTCACGCGCGAACGGAACGTGAAGAAGCCGAACACCCACGCGAGCGCGGCGGGCGCGAGCACGACCAGCGCGAGCGCATAGGCGAGATGCTGGGTGCCGTGCCAGTACCACGGCAACTGGTGCCAGTCGAGGAACACCATGAAGTCGGGCAGGTCGCTGCCGTACTTGCCGTCGCGGCCGATCTCGCGCATCAGGTACATGCCGATCGCATAGCCGCCTAGCGCGAAGAACAGGCCGTGGCCGAGGCTCAGGATGCCGCAGTAGCCCCACACGAGGTCGAGCGCGAGTGCCGCGATCGCGTAGCACATCAGCTTGCCGGCGAGCGTCATCGCATACGCGGACAGGTGGAACGCGCTCGATTCGGGCGCGACGAGCGCGGCGAGCGGCACGCCGACGCCGATCGCGACGCACAGCGCGACGAGCGCGAGCCACGCGCGCCGCGACAGCAGCGCGGGGCGGGGCGGCAGGCCGAGCGCGAAGCCGCCGGCCGTGCTCGCGGCGGCGGGCGACGGCGGTGTCGCGGACGCGGCGTTCGACAGCGAATCGGTGATCGAAGAAGTCATGTCAGGCCTCCGCGCTGCGCCCCTTCAGGGCGAACATGCCCTGCGGGCGTTTCTGGATGAACAGCACGATCATCGCGAGCACCACGATCTTCGCGAGCACCGCGCCCCAGAACGGCTCGATCGCCTTGCTGACGAGCCCGAGGCCGAAGCCGCCGAGCACCGTGCCGGCGAGCTGGCCGACGCCGCCGAGCACGACCGCCATGAACGAATCGATGATGTAGTTCTGGCCGAGATCCGGGCCGACGTTGCCGATCTGCGACAGCGCGCAGCCGCCGAGGCCGGCGATGCCCGCGCCGAACGCGAACGCATACGCGTCGATGCGCGCGGTCTTCACGCCGACGCACGCGGCCATCTGCCGGTTCTGCGTGACCGCGCGCACGAACAGGCCGAGGCGCGTCTTCGTCAGCACACCCCACGCGACGGCGACCACCGCGAGTGCGAACGCGAGGATCGCGAGCCGGTTGTACGGCAGGATCAGGTTCTGCATCACGGTCACGCCGCCGCTCATCCACGACGGGTTGACGACCTGCACGTTCTGCGCGCCGAACAGCATCCGCGTCGCCTGGATCAGGATCAGGCTGACGCCGAACGTCGCGAGCAGCGTTTCGAGCGGCCGGCCGTACAGATGGCGCAGCACGAGCCGTTCGAGCACCGCGCCGACGAGCGCGGCCGCGGCGAACGACGCGGGAATCGCGACGAGCGGGTACCAGTCGAACGCGCCGCTTGCGTAGCGCTGGAACAGCGTCTGCACCACATAGGTCGAGTACGCGCCGATCATCAGGAACTCGCCGTGCGCCATGTTGATCACGCCGATCAGGCCGTAGGTGATCGCGAGCCCGAGCGCGGCGAGCAGCAGCACGCTGCCGAGCGACAGCCCCGCGAACAGCGTGCCGGCGATCTCGCCGCGCCGCTGCAGCGCATGGAGCGCGTCGAGTCCGCGCTGCGCTGCGTCGCGCACGCGTGGATCGGTTTCCGCGAAGCTGCCGTCGGGGTTCTTCGCGACGAGCGGGTGCAATTGCTCGATCATGTCGAGGTCATCGCGCGCGGCGACGACGCGCACCGCGTCGAGCCGCTTCGCCGGATCGGGATCGTGCAGCGCGGCGATCGCCCACAGCGCGTCGAGGCGGTGCTTGAGGGCCGGGTCGGTCTCCTTCGCGCGGGCGCGGTCGATCATCGGCTGGAGCGCCGGATCGGGCGACTTCAGCAGCGCGTCGATCGCGTTGCGCCGCGCGGCGGGGTCGGGCGACGCGAGCGCGAGGCCGGACAGCGCGGCGGCGATCTTCGCGCGCAACAGGTTGTTCAGCATCACCGGCTGCGCGTCGCCGACCGGCGCGGGCGCCTGCGTCAGCGCATCGCGCGCGGTGTCGCCGGTCTGGATCAGCAGGCGGCCGTTGTCGCTGGCGAGCGCATCGCCGTTCGACAGCGCGTCGAGCAATGCGACGGACGGCGCGTCGCCGGCGGCGGCGAGCCGCCCGACCGCGGCGAGCTTCGCGTCGAAATCGTCGCCGGCGAGCGCGGCGGTGTCGGCGGCCGTCAGCGCGAAGGCGGACGGCGCGAGGCCGGCCAGCGCGCAGCACGCGGCGAGCATGACGGCGGCGCGTCGAAAGGGCTTGGGCATCGATCGATCCTCGCGGGCGTGAAGGGCGCGCGGCGCACCGCGCGCGGGAAGGACGCCGCATGTCGCGCGGCGTCCGCGGGCGAACGGCCCCCGGCCGTCAGACGAGCGCCGCGCGCGAGCGGCGCAGGAATGCCGGGATCGAGCTGACGATGTCAGGCTTGCCCTGGTTGCCCGCGATGAACGGGCTCCACGGCTGCGCGCGGACCGCGGTTTTGGTCTTCCACACGACGTTGAACTGCCCGTCGCCGCGGATCTCGCCGATCATCACCGGCTTGTGCAGATGGTGGTTGCCGTCCATCGTCAGCGTGAAGCCCGACGGCGCGGCGACGCTTTGGCCGATCATCGCGGCGCGCACCTTGTCGACGTCGGTGCTCTTCGCCTTCTCGACCGCCTGCTTCCACATATGAATGCCGACGAAGGTCGCTTCCATCGGGTCGTTCGTGACGCGCTTCGCGCCGCCGGGCAGGTTGTTCGCCTTCACCCACGCGGCGAACTGCTCCTTGAATTTCGTATTGGCCGGGCTTTTCACCGACATGAAGTAGTTCCATGCGGCGAGATGCCCGACCAGCGGCCGGGTGTCGATGCCGCGCAGCTCCTCCTCGCCGACCGAGAACGCGACGACGGGCACGTCGGTGGCCTTGATCCCCTGGTTGCCGAGCTCCTTGTAGAACGGCACGTTCGAATCGCCGTTGATCGTCGAGATCACGGTGGTCTTGCCGCCTTGCGCGAAGTTTTTGATGCTCGCGACGATGGTCTGGTAATCGCTGTGGCCGAACGGCGTGTAGACCTCCTGGATGTCGGCGTCCTTCACGCCCTTCGACTTGAGGAACGCGCGCAGGATCTTGTTGGTCGTGCGCGGATACACGTAGTCGGTGCCGAGCAGGAAGAAGCGCTTCGCGCCGCCGCCTTCCGCGCTCATCAGGTACTCGACGGCCGGGATTGCCTGCTGGTTCGGCGCGGCGCCCGTGTAGAACACGTTGCGCGACATTTCCTCGCCTTCGTACTGCACCGGGTAGTAGAGCAGGCCGTTCAGTTCCTCGAAGACGGGCAGTACCGACTTGCGCGACACCGAGGTCCAGCAGCCGAACACGCATGCGACCTTGTCCTGGGTCAGCAGCTGGCGCGCCTTCTCGGCGAACAGCGGCCAGTTCGACGCGGGATCGACGACGACTGGCTCGATCTTGCGGCCCATCACGCCGCCGTTCCGGTTGATGTCGGCGATGGTCATCAGCGCCGTGTCCTTCAGCGACGTCTCGGAGATTGCCATCGTGCCGGACAGCGAATGCAGAATGCCGACCTTGATCGGGCCGGTGCCTGCGTCCGCGGCGCGGGCGAACGGGGTCTTGCCCGCGAGCGCGAGCGCGCCGGCCATCGATCCGAACTTCAACAGACTGCGACGATTCATCGAGTTCCCCTTGACGTTGTTGGATGAGTGCGCCGAAACGGCGCGGACCGGAAAGGGTTACGCAAGGCATGTGCCAGTTGCGCGGCAATCGTCGCCGGCGCGTGTCTGCATGGGCGGAGCGGCGGCGCGCGCGGCGCAGCGTGCGGCGCGCATGGTCCGTTGCGGTGCAGTATCGGGGATACGATGGTGCACGGTTGTGCATCCCCGTTGCGGTGCCTACACTCGGTATTCGACTTGCGCTGTACGATGCCGGCGCGCCGCGCCGCCGCGTCGACCGTTCGTTCCGAGGAGCCCGCCATGAGCCCGCACGAAGCAAGCACGCCCGACCTGTCCGCGTTCTGGATGCCGTTTACCGCCAATCGCCAGTTCAAGGAGGCGCCGCGCCTGCTGGTCGCCGCGAAGGGGATGTACTACACGTCGCACGACGGCCGGCGCATTCTCGACGGCACCGCGGGCCTCTGGTGCGTGAACGCCGGGCACGGACGCGACGAGATCGTCGCCGCGGTACGCGCGCAGGCCGGCGAAATGGACTTCGCGCCGACCTTCCAGATGGGCCATCCGGTGGCGTTCGAGGCGGCCACGCGGATCGCTCGCCATACGCCTGGCGACCTCAAGCACGTCTTCTTCACGAATTCCGGCTCCGAAGCGGTCGACACCGCGCTGAAGATCGCGCTCGCGTATCACCGCGCGCGCGGCGAAGGACAGCGCACACGATTCATCGGCCGCGAGCGCGGCTATCACGGCGTCGGCTTTGGCGGCATCTCGGTCGGCGGGATCGCGCCGAACCGCAAGGCGTTTTCCGGTGCGCTGCTGCCGTCGGTCGATCACCTGCCGCATACGCTGAACCTGAAGGAGGCCGCGTTCTCGAAAGGCCAGCCCGCGTGGGGCGCGCATCTCGCCGACGAGCTGGAGGGGCTCGTCGCGTTGCACGACGCATCGACGATCGCGGCGGTGATCGTCGAGCCGATCGCCGGCTCGACGGGCGTGCTGATTCCGCCGCAGGGCTATCTCGAACGCCTGCGCGCGCTATGCGACCGCTACGGCATCCTGCTGATCTTCGACGAGGTGATCACCGGCTGGGGGCGGCTCGGCGCGCCGTTTGCCGCGCAGTTCTTCAACGTCACGCCGGATCTGCTGACGATGGCGAAGGGCACCAACAACGCGGCGGCGCCGATGGGCGCGGTCGCCGCGAGCGGCGCGATCCACGACGCGATCGTCAATGGCGCGCCGGCCGGCATCGAGCTGTTCCACGGCTATACGTATTCCGGCCACCCGCTCGCGGCCGCCGCCGCCTGCGCGACGATCGACCTGTACGAGCGCGAGGGGCTGTTCGCGCGCGCGGCGCAGATGGCGCCCGCGTTCGAGCGCGAGATCCACAAGCTGAAGGACGCGCGGCACGTGATCGACGTGCGAAATCTCGGCCTCGTCGGGGGCGTCGAGCTGAAGCCGCGCGACGGCAAGCCGGGCGCGCGCGCGTACGACGCGTTCGTCAAGTGCTTCCAGAAAGGGGTGATGGTGCGCTATACCGGCGACATCCTGGCGTTCTCGCCGCCGCTCATCATCGAGGAGGCGCAGATCGTCGAGCTGTTCTCGACGGTCGCCGACGTGCTGAAGGAAACGGAGTAACGCGGGAGCCGGAAGCGGGCGCGCATCGCGCGCCCGTGTGGCGGGTCAGGTGCGGCTGGCGAGGCGCGGCTCAGTAACGCGGGACCGACGGATCGACGTCGCACGACCACGCGTCGATGCCGCCTTGCAGGTTGTAGAGCTTCGTGAAGCCGCGCGATTCGAGGAACATCGCGACCTGCGCGCTGCGCATGCCGTGATGGCACACGCAGACGATTTCCGCGTCGTCGTCGAGTTCCTCGCTGCGCGCGGGGATCTGCTGCATCGGAATCGATACGCTGCCCGCGATCTTCGCGGTGTCGACTTCCCACGGCTCGCGCACGTCGAGCACGACGGGCGCGGGGCGGTTTGCGTCAGCGAGCCACGCCGCGAGCATCGGGGCCGTCAGGATCTGCATCGTGTCGCTCTCAGAACTTGAAGCGCGACGGCTCGACCGCGTTGACCAGGTGGTCGACGTAGGTTTCGAAC
>Ga0335069_10013476_pt1 | contig 11477 bp, 6 predicted proteins | sample Lox_Sample_11_FD_206714 | JGI IMG/M metagenome (GOLD analysis project Ga0335069, IMG submission 206714) | Soil microbial communities from Loxahatchee National Wildlife Refuge, Florida, United States - Lox_Sample_1.1 | ecosystem: Environmental > Terrestrial > Soil > Wetlands | place: USA: Florida... | reverse complement strand
TTGATGACCTTGAAGCGATCGAGGTCGAGAAAGAGCACGGCCAGGCGCTGGGCGTGGCGGTGGGCCTGGGCGACCGCGAGGGTGAGCCGGTCGTTGAAGAGGAGGCGGTTGGGGAGGTTCGTCAGCGGGTCGTGGAAGGCGAGGTGCTTGACCTGCTCCTCGGCGCGCTTGCGCTCCGAGATGTCGATGATCGTTCCTTCGATGACCGACAGCAGGCCGTCGGATCCCTCGGTCAGGTTCTCGTTCTGGAGGACCCAGACGAGGCTGCCGTCCTTGCGCTTCAGGCAGAGCTCGTAGTTGGTCAGATTCTGCCGTTCGACGAGCTTCGCGATCGCGGCGCGGCGGTCCTCGGGTTTGACGTAGAAGTCCCACGCCGCCTGGCGCAGCACTTCTTCGCGCGAGGCGCACCCGAAGATCCGGGCGAACGCCTCGTTGCAGTCGAGGATGCGGCCCTCGATGGTCGACCGGTAGACGCCGGCGAGGTTTCGTTCGAACAGCGCGCGATAGCGCCGCTCGGAGACCTTGAGCGCTTCCTCGATCTGGCGCCGACCGCTGATGTCGGCCACGGTGCCGATGCTGCGCGCCGGGCGGCCCGGCTCGGCCGGCAGGAGGCTGCCCGAGTGGTGCCAGTGGACGATGCGGCCCTCCCGCGTCTGGACCCGGTATTCCTCGAAGAAGGGCTCGCCCGTCTGAAAGTGCCGGGCCGCCGCGGCGCTGACGCGCCCGCGATCCTCCGGGTGGATCGTCTTCTCCCAGGCCTCGACGGTGCGCGGGAACTCGCCCGCCTCCCAGCCGAGGACGCGGTCGACGTCGCCGAACCAGGTCATGCGGCCGGTCGAGCGATCGCACTCGTGCACGAGATCCGCGGCCATCAGGGCGGCGCGGCGGAAGAGCTCCTCGGACTGGCCGAGCGTCCGGTCCGCCGGTTGCGGCGCGCCGCCGGCGCGGCGCGCGAAGACGAGCAGGAGGCGGCGGCCGTCGCGGACGATCTCGCCGAAGACGAGATCGACGGGAAGGCGCTCGCCGGAGGCGGTCGAGGCGGCCGTGCGCACGGCTTCGCCCGGGGTCGTTCCCGAAAGCGCCGCGTAGTCCGGGAGGAGCGCCGCCGCCGGCCGCCCGATCAGCGCCGGCGTCTTGTGTCCGAAGAGGGCCCCCGCCGCCCGGTTGGCGAAGAGCAGCGAGCCCGAGGGGTCGATGATCAGGATCGCGTCGGGCGCCGTCTCGGCGAGGTCGCGCAGCCGAAGCTCGCTCTCCGAAAGCGCCTTTTGCGCCTGGCGCCGCTCGCGGCGGATCCGCGCCTCGCCGAGCTCGCGCTCGAGCACGGGGCCGAGCCGGGTCAGGTGCGCGTGGGCCACGCAGTCCTGCGCGCCGGCTTTGAGGGCGCGCACGGCGGTCGCGTCGTCGACGGCGTCGGAAACCACGAGGAACGGGACGTCGAGATCGGCCTCCTTCACGAGCGCGAGGGCGTCGAAGGCCGAGAGGCCGGGCGCGGCGAGGTGCGCGAAGACGACGTCCGGCCCGGAAGCGGCGAGCGCCCGCGCGAACGCCTCGCGCGAGTCGACGCGCTCGATGGACGCGTCGAAGCCGCCGCGCGCGAGCTCCTCCGAGAGGAGGTCGGCGACGGACGCACGATCATCCACGAGCAAAGCTCGGACCCGCATGCTCATTGTCGAGTGCCGAAATTATAGAGGCCTCAGGGCTTTACGTCTCCTGTCCTTCACCGCGTTCGAACGCGGAAAGGACAGGTTCCGGTCAGCCCCGGGCGGCCTTGAGGATCGCGAGGGAGACGGTCTCGACGCCGTTCAAGACGAACTGAATGCCGATCACCGCCGTGATCAAACCCATGATCTTCGAGATGATTCGCTGCCCCGTGGCGCCGATCCGGGCGACGAGCGAGGGCGCCGCGAGCAGGATCACGAGCGTCAGAAGAATGTTCGCCGCGATCGCGAGGGCGAGAGCGGCCCTGTGACCGCCGTCACGCGCCTGGCCGACGAGGACCATGACGGTCGAGATCGCGCCGGGTCCGGCGATCAGCGGCATGCCGAGGGGGACGATCGAAGGGTCCCCCGTCGGGACCGCCGTGGTGCGCTCGGGCCGGTCGTCCTCGCGGAGCGTCGTCAGCCCCATCGTCGTGAAGAGGATGCCGCCCGCGATCTGAAACGCCGGCAGGGTGATGCCGAACGCGGAGAAGATCGCGCCGCCCGTGAGGGCGAAGATCGCCAGGATGAGCGCGGCGGCCGCGCTCGCGCGAAACGCCATGAGGCGACGGTGCTGGGGCGCGCCGGCCGTCAGCGACACGAAGATCGGCGCGGCCTCGATCGGATTGATCACCGAAAAGAGCGACGAGAACGCGAGGACGACGAACTTGGCGTCGGCCGAGGAAAACACGGCCGAAGTCTATGCGAGGCGGGGCGTCAGTCGCGCCGGACGAACCAGAGGCCGGCGGCGGCGAGAAGGATCGCCAGGAGCGCGCCGAGCGGCGGCGAGAGCATCGGGATCCCGGCCCCGACGGACACGACGTTCGTCGAGCGGTTGTTGTCCGGGTTCGGGTCGGGCGTCGACGACGTGGCGGTGGCCGTGTTGACGATGTTCCCCGACGGCACCGTCACGTCGACCACGATCGTCACGCCGGCTGCCTCGCCCACGCCGAGGTCCCCCAGGTCGGCGGTGACCGTGCCGGGTCCGCCGACGGGCGGTCCGGCGCAGCTGCCGCGGTTCGTCGTGCAGGAGACGAACGCGGTGCCGACCGGCAGCGGATCGGCCAGGGTGACGGCGACGGCCGTGTCCGGCCCGGCGTTGACCACGCTGACGATGTAGGTCAGCGGCCGACCCGGGAGGACCGGGTTCGTGTTCGCCCTCTTCGACACGATCAGGTCCGCGCCCGTGCCCACGGGCGGCGTCGGCGTCCACGTCGGCGTCAGGGTGACCGTCGACGTCGGGGTCACCGTCGGGGTCGACGTCCGAGTTCCGGTCGGCGTGGCCGTGGCGGTCGGCGTGAACGTCGCCGTGGCGGTCGGCGTGCTCGTCGAGGTCGCCGTCGCCGTGGCCGTCGAAGTGCGCGTCGGCGTGCTGGTCGCCGTCTGAGTCGACGTGCCCGTCGGGGTGAACGTGTTCGTCGGGGTATTCGTCGGCGTGAAGGTGTTCGTCGGCGTGTTCGTGGCCGTGCTGGTCGGCGTGCGCGTCGGCGTGCTGGAGGGCGTCGCGGTCGCGGTCGGCGTGTTGGTCGGCGTATTGGTTGCCGTGTTCGTCGGCGTCTGAGTCGGCGTGAAGGTCGGAGTGAACGTGTTGGTCGGCGTGTTGGTCGCCGTGTTCGTGGGCGTGCTGGTGGGAGTGTTCGACGGGGTAAAGGTCGGCGTAAACGTGTTCGTGGGCGTGTTGGTCGCCGTGTTCGTGGGCGTGCTGGTGGGAGTGTTCGACGGGGTAAACGTCGGGGTGAAGGTGTTGGTCGGCGTGTTCGTCGCCGTGTTGGTGGGCGTGCTGGTCGGAGTGTTCGACGGGGTAAACGTCGGCGTGAAGGTGTTGGTCGGCGTGTTGGTCGCCGTGTTGGTCGGAGTCTGAGTCGGCGTATTCGACGGTGTGAACGTCGGGGTGAAGGTGTTCGTGGGCGTGTTGGTCGCCGTATTCGTCGGAGTGCTCGTCGGAGTGTTCGAAGGCGTGAAGGTCGGGGTGAAGGTGTTGGTCGGTGTGTTCGTCGCCGTGTTCGTTGGCGTACTGGTCGGCGTATTCGAGGGTGTGAACGTCGGCGTGAAGGTGTTCGTGGGCGTGTTAGTTGCCGTGTTGGTCGGAGTCTGAGTCGGGGTATTCGACGGTGTCAGCGTTGGCGTGAACGTATTCGTCGGTGTGTTGGTCGGCGTGTTGGTCGGAGTCTGAGTCGGCGTATTCGACGGTGTGAACGTCGGGGTGAAGGTGTTCGTGGGCGTGTTGGTCGCCGTATTCGTCGGAGTGCTCGTCGGAGTGTTCGAAGGCGTGAAGGTCGGGGTGAAGGTGTTGGTCGGTGTGTTCGTCGCCGTGTTCGTTGGCGTACTGGTCGGCGTATTCGAGGGTGTGAACGTCGGCGTGAAGGTGTTCGTGGGCGTGTTAGTTGCCGTGTTGGTCGGAGTCTGAGTCGGGGTATTCGACGGTGTCAGCGTTGGCGTGAACGTATTCGTCGGTGTGTTGGTCGGCGTGTTGCTGGGTGTGAACGTGTTGGTCGGCGTGTTGGTTGGAGTGTTGGAGGGAGTGAAGGTTTGAGTCGGCGTATTCGTCGGCGTATTCGTCGGCGTGAACGTGTTGGTTGGCGTGTTCGTCGGGGTATTGGTCGGGGTGAACGTCTGAGTCGGCGTGTTGGTCGGGGTGTTGCTGGGCGTGAAGGTGTTCGTCGGCGTGTTGGTCGCCGTATTGCTGGGCGTGAACGTATTGGTCGGTGTGTTGGTTGGGGTGTTGGAGGGAGTGAAGGTCTGAGTCGGCGTATTCGTCGGGGTGTTTGACGGGGTGAACGTCTGAGTCGGCGTGTTGGTCGGGGTGTTGCTGGGCGTGAACGTGTTCGTGGGCGTGTTGGTCGCCGTATTGCTGGGCGTGAATGTGTTGGTTGGTGTGTTCGTCGGGGTGTTGCTGGGTGTGAACGTGTTGGTCGGTGTGTTGGTCGGGGTGTTGCTGGGCGTGAAGGTCCGAGTCGGGGTGTTCGTCGGGGTATTGCTGGGTGTGAACGTATTGGTCGGTGTGTTGGTTGGAGTGTTGGAGGGCGTGAAGGTCTGAGTCGGGGTGTTCGTCGCCGTGTTGCTCGGCGTGAAGGTGCTGGTGGGCGTGTTCGTCGGCGTATTCGACGGCGTGAACGTGTTCGTCGGCGTGTTCGTCGGCGTATTCGACGGCGTGAACGTGTTGGTCGGCGTATTGGTCGCCGTATTCGTCCGGGTCGGTGTGTTGGACGGCGTCAGGCTCGGCGTCGAGGTATTGGTCGGTGTGTTCGACGGGGTCAGGGTCGGCGTGAACGTGTTGGTGGGCGTATTGGTCCGGGTCGGAGTATTCGTGGCGGTCTGAGTCGGCGTGAAAGTATTCGTCGGCGTGTTCGTGGCCGTGAAGGTGTTCGTGGGCGTGTTGGTCGCGGTATTGGTCCGCGTCGCCGTGCTGGTGAACGTCGGCGTGAATGTCGGTGTGGGCGTCGGCACGCACTCGGCGCCGGAGCTCGAGCCCGGAACCTGGGACGGGAGGACGTTCGTCGTGACCGTGCCGGCGGCCCCGGACGTGGCGCCGTAGGCATTGGCGTCGGTGGTCGTCGTCCCGTTGACGCCGCCCGCCACGTCGGAGCTCGCCGGGGTCCCGGAGAGCAGGATCACGCCGCCGGCGCCGCCGCCGCCGGGACCGTGGTAGTTGCAGTTCCCTCCCGGCGGGTTGTTCGTGCAGCCGGTTCCGGGGCCCGACGTCGGCCACGCGTTCGCCCCCGCGCCGCCGTGGGCTCCGACGGTCAGGTTGCTCAGGCTTCCGTTCAACGCCGTGAAGGCGATCGTGCCCCCGGCGCCGCCGCCGCCCGCCCCGTCGTTGGCGGGCACCGGCCCGGTCGCCCCGTGCGCGGTGATCGTGCCCGTGTTCGAAACGGTTCCGACGCGGATCAGGACGAGGCCGCCGCCGGCCGCGCCGCTCGACTGGGCGCCGGTGCTGTTGTTGCGCGTGCCCGCGCCGCCGCCTCCGCCGAGCACGACCTGCGCGATCGACGCCGGGAAGAGGCTGCCGCCGTAGCCGCCGATGTCGAGACCGCTGTTCCAGGACCGGCCGCCCTTGCCGCCGACGCCGCCGTTGCCGCCGCCGCCGCCGCCCGAGTTCTGGTCGTTGGCCGCGGGATTGCCGTCGGTGCCGCCGCCGCCGGCGTTGCCCGGGGCTCCGCGCGCCATGCCGCCGTCGGCCGAGTTGCCCTGGTTCGGGTAGTCGGTTCCCGAGGCGATCGTCGTCCCGGAGCCGGCGTCGTAGATCCAGCCGGACGTGCCGTCGATGCCCTCGCCCTTGGGGCCGCCGAAGTTGCCGCCCGAAGCCTCGACGTAATCGGTGTTCGAGCCCCCGGTGCCGCCCGCCAGCTGACGCGCGCCGCCGCCCCGGAACCCCAGGCCATCCACGCTGACGGTCGCGGCGCCGAGATCCAGGTTTCCGGAGACGTCGATGGCGAGGATGCCGCCCGTCGTCCCGTTCCAGGAGGCGGCGGTCAGGCCGGAGGTCAGAGTCGCCGAGCTGTACTGCGGAACGCGGACGACCTGGAAGCGGCGCTGGCCATGCGTGGTGTTGTTGGCGGCGGCGTTGGTGTAGGTGTTGAGCAGGCCGCTTCCCGCGCCCGTGCCGATGAGATTGAGCGTGCCGCCCGCGACCGGAACGGCGTTCGAGGCGACGACGTACTCGTACTTGCCCGCGTTGCGCAGGGCCGTGTAGCCGCTGGCGTTGCCCCCCGCGATCCCGTCGCCGTAGGAGTCCGTGTTCGACGAGTCGATGTTCGCGTCCTGCATCTGGATGACCAGAAGCAGGTCGCCCGACGCGATGGGGGTCTGCGCCGCCGGCGCGCCCCTCGCGGCGCCCAGGGTGATGGAGGTGTTGCCCGCCGCCGCCGTCGCCGTGCCGGGCCAGTAGGTGTTGACGATGCCCGTCAGGCTGCCGGAGCCGTCGCGCCCGGGCGTGGCGCAGTCCACGGCCGCCGAAGCGGGGGAATCGGGGAGAAGGAAAAGAAGAATCAGGAGGGCGCGCAATCCCTCGTACCGGGGCCCGCGCGCCGCTCTCATGCGCTCCAATGTCGCGTCGGTCTTCGCAGTCTCGGTTTCCTCGACGAGGTGCCGCCAATTCTAGCTTTTGCGGGCCAAATCCGCAAAGGCGGACACCGGCCGCGAGCGATTAGAATCTCCCTCCCCATGGACTTTCTCCGGATCCGCGGCGCGCGTCAGCACAACCTCCAGAACGTCTCCTGCGACATCCCGCGGAATCGACTCGTGGTCATCACGGGCGTCTCCGGCTCGGGCAAGTCGTCCCTCGCCTTCGACACGATCTTCGCGGAGGGACAGCGGCGCTACGTCGAATCCCTTTCGGCGTACGCGCGGCAGTTCCTCGAGCAGATGGAGAAGCCCGACGTCGACTCGATCGAAGGGCTCTCGCCGGCCATTTCGATCGAGCAACGGACGACCTCCCGGAACCCGCGTTCGACCGTCGGCACCGTGACCGAGATCTACGACTACCTGCGGCTTCTCTATGCCTCCGTCGGGAAGCCTCACTGCCCGAAGTGCGGCCGCGTGATCCAGGCCCAGACCATCCAGGAGATGGTGGATCGCGCCTTGCGCCTGCCGGCCGGCAGCAGGTTCGTCGTCCTGGCGCCCTACGTCGCCGGCAAGAAGGGCGAGTACAAGAAGCAGATGGCGGAGATGGTCAAGGAGGGGTTCCTCAGGGCCCGCGTGGACGGGCAGATGGTGGACCTCGACGACCCGCCCGAGCTCGACAAGCAGAAGAAGCACACGATCGAGATCGTCGTGGACCGGCTCGTCGCCAAGGCCGCCGACGACGAGGAGTACCGGAAGCGTCTGGCCGACTCGATCGAGACGGCCGCGCGCGTGTCGGGCGGCTTGATCATCCTGTCCGTCGCGGACGGTCCCGAGGAGGTCCTCTCGGCCAACTACGCGTGCCCCGACTGCGGCACGTCGCTGACCGAGATCACGCCCCGGCTCTTTTCCTTCAACTCGCCCTACGGCGCGTGCCCGACCTGCTCCGGGCTCGGCACGAACCTCAAGGCCGATCCCGACCGCCTCATCCTCGACCCGGGCCGCTCGATCGAGAGCGGCGCGATCGCGATTCTCAAGCCGGGCTCGACCAACTGGCGGTCGCGCCAGATGGCGACGCTGGCGAAGCACTACAAGTTCCGGCTCGACCAGCCGTTCTCGAAGCTGCCGAAGGCGGCCCAGAAGGTCATCCTGTATGGGTCGGGCGACGACGAGATCAAGTTCTCCTACGTCGCGGAGAAGGGCGAATACCACTGGAAGGCGTCGTTCGAAGGGCTGGTCCCGATGATCGAGCGCCGCTACCGGGAGACGGAGAACCCCGAACAGCGCGCCGAGCTCGAAGCGTACATGTCGGCCGAGCCGTGCCCGTCCTGCAAGGGCCGGCGGCTGAAGCCCGAGGCTCTCGCCGTGCGGGTCGGCGGCCGTCCGATCGACGAAGTCTCCTCCGAGACGATCACCGACGTGATGGCGTTCTTCGAGGACCTCGAGCTCTCGCCGCGGGAGAAGGAGATCGCCGGCAAGATCCTGAAGGAGATCCAGGACCGGCTGCGCTTTCTCGCCAACGTCGGCATCGGCTATCTGAACCTCTCGCGCGGGGCGGCGTCGCTCTCGGGCGGCGAGTCCCAGCGCATCCGGCTCGCCACGCAGATCGGCTCGAAGCTGATGGGCGTGCTCTACGTCCTCGACGAGCCGTCGATCGGCCTCCACCAGCGCGACAACCGCAAGCTCATCGACACGTTGATCTCGATGCGCGACCTGGGAAACACGGTCGTCGTCGTCGAGCACGACGAGGAGACGATCCGGTCGGCCGACTGGGTCATCGACCTCGGGCCGGGCGCCGGGCTCCATGGCGGCCGGATCGTCGGAGAGGGCTCGCCCGAGGAGCTGCTGCGGTTCCCGGAGTCCCTCACGGCGAAGTACCTCTCGGGCGAACGCGAGATTCCGATTCCCGGGAGGCGCCGGGCCGGGTCGGGCAAGGCGCTGCTCGTCCGCGGCGCTCGGGAGCACAACCTGAAGGGAATCGACGTGCGCTTCCCGCTCGGCGTCATGACGGCCGTGACGGGCGTGTCGGGGTCCGGCAAGTCGACCCTCGTCAACGACATCCTGTACCGGGCCCTCGCCCGCGCGCTCCACGGCGCCTCCGAGAAGCCCGGGGCGCACGACCGCGTGGAGGGCGTCTTCGAGATCGACAAAGTCATCAACATCGACCAGGCGCCGATCGGCCGCACGCCGCGCTCGAACCCGGCGACGTACACGAACGTCTTCAACCCGATCCGCGACCTGATGTCCCGCACGCCGGAGGCGCGGGCGCGCGGCTATCAGCCGGGACGCTTCTCCTTCAACGTCAAGGGCGGGCGCTGCGAGGCGTGCGCCGGCGACGGGCAGATCAAGATCGAGATGCACTTCCTGCCGGACATCTACGTGACATGCGACGTGTGCGGCGGCAAGCGGTACAACCGCGAGACGCTGCAGGTTCACTACAAGGGCAAGTCGATCGCCGACATCCTGGCCCTGACGGCGGAGCAGGCGCTCGAGGTGTTCGCCAACGTCCCGGCGGTCGCCAACATCTGCCGTACACTGGTGGAAGTGGGCCTCGGCTACATCCAGCTCGGCCAGTCCTCGACGACGCTTTCGGGGGGCGAAGCGCAGCGCGTCAAGCTCGCCCGCGAGCTCGCGCGGCGGTCCACCGGACGGACGCTCTACCTCCTCGACGAACCGACGACGGGGCTCCACTTCGACGACATCCAGAAGCTTCTCGGCGTGCTCGGGTCGCTGACCGAGAAGGGGAACACGGTCGTCGTCATCGAGCACAATCTCGAGGTGATTCGCACGGCCGACCACGTCATCGACCTCGGTCCCGAGGGCGGGGACGCCGGGGGCCGCGTCGTCGCCGAGGGCACGCCGGAGGACGTGGCGGAGGTCCGCGCGTCCCACACGGGACAGTTCCTGCGCCGCGTGCTCGGCGCGGCGCGCAAGCGGGCACGCGCGTGAGGCGGCTCGGGCGGTCCGCCTTCCCGGTCCTTCTCGGCGCGGCTGTCGCGGGCGCCGTGGCCGCGGCCCAGACCGCCCCGCCCACGCCCGCGCCGACGGCCGCCGCGACGCCGAAGGCCGGTTCCCGGGGAGCGAAATCGTCGAAGGCGGCCCCGCTCGATTTCTCGGGCGTCTGGGAGATCGACGCCGGCGCGAGCACGGGCCTGACCAGGAACATGTCGGAGGCCGTCCTCTCGATCCGCCAGAACGGCGATCGAATCTGGATGGAGCCGGTCGACCGCTCGAAGCGCTTCATCTCGGCCGACGAAATCGTCGTGGACGGCAAGCTCTACGAGAAAGCGGTCGGCCGCGGACTCAAGGGGACGGTCCAGGCGCAGTGGGGCAAGGACAAGGCGTCGCTCTGGATCCAGTCGACCACGGGCACCGAGGAGAAGCCGAACTCGGCGATGCAGCGTGCGGTGTGGCGGCTGCGCGACCACGGGAAGGTGTGGACCCGGCAGACCTGGACGGTCGAAGACGGCAAGACCCGCGAGTCGTTCCTGGTCTTCCGGAAGCAGGAAAAGCCGAAGCCGTAGAGCCGGACCGCCGCGGCGGCCGCGCTCCCGAGCCGAAATGACGGGCCGTCCGGCCGCGCTACAATTTTGACGCCGTGATCACGGGCTTCAACACCGACGTCAAGCACAAGAACCGTGTCTTCCACATCCAGACGGAAGACAAGGGCGAGGCGAACCCTTACGTCGAATCGCTCGTGTACGTCGGGGGCGAGATCCTCGCGACCAAGCGCACGTCCTACGCCGAGGTCATCAAGGACGGCCGCGACGACCACGCCGTCCAGGACCTCATGGAGCAGCAGCATCGGACGATGATCGCGGCCATTCAGCGCGGCCGCTTCGACGGGCCCAACGGCGCCGTCCAGGTCCCGGACGGCATGTCGGCGCCCGCGCCCCCCGCCTCCGCGGCGGTGCCACCGCCGCCGCCCCCCGCCCCGGCTCGCGCCGCCCGACCGGAGAAGCCGGCCGCGGCAGAGAAACCGGCCCGGCCGGCCGCCCGCGCCGAGAAGGCGGACGCGACGGCGCCGCCGGGGACGCAGACGCCGCTGCCCGAGGGCGACCGCAGCCTCGACCAGATGGTCCTCGAATACCTCGTCTCCGACGACATGCCGGACGACGTGGAGGTCGCCCTCACGCCCGCTCCGGACTTCGTGTCCGGACGCTCGATCCAGACGCGCCTGAAGGCGACGTCCGGCTCGCCGCCGAAGCCGCTCGGGGGAGCGTCGGTCCAGGTGCGCATCCTTTCGACGTCCGCGCGCGCCTCGACGGCTTTCGAGGGCAAGACCGCGGCGGACGGCTCCTGCTACGTGTCGTTCATGGTTCCGGCCTTTCCGAACGGAAACGCGGCGGCCGTCATCCGCGTGACCGGTCCGCGGGCGAGCGCCGAGGTCCAGTACCCGATCAAGAGGAAGTGATGGCCGAGGTCGCCATCACCGTCAATGGCTCCGCGATGACGCTGCCGCAGGGCGCGTCGGTCGCGGACCTGCTCGATCGGCTGAAGGTCTCGACCCCGCGCGTGGCCGTCGAGCGCAACCGCGAGATCCTGCCGAAGGCCGAGTACGCCGCCACGCGGCTCGCCGACGGCGACGCGTACGAGGTCGTCGAGCTCGTCGGGGGCGGTTAGTTGCGGGCGAAACGGCCGATCGGGTATTCTCCGCGCTCCCGAGTGGGCCGTTAGCTCAATTGGTAGAGCAAGAGACTCTTAATCTCTAGGTTGTAG
>Ga0335069_10013474_pt1 | contig 11478 bp, 7 predicted proteins | sample Lox_Sample_11_FD_206714 | JGI IMG/M metagenome (GOLD analysis project Ga0335069, IMG submission 206714) | Soil microbial communities from Loxahatchee National Wildlife Refuge, Florida, United States - Lox_Sample_1.1 | ecosystem: Environmental > Terrestrial > Soil > Wetlands | place: USA: Florida... | reverse complement strand
CGCGCCTAATAATTGTTCTTATCACCGACGGAGTGTACCGAAAACCCCACGCCGCGCACCGAGCGCATCGGCGCCGCGCCGACCGGTTGCTGCCCGAACGGATCGTTCGCCAGCATAAGTCAGATGAGGCCGGCGCCGATCGCGGGTCCGCATGGCCCGAGGCGGCGAAGGAGGGCGGGCACGCACCGCCCGCGGCGGCGAGGCCCCGGGCCGGCCCGCCCGCGCACGCTCAGCGGCGATCGAAGACCATCGTCGCCTTGTACTTCGCGCCCGTCGCGTCGGTGCCCCACTCGGTCGCGTGCATGGTCTTGCCGTCGGCGGAGACCGTGTAGTGGCCGAACTCGCGGGGCTTCCCGGCCTTGAGCATCGTCATCTTGTTCTCGTTCGGCTTCACGCGCTCCATGCGCACGGTGTCGGCGTTCGCGTAGCCCGTCACCGGCGCTTCCTTCGCATCGGCCGTGAACGTGTAGTTGGTCTCTTCCTTCGAGCCGTCGGCGTTGACCCACTCGGCGTGGTCCTTCATCTTGCCGCCGCCCTCGTCGGTGATCGAGACGATGTAGCTCTTGAGCGGCGGGCCGGGCTCGAACTTGGACTTCGCCGCGTTCATGACCCACGTCCCGATCATCGGGTTCGCGTCCGCGCCCAAAACCGGCGCGCTCGCGACCGCGAAGAATGCCAGCGAAGCGAGCAAGACCTTCCTGTTCATGGCTCCCCCCGTAGAGCCCCGCAGCACGAGCGGCACTGGCTGCGAGGCGTTGATGGTTCTTGTGCCGCAGCGCCCGCGACTTTGCGCTTCCATACGCAGCCTCGGCAACCCCGTCCGCCGGGAAGGCGCCCGGGCGGCGTGTCAGCGCAAGCTGAAAGCGCGGCGCCGGGAAGGGGCAGCGGCGGTCTCCCGGTCGAACGGACGCGAGGAACTGCATTTAACATATTGAAAATGCACTATTTATATGCGCGTCCTCCCTGCATTCCAGCCGCCGCGGCGTCGCGCCCCGGTCGCGAGCCGCGCGGTTCGTGCCTATGCTCGGCGCCCAGCCTTCGGACCTGGAGTGCTTGCATGACTGCTGCCCGCCCGCGATTCGCTCTCGCATCCCTGCTCGCGTCGGTCGCACTGTCCGCAAGCGCATTCGCATCGCCCGCGCCGGGCGCCGCGCAGGCGCTCAAGCAGATCATCGAGGAGCAGTGGGCGGCCGACCTCAAGGCCGACCCGCTGCTCGCCACCGCCTCCGGCGAGCCCGGCTACAACGACCGGCTGCCCGACGCGAGCGCCGCGGCGCAGGAGCGCGAAGCGCGCGCCGACGGGGAGTTCCTCGCGCGCCTGCGGCGCATCGACCGCGCGGCGCTCACGCCCGGCGACGCGCTCAATCGCGACCTCCTCGAGTTCGTGCTCCAGCACCGCGTTGCGCTCGCGCCATATCGCGAATACCGGATCCCGATCGTCAGCGACGAGGGTTTCCACGTCGAGATGACGCAGATGGCCGACGGCGTCCCGATGCGCAGCGTCCGCGACTACCAGGACTACCTGAAGCGCCTCGAGGGGATCCCGGCGTACTTCCGCGACAACCTCGCGAACATGCGCGCGGGCCTCAAGGACGGCTTCACGCTGCCGGCGGAGATCCTGCCGGGCGTCAAGGCGGTCATCGACGCGCAGCAGTGGCCGAGCGCGGAGGCCTCGCCCTTCTACGCGCCGTTTCGCCGCATGCCGGAGACCCTGAGCGCCGCCGACCGCGAGCGCCTGAGCGCGGCAGCGCGCACCACGATCACGAACGCGGTGCTGCCCGCCTATGCGGAACTGAAGCGCTTCATGGCCGAGGAGTACGTCCCGGGCGCGCGGCACACGGTCGGCGCCAGGGACCTGCCGGACGGCGCGCGCTACTACGCGGCGCGCGTCAGGTACTTCACGAACCTCGACGTGACGCCGGATGAGGTCCACGAGATCGGCCTCAAGGAGGTCGCGCGCATCCGCGCGGAGATGGACGAGGTGATCCGCTCGAGCGGCTTTCAGGGCGACTTCGCGGCGTTCCTGAACTTCCTGCGCACCGACCCGCAGTTCTACGCCAAGACGCCCGAGGAGCTCCTGAAGGACGCCGCCTACATCGCCAAGCAGATCGACGGCAAGCTCCCGGGCTACTTCGGCCGCCTGCCGCGGCTCCCGTACAGCGTCGAGCCCGTGCCGGCGGACATCGCGCCCAATTTCACCGGCGGACGCTACGTGCCGCCGCCCGTCGGCGGAACGCGCGGCGGGCAGTACTGGGTCAACACCTACGCGCTCGAGAAGCGCCCGCTCTACGTGCTGCCGTCGCTGACGCTGCACGAGGCCGTCCCGGGCCACCACCTGCAAGGGGCGCTCGCGCAGGAGCTCGAGAACGTGCCGCCGTTTCGGCGCGAGCTCTATCCGCACGCCTTCGGCGAAGGCTGGGGGCTCTACTCCGAGAAGCTCGGCGTCGAGATGGGCATGTACAAGACGCCCTACGAGCACTTCGGGCGCCTGACCTACGAGATGTGGCGCGCCTGCCGGCTGGTCGTCGACACCGGCATGCACGCCAAGGGCTGGTCGCGCCAGCAGGCGCTCGACTACCTCGCCGACCACACCGCGCTCTCGCTGCACGAGGTGCGAACGGAAGTCGACCGCTACATCGCCTGGCCCGGGCAGGCGCTCGCCTACAAGATGGGCGAGCTCAAGATCCTCGAGCTTCGGGCGCGCGCGACGCGCGAGCTCGGCGAGCGCTTCGACCTGCGCGCGTTCCACGACGCGGTGCTCGACAACGGCGGCGTGCCGCTGCCGATCCTCGAGCGCCAGATCGATGCCTACATCGCCCGCGTCAAGGCCGAGCGGCCGCACGCGGGGCTGCCGGCGGTGCCCTGACGGGTTCCCGCGACCGCGCCGGCCCGCGAGTCGGCTATGCTCGGCGCCTTTCTGACCGGCTGGAGTGTCACCGAGTGAGCCCTTCGATCCGCCTCGCCCTCGTTGCCGCCGCCGTGCTCGCCGCCGGCGGCGCCGTCGCCCAGAAAGTCCCCGCCGGCTTCTACCAGGACCTCAAGTGGCGCTCGATAGGCCCGCCGCGCGGCGGGCGCACGCGCGCGGTCGCCGGAATTCCGACGCAGCCGAACGTGTTCTACGTCGGTGCCGTCAACGGCGGCGTATGGAAGACCAACGACGCCGGTCGCACCTGGCGGCCGATCTTCGACGACCAGCCGACGCAGTCGATCGGCGCGCTCGCGGTGGCACCTTCCGACCCGAACGTCATCTACGTCGGGAGCGGCGAGGGCCTGCATCGTCCCGACTTATCGGTTGGCGACGGCATCTATCGCTCGGGCGACGGCGGCAAGACCTGGGTGCACCTCGGCCTCGCCGGCGGCCAGCAGATCCCGGAGCTCGCGATCGACCCGCGCGACCCGAACCGCCTCTACGCCGCCGTGCTCGGCCATCCCTACGGCCCGAGCAGCGAGCGCGGCGTCTTTCGCTCCAGCGACGGCGGCAAGAGCTGGCAGCGCGTGCTCTACAAGGACGACAACACCGGCGCAAGCGCAGTCGCCCTCGATCCGCAGCACCCGGACACCGTCTACGCCGGGCTCTGGGAAGGGCGCCTGGGTCCCTCCGAGGACAAGAACGAGTACAACGGCACGGGCGGCGGCCTCTACAAGTCGACCGACGGCGGCGCGACCTGGAAGGCCCTGAAGGTCGGGCTCCCGGAGAACCTCTCGCAGCTGAACCTCGCCGTCGCACCGAGCCGCCCGAGCCGCCTCTTTGCGGTGATCGCGACCAGCGAGCCCGGCGAGTACGCCTCGGCCGCCGGCCTCGGGGTCTATCGCTCGGACGATGGCGGCGAGCACTGGGAGCGGATCACGCGCGACCCGCGCCCGGCGCTGCGCATCGGCGGCGGCGACCTGCCGATCGTGCGCGTCGACCCGCAGAACCCCGACGTTGTCTACAGCGCCAGCATCGTGACCGTGAAATCGCTCGACGGCGGCAAGACCTGGGCGGGCCTGCGCGGTGCGCCGGGCGGAGATGACTACCAGAACCTGTGGATCAATCCGAACGACCCGCGGATCATCGCGCTGGTCGGCGACCAGGGCGCGGTCATCACCGTCAACGGCGGCGAGAGCTGGAGCTCGTGGTTCAACCAGCCGACGTCGCAGCTCTATCACATCGGCATCACGCCGACCTTCCCGTACCGCGTGTGCTCGGGCCAGCAGGAGAGCGGCTCGGCGTGCATCGCGACCCGCGGCAATGACGGCATGATCACCGCGCGCGACTGGCATCCGGTCGGGGTCATCGAGTACGGCTACGTCGCGCCCGACCCGCTGGATGCGGATCTGATCTACGGTGCCGGCCGCAACGAGGTCACGCGCTTTCACGTCTCGACCGGCCAGGTGCAGAACGTGACGCCGATCCCGCTGCGCGGCGGCGAGGTGCGCGTCGATCGCACCGAGCCGCTCTTGTTCTCGCCGCTCGACCCGCACACGCTCTACTACGCATCGAACGTCCTCTACCGGACGAGCGACGGCGGCGCGAACTGGCAGGCGATCAGCCCGGACCTCGGACGCGCCGCCCCCGGGATCCCGCCGAGCGTCGGCAAGCTCCACGAGCCCGACGCCGAGCGCCAGCGCGGCGTGATCTACTCGCTCGCGGCCTCGCCGCTCAGCCAGGACACGCTCTGGGCCGGGACCGACGACGGACTCGTCTGGGTCACGCGCGACGGCGGCAAGCACTGGACGGACGTCACGCCGCCCGAGATGGTGCCGTGGAGCAAGGTGACGCAGATCGAGGCCTCGCACTTCGACGCCGACACGGCCTACGTCTCGGTGAGCCGGCTGCGCATCGACGACCTGCGCCCGTTCATCTACCGGACGCGGGACGGCGGGCGGACCTGGCAGCCGCTCGCGGCGCACCTCACGGACATTGCGCCCGTCAACGCGGTGCGCGAGGACCCGGTGAAGCACGGGCTCCTCTACGCTGCGACCGAGCGCGCCGTGTGGGTGTCGTTCGACGACGGCCGCAACTGGGAGTCGCTGCAGCTCAACCTCCCGCACACCTCGATGCGCGACCTCGCGGTCCGCGGCACGGACCTCATCGTCGCGACGCACGGACGGGGCTTCTGGGTCCTCGACGACGCCTCGCGCCTGCGACTCATCGGCGCCGCGAAGTTCAACGATCCCTTCGTCGTGCCGCCGGCGCCGACGGTGCGCGCGCGCCGCAGCACCTGGAGCGACACGCCGATCCCGACCGACGAGCCGACCGCGGCAAACCCGCCCGCCGGGGCCGTCATCGACTACTACCTGCCGCGCGACCCCAAGACCGTCGTCGTGCTCGAGGTGCTGGATGCGAGCGGCGTGCTCGTGCGCCGCTACGCGAGCGACGATCCCGTCGACCCGTCGAACGAGGAACTCGCCCGGCAGCTGATCCCGCCCGTCTGGGTGCTGCAGAGCGGCCCGCTCCCGCACGAGGCGGGCATGCATCGCTGGGTGTGGGATATGCATTACCCGGCGCCGTTCTCGGTGAGCCACGAGTACCCGATCGCGGCGGTCGCGCACGCAACGCCGCGCGATCCGCAGGGCCCGCTCGCGCCGCCCGGGCGCTACACGATCAGGCTCACGGTCAACGGGCGGCGGGCCGAGGCGCCGCTGACGCTCGTCGCCGATCCGCGGGTCACGGTCTCGGCCGAGGCCTACCAGGCGCAGTTCCAGCTCTCCGCCAAGCTCGCGGCGCGGCTCGATGAGGCCTCGCGCGCGCTCGCGACCGCGCGCTCGCTGCACGAGCAGCTGAAGGCGGTTCCAGCGGCGAGCCCGGTCGCGGCGGCGGCCCGCGCCTACGACGAACGGATCGCGGCGCTCCTCGAGGCGCCGGCGGGGGCCGCGGAAGGCGCGGCGCCGCCCGTGCTGCTGCCGGCGGTGCAGGGGAAGATCGCGGGGCTCTACGCCGAGATCAACCGCGCCGACGCCGCGCCGACGGCGGCCCAGGGAGCGGCGAGCGCGGCGACCGCGACCGCGCTCGCCGGGCTCACCGAGCGCTGGCGCGGCATCCTTTCGGAGCTCCCGGCGTTCAACGCCCAGCTGCGCGCCGCCGGGCTCGCGGCGCTCAACCCCGAGCAGCCGCCCCCGGTCGACCTCGACTCGGCGAACGAGGAATAGCGCCGGCGGACTGCGGAAGGTCGCAACGCGGGTGCTGCCGGCGAGGTGCGAGAATCCCGGCGTGAGCGCGCAACCCGCCCTCGTGCCGCTGACGGGACTTGACGGCGTCTTCCTCGACCTCGAGACGCCGGCGACGCCGATGCACGTCGGCTCGCTGCACTTCTTCGAGCCGCCGGCGCGCGGGCCGCGCGAGTTCTACGCGCTCATCCGCCGCATGCTCGCCGCGCGGCTCAACGTCGCGCCGATCTTCGGCCGGCGCCTCGCGTCGGCGCCGCTCAACATCGCGCACCCGGTGTGGCTCGACAACGCGCGCATCGACCTCAACTACCACGTGCGGCGCATGACCGTGCCGCCGCCGGGCGGGCGCGCCGAGGTCGAGCGCTGCGTCGCGGACCTGCACGCGGAGCTCATGGACCGCGCGCACCCGCTGTGGCAGATGACAGTGCTCGAGGGCCTCGCCGACGGGCGCTGCGCGTACTACTTCAAGGTCCACCACGCGGTGCTCGACGGCGTCTCGAGCATGGCCCTCGCGGCGGCGCTCTACGACACGGGCCCGACGCCCGCACGCCGGCCGCGCAGCTCGCGGCCACGACCGCGCACCTCGCCGGGCCTCATCGAGGTCGCAGGGACGGTGTTGCGCCACGACGTGAGTCAGCTCGTGCGCGTGCTGCGCTACCTTCCCGACGCCGCGCGCACGCTCGCCGAGCTCGTGACCGCGCCGCCGCCGCGGCGCTTCACGTTCGGCCCGCGCACGCCGCTCAACGCGACGATCACCGGCGAGCGCAGCGTCGCGTTCGTGCCGGTCCCGCTCGCCGAGGTCAAGGCGGTCGGGGCGCGCCACCAGGCGACCGTCAACGACGTGGTACTCGCGCTCTGCAGCGCGGCGCTGCGCGGCTACCTCGCGCGCCACGGCGGCGTCCCGAAGGAGCCGCTGATCGCGGCGATGCCGATCTCGGTCCGCGACCCGGGCGATGCGCGCTACGGGACCGAGGCGACGATGAGCTTCCTGCCGCTCCCCACCCAGCTCGCGGATCCGCTGCGGCAGCTGAAGAAGATCACTGCGACGACCGCCGCCGTCAAGGCGGCGCATCGCGCGCGCCCGCACCTGCCGACGGACTTCCCGTCGGTCGGCGTGCCGTGGCTGGCCGCCAGCCTCGCCGCGCTCTACGCGCGCGGCCACGTGGCCGACGTCGTTCCGCCGATCGCCAACGTCATCATCTCGAACGTGCCGGGTCCGCGCGCGCCGCTCTACACGGTGGGCCTCAAGATGCAGGAGTACTGGCCGCTCTCGATCGTCGAGCACGGAGTCGGGGTCAACATCACGGTGATCTCCTACGTCGATACGCTCGAGTTCGGGGTCACCGCGGCGCGCGCGCTCGTGCCCGAGGCCCGCGAGATCGCCGACGGGCTCGCCGCGGCGCACGTTGCGCTGAAGCGCGCCGCGAGCGCGCGTCCGCGCCGCGCCGCCGCACGGAGCAGGCGCCGCTGAACAACGACATCGACAGCGAGGAGCGCGCGCCGGATGCGGCGATCCCGCCGCCCGGCCTGCTGCGGCTCGCGCTCGAGGGCCGCTTCGGGCTCGAGCTCGGCGCAACGCTCGCGGCCCAGCCGCTGCTGCGGCTCGCGCCGCGCGGCGACGGGCACGCGGTGCTGGTGCTTCCCGGGCTCATTGCGGGCGACGCGACGACGGTGCCGCTGCGGCGCTACCTGTCGCGCCTCGGTTACCTGCCGCACGGCTGGATGCAGGGGGTCAACCTCGGGCCGCGCGTCGGCGTGATCGAGCGCTGCCTCGCCGACCTCGGCTCGCTTAGGCGCCGCACGGGCCGCAAGGTGAGCCTGATCGGCTGGAGCCTGGGCGGCGTCTACGCGCGCGAGCTCGCGAAGGCGCGGCCGGACGACGTGCGCCTCGTGATCACGCTCGGCACGCCCTTCACCGGCCACCCGAAGGCGACCCACGCCTGGCGCCTCTACGAGCGCCTCGTCGGCCATCCGATAGGCTCACCCGAGCTGCACGAGCCGCTGCGCGAGCCGCCGCCCGTGCCGACGACGTCGGTGTTCAGTCGCAGCGACGGCGTCGTGTCGTGGCGCTGCAGCCTCGAGCCGCTCGGGCCCCGGACCGAGAGCATCGAGGTGCACGCGAGTCACCTCGGCCTCGGCTTCAACCCGCTCGTGCACTACGCGATCGCCGATCGCCTGGCGCAGCCGGAAGGGGAGTGGCGGCCGTTCACGCGCGAAGGCCTGCGCCGGCGGCTCTATCCGGACCCCTACCGCTAGCATGGCCAACCTGACCGTCAATGGCGTGCGGATCGAGTACGAGTCAGCAGGCGACCCGAAGCATCCCGCGATCGTGCTGATCATGGGCCTCGGCATGCAGCTCACCGGGTGGCCCGACTCGCTGGTCGACGCACTGGTCGCCGGGGGCTACCGGGTCGTGCGCTTCGACAACCGCGACGCCGGCCTCTCGAGCCGTGTGCGCAGCCGCTTCGCGATGGGCCCGGTGCTCGCGATCCTCGCGGCGCGACTGCACCTGCCGTTGCGTCCCGCGTACCGGCTCGAGGACATGGCGAGGGACACGCTCGCGCTCATGGACGCGCTCGGAATCTCGCGCGCGCACGTCGCCGGCGTCTCGATGGGCGGGATGATCGCGCAGGTGCTCGCGACGCGTGCGCCGGAACGGGTGCTGTCGCTGACCTCGATCATGTCGACGACCGGCAATCGCCGCGCCTCGCGGCCGCGCCCGGAGGCGCTGCGGGTGCTCATGAAGCGCGTGCCGGCGTCGGCGCCGCGCGCCGATGCGATCCGCCAGGTCGTCAGGGTGTTCACGGTCATCGGCAGCCCGGGCTATCCGACACCGCCCGCGGTGCTCGAGGCCCGCGTCAGCGCCTGGGTGAACCGGGCCTATGATCCGGCGGCGACCGGCCGGCAGCTGGTCGCGGTCATGGCGGCGGGCGATCGCCGCCGCGAGCTGCGCGGGCTCAAGGTCCCGACGCTCGTGATCCACGGCGCCGACGACCCGCTGATCCCGGTCGAGGCCGGCCGCGACACGGCGCGCGTCGTGCCGGGCGCGACGCTCAAGGTCATCGACGGCATGGGCCACGACCTTCCCGAGGCCCTGATGCCGACGATCGCCGAGGCGATCATCGCCCACTGCCGCAGCGTCGAGGCCCCCGCACGAGCGTGATTGAGGCGTATGCTCGGCGGCGCATCTGCGCCGCACGCCGCGGCGCGCGAGGGGGACGTTCCATGCCGACGCCGATGACCTGTGTGCGCGCAACGCGCACGGCGATTCTTGCGCTCCTGCTCGCGAGCACGCTGCCGGCGAGGGCGGCGGACCCGAGCACGTTCCTTCAGTGCGGGGCCGTCTGGGACGGGCACGCCACTTCCGGCCCGACGCTGATCGAGGTCCAGGGTGAGCGCATCGCGTCGCTGAAGGCTGGCGCGACGGCCCCGGCCGGCGCACGGGCGATCGACCTCTCCTCGCTCACATGCCTCCCCGGCCTCATCGACACGCACACGCACGTGCTCCTGCAGGGCGACATCACGAACGCCGACTACGACGAGCAGCTCCTCAAGCAGTCACCGGAGTACCGGACGATCCTCGCGACCGTCAACGCACGGCGCGTGCTCGCGTGGGGCTTCACGTCGATCCGCGACGTCGAGACCGAAGGCGCAGGCTACGCCGACGCCGACGTCAAGAAGGCGATCGAGCGCGGCGTGATCCCGGGCCCCCGCATGCAGGTCGCGACGCGCGCGCTCGACGTCACCGGCGCCTACCCGCTCCTCGGCTATGCGCCGGGGCTTGCGATGCCGAAGGGCGTTCAGGAGGCCGACGGTCCGGACGGCGTGCGGCGCGCGGTGCGCGAGCAGCTCTCGCACGGCGCGGACTGGATCAAGGTGTACTCCGACCGCAGCTACCGCGTGCAGCCGAACGGCGTCATCGACGACATCCCGACGTTCACGCTCGAGGAGCTGCGCGCGATCGTCGACGAGGCCCACCGCCAGCGCCACAAGGTCGCCTCGCACGCGATGGCGCTCTACGGCGTGCACAACTCGGTCGAGGCCGGCGTCGACACGATCGAGCACGGCAACTACATCGCCGACGAGGACCTGCGCACGATGGCGCAGAAGGGCATTTACTACGTGCCGACGATCTACGTCGGCGAGTACGTCGCCGAGGGCCGCGCCAAGGCCGGGGCGCCGGTGTGGCTCGCGATGCGCGACATCCACGAGCAGACGTTTCGGCGCGCGCTCAAGGCCGGCGTCAAGATCGCCTTCGGCACCGACATCGGCGGCTTCGACTGGCACACCAATCCCGCGGTCGAGTTCCGCTGGATGGTCAAGTACGGCATGACGCCTGAGCAGGCGCTGCGCGCGGCGACCGTCGTCGCCGCGGCACTCCTCGGCAGGAGCGACGACCTCGGCACGCTCGAGTCCGGCAAGCTCGCCGACGTCGTCGCCGTGCCCGGCAACCCGCTCACCGACGTCGCGCGCCTCGAGGACGTGCGTTTCGTGATGAAGGGCGGGGTCGTCTACGGAAGCGCAGAGACGCGCTGACCCCGCTGCGACGGTTGCGCGGGAGAGGAGCGGCGGCAGGTCACGATACGCTCAGGTCGCGCTCGTTCCCGAGCTCGGACCTCCGAATATCTGCGCAAACGCGGCAGATATTGGGCATACGGTGAACGCCAGCGGTGGCTAGCATCGGGCGGACATGCGATCTGCCCGTCGCGCTGAGCACCGGGGGACTAACGAAGCGCGGCCGTGACGGCCGCGAAGAAGTCGAGATCGTCGATGATCTCCATGCCCTCGGGCTTGGAGCGCGCGCTCAAGGCGACGATCACGACGTGCTCGCGCGGGTTGAGGTAGACGAACTGCCCGAAGATGCCCTCGGCGCAGAACGCACCGCCCGGGTCCGGCGTCTCGGGCGTCGCGACCGCCGGCCACCAATAGTAGCCATACTCGAGTGGCCGGCCGTCCTTCAGCGTCTTCGCCCTGCCGGCCTCGTCGGTCCAGCCGGGCGGCAGGATGCGCTCGCCGTCGACGACGCCACCGCCCAGGAAGAAGAGGCCAAATCGGCCGTAGTCGCGCAGCGTCGCGCTGATGCCGCTGCCGGCGATCTCGATGCCGTTCGGGGCATCGAGCCACCAGCTCGCGTCCGACTCCATGCCGAAGCGCCGCCAGATCCGCTCCGAGAGGTAGTCCGAGAGCGGCAGGCCCGTCGCGGCGTGCACGATCTCGCCCGCAACCAGCGTCTCGCCCGTGTTGTAGTTGTTGACCGTTCCGGGCGCTGCGGCGCGCGGGAGTCTTTGCATCAGCGCAAGGGCCGCGCCCGGTTTCTGCGCGATTTGC
>Ga0335069_10013473_pt1 | contig 11478 bp, 13 predicted proteins | sample Lox_Sample_11_FD_206714 | JGI IMG/M metagenome (GOLD analysis project Ga0335069, IMG submission 206714) | Soil microbial communities from Loxahatchee National Wildlife Refuge, Florida, United States - Lox_Sample_1.1 | ecosystem: Environmental > Terrestrial > Soil > Wetlands | place: USA... | reverse complement strand
GTGTGCGACCGCTTGGCGGTCTGCTCTTCCTCGAGGATCTCCTTGCGGGAGACGACCACATTGCCGCGCTTCTTGTTGAGCTTGATAACGCGGACTTCAATCTGCTGTCCGAGATAGCCGTCGAGGTTGCGGACGGGCCGGATCTCGAGTTGCGAACCGGGCAGGAACGCCTTCATGCCGATATCGACGGTCAGGCCGCCCTTGACGCGGCTCACGACAGTGCCGAGCACCGGGGTCTTATCGTTGGCCGCTTTCTCGATGGTGTCCCACACGCGGAGGCGCTGCGCCTTCTCGAAGCTGACGAGATAGCCACCCTCGGGCTCCTCGCGCTCAATCACCACGTCGATCACGTCGCCCGGGTTGAACTTGGGGGCGCCCGTGTGGTCCACGACCTGCTCCAGCGGCACCAGCCCCTCGGACTTCAGGCCCACATCGACCACCAGGTGCTTGTCGGTCTGCTTGACCACCGTTCCTTGCACGACCTTGTCGCCGTAGGCCTCGACAGCGGCGGCCTCGGCGGCCTGCTCACGCTCGAAGGCTTCCAGTGCGGCGGAGAAGTCCTCCATGGACTCGCCGTGCTCGGCGTGCGGCGCGGGAGCCGGAGTTACCGGCTGCGCTTCAGGCGCCGCCTGGACGGGAGGCGCCGCAGCTTGATCGGGTGCGGTTTCAGCCTGGGCGGCGGGCTCTACAGCCGCGGGAACTTCCGTGGCTTCTGCTACGGGTTCGGTGGTGGCATCGGCGTCCAGCGCGGCGGGTGCGATCGCTTCAAGAATGGCGGCGGTCTCGGGGTTGGACGTGGATTCGTACGACGGCTGCTCTTGCTCCGTCGCAGGCTCGAGGACTGGCGTTTCCAATTCGGTGTTCAGGGTTATGCTCTCGGTTTCAGGATTGAGGACGTTAGACATCACTGGTAGCTCCAGGATTCCTTCGGCCGGCGTCTACGTCTAAGGTATCGCCGGACGGCCCCATCGCTGCGGTGCGCGTGGGATGCCGGTGGCCGCAATCTCTTGCCTGAGCGCTTGTGAGCCGTTGGGTTACCAGGAGGGACAGTGATTCCCGCCATGGAGGTGGCGTGGAGACCCACTGAATTCCTTGGGAAACACCCGGCAGGCAACTGCTGGCTGAGGGGCGGCCGCAGCTCACTGCTGGAATCCGCGCAGAAAGCTACGCTCCCAAGTGTATCTTTTTGAGACTGCTGCGTCAATGCAAGGGACGGCGTTTCGACGCTATCACAATTCCGCCATCTTCCCGCCATTGCAGCGTCCGGCGCGCATTCAGGCGCGCGGGCAGACCACCTGCAAGGAAGGCGCCGAGACCTCGCCGATTCGCGCAAAAAGCAGCAGGGTATAATCGAGGCGCTGTCAACCTCACATTCTGGAAGTTATTCGTGAAACAAGTCTGGAAAGCCTTCTTTGCCCTGATCGTCTTCCTGATTTCAAAGGGTGTGAGTGCGGAAACCTGCAAGCTGGCGACCTACGCTTCATCGTGGATGGCGACGGGGACACCGTTTTCGGTCCAGTGCGACTCGGGAACGTATTCGGGCCACCTCGTCGCCACTCCTGCGCGCCGTTTCTTTCGCCGCGGCTACCTGCGGCTGGTCTTCGACCAGCCAGTGACGGTGTACACCAGCAAAGCTAGTGACGAGGGCAAGTTGCAGTCGGGGCGGGGAAAGCAGATCTCGAGCATGCTCATGGCGGGCGGGGTGGGAATCGGAGCGAAGGACCTGGCCGATGGACTGTCGGGGGCTGTCTTCAAGTCGTGGTATATGATCCCGATCACCTGCGTTTCGCTGGCGTTTTTTTCCACGGGCGGCGATGTGCTTCTGAAACCGGGGTACAAAATCGAAATAGTTTCGGTCAAGAACTGAGCGTTGGCCCGAAAGGCGGGCGAATCCCCAAGCATGGATATTCTCTGGACACCCTGGCGCTTTGCTTACGTGACGTCGGCCGACGGGGCTCCCCGCCCCGGGATACCCACCCGCCTGAAGGACTTTCCAGGCGACACCGGCTGCGTCTTCTGCAACCTGATCGCATCCATCGACTACGCGATCCAGAACGCCATGAGCCGGGATGAAGCGGAGGCGGCGGGGGGGCTGATTCTGCGGGGCCAGCACTGCTTCGTATGCCTGAATGCCTTTCCATACACATCGGGGCACGTGATGATCATGCCCTACGCGCACCTGGACCGGATCGCCAGGATGCCGGTGGACACGGCTCACGAAATGATGGACCTTGCCCAGCAGACAGAGCGCGCGCTCGAGAAGCTGTATCACCCCCATGGATTCAACTTCGGGCTGAACCTGGGGCAGGCGGCCGGGGCGGGGGTGGCCGGGCACCTGCACATGCACGCCATGCCCCGCTGGGTGGGAGACACCAATTTCATGACCACGGTGGGCGAAACCCGCGTCCTGCCCGAGGACCTGGAAACCACGTGGAGGCGGCTCCGCGACACATTCATCTCACTGGATGTAGGCGTTCGCGAGTAAGCTGTCAGTCAGACGCGAGGCGCTCCGGATGCGTCCTATCTGAGCCCGCGCTCCACGTCATGCGTGAGGTGCCTCATGCGGGCTACCGCTGACAAAACGCTCCCGGAGACATGGCCGGCTCTACCCCACGCTGAATGGAGCAACACCTGTTCCACGCTGCCGTTGTGGATGCAGGTGGTGGGAAAGATACGGATGGCTCTCACGCCTCCGATCAATCACACCTGGAACGTCACGCTCTACCCCACCGTGCGCGGACTCACGACATCGCCGATGTTCCTCGGCAACCGCATCCTGCAAATCGATTTCGATTTTCTCGATCACATGTTGCAGATCGACACGGATGCGGGCGAGGAGCGCACGATCCCGCTCGAGCCGATGAGCGTGGCGGTGTTTTTACCGGCAGGTGATGGATGCGCTGGAAAGCATCGGGGCGCCGGTCCATATATGGCCCAAGCCGTGCGAGATCTCCCATCCCATTCCGTTCGAGAAGGATGAGGTTCACCAGAGCTACGATCCGGAGAATGCGCAACGATTCTGGCGCGTGCTGCTGCAGGCGACGCGCGTGTTCACGATCTTTCGTTCCCGATTTCGAGGCAAGGTGAGCCCCGTGCATCTCTTCTGGGGAGCGATAGACCTGGCGTGCACGCGGTTCTCCGGCCGGACCGCGCCTCCGCACAAAGCATGCCGGGATTGCCGGATCGGGTTACGCGCGACGCATATTCGCATGAAGTGAACAGTTGCGGCTTCTGGCCGGGCGGGCTCGGAATCGACGCCATGTTCTACAGCTACGCGTATCCCGAACCCGCGGGTTTTTGCGGAGTATTCCGTCTCCCCCGCCGTTGCGGGTTATAGCAAGGACCTTGGGGAATTCATGCTTTCCTACGAAGCCATGCGGCAATCGGAAGATCCCGACAGCGCTCTTCTCGATTTTCTGCAAAGTACCTATGAAGCAGCGGCCAATTGCGCGAAGTGGGACCGCGCGGCGCTGGAAGTAAATCCCACTCCGGCTTAGGAGCATGCGCGCAAATGAACTCGGCCACGGTGCTGATGAGGTTCAGGACTGCGACCTGCTCGCGGACTGGTCCTCCGCCTCGGCCGCAAGCGCAAGCTCCTCTTGATCTACATCGGCCCGATCGAGAAACTTTTGCGGAATTGATTTCGTCGTGCGGAGCCCGAGTTTTTTGAGCATTTCGACCTGCTTGACAAGACTCCCGCGGCCTTCTGAAAGCTTCTTCATCGCGTTGTTGTAATGCTGATCGCTCTTCCGGAGACTTTCGCCCAAGATGTCCATATCAGTGATGAACCCGACAAATTTCTCATACAGTTGCGTCCCACGATCCATTACTTCCTTCACGTTGCGCGCCTGCCGCTCCTGCTGCCAGAGCACGTTGATGATGCGGATGACGTACAGGAGCGTCGTGGGGCCCACCAGCAGGATGCCCTGCTTGTATGCGTCCGCCCACAATTCGGCGTCGGCCTGCAGCGCCAGGAGAAACGCGGGCTCCACGGGTACGAACATCACCACAAAATCCGGGGCGTCCAGTTCGGGAAGCCGGTGATAGCCGGCCTTGGCGAGCCCGGCGATATGGCCGCGCACGCTGGCTACGTGGAGCTTGAGCGCGGCCTTGCGGTCGTCTTCTGCCGCGGCGTTGACGCTATCGGTGTAGGCATTCAGAGAGACCTTCGAGTCGATCACCAAGTGCCGGCCGCCGGGAAGGAAGAGCACGACATCGGTGCGCACGGTGCGGGCGCGGTCGCCTGTTTCCGAATCTACACCATTAAACGACTGCTGGAACTTGTACTCCTCGCCTTCCCGCAGGCCTGCCTTGTCGAGCAGATCACGTAGGATGAATTCTCCCCAGTCGCCCTGGGCCTTCGCTGATCCGCGCAGAGCGGTGGAGAGGTTGCGGGCTTCGGCAGTGAGCTGCTGGTTGAGGGTACCGAGGGTGCCGATGAGTGTCTCGAGACGGGTCACACCGGTTCTGGAGTCGGTCTGCGCCTGTTCGACTTTTTCGCGGAACTCCTTCAGTTGCGTCTGCAGGGGGGCGAGAAGCGTTCCGAGTTCCTTCTGGCTGCCTTCAGCGAACGTCTTCGCCTTGGTTTCGAGAATCTCGCCGGCGAGGGCCTGGAATTGATTCACCAAGGCCTGCTTTGCGGTTTCAAGCAGGGCCAGCTTCTCCGTGGCGTTCTTCTGCTCGTTACGGACTTCGGTCTCCAACTCCTTGATTCGCGCGCTCTGAATGATTTCATTCTCGAGGCGGGTCTTCAGATCGGAACGCAGTGAATCGCATTCGGCGGCCATCTGCGAGGCGGTCTTTTCGCGTTCCGAGGCGAGCGACTCGAACCCTGCGCGCGCTGAGGCGAGCGACTGCGCCTGGGCGAGTTCGCTCTTCATCTCGCCGAGATTGCCGGCCAGTTCGTGCAGCCGGCTTTCGAACTGCCGCTTTTCCCGGTTCACCGACAAACTGCGGATCCAATAGCCAACCAAGATTCCGGCCAGAGCCGCAAACGCGGCAACGAGTTCCTGCATGGGATCCCCTCTGCTTCTTCGCCTAATGTACGCCTTTACGCTGTGTATATCAGGGTCGGAATTCAAACAGTAATCAAATGTTTTCTGGTTTGCCGCTGACGGGGGTTAAGGGACGGTGTTCCACGCCCGGATCGGCCGGCTTCGTTTGATAGACTTACCCTTCGGGGTTGTCTGCGCTATTTTGGCGCACGATGAGTTGTGTTCCCCCGGCGCGGGCCGGTATTGTAGGCACGCGGAACCTGATGCAGGCCGAAGCGTGCACCCGGGGCAAAGCCACCCGGACAGCCGTCTGCCACAGGCCAGGAAAGCCCTGAGCATTCCAAGAGTTTCGACCGATACGAGGAGACACGCGCATGGCGGTGGAAGAGAAAGTCAAGCAGATCATCGTGGAACAGTTGCAGGTGGACGAGGCCGAGGTGACCCCCGGCGCGAGCTTCCAGGAGGACCTGGGAGCCGACTCGCTGGACGTGGTGGAGTTGGTGATGCAATTCGAAGAGGCGTTCGACCTCGAGATCCCGGACGAGGACGCGGAGAAGATTAAGACCGTCAAGGACGCCATCGACTACATCGAGAAGAACGAAAAGACCGCGAAAGGCAAGTAGCCGGTGAATCGACGAGTGGTCATCACCGGCCTGGGGCTGGTATGCGGGGTGGGCAATACCGCTCCCGAGGTGTGGCAGAACCTGGTGGCCGGGGCCAGCGGCGCGGCTCCCATTCAGGGCTTCGACACCGCCGGGTTCCCGGTGACCTTCGCCTGCGAGGTGAAAAACTTCGACCCCCTGAATTTCGTGGACAAGAAAGAAGCGCGCAAGATGGGGCGCTTCATTCACTTTGCGTTTGCGGCCACCCAGGAAGCCATCGCCCAGGCCGGGATCGAGATCACGCCGGAGATCGCCGACCGGGTCGGGGTATTCATCGGGTCGGGCATCGGCGGATTCGAGATCATCGAGCGGGAACACAGCAACCTGTTGCAGGGCGGGCCGCGCAAGATCTCGCCCTTCTTTATTCCCGCAGCCATCGTCAACATGGCCGCGGGGCAGCTGAGCATTCGCTACGGGGCGCGCGGGCCGATCTCGGCCACCGCCACGGCCTGCGCAACTTCGGCGAACTCCATCGGCGACTCGGTGCGCATGATCATGCACGGGGACGCGGACGTGATGATCGCCGGCGGATCGGAAGCAGCCGTGACGCCTCTCTCGGTGGGCGGGTTTGCTTCCATGCGGGCGCTTTCCACGCGCAACGATGATCCGCAAAAAGCCAGCCGGCCCTTCGACAAGGACCGCGACGGCTTTGTGATCGGCGAAGGCGCGGGAATCGTGATCCTCGAGGAACTGGAATCTGCGCGCAAGCGTGGCGCCAAGATCCTGGCCGAGGTGATTGGCTACGGGATGAGCGCCGACGCCTACCACATGACGGGCATCGCCCCGGAAGGCGCCGGCGCGCAGCGCAGCATGCGTGCGGCGCTCAACGACGCAGGCATTCAGCCCGAAGAGGTGGGCTACGTCAACGCCCATGCCACATCGACGCCGGCAGGCGACGGCAACGAGTCGCGGGCCATCGAGATCGTCTTCGGCGAACATGCCTTGAGCCACAAGCTGAAGGTGAGCGGCACGAAGTCCATGACCGGCCACCTGCTGGGCGGCGCGGGCGGGCTGGAAGCCGGCATCACGGTGCTGGCGCTGCAGCACCAGGTGTTGCCGCCAACCATCAACCTGGACAACGTGGACCCCGAGTGCCGGCTGGACTACGTGCCTAACAAGGCCGTGCCGCACGCGTTCGATGTGGCCTTGTCAAATTCGTTCGGATTCGGCGGGATCAACGCGACGCTGATTATGCGCCGGTGGGATGAAGGCAGGGACTGAGGGACTAAGGGACCAGGAACTAAGACGGCAACGGCGCGCAGGCCTGAGGGGATGCGCGCCGTTCGTGTGTTTGACAGAATCCGGACTAGCCCATGAGAGCTGCCCAGCCGACACTGATGATCAGGCAGAGCGCCCACCAGCCAAAGGCCGCGATGAAGCCCGATGAGCGTTTGACGCCGGCCACGGTGGCAACACCGATTCCGACGAGCACCAGGCACCAGATCGAGGTGAAGTCGAGCCAGGTAGCAAGCGTATACAGGGAGAGATTCGTGTCCTGAGGAGAAAGGAACGCCCCCAGGCTCGTGGGGGCGGGAGTATTCAGGTTGAATGACTCCGGCGCCATTCCGGAATAGAGAACAATGGTCCCGAGCAGGATTCTCACAACCCAGGGAAGAAAGGCATACATCAACACCGCGAACACGCTGCCAAACGTGGCCCTCCCACCGAAACCGAAGTTGATCGTCCCCATAAACGCCAGCGCTGTCAGCGCCGTGAACCCGAGCCCGAACACAATGGGACTGGCGGCAAAAACGCCTTCGGTCCCATAGCGCATGACCTTCATTTGCGTGTCTCGCTGTTCCGGTGTGAGCTGCGACATGCGTTCCTCAGCCTTTGGATTCATGCGGACCATGTTGTCGGCGACAGTTCCCCATCCGACTTTTGAGGTGATCGCGAAAAAGAAGATGAAAGTGAATACGGCCGAAATGAGAAACGGCATCCACCAGCTCCGGTTGCCGCGCTTGATGTCTTCGAAGGTTTTGGAAGGCGCGGCGAAGGTGTTCACGACGCGCTGCCATTGAGAAAGGCCCGGGGTCGCAGTGGACGCGGGTTGAACGCCAAGATCACTCATGTCTGCCTCTCGAGAAGCTAGCGCTGAGGAACGCGCTTCGCCCCGCCACGGTGAACAGTCTTTCGTTCGATCCGGTTGCAACATCTTCAAGGCGCCGACCGGATTTGAACATGTGAACCGGGATGGAAGCGCGTTTGCGCGCCATTGTACTCCGTATGCCGTTTTACAAGCATGATTTTCGCGAGAAACGCGGGGTGGCAAGCTTCAACGGAGATTGCGCGAAAGGAACCTTTCGCAATGCCGGGGAACTTTTCCCCAAAAAAGCGGGTTTCCATTATCAGACTCAGCCGTACCCGGCTGGATACCTGGCAAGAAGGCCGGAACGAATATACTGGAGGAGCTCTGATTTCTCCGCTTACTCCATTCATGTTGCGGAACGTGTGTATCGTTCTCGTGCTGGCAGCACTGGCCGCGACATCGGCCGCCGCGTCACCGGTAGTTCCGGCGAGTACGCGGAAATTCGCCCATCACAAAACCGTTCATGGCACGGCACGGGCCGCGCATCGGGGTGCGGCGCGTTCCGCAGGCCACGCACCAGCCGCTCGCAGCCCTGTCGGCCGCACCGCGTCGCGCCGCGCGGCCGCAGGTGCTGCACGCGTGACGAGATCCCGACACGTGCGCGCGCCCGGCCGTCCGACCCTGCGCCGCGCATCGCTGGTACGCCGCCGGATGGTGATTCCGCCTTCACCGCTGAAGGGCTCGTTCGAGTCGCTGGAGCGACAGAATGAGCGCACCGAAGCCGACGGGCTGGAGCGAATCCTCGACGAGGAGGATCTGACCAGCCGCATCGAGCAGAAATTGCTGGTGCCGATCCCCGTATCGAACTCGCTGGCGGTTAATACCGGCCTGATCGAAAACCACCGCTATTGCCGGCCGTGGACGGCGAATTTTCTGGCCGACCTGGCCAGCGAGCACGCCACCCAGTTCCACAAGCCCATCATCGTCAGCTCGGCCGTGCGCACGGTCGAATACCAGCAGCGCCTTATGCGTCGCAACGGCAACGCCGCGGCGGCCGAGGGTGACGTGGTCAGCCCGCACCTGACCGGGGGCACGGTCGATATTGCCAAGACAGGGATGAACCGCAAGGAGTTGACCTGGATGCGCGACCGTCTGCTCGCGATGCAAACGGCCGGGTTGATCGACGTGGAAGAGGAATTCCGCCAGCCCTGCTTCCACATCACGGTGTACAAGAACTACGACATGCCGGTCCCCGACCCGACCCTGGCTCCGCACCGTGCATCAGCCGCGGACCAGGTCCCCGTCGGAGAGAACTGATCTTTTTCAGCCGATCTGAACGCAGATGGCGCGGTTTGAGGCCGCGCCATCTGCGTTCTTTTGGCTTTTTGCGCGCAATTCAGGCTCCCGCCCGGCTCTTTTCGCGGATGGTCTTGATCTCCGCCGGCGGAATGTGGAGAAACTCGAGGAACTCCTGGTGTTCCTCGGGAGCGGAGCGTTCGAATTCGGCGTGCCAGCGATGCATCTGCTCCTCCGTGAAGCCGCATGAGCGCATAATGGAAACCCACTTCTCCTTGGTAATCATTTCTGCCTTTCCCAGCGCCCGCGAGCCCAGCAGTTTCAGAATGGCCTGCTGGTGCGCCCGCAGCACTTCGATTTCAGCGTCCAGTTCGACCAGGCGCCGTTTCAGGACCCCCGAAGCGTCCGTGCCGCGGCCGCGGCCGGTGGCTTTGAGGATCGCGCGAATGTCCTCGAGACTGAGGCCGGCGTGGCGGTAGGCGCGAATGGCCTTGAGCCGCTCGGCGTCCTGCTCCGAGTAACAGCGGTAGTTCCCGTCCGAGCGTGCGGGCGGGGGCATCAAACCGATCGATTCGTAATACAGCAAGGCGGTGCGGCTGACACCGCAACGCCGGGCGAGTCTGGTCACCGTCAACATCGTCCATTCCCAGTGTGAACCCTATAGTTATAGACAGGTCAAGCTCCAGCCTGGAGCCGGTGTTCGTTTATGGCAGATTCAGCGTTGCTGTAGACCGGAATGTGCGCGAGGGCGGGCCACCCGAGTCTACGCTATCGTTGAAAATGCTTTAGCTGGACCATGCTACTCCTCCGTTTTCGTCGTAGAACGTTTCCTGGATGTTCGGGCCATCCAGTGTAATCGTGGCAAAGCCATTGAAAATGCGCTGGGGCATATCTGGATCCTCTGCGGTGCGGTTCTCGTACCATTCGACGTTCGGGCTGTCCGCCAGGGCCGATGCGTGTCCCCATGGAAGCGCCCCATGACCGCAACAGCGACAAAGCACCCCTGCCGCCCCCTTGGGTTTGTAAACTGAGGCAATATGTTGATGTCCGTAATACCAGTACGCCGGTCCTGTATTTCCCGGGAACGCGTTCGTCACCTGGTCGAAAAGCGTGTTGGTGTTTGCGCCGGGATCGTCGAGACAATTGTGATGTGTCAGCACAATCACCCTCTTGCCATCCTGCGCAGCAAGAACGCCTTTTTCCAGAAGGAATGAGTTCTGCTCGTTCGGGAAGTTCACGTTGAACAGCAATCCATTCACATAGAGATTCTCTTCAGGCGAGAAGTGTGCCGAGTCCAGCCCGACGATGACCCAATGATCGTTTTCCAATGCGAAGTAGCTGCATCCGCCTTGCTTTTCGAATGGCGGCTTGCTGATTGCCCCGAAATATGCATCTCCTCCGGAGTACATCTCGTGATTGGAATTCAGGGCAAACGATCCGCTCGGGCCCTGCGGCCACAACTTGACGAACCGATCCTGCTCTTCGTCATCCGTGCCCGCGTAGTACACGTCGCCAAGATGAATCGTCACATCGGGCTTCAGCGCGATCATCTGCTCCCGGACGCGCGTGCTGGGAGCCGGATTCGACGGGGTTCGCCATTCCCCCGTGCCCCAGTCACCCGCCATGGCGATCTTCACGCTGTTTGGTATCTGCACGGTCTGCGGGGCAGTAACAAATGGACGCTTGCCGACGAGGAGGCTCTCGAGATAGACGGCGAAAGCTTCGATCCAGCCCGGATCGAATTGCTGCCATCTTCCGGTACCCCACATCACCCCGTCCGGACCAATCCCAACGAGGATGCCTGCTTCGAGACGGTTGACCACGCTATCGAAGTCGTTGGTCAGTGCGCTGTGCGCAAGTGTCAAGGTATGGGGCTCGGCTGCGGGTGGCGGCGCTCCGGTCTGCGCCACCTGGACGGCCTGCGCGTGGGCGCTCTGCATCGCATTGCTGATCTGAGCCTGCAGGTCCGGGCGTGATTTGCCCAGTTGGTCCCATGCGGTTTGGATTCGGCTGGCAAGAACACGATCGATACTGATCTTCATCGGCATGATGCAGTCACCTCCGTTCAAATTCGTTGCGTATCGCGATGGATTGGCGAAACCATGCGGGCCCGCATTTCCAGAAACGATCATGGCTCCACGGGTGTGAATGAGGGGATCCCGTAAGCCGCCGCGCTAAGCAGATAGGTCATGTCTGCGATCCAGCTGTCCTTTGGCCTGAACGCAGACATTTTCTTCCGCCGCCATTATGGCAGGACCAAATTTCTCGAAACAATCGGGCGCGGGTGTTGTCAGATCGCCAGCTTCAGGCTGCCTCATGATAGATGGAGTTCCGGGAGGATCGCCGCCGATTCTTCAGTTATTGGTTTAGCAACGCCCCTTCTCTGCTGTTATCAAAATGGTAATTTCCGAGTCGGGGGTTAGAACGAAGCCGCAGGCGCCGGGGTCGCTGCATTCGTGGCTGCCGAGGGGCCAAAACCGCTTCTCCACACAGACAT
>Ga0335069_10013471_pt1 | contig 11479 bp, 7 predicted proteins | sample Lox_Sample_11_FD_206714 | JGI IMG/M metagenome (GOLD analysis project Ga0335069, IMG submission 206714) | Soil microbial communities from Loxahatchee National Wildlife Refuge, Florida, United States - Lox_Sample_1.1 | ecosystem: Environmental > Terrestrial > Soil > Wetlands | place: USA: Florida... | reverse complement strand
GCCGCGATCAGGACTCTCGAGCGCCCGGCGCTCGAGGTCGGCGATCGTCGCCTTCTGGCGTTCCGCACGGCGCTGCTCGGTGTGTCCAGCAACTGCGAGAAGTAATAGGGCTCCGCGCCCAGCGGCTCGACAAGAGCCAAAATCACGGTCACGTCGACGAGCGACCCGTCAGGTCGCACGTAGCGCTTGACCAGCGGGGCGTCCTCACCCCTGCGCATCGACTCCCGCTGATCGAGGCTGCGCTGGACATCCTCCACACGGGTGAACTCGAGGATCGAGTGTCCGAGCAGGGCGTCGGCCGTGCGTCCGAGCAGCGTGCAGAGGGCATCGTTCACGCGCGTGACGATCAGCGCCGGCGTGAGGATCATCATGCCGATCGCCGCGTCCTCGGAGCCGCGCTCGAACCGCCCACTCGTGTCGATCGCCTCGCGCCAGCCCGGCCACTTCACGATCACCAACCCGATCAGGGCCACGTCGGCTGCGCCGATCGCGATCGGCCCGACCAGCGGTCGGCCTGACGAATGACGTCAATCACACGACCCTTTCCAGGCATTCTTTACCCGTGATCGACGCCGCTGCTGCGAACCTGAGAGATGTCGCGCTGCTTCGTGGCCCGCTGGGGCGTGCTCCCGCACTCGAGATCGCAGTTGCCGCCGCGTTGCTCGACGCGGCCGCCCGCGGCGGCGGGCCGGTCGTCCGCGTCTACCGCCCGCCGGCGACGGTCGCGTTCGGGCGCCAAGACCGGTTCGCGGGTGGGTTCGCGGCGGCCGCGGCGGCCGCGCGCGCGCATGGGTTCACGCCGGTGCTGCGCGCGCCCGGCGGCCAGGCGGCGGCGTACGACGGCGGGGCGCTCGTGCTCGACGAGGTGATGTCCGAGACCGACTCGATCGCCGGCATCCATCATCGCTTCGCCGAGCACGCCGAGCGCCAGGCGCGGGCGCTCCGAACGCTCGGCGTCGACGCGCGAGTGGGGCGCGTGCCGGGCGAATACTGCCCCGGGGACTTCACCGTCAGCTCCGCGGGACGGAGAAAGCTGATCGGCACGGCGCAGCGCGTCGTCCGCGGCGCCTGGCTGTTCTCGACCGTCGTGATCGTCGAGGGCACGCAGCGCATACGCCCCGTGCTCGAGGACGTCTACTCTGCGCTCGGTCTCGAGTGGGATCCGCAGACGGTCGGTGCGGTCGCCGACGACGTGCCGGGCGTCAGCATCGACGATCTCCAGCAGGCGCTGCTCGACAGCTATGCCGACCGGTTCCGGTTCGTCGCCGCGACTGCGTCGCCGGAGATCATCGCCGCCGCGGAGCGGTCGATCGACCGTTACGAGGTTTAGTAGTAGTCCTGGACCTGCACCGACCAGTTGGCCGAGTCAGAGCCCGGCGAGATCTTCAGCTGGTACTCGCCTGGACCCGAGTCGAACGTATGCGTCTGGCCGTCGCCCTCGCCGAGATCGAAGCCTCCGGACGTCGTGCCCCGGCGGAGATCGGCGACCTGCGCGCTCGGGCCGGAGCAGAACACGATGAACGTGCACATCCCCGCGTAGGACATGCTGTACACGACCCGCCAGCGACTTCCGCGGATCGTGAACGGCACCGACGCGCGCCCGTTCGTGAACGAGGTGACCGTCCGCCACACCGGCTGTTCGGCGACCGCCAGCGAGACCGTGCTTCCCGGGAGCATGACGGCGCCGGCCGCGGGCGACTGCCGGACGACGACGCCCGGCGTGACTCCCGGAGCCGCGACCTGCTCGGTGCTCACCTTCAGACCGATGCTCTTCAGCGCGGTCCGTGCGGCCGCCGCGCCGATCCCCGCGACGCGCGGGACGGCCACGGGCGGCGGCCCGTTGCTGAGGGTCACGCGGACGGGCGAGCCGCCGGCGATCCGGGCTCCCGCGCCGGGTCGCTGCGCGATCACGGTGCCCTTCGGCGCGCTGCTGAAGCCGAGCGCGAAGCTGGCGGTGAGATGGTCGCGCCGGAGCCTGCCGGTCGCGGCGCTCTTCGACAGTCCACGCACGCTCGGAACGAGCACGCTGTGGGCCGGCCTCAGCACGAACGCCGCGGCGAGCATGCCCGCGATCACGAGCAACACGGCGCCAAACAGCGCGACCGTCCGCCGGCGCGCAGCCGGATTGACGTTGTGCCGCGCCGACATCGGCGGTGCGACGCGGGTGGCCTCGTCCGCACGCCGGGTACGAGGTCTGCTCGCGCCGGCCGCGTCCGGCCGCGCGCTGCGCGAGAGGCCGGGGCCCGCGCTGGAGAGACCGGGGCCAGCGCTCGCGTCCGCGCGCGAGCGCGCGAGCGCCGCCGCCATCTCGCCGGCCGTCGCATACCGGTCCGCGGGCGCCTTCTCGAGCGCCCGCTCGACCACCGCCGCGAGCGCCGGCGGCGTGCCGGCGGGCAACGGCGGGGGTGGATCCTGAAGGTGGCACAGCGCCAGTTCGACGGCCGAGTCGCCGGTGAACGGCGGCCTCCCCGCGAGCATCTCGTACAGGACGATGCCGACGCTGTACACGTCGGTCGCGGGACTGAGGTCACGCCCGCGCGCCTGCTCGGGCGCCATGTACCGAGGAGTGCCGACGATCGTCGCGGCGAACGCATCGCTCGACCCGTTCGCGAGCCGCGCGACGCCGAAGTCCCCGACCTTCACCGCGCCATGCGCCGACAGGAGCACGTTCGCGGGCTTGATGTCGCGATGGATGATTCCCTGCGCGTGCGCGTGGGCGAGCGCGCGGCTGAGCTGCTCGGCGACATCGCACGCCTGCCATGGCCGGAGCGGCCCCCGGCGCAGCCGGCCATCGAGGCTCTCACCCTCGACGAGCTCGGCGACGTAGTACAGCCCCTCCTGCGCGCGGCCGACGTCGAAGATCTGGACGATGCCGGGGTCGCTCACGCGCGCGAGGAACTGCGCCTCGCGCTCGAAGCTCCGGACCCATTCAGGGTCTTCCGCCCACCACGGCTTGATCACCTTGACCGCGACCGGACGCGCGAGCCGGCGGTCTCGCCCCCGGTAGACGCGCCCGAATGCGCCCTCGCCGATCAGGGCCTGGAGCTCGTAGCGGCCATTGAGAGCATGGCCGCAGAGATCGGGTGCGTGCGGTTGGGCGGTGAGCGTCGACATGAGCGGGAGGCCGGTGTGCCCCACTCATATGATGGCAGCGGCGCTTCAGGGCGTGCTCGCGGGCGCACACTCGGGCCGGGCGCCCCGGATCACAACCGGCGCGCGACCCCGCTGGCTGGCGGTCACCGACCAGCCGCTGCAGCGGTCGATCACGGCCGAAAACGTAGCCGTGAAGGCGCCGCGCGCGTTCGTCCTGACCGCGCGCGACTGCAGCACCCGGGCGACGACGAGGAGCCGGACAGCGGCGTGCGCGGTGAAGTGGCTGCCGCTCACGATCACCGGATCGCGGCTCTTCAGCGCGAGCACGGGCGCGGGACGGCTGGCGTTTCCCGACGCGCACGCAGCCGTGACCCCCAGCCCCAGAACGAGCCCGAGCACGACGGCGGCGATCCGGTGGGACGCGGTCGCCCGCGTCCCACCGCTGCGCCTGGCACTACCGGCCGGGCTTCCCACCACCGGACGGCACGTCCAGCGTCGCCGTGAAGACCTCCTCGTCGTTGGCCTTCTGTCCGTTGGGCTCCGTCGCCCCACAGAGCGCGGGCGGCTTGCCCGCCGTCGCGGTTCCCGGACACACGAACAGGTCCGGCGAGCGCGTGTCCGACCACATCGGATGGGCCTTGTCGAGCGCCGCCATCCCGGTGTAGTCGCCGTAGAACAGGCCGCCGAACTGCGTCGGTGCGGGCAGCGAGCTCGACGTGACCCGCGTTGAGCCGAAGTCGGTGAGGTTCTTCGATCCCGACAGCGTGAAGTCAGACGAGCCGTTGCTCTCATCGGCACCGTACTGCCGGTCGTAATAGCTCACCGCCAGCCGGCCGTCACGCGTGAACGCGCTCCACTGCCAGAACTGGTCGGTCGTCGCCTGGGCCCGTCCTTGCGGCACCAGCGTCTCATTGCGCGGATCGGTGCTCATCCCCGTGAACGTCGCTCCACCATCGCTGGAGACGCTCACCAGGATCTTGTTGTTGCACGCGCCAGGGGTCTTGACGCCCGTGTACAGGTTGATTCCGCTGGTCGCCGAGAACCCATCCGGTACGCACCCGTTGCTCTCATTCGAGTCCGCGTTGATATAGGAGCCGAAGGTCACCGTCACCTGACTCGGGTCACGTGGATTGACCTGGCCCGACGGGTAGTTCGTCGCCCGGAACACCGACTTCGTCGAGGATCCCTTCTCCGGCACGCAGGCCCGGAACGGGTCTGCTCCGGCGCCCTGGTACGTATCGCAGTCGGGGAGGTCGTAGTAGTCGCTGACCTTGACCGGTGCCGAGAACGAGACGCCGCCGTCGGTCGACTTCGCCAGCAGCACCTGGTTGCTGTTGTCGTTGCCGCTGACGGTGTTGTTGAAGTTGTTCCAGACGACGTACAGACTCCCGTCCGGACCGGTGAACGGCTGCGAGAACTGGTTCTCGTTGCAGTTACCGTTCGGCGTGCCGGCACCGAAGGTGTTCGTGCACAGCGGACTGTCAGCGCTCACGAGCGCCCGATCGCTGAACGTCTCTCCGTAGTCGTCGGAATGAACCTCGTAGATGTACGCGCTGCCGTCGGCCGCGAATTCGGTCCAGGTCACGTAGATCCGATCGCGGTACGGACTGCGGGTGCCGTCGTCGACGGTCATCAGCGCCTTGTCCTCGAGCACGGTTCCGTTGCCGGCCGGATCGAAGAACACGGTCGAGTAGCGCCCGGGGAAGTTCCAGGAGGCGCCGTTGTTCTGCGTCGAGCGGAAGATGACAAACGAGCTCGATTGATCGGGATTCGGCGACGAGACGGTGCCGCGGTTGAACAGCTGGCAGCTCAGGTACGCGTTGCCGCGCGTGTCCCATGCCACCGATGTGTCACCGCCCGCCTGCCAGTACTGGCGCGCGTACCCCGGGGAGCCGCGAGTGAACGAGTTCGGAACCGTCGAGTCGGACCACGTCTGGCCGCCGTCGAGTGAGAAATGCGCCCCGCACGTTCCATCGCCACGGATGTAGTTGTTGTCGCTCGCGACGATGTGGCTGGTGTTGGAGGGATCCTGTGCGATCGAGGTCTCGTTGTTCGCCTGCGACCGCCCCTGGAGGTCGGGATCGGCGATGTTGAGGCAGTTCTGGTTGACCTTGACGTTGTTGCCGAGCGTCGAGGAGCACTTGCCGCTCCCCGAGGGGATGTAGCTGCCGAGCGCGCCCGACCCGACGCTCGGGCCGATGCTGCTCGGAGGCGTATTCGGCGCGCCGTCGGGCCCACCGCCCTCATCGTCGTTGATCTTCGCAGCGCCGCGGGGAGCGGCCGCCGGCCCGAGCGCGCTTGCGAGCGTTTGCGACACGAGCCGCTTCTGGATCTTGTTGAGGTGCGCGTAGTTGATCGAGTTCGTTGCCTGCGCATGCGACTGCGTGACCAACAGGTAGGCAGCCACAAGGGCGCCGGGCACATACGAGTGAGACGCCGAGACGGCGCTTGAGCAGCATTGGACTCCCGTGGGGTTGGGCGTTCACGCGATCGACTCGGCCGCTGTCACGTCCGCGCCGTGGCGCCGGCCGGGCCTCGCTTCCGGTTCTCGATGGCCACGACCAGACCGAACCTCCTTCCTCCCTCGGCCGCAGCGATCGGCGCACCCTACTGCGGGAGCCCGCCGACAGCAAGGCACAACGGCCTGGGCCACGGCAACCGGCCTGGATTCACGCTACCGTCGTTACCCAGATGCGCCTGGGTCGTCTGTCGCTTTTTTTGAGTGTGCTGAGCACACTCCCGGTGAGCGGATTGTCGCCGTGGCCCGAGATGCGCCATGACGAGCGCAACACGGGCGCCAGCCCGATCGTCGCCCGCTATCACGGCGACCGGCCATGGGCGTTCAAGACCGGCCGCGGGATCTTCTCGACCCCCGTGATCGGCGCCGACGGGACCGCGTACGTCGGGTCGGGCGATACGTGGTTCTACGCGCTGGCGCCGAACGGCACGCTGCGCTGGAAATTGAAGACCGCGGGGATCATCGACGCGGCCGGAGCGCTCTCGCCCTACGACCCCCGGCTCGGCTCAGCGCCGCTGACGTTCGGCTCGGGCGACGAGCGGCTGTATCACGTCACGACCCCGCGCTCGGGCGCGCCCCGGATCCTCTGGCGCTTCCGCCCGACCGTCCCGCCCGTCAAGGGCCAGCGCGTGAACTGGTGGGAGGGGAACGTCGCGGTCGGGCCGGGCGGCAACCTCTACGCGGGCAACACCGGCGGCACGGCGTACGCGATCTCCCCGGCCGGACGTCAGGTGTGGAGGTTCACCGCCGGCAACTCGATCTGGACGACTCCGGCGTTCGCCGCCGACGGAACGAGCTTCTGGGGATCGCTCGACCTCGACGTCTACCACCTCGACCAGCACGGCCACCCGCTGTGGCACGCCTTCACTCCCGGCTACGTCGTGTCCTCGCCGGCGATCGGGTCCGATGGGACGGTGTACGTCGGTTCGTTCGACTCGAAGCTGTACGCGCTCGACCCTCGCACCGGCATGCCGCGCTGGACGTTTGCGACGAGCGACCACATGTACGCCTCGCCGGCGCTGGAGAGCGATGCGCGCGGGCATACGACCGGGATCGACATCGCGTCGACTGACGGGTCGGTGTATGCGCTCACGCCGAGCGGGCGCCTGCGCTGGCGCTATGACACCGGCGACCCCATCCGCTCGTCGCCGGCGCTCGGCGCCGCGCCGCCCGGCGAGCGGGGGAAGATCCTGTACGTCGGCTCCTCGAACGGCAAGCTGTACGCGCTCGACACCGCCACCGGCCGCCGGCGGTGGTCGTTTGACACGACGCCGGCGGACCCGGCGCTGCGCGATCGCAACGACCTCAACGGATCGCCTGCGCTCGGACGCACCGGCGTCTACATCGGCGGCGAGCATGGGTACATCGACTACGTCCCGTACGACTACTGCCTGCACCGCCGCGATCCGCGCTGTGCGACCGACCCCGGCCAGGACCTCGGCAACGCGGTCGCTCGCGTGTTCCCGGTGAGCGCGGGCGGCAGCACGCTCGACACGCGCACGCTGAGCGACGTCTCGCCCGCCGCCATGTTCAACCTGCGCCTCGTCGTCCGCCGCCACGGTGCCACGGTGAACGCGGCGATGCTCGACCCGGCGCGGCTCGTTCGGATCTCGCCGGCGGTCGCGTTCACCGTCCAGGAATCCGGTGACGGGCACTTCCTGTTCGTCGTTCCCCGGGCGCCGCTGCGGGCGGGGACGACGTACCGGATCCGGGTCGCCGGGTCCTACACCGACAACGGCGTCCACATGGGCAACTTCAACGCGGCAGGCCCGCCGGCCGGGCGCTTCGACACGACGATTGTCGCCCGGACCGCCACCGCCGGGCGCAGCGGGCTGCCGCTGCAGGCCGGCCCCGACCGCGTCAGCGCGATCACGATCAGCCGGCTCGCGGTGCCGATGCCCGCGTTCCTGCCGTCGGTCAACCAGATCGGCTTCGACAGCTACGACTGGATCGCCTCGACGATCGCGCGCTCGGGCTCGCACGTGCTGATGTGGGTGATCGGGGCGGTCGCGGATGCGCGCGGCGTCGAGCACGTCGACCCGCACAGCGCGTTTGGCTTCCCGCTGGCCGGACGCGACGCCGGGCACGCGCTGATCCTCTCGAGCGCGAACGTCCCGCTCGAGTTCAGCTTCGGCGTCGTGCCGCTGCGCCGGTTCGAGCTGCGCGGCGATCTCGGTTCCGACCTCAGCTTCCGCCCGGGCGTCTCGCTGTATGCCGAGACGGTCTGCGCGAGCGTCCCCAACTACGGGCGGGAGCTCCGGTTCACCGGCATCTGCAACCCGAGCGGCGTGCTCGCCGCGAGCGGGACGCTCCTGTCGAAGGCATACAGCGGGAGCGCCAACCGTCGCCCCGCCGGCGTGCGGATCGGCTCGGTCACGCTGCGGTCACCGAGCGCCGGCACGGCCGGCAGCGTCACCGCGACCCTCGGCGGTACCGGTCGGCCGTCAGCGGCCGGCCATGTCGCGGCGGTCCTGCTGACCGATGCCGTCGGCGGGGCGCCCGTCGACCTCGATTACCGGGGCCAGACGTCGGTGTCGACCGACGGGCGTGGCCGGATCGCCGGCGTGCGGTTGATCCTGCCCCGCGGAACGCAGCTGCCGGCGCGGCTGCGCGCGTACGTGATCGTCGACGCGTTCCCGCTCGGCTCGCGCGTGCTGCGTTAGCTCCGGCGGTTGAGGCGGGCGAACATCTTGCGCTGCGCTTTGTACAGGCGCGGGAACTCCGCGTACAGCCGGTCGTAGATCGCGCGGTTGCGCGGATCCGGCTCGAACACCCGGTCGACCTCGACCAGCTCGCGGACCTGCTCGCGGCGGATGTCCCCGAGCGCGAGCGCGGCGAACAGCGCGGCGCCGCGGAGGTTTGCGTACATCGGCTCGCGCACCCGCTCGATCGTGCGGTCCATCACGTCGGCGTGGATCTGGCACCACGTGTCCGACAGCGCGCCCCCGCCGAAGATCCTCACTGGATCCAGGCGCGTTCCCGCGAAGCGCTCGACCACCTCGTGCAGCCAGCGGCCGTTGTACGCCACGCCCTCGAGCACGGCCCGGACAAGGTCGGCGTCGGTCGTGTGGACCGAGAGGTTGTGCCAGCCGCCGCGGGCATGGCGGTCGTCGACCGGAGAGCGCTCGCCCGCGATCCACGGCGTGAACAGGATCTCGCCGCAGCCCGGCGGCGCCGAGCCCGCGAGCGCCGTCAGCTCCTCGAACGTGCGCGTGCCGCCCCACGCGTCTCGGAGCCAGCGAAGGCACAGCCCTGCCGCCTCATGGTTGTTGGCGACGAGATAGCTCTCGGCGTCGAACCCCGGCACCGTCGCGATCGAGCGCAGCGCGTCGGTCTTCTTACGGCGCACCGGCAGCGAGATCCATGATGTGGTGCTGATCGTCATGTGCGCCTGGCCACGTTCGGCGGCGCCCGTCCCGAGCGCGGCGGAGTGCAGGTCGGGGGTGCCGGAAACGACGTAGACCTCGCCGCCGAGCCCGAGTTCGTCCGCGACGTCCGCACGCACGGTCCCGACGATCGAGCCCGTCGCCTGCAGCGGCGGGAGTTTGTCGGGGTCGATGCCGGACTTGCGCACGAGCACCTCGTCGTAGCGCAGGTCGGCGAGCCGCCGGTTGTCGGTCAGCCATGCCGCGCTCATCGAGGCGTGCGTCGCAACAGCGCGACCGGTGAAGCGCATGCTCAGGTAGTCGACCGGCTCGAGATACCAGCGGGCGGCGGCGGCGACCGCAGGCATGTCGTGCTTGAGGTGGAGCATGTGACTGACCGGATCCCCGCCGTGCGGCGACGGCACACCGGCCGTGTGGCGGACCCACGTGACGAGCGCCCCCGGCGCGTAGCCGACGAGCGGCCCGCCGACGACGCGCCGTGCGTGCTCGGCGCCGCGGGTATCGAGCCACATGAGGCATGGTCCGACGGGCTCGCCGGCCGCGTCGACGGGAATCGTGCTCGCCCACTGCCCGGTGCACGCGACCGCCACGACCCGCTCGCGGTCCACCTGCGCGAGCACCGACCCCGCGAGCGCGCGCACGGCATCCCACCACCCCGCCGCGTCCTGGATCGCGCCGCCGCCGGCGACGCGCTCGGTGTGCAGTTGCTGCTGGGCGACAGCGACCACTGCGCCGCTCAGCGACACCACGCCGACCTTGAGACCGCTGCTTCCGAGGTCGACCGTCAGCGCGAGGCGCGCGGATCCGGGTGCGCCGTTCACGCCGGTGCGGGGACGCCCTGCTGGGCATCGAGCAGCTGCGTCATCACCGCCCGGATCATTTGATCGGCCTCGAGCGTCAGCCCGCCGGGGACGCCGCCGTAGATCGCGCCCGACGCGGCCGCCTCGTCCCTGTGCTCGGTCGCGTACCTGACCGCGGCCGCGAGATCGGCGGCGAACTTGTCGGTCACGCCCGGCTGGAGCTGCGGGCGCGTCACCGCCATGTGCAGCGCGTTGGGGTACTGCAAGCCGTTGAAGCGCCACCCGCGGCGCTTCATCTCGTCGTTGACGTGGTAGATGTCGAACTCGTCGGAGGCGAAGGCGAACAGGAACGTGGGCTCGCCGAGCAGCCGCAGCTGCGGATGCGATCGGACCGCCGCCTGCATCGTCGCCGACGTGTCGAAGATCCCCTTGGCGTATGCGCGGTAGCCGTCGCGCCCCAGCGAGACGAGCGATGCCCATGTCGCCGCGAGCAGGCCGTCGGACCGCGAACCCTCCATGCCCGGCGAGAAGTACTTGCCGCCGCTCCAGTCGGCCATGAAGAAGTAGCTGCGGTTGCGCAGGGCACGGTCGCGGAACAGCACGGTCGAGGTCCCCTTCAGGCCGTAGCCGTACTTGTGCGTGTCGGCCGAGATGCTGGTCACGCCCGGGACGCGGAAGTCAAACGGCGCGATCGGGTAGCCGAGCTCCTCGCCGAACGGGAGCAGAAAGCCGCCCAGACAGCCGTCGACGTGCAGCCCGATCCCGCGGTCGAGCGCGAGCTCCGCCAGCTCCGCGATCGGGTCGATCGTCCCGTAGCCATAGTTCCCCGCGGAGCCGATGATCGCCACCGTGTGCTCGTCGATCTGTGCCTCGACGTCGCCGGGACGCACGAGCGTCGAATCGGGATCAACCGGCACCCGGCGCAGCTCGATTCCGAACAGGTGGCAGGCTTTGTCGAACGCCGGGTGGGCGGTCTCGGGCTTGATCACGTTGGGGTGCGCGATCCCGCGCGCTTCTCGGCCATGCTCGCGGTAGGTGAGCATCGCGTGCGTGATGCTCGCGGTCCCGCCCGAGGTGACCATCCCCGCCGGCTCACCGTCGGTCACGGCTCCCGCGTGGAACAGGTCGAGCGCCATCGCGATGATCTCGCCCTCGAACCGGGTCGCGCTCGGGCACATGTCGCGCTGGAGCGCGTTCTGGTGCGCGAACAAGCCGAACGCCTCGGCCAGGAACGCGTAGTGCTCGTGGTCGCCGCAGTACATCGTCCCCGAGCAACCGCCGCTCTGCCACACGACATCCTCCTCGCTCGCGATCGTCCGCAGCTCGGCGAGGATCTCCTCGCGGGAGCGACCCCGCATTGGAAGCGTCCGGTTGACGGCGTAGCGCTCGGCATACGGGTAGCTGTCGAATAGGTCGGCCATGGCGAATGCGTGCTCCTTGAAGTCGCTGCGTGCCGTGGCTATACCACGCCGAGCCGCGCCGGCGCCGGCCGGCACGACTGCGCGGCCGGCGCCGCTCGGCTACGCAGCAGCGTCGGCGCAGCGCAGCGGCTGCTCGAACTCGACCCGATTGCGCCCGAGGCGCTTCGCCCGGTAGAGCGCCTCGTCGGCCCTGGCGATCAGCGCCTTGGCATCGCTCTCCCCGACCGCCGTCGCCACGCCGCATGAGCACGTCACCGGCAC
>Ga0335069_10013469_pt1 | contig 11481 bp, 10 predicted proteins | sample Lox_Sample_11_FD_206714 | JGI IMG/M metagenome (GOLD analysis project Ga0335069, IMG submission 206714) | Soil microbial communities from Loxahatchee National Wildlife Refuge, Florida, United States - Lox_Sample_1.1 | ecosystem: Environmental > Terrestrial > Soil > Wetlands | place: USA... | reverse complement strand
AATTTCATTATTAAAAGAAATTGATCATGAAACATATGAAAAATATATAAATAAAACTATAAAGCCTGAAGAATGGAATTTATTTAAAGTTAAACAATTACCTATTAAAATTTTAAATAATTCATTATTTGGAGCATTAGGATCAGGAATTTCATTTAATTGGTCAGATAATGTATGTGCAGCACGTATTACTTGTACAGGCCGTTTACATTTAAGACATGCTATTTCATGGTTTAAAAAATATAATTGTGATCCATTACTTGCTGTAACTGATGGTATAAATTTTTCAATACCTGAAAAAACAAATATTAAAGTAAATAATAATATTGAAGAAATAATACAAAATGAAGAAATATCTATCGATGAAGCTTGGCAATATAAAAATAAAAAAGGAATTTCAGCATTAATTGAAAAATATAATGAAGAAATAAAAATATTTAATGAATCATTAGGAAAACAAAATTTTATATCTTTAGATGATGATGGTAGATTTATATCTTGTTTAAATCTTTCTCGTATTAATTATGCACTTTTATATGAAAAAAAGAATAAAAAAACAGGATTAATGGAAGAAAAAATCAAATTAACTGGTAATAGTATTAAATCAAAAACAATGCCTGAATATATAGAAGATTTTGTTGATAAAGGTATGAAAATGATTTTAAGTGGTGATGGATTTGGTTTTGTTGAATATTATTATAATTATGCTGAAGATATTTTTTATAAAAGAATTCCATTAAAAAAAATAGCTAGTAAAAGTAAAATTAAAACAACAATTAAAAATTATTTAAATAGGGGTAAGGATAAAAATGGAAGGCTTAAAGGTAAACAAGCATATATGGAATTATTAATTGAAGAAAGAAATAATATTGCTAAAGAATTATTTAAAGAAAATTTTGATAAAATAATAGAAAAAAATAATATTAAAGATAAAACAATAAATGATTTTACATTAGATGAAATATATAGTTATGTTTCAGATATGATGCCATTAGAACCTGAACTTGATACAATGTGTTATTATATTAATATTGGAAGTAAAAAAAGTGATGGAGATTCTAAATTAATTGAAGATAAAATAACTGGTAAAAAGAAATATGCATCTAAATTAATATCAAATAAAGATATTGAAGAAAATCCTAATTTAACAGGTGAATATAATGTTGTTAAATATATGGATGCATTTAATAAAAAAGTTAAAATATATCTTGAAGGCTTTGATCCTGAAATAAGAGGACAAATATTAGTACAAATAATTAGAAAAAAAATAAAAGATACTAATGGAAATAAGATTGAAAAAATGGATTTTATTAGAAATTATTTTACAAAGGATCAATTAGAATTAAAAAATTTTATACATGATGATTATGATTTATCAATGAAATTAGAACCAAAAGAAGTAATATTTTGGAATAATTATGGCTTTAATCCAGATAAAATTTGGAATGGATACTCAATTTATGATGATGATAAATTATATCTCGAAATATATCAACATGCATTAGATTATATTAATAATTTAATGAAAAATTCAGGAAAAAAAGAAGTTAAATCAGTTAATGATAATATAGAAAAGGGTGATTACATATTATACAAACATAAATTTAAATATAGCTTAGGATATAATAATGGACAATTTATTGAAATAATTAGAGAAAATATTGATATTCCCAAATCAGATATTGAAATTGAATTTGAAAAACAAAGCTTATTAAATGAAGAAAAATTGAAAAGAGCTAAAATGGACGAATCTGATGAATTAAATGATAAAGAAAAAAATATTGATATTAATGAATTATTTGAAGAATTTAAAAAAGAATTTAAAATTCCAGCTAAATTTACAATAGATGATGTAAATAAAATTGAAAAAGCTAAACAAGCTTTTGAAGATTTTGTTAATGATAGTATTGATTATGATGATGAAGAAGATGAAATTGATGAAGAAGAAATTTATTATGATTTTGCTTAATTATTAAATAAAATATTTTAATCATTATAATTATTAACTATTTATAGTAAATAAATAATTTAATATGAATAGTAATATTATAAAAAAATTAGTAAATGAAATTATTGATTCAAATGATAATTTAATTGGATCAGATAATATTCCTAGTACTGGAAGTGATTTAGAATCAGCTGGAATTGGTACAAGTGACTCAAACGTTTTTAAAGGACATCAAAATTATAGAAACAACTATGCTAGTATATTGGGTTTCAGTGTTTTAGAACAAGAAAAGAATAATGATGAAAAAGTTATTGATGAAGATAAAATAATTAATAATGATAATTATAAAGCTTTAAAATTTACACAATCTGATCCAAATTTAGGTGATATTGAAATGAGAATTTTACCAATTATTAGTCAAAATAAAGTTTTAATTGAAAAAAATCATTGGTTACCAGCAGATAAAAATGGCAAAAGAATTATTAAAACAGGTAAAAAATTTTTTAATTTATCTGAATATAATGATTTAATTAAAAAATTTAGAAGTTTAAAAAATGTTAAAGAAATAGATATTGATAAAGAACGTTATAAAAATGAATCATTAGATGAAGATAAAATATCTGATAAAAAAGATGATGATAAATCTATAAATAAAAAAAAGACTAATAATGACATTTTAGATAAAAAAATTGGAAATATTGCTGATTTATTAAATAAAAAATTTAATAAAGATCAATTAAATAAATTAGTTAATTTATTAGAAATTAAATAATATTATAAAATATTTATTATGAATTCAGAACTTTACGGAAAAGAATATATTATTCCTGAAAATATATTAAGTAATATTAATAAAGCATTAATTCAATTTCCAAATGATAATGGTATTAAAAGAGCTAAATATTTATTAAATAATAAAAAAATTAGTTATAGTAATTTAAAAAGAATTAAAAATTTTTTTGACTATAATACTGAAAAAACATCTCAATATTTATTATATGGCGGAGATGAAATGAAATCTTGGGTTGAAAAATTATTAAATTCAGAAAGACAAAGTGCTGATAACACTAAAGAAATAAAAAAAGATTTAAATATTGATATCGATAAAGGTGATATTAATACTAATTTTAATGCTAAAGAAACAATAAAAGAAGAAAATGAAAATTTTAATATTATAATAAATTCTGAAGAAAAAAATAATGCAATAGCACTTATTTTTAATAATGATAAAAAAATATTATTATTAAAAAGAAATCCAAATATAGAATGGTATTCTAATAAATGGAGTTTAGTTGGCGGTGGTATTGAAGTTGGCGAAACACCTGAATTTAGTGTAAAAAGAGAAATTTATGAAGAAACCGGTTTAAAAATTGAAAATTTAATTCAAAAATTTATAATTGAAAGAAATAAGAAATCTAAAAATATTAAAGAATATGTATTTGTTGGAAAATTTAATGGCAATGAAGATGAAATTAAATTAAATACAAATGAAAATATAAATTATGGATTTTTTAGTTATAATGAAATAAAATTTTTAGATACTGTTCCAAATTTAATTGATTATATAGATATTGCAATAAAAGATTATAGTTAATTAAGTATTTATATAAAAAAATTCTACTATTGTAGATTAAAAAATAAATAATAAATAAATTTAATAAAATTTAATGATGAGTAAACTAGAAACAAGCGGTATTATATATCGTAATGAAGAAATCGTAAAAAATATTTACGGTACAGGTAATGAATATAATGAATCAAATAAAAATGCATTATCTGATGGTGATGATAAAGGAAGAGGTGAATTAAACAATAGTGTGGGTACATTAACTGATATTAAAACAAGAAATTCTTTATTAACAAAAAATAAATATAAAACAGGTTCAGAATATAATGAATCAAATGATTAAATAAATATTTTAATTTTTTTAATGTTCCAACTTAAAGAAGATATTATATTAAAAGAAAATATTAAAGATTTTCGTGCATTATTACTTGAAGCCCCAAGTCAAGTGGATATTATTGATGCTATAAAAAATAAAAAAGTAATGTACATATATTATGCGGGTGATACTACCATATCAAAGGGTTTTAGAACCATAGAAATTTATGCTTATGGTATTACAAATCCAGGAAATATAGTAATTAGAGCATTTCAACAAGCTGGAGCTAGTGATAGTAATAAGGGTTTAAGAAGACCAGTAAGACCAGATCGTGATGCTCTACCACAATGGCGTTTATTTATTGTTAAAAATATAACTTCTATGCTACCTACAGGTAAACATTTTTTAACATCTCCGGGTAAAATTCGTCCAAAATATAATCCAAATGATAAGCAGATGAAAGAAATTATATTTGCTATTCAACCGACAGAAGCAGGTGAAATTAAATTTATTGGAAGAGACTCAATAAATATGCCAGATGTAACGCAACAACAAGTACCTACAAAAGATAAAGAAAAAATTGGAATTGAAGCAAAAAAAAGAAAAGAATTAACAAAACAAGAAATTATTGATTTATATGATTTAGCTAGAAATTATTATAAAAAATCAACAAAAGATTTTATTGTTATATATAAAGATAATGATTTTAAATTAGATTATGAAAAAAATACGAATAAGTATGATCCGAAAGATATATTAGGAAATTTAAGAGAATTATTTGTTAAAATAACTGGTCAGGAAGGATTTAAATTATCTAATAAATGGATAGAAGATCAAAGAAATAATTTTAAAAAAAATTTAAAAAAATAATATTTTTTAAATAAAATATACTATTTATAAAAAATAATAAAATTTTATAAAATGAAAACTCTTAATTTAGATAAGTTAAAAGAAGAAATAAGTAATTCTAAACAACAAAATAATCAAGCAGTACAGCCTAAAGATTTGTTTTTACATGGTATTATGGAAGCATGGAAAACTGGTAGACCAAATCAAGCAACAAATATAATAAAAAATGTTGATTATAAAACAGAAATAAAACAATCACAAAAAGGTGGTCCTGTATTAGGTAGTGATAAAACATTAAATCCTGATATAATGCAACATGTTATAAATGAATCTGAAAATAGTACATCTTTTAATAATATTAATGAAGTTAATACAGCACAACAAAATAATAATTTAAAATTATCTGTTAATAAATTAAATGAAAATGTTGATAGAGATGAATTATTAGATGCTGAACAGGATAGAAGAATAAAAGAATATAAAAAAATATATCAAAATTATCCTGGTTTACCAAATGCTTGGTTGCCACCAGAAAATAAAAATTTAAATGAAAATAATGTTTCATATAAGAATAATACTCAACAATTAATGCCAACAATGATAAATGAAGAAGTAATAAATGGCATTGAGCAAAGAATTTTTAATAATATTAATGAAAATTTAGTTTTTGAACTTAAAGATGTACTAAAAAATACTATTATTGAATTATATACTATTGATAAAATTAAGAATACATTACTTGAAAATACTGAAATTACTAAAAAAATTATAAATGATAATAAACAAATAATAAAACAAATAATTATTGAAACAATAAAAGAATTACAAAATAAATCTAAAAAATAATTTGTAATTTTATATTATAATTTATATATTTAAATCCTGAATTTTAAAAATTTAGGATTTTTTATTTAATGAGTTTATTAACTATTTATATTAAAATATAATTTTTATTATGAATTTTAATGTTAATGAATTTGAAAGTATAAAATCTTTTAATGGAAGAAAAGAATATGCTGATAATAATTTACAAAGATTAGGTTCTGGCTCAGGTAGAATTGTATATGCTATTGATGATAATAAAGTTCTTAAATTAGCAAAAAATAATAAAGGGATAGCACAAAATCAAGCAGAAATTAATTTAAGTAATGAATATTATGAAAATATATTAGCTAAAGTATTAGATTATGATAATAATTATTTATGGATAATTTCAGAAAGGACAAAAAAAATAACTCCAACTAGATTTACACAATTAACAAATGTTAAATTAAATGATTTAAATATATTTTTAAGAAACTATGATGCTGAATTACATGGAAAAAGGCCTATATTTTCAATGTCTAAAGAATTAAATGATGAATTATATAATAATGAATTTGTAAGTGAATTATTAAATTTTATTTCAGATACAAACTCAAATGTTGGAGATATGGCAAGAATTTCAACTTATGGTGAAATTAATAGAAAAGGAACTCCAATGGCTGTTTTAAATGATTATGGTTTAACACATGAAGTTTATGATAGTTTTTATAGTAGAAAATTTCAAGAATCATATCAAATTGATGAATTGTTAGATTTAAATAAAGAAGATGAATTAACAAATTTTGTTAATCCTTGGTATGATCATAATTTAGGTTTTGGATTAGAACCACAACATGTAGATGAATCAATTGAAAATTTAAAGCAAAAGGATAGTGATATTATTGCTTATAATATTAATAAAAAATTAAACATAGGAAATAAACCAATATTTTTATCTAAAGGTAAAAATGGCTATGCTTATAATCTTGGAAATAATAAAATATTAAAAATTACAACAGATATTAGTGAAGCTATTGAAAGTAAAAAAATTTTAAATAAAAAAAATAATCATATTGCTGATATTTATAATGTTTTTCAAATAGAATATAATAATAAAATTTTTTATGCTATTATTTTAGAAAAATTAAAAATTAATCCTGAATTATTTAAATCATATTATAATTTTTTTGATAAATTATTTATATCATTATTTAATGAAGATTATTATACAATTTTAATGTTTTATTTTAGAAATAAAAATGCATATGATGAAAAATTTAATTCTGAAATAAATAAACATTTATCTAAATTTATTGATAAATATAAATTTTATAATGAATTATTGGCTATTATTAATGAACAAAAACAAAATGGAATAAAAAATAGTGATTTTCTTAATCCATATAATTTAGGATATAAATCAAATGGAAATTTAGCAGTTTTTGATTTAGGTTCTGGTGATGAGTTAGAATATTATAAGTTTACTGGTAAAAAACCTGAAACAATAAAAGTTGAAAGTGAAAATATTAATGAACGAATAAAATCATATATGCCAGGAAGTAAAGAAATTATGATTAGAAGAAAATGTATGCTTGGCGGTAATGAAGATGGTACTTCTGAACCATGTAATCAAGGTGATATAAACAATATCATTTTAAAACCAATAAAAGAAGATAAAATTGATGAATCAATGTTACCATCAATGAACAGTAATTATTTTAAAAATAAATCAAAAGAAGAAATAATTAATTATTTTGATAAAATTCAAAATTTAATAAATATTGTACAAAATAAACAATATTTATCTGATGAAGATATTGAAAATGCTGTATTTTATTATTATATATTATATTATAATGGTAAAATTGCTACTGATGTAGATACGATAAAATATAGTAAATATATTAAATTTTTAAGAGATATTTTAATTAATCGTGGAAAAATAAAAGAAAATTACGATATTAATGAATCAAGATTAATAATTGAAAGAACTGGTGATATTGAATATGGGTGTGCTATGTTAGGATTAGATATTTCTAATTGGAATAATATTACATCAATGATTGAAAAAGATGATATTTATGATAAAGAAGGATATAATATTGAAAAAGAGCCGCATGTAACATTATTATATGGTTTTAAAGAAAATGTTAAAGCAAATGATGTATTTGATATATTTAAAGCGATTTCATCAATTGAACCATTTCAAATAATTGTTACAGGTATTTCATATTTTGAAAATGAAGAATTTGATGTTGTTAAATTAGATGTTGAATTAACAAAAAATTTAAAAAGATTAAATAGATATATGAAAGAATTACCATATGAAAAAAGTGTTCAATTTGGTAGTAAAGATAATTATATACCACATATTACAATTGCATATGTAAAAAAAGGAACAGGTAAGAAATATAAAAAAATATTTGATGAAAAAATATATTTAGTAGCAAATAAATTAGTATATTCAGATAAAAACAAAAATAAAATAACATTAGATTTAAACAATGGTAAAATTATTGAAGAAAATGTGAATTTAAATAAAAATAATTTATTAAACTTAATTGAATCAGTTATTAATGAATCTGAAAGTAAATATTCAGAAACAAAACAATCTTTATTGAATTCTAAAAGTATTCCTAAAGAAATGAAAGAAAAAATTTTACCTTATATAACATCTGGTTCAAAATATCATACAAGTAAAAAAGGAAACGGTGGTGTTATTACTGAATTATTAAAACCTAAAGAATTTACTAATAAAACTCCAAAATCTTCAGGTGTTTCATTGGGTGCTGATAAAAAAGGATTTTTTTGTTTTACTCATAGAGCAAGTTCAAAACGTTATGAATCTCCAGAAAAAATTCCGATTAAAGATATTGAATTTATAGAATCAACAGGATAATAAAATAAACTATTTATAATAAAATAATATAATGTTACAAAAACAAAAACATATTCCAAATATATCTATGCCATATACTGAAGTAATAAAAAAATTACAAGATGAAAATATGGAATATAAATTAATAACAATTGACCCAATTTATTTAAAACCTTTAAATAAGGTTATAAATGGAAATAAAATATCAAAATTTGATAATAATGATGATCCAATTTATATAACAGAAGATTTAAATATTATTGATGGACATTATAGAGTTGCAAATGCATTATCAAATAATAAAATGATAAAAGCTGTCAGAATTTTAGATACTTTAGAAAATGCTTTAAGAGTTTTAAATAAAATTCAGGATATTTTTGATTATGAAAAGCAAAGAAATTTAGAAGAAGTTGCAGCACAAGATTATATTAATGATTTTAATGATCAAGATAGTGGAATAAAAAATGATGATAATGAAGTTGCTGATGGAATAAATGGAAATTATAATTTTATTAGCTTATTAGAAAAAGATTTATATAATAATGAAAATGCTGATAATTTAAAAAATAAACAAAAATTAATTGGTTATAGAAAATCACCTATAAATGAAAAATCTAATATTGGTAATTTCTTTTTATTAAATCCAAATGATGAATATAATAATAAATTTGAAATTGAATTTGAAAATCTTTTAGATTTATCTAATTGGGAATTAAATGATGATAATCAAAATAATCCAATTGAAATATTATCATTATTATGGTTTCCAAATATTGATTTTAATGTTTTATCTGTTCAATATGGTGTTCCTACAATTAATTTAATTAATAAAGCAATAACTGAAAAAGCTAAAATGATGAATTATGACGGAATAAGATATAATGATAAAATTTTACATGCTTTAAAATAATAAATATAAAATTAAAGTATTTATAATAAATAATAAAAAACTATGAATAATTATAAAATAACAAATATTACAAGTCAATTAGGAAAAAGAGATTTAATGTATAATAAATCATTAAATATTGAATATGTTACAGGTTTTGAAAAAAAAACATATATTTTACAGCCAAATGAAACATTATTTATTACAATAAAATCATTACCATTATCTGTTCATAAATTAAGAATGAAAAAATTTGTTATTGTTAGTGAAGTTGATGATCAAACAATAGTAAATGAATATAATAAAAAAAATGTTGTAAATAATAATTTTATTGTACCATCATTAGATATAATACAAAAAACAGAAGATAATGTTATTGAAACAAAAAAAATTAAAAAAAATACGAAGCATGACGAAAAATAAATGATGATTAAATTATGCAGTATTATTTAACCGATAAAAATTTTATCGGTTTTTTTATTTTATTTAAGTCTTTTCAAAATTTTCATACTATTTATTATAAAATATAATAATTTTTAATAAAAATTTATAGAATTTTATGGAAGAAAAAAAGAGAGTTTTATTTTATTGTGTTGATCAAGCTGGTGTATTCTATTTTAGACAATTAACACCAGCTGTTGAGTTAGATAGAAATCATTCAGATGAGTTTCATATCGATATTGAAAAACAATTAGATTTTAATGATCCTAATTTAGTTGAAAAATTAAAAACATATAATATAATTCATTATCATCGTCAATTAGCTCCAACAATTCCTTTGATGTTAAAATTATCTAAAGAATTAAAAAATGCTGGTGTAAAATTAGTTATGGATATTGATGATTATTGGTTTTTAGATAAAAAACATCCTATGTATGCTTTATCTATTGAACATAAAATGCATCAAGATATTTTAGATAATTTAAAAATTGCTGATTATGTTACTACAACAACTGAATTATTTGCTGAAGAAATAAAAAAAGTAACTGGTAAGGATAATGTTATTGTTTTATATAATGCTATTAATCCTGATTGGATGAAACAATTTCAAAATAATAGAAAACCCGATCCTGATGGTTTAGTTAGAATAAGTTATGCTGGAGGATCTTCGCATTTAGGCGATTTACAACAACTTGAGGGAGTTATTAACTTTCTTGAAACAGATCCTGAAACAAAAGGAAAGTATAAAATAAATCTTATTGGTTGGGATGCTGCTGGTACAACAAATGAAATTAAATTTAATGAAGAACTTCAAAAAGAACTTCAAGAAAAAAATCTTTGGAATCAAAACATTATTAATTTTATTAATAAATCAAAAGGAAATATTGATGTTGTACCAATGATACCTAAAGATTTAAAGGATAAATATAGAAATAAAATGTTTTTAAATAAACAAAGACCTATTAAATCCGAAGAATCTGTTTATTATCAATATGAAAAAATATTAACTGATAATTATAGATTATTAAAAGATGATAATTATAAAAAATGGTTAATGAATTTTCAAAGATTAGATTATCCAGGTAAACAATATTTTACACGTATTTGGACAAAACCAGCAAATATGTATGCTGAAGCATTAGATCAAACAGATATTGTAATTGCTCCACTTGATGATAATAAATTTAATAATTTTAAAAGTAATTTAAAGCAGGTAGAGTGCTGGTCAAGAAAATTACCTATTGTATGCTCAGATATGGCTCCATACAATATTGATGGAAAAAATGAAGAAAATTGTATTTTAATATCTACAAAAAATAATAGTCATAAATATTGGAAAAAAGCATTAAAACGTTTAATACTTGATAAAGAATTAAGAGAAAAATTGGGTAATCAATTGTATGAAGATTTTAAAGAAAAATATCATCTTACAAATGTTACAAAAAAACGTGCTGAATTTTATAAAAAAATAATTTCTACTAATGTAGATTAAAAAAATAATAAATAATTAAAATTTAAATATTATGAAAAATAAATTTAGAAAAGAACTTGAAGAATTAATAAATAGATATTCACTTGAAAATGGTAGTGATACACCAGATTTTATCTTAGCTGACTATTTAGTTATGTGCTTAGAAACTTTTGATAAAATATTACAATTAAGAGAACAATGGTATGGTAGAGATATTAAAAGAACTAAAGTGGAATTAATTGGTAATATAAAATTAGTAAATGTTGATAATGATAATGAAGATTTAAAAGAATAATAGTATTATATTATGCCAATAAA
>Ga0335069_10013468_pt1 | contig 11481 bp, 7 predicted proteins | sample Lox_Sample_11_FD_206714 | JGI IMG/M metagenome (GOLD analysis project Ga0335069, IMG submission 206714) | Soil microbial communities from Loxahatchee National Wildlife Refuge, Florida, United States - Lox_Sample_1.1 | ecosystem: Environmental > Terrestrial > Soil > Wetlands | place: USA: Florida... | reverse complement strand
GCCAGACCGGACAGCGCCCCAACAGCGTGGCTCCGCTGGCCGAGATGCTGCGGCTGAACGGTTACAGCACCGCGGCCTTCGGCAAGTCGCACGAGACCGCGGCGTGGGAGGTCAGCCCCTCCGGCCCAACGGACCGCTGGCCGACCCGCTCGGGCTTCGACAAGTTCTACGGCTTCATCGGCGGCGAGACCAACCAGTGGGCGCCGCTCATCTACGACGGCATGAATCAGGTCGAGCCGTCGCACGACCCGAACTACAACTTCATGACCGACATGACGAACCAGGCGATCGCCTGGGTGCAGTACCAGAAATCACTCACCCCGGAGAAGCCGTTCTTCGTCTACTTCGCGCCCGGCGCGACCCACGCGCCACACCACGTGCCGAAGGAATGGATCGCCAAGTACAAGGGCAAGTTCGATCAGGGCTGGGACGCGCTGCGCGAGCAGACGCTCGCCCGTCAGATCGAGCTGGGCGTGGTGCCGCCGGGCACGAAGCTCGCGCCCAAGCCGGCGGCGATCAAGGACTGGACCTCGCTGAGCCCCGATGAGAAGAAGCTCTTCGCTCGCCAGATGGAGGTGTTCGCCGGGTTCGGCGAATACGCCGACACGGAAATCGGTCGACTCATTGCGGCCATCGCGGAGACGGGGCAGCTCGACAACACGCTGATCTTCTACATCGTCGGTGACAACGGGGCGAGCGCCGAAGGCGGCATGACCGGGCTCTACAACGAGATGACCTACTTCAACGGCGTGCACGAGACCGTGGCGGACACCTTGAAGCACTATGGTGAGCTCGGCGGACCGACGACGTACCCTCACTACGCCGCGGGGTGGGCGGTCGCGGGCGACACGCCCTTCGAGTGGACGAAACAGGTGGCCTCGAGCTACGGCGGCACCCGCAACGGGATGGTCGTGCACTGGCCGAAGGGGATCACGGCGAAGGGGGAGCTGCGCTCGCAGTGGCACCACGTCATCGACGTCGCGCCGACGATTCTGGAGGCGGCTGGCCTGCCCGAGCCGAAGAGCGTGAATGGGACGCCGCAGACCCCCATCGAGGGCGTGAGCATGCTCTACACCTTCGCCGACGCCAGGGCTGCGAGCCGGCACACGACGCAGTACTTCGAGATATTCGGCAACCGCGCCGTCTACCAGGATGGCTGGCTTGCCGGCACCGTCCACCGGGCACCCTGGGAATTCAAGCCCCAGACCACGCTCGAAGGCGACACGTGGGAGCTCTATGACACCCGGACGGACTTCAGCCTGACGAACGACCTGGCCGCGAAGAACCCCGAGAAGCTGAAGGCGCTCCAGGACGTCTTCCTCGAGGAGGCCGTCAAGTATTCGGTCTTGCCGCTCGACGACCGGACCCTGGAGCGGATGAACGCCGCCACTGCCGGGCGGCCCGATCTCATGGCCGGCCGCACCTCGCTGACGGTCCACGCGGGAATGACCGGGATGTCGGAGAACGTCTTCATCAACGTGAAGAACCGGTCGCACACCATCACCGCCGAGGTGGATATCCCGAAGGAGCGGGCCAACGGCGTCATCCTCGCCCAGGCGGGTCGGTTCGGCGGCTGGAGCCTCTACGTGAAGGACGGGAAGCCGGCGTACAGCTACAACTGGCTCGGCCTGCAGCGCTACACCGTGGCCGCTTCGCGGGCGCTACCGCCCGGCAAGGCCACCGTTCGTTTCGAGTTCGCCTATGACGGCGGCGGTGTCGGCAAGGGCGGCATGGGCACGCTCTTCGTCGACGGCGGCAAGGTCGCGTCGGGTCGGATCGATCGCACCCAGTGCTGTGCGTTCTCGGCGGACGAGGGGGCAGACGTGGGCGCGGACGAGGGGACGCCGGTCGGCGACTACCAGACGCCGTTCAAGTTCACGGGCAGGATCGTCAAGGTGACGATCGACCTGAAGGAGGCGCCGGCCGTCGCTCACGAGGGGGGGGAGCAGAGCCCCAAGGTCGCCGCCATGAAGAAGGCGCTCTCCGACTGACGCTCGTTCGCGAGCGCGAGCATTTCGTCACAGTCCTGCCGCCGCCACACCCGCCAGAACCGCGATGCCCCGTGCCGGAGGACCCGCGTCTCGACGCATGGCGAATCCGGCGCGTCGTGCTCCGGGTGGGCGGCGTGACGCTCGCCGGTTTTCTGCTCGCGGCCGCAGTGGCTGCGTGGCGGCTGGCGCGCGGGCCCATCGGCCTCGACCTCGCCGCGCCATATCTCCGGACGCAGCTCACTCGCCGCGCAAGCTGGGGGTGAGGGGCAAAGGGCAGGGGGCAGCGTCCGATGACGGGGCGCTCCGTCAAGTTGCCAGGCTTGTCCTTCCTACGGTCACCCGGCGCGGTGGTGACGTAGTACTTCCGATCATAGCGCGTGATCTTCTCATCGAGACGCTCGGCGACCTCCGCGCGGAACGGCTCGTCGGTGACGAGCCGGTGGATCAGCAATGACTGCATCTCGGTGATGCTCGAGAGGCCGCCCGTGACCGGACGCGTGAGCCCAGCAGGTAGACGTTGCGCAGCGCGCGCGGGATGACGCCCAGGTAGTTCTCGCGATACACGTATTCGTAGTCGACCGCGTGTCCGTCCTGCTCGCGGGTGATCCGCGGCAGCCGGGGCATCTCGAGATCGCCCTTGATCAGGTGGTCGTAGTGCACGACCTCCCAGTCGCACTCGATGGTCCTGCTCGCCTCGTCGACCTTCGTCGCGGCCTTGCTCCGGAGCTCCACCAGGCCCTCGGACACGAAGAACGGAAGATCGTTGAGGAGGAAGCCCTCCCTGATCCGTTCGGGCAGGTCCGCGGAGAACTGCCGCGCGTACGTGTCGATCGGCCAGTACTTGATCGCGATGATGCCGTTGGGGACCACCGGCTTGGGAGGCCGATCGGCCGCGATCACGCGCCGCGTGTCTCCGAAGGGCACGTGGAAGTTCTCCGGGGTGAAGACACGCCCGAGGACGTTCTGGACGGCCCGCACGAGCGCCATGAACGCGGCGATCGGCTTGAAGTTCGGAACGACCTTGTACATCGGCACGAAGTTGAAGTTGATCACTGCCGCGTACAGGCGGGGAAAGCTCCGGGCCATCTGGTGCGCCTCCAGTTGATCGACCGTGGAGGGCGTGTCGCCGAGGTAGATCATCTTGTCGAGCGGCAGGAAGCCGTTCTGCAGGACGACGATCCGGTTGTCGCCCGTCACCAGCTTCGAGATCAGAAGGTTCGCGGAATCCCCGATCGTGTCGAAGACGACGGTCTGGTTCCGGATGCTGGTGTCGAAGGTGGTGAGCGACTCGACGACGAGCCGCCGGTACGCCGTCGAGATCACGACGTGCCTCGCCTTGAAGCGCTCGCCGCTCCGGGTGTGGACGATGCTGTGGTCGCGCTTGTTCTCGATGAGCGTGACCCGATCGTCGATGATGCGATCCTGGTACGTGCGGAAGTACCGGAGCTGCATGTCGTAGAACTCCCGCGCGGTCGGGTAGCGGTCCTCGCTGAAGTCCTCGACCAGGTCGAACGTGTAGAAGCTGGTGTAGTACGAGCTGACGAGGTCGAAATCGAGCCCGCCCGAGCGCGTGAGCGCTGCCCAGATCGACCCGTCCTTCTCCGAGACGATCGTGCATTCCACGCCGGAGAGGTCGAGCTCGCGCAGAAGCGGAGTGGTGGAGAAGCCGAATCCGACCAGCAGAACGTCCGTCTCCGTCATCGAGCCCCCTCCGATCTCGACGCTGCCCGGGCCGGCCGCCTTGTCACACCGAGGATGAGGGGCAGTCAACGTGACCGCGGCCATCCGAATGCGCCGTCACCTCGCCGACGTCGCCCCGGTCGTACTGGCACCCTCGGGAGGGGCTACGCGCTACCTGATGTGACAGACCGCGCAGTTCTCCTCGCCGAGGCCGACGACCGGCGGATCGTTCGACGGATCCTGGTCCTGGTACGCGGCGACGCGCGCGGCGACGTTCGCGACGCGCGACGCCGCGAGCGCCTTGAAGGGGTAGCTCGCGTCCGAGAGGCCGTTTGCGAGCGTGTACCACTGCGTCGCCTGCTGCAGGTTGCCGGCCTTCGCGTAGACGTCGCCGAAGACGAGGAGCGAGCCGGAGAGGTTGTGCGCGGCGAAGCCCGCATTGGCGCAGAGTTCGGGCTGCGAGACGACGCAGGCGAGCGTCGCCGGATCGCTCAGGTACGCGGACACCGCGTCGAACGCCTGCTGGAACTCCGGCGTGCCGGCCTGTGCCACCTGGACGACGGTGATGTAGTCGAACACGTTGAAGAACGCGTTCACCTGCACGGCCGCCGCGAGGTCGGCGAGGCCCTTCGCGCGCAGCGCGGCGTCGCCCTGCACGATGCCGAGGACGTACTTGCCCGCGCCGACGAAGCCCGGCACGCGTGAGTCGCCGTGCTGGCCGTCCCAGAGGAGCGGCAGCGCCTTCGCGAACCACTGGTTCGACGCCAGCAGCTCCGCTTTCGCGGCGTCGGACACGCTCGCGTAGTCGGTGATCATCTGCCCGAACCGGTAGAGGTGGATCATGCCGAGGAGGAACGGCGAGCGGCCGTCGCGGCGGCTCTTCTTCGACGCCTTCTCGAGGAGCGCGATCGTCTCCTGCTGGTGCGCCTCGGAGTCGTCGAGCCCGACGATCACCTCCCAGAAGCCCGCTTCGCCCGCGGCCGCCGGCGCCGACGGCCGGCGCGTCGCAATCTTCGTCGCGTCGTTGCGCGCAAAGACGTGGAAGCGCGCGCGCAGCGGCGTGTCGCCGACGACGAGGTTCGCCTCGAGGTAGCCGACCGGCCCGGCGATCGGCGTGAAGTCCACGCCGCGCACCACGATGCGGATGCCGTCGGGTCCGTAGTGGATCTTCGTCACGGTGCCGCTCGGGTCGGTGTAGTCGTAGCCCTTGCCCTTCGCCTGCCACTTCGTGCAGTCGAGCGCGACGTCGAGATTGGTGGCGACGCGTTGAAGCGCCTGCGGGTACGACAGGATCTGCGCGCGGGTGACGGTCGGGCAGCGCGGATCGATCGACGTCCGAAGATTCGGATCGCGACCGATGCGCACGACGCCGCCGTCGCGGGCGACGTCGCCCACGTGCTTGAAGGCCGCCACCTTGCCGACGGTGAGGAGGCTGAAGTCTCCCGCGGTGGCGAGCGCGGACGGGGCGAGCACGCAGGCGAAGCCGAGAGCGAGGCTACGAAGGGTCATCGGGAAGGTCTCCGTCGAGGGCTGGTGCGGCCGCGGGTCCGGCGGCCGGTGGACGGCGTTGCCGCGGCGCGCGGCATCGCGAGCTGCATGATGGCAGGCATCTCGTCCAGGCGGAGCGTGCCGCGCAGGCCGAGGATCTGCGTCGTGTCGAGGAGCCCGCCGATCGCCATGAAGAGCCAGGCGTGCGCGCGCGGATCGGCGGCGGCGATCTGACCGGCGTCGCGGGCGCGGGTGAAGAGGTCGAGCACGAACTCGAAGACCGAGACGAAGTGCCGGCGCACGCGCTCGGCGACCTCGACGTCGGCCGTTTCGCCATACGAGCGGAAGCGCAGGAGGAGGTGTCGCGAGTCGCGCGCGAGCTCGCCAAAGTACCATTCGCCGACGGCGAAGAGCGCCGCGAGGGGCGTGGGCGCGGCCGCGGCCAGCTCGCGCCAGCGGCCGATGAGGATCTCGGCGCTGCGGTCGATCGCCGCCAGATGGAGCGCGCGCTTGGTCGGGAAGTGGCGGAAGAGCGTCGGCTCGCTTACGCCGAGGCGCGCGGCGATCACGGCCGTGCCGGCGTCGCGGTAGCCGCTGCGTGCGAAGACGTCGATGGCGGCGTCGAGGATCTGCTCGCGGCGCACGGGCGCCGGCAGCCGGGCGGCGCGAGGACGGAGGGCGATCGCCATCGTTAGTGGCTACTCACTACTATGGCCGGCGAAGCCGGGGCAAGGGCGAACCGCGGTGCTCCTTTCGGCCGGACACCGAGTCGTCTCCCTCCCGCCAGTCGCGGGACGACCGGATCACTCCTCGAGCAGACCGCCGCGCAAGCTGGGGGTGAGGGGCAACGGGCAGGGGGCAGCGTCCGCTACGGCGATCCCGATCGGGGGGCCCTACTCCCCCGGCATGGCGATCGCGAGATGGTGTGGACGAGCCGATGAGACCGGGGGCGATCACCCCGTGCTGCGCACCGGCGCCTGCGGCGCAGCTTCCGGGTCGAAGGCGTCGCTGACCTCGTAGATGCGAACCGGGTGGTGGAATCCCTTGAGCAGCAGCTCTCCCTTCGGCACGCAGTCTACCTCGCCCTTCACCAGCGCCCAGGTCGCATGGCTCAGGAGGACGCGTCCGGGCTCGCACGTCACCTGGAGCCGGGCGGCCAGATTCACCTGGCGGCCGATCGCCGTGTAGTCCATGCGGCCCTTCGCACCGAAAGCGCCGACGTTGGCGATGCCGGTGTTGATGCCGATGCGGATCTCGAACGGCTCTTCGATGCCACGCTCGCGCCATACCTGACGGAGCTCCACCATCCGATGCTGCATCTCCATCGCCATACGGACGGCGCGCACGGCATGGTCGGGTTCGTGGGGTCCGAGGGGCGCTCCGAAGAAGATCATGATCGCGTCGCCCATGAATTTGTCGACTGTTCCCCCATAGCGCTCGGCGATCTGCACCATCTCGTGGAAGTATTCATTCAGTATCTCCGACAGCTCCTCCGGCTCGATCCGGTCGGCGGTCGAACCGAAATCGCGAATGTCAGAGAAGAAGATCGTGAGACGCCGCCGATCGGTGCGCTCCACCGCACCGTAGTTGCCGGCCCGGATCTGGTCTGCCACCTGCGCGGCGACGAAGCGGCTGATGAGGTCATTGGCGCGGACGAGCTGATCGGCGGTGGCGGCGAGCTCTTCCTCGCGCTTCCGCCACCGAATGACGATGAAGTAGATCAGTGAAAGGCCGAACAGCTCGACGGCCGTCGTCAGCTGGCCAAAGCCGAGCACCCAGGACACCTGGATGCGGTGCGCCTCCACGGGAGAAGCGGTGAGCATCGGTGCATAGGGCAGGATGCCCAGGAGCTGCGCCACGGTCGTCGCGTAGACGATGCCGATGAACGTGAACGCGCCGGCAAGGACACGCCGGCGCTCCAACAAGATCAGGCCCACGACGAAGCCCGAGACCCCGACGGCGCCGAAATAGTTGGAGGTGAACGCCCCGAGGGTGTAGGTCAGCAGGCCGCCGCCGACGGCGAAGAGGGCGATGACGCCGATCTCGAGGACGACGGCATCGGGCCGCCGCCGTCGCAGCGCCCAGGCGAGCGCCACGAGCGCGAGCCAGCCACCGAACCAGCCGATGGCGACGATCGGCGTTACCCAGGCCACGAATGCGTGGTCGAAGTACGGCACGGCCTCGGGATGGCGGGCCGCGTGCATGAGGATCGCGGTGTGCCACGCCGTGAACGGCAGCACACCAACGCCGATCAGCAAGGCCTTGTCGGCGATGCTCCAGTTGACGGGGTTGCCGATGCGCGCACCGAGTCTGGAACTCCACGACCGGGCGGGGGCCGCGTCGTCGAGAACACGCATGGCGCCGGTATCTATCCCGCCGACAGTTACGGGCCAAGACGCGCGTGCCTGAGACTCCCGGGTCAGGTCAGGACCGGGGCACAGTTTGGGCACGGTTGCCCGGAAGTCCCCGACGCGGGCTTTTGGGGGACCGTGAGGTTCCTAGCCTCCAGTCTCCCTGTCGCCAGCAAAACTCAGAGTGACGCTGCAGGGATCGCACTGGCGACCCGCCGCTCAAAAGCTCACGCGAGCACCAGTCACCATCCGGCACGATGCCTTCTGACGGGAGTTTGGAGTTGCCCCGGTTCCGTGGACGGGTGAGTGCTTGCGGGCCGCAGGGTAGTGCCTCCGTTCGTAGTTGAGCGGGGACTCCTGGTCGAGAGCCGAGTGGCGGCGGTGCGGGTTGTACCAGCCCTCGATGTACTCGAAGACCGCCATGCGTGCCTCGGCCTGGGTCTGGAAGCGGCGGCGGTTCCGCAGCTCGCATTCGAGCGTCGCGAAGAAGCTCTCGGCGAGCGCGTTGTCGTAGGCGTCTCCGATCGTGCCCATCGACGGACGCACGCCCATCTCCCGGCAACGGAGCCCGAAGGCGTACGATGTGTACTGACAGCCCTGGTCGGAATGATGGATGACCTGCGTCGGCCGCCGCTGCGCCCGCGCCATCTCGAGCGCGTCGAGCACGAGCTCGGTGCGGAGATGCGTCGCCATCGCCCAGCCGACGATGCGCCGGCTCCACGCATCGAGCACGACGGCCAAGTAGAGGAACCCGGCCCAGGTCGGGATGTACGTGATGTCGGCCACCCAGAGCTGGTTCGGGCCCGGGGCCGTGAAGTTCCGCGCGACCAGATCGGGGGCGGGCTGGGCCTCCCGATCCCGGCGCGTGGTCCGCGTCCCCTTGCGCCGGCTCACGCCGGCCAAGCCCGCCGCGCGCATGAGCCGGGCGACGCGCTTGCGCCCGATCGCGGTGCCATCGACCACGAGGTCTTTGTAAATGCGCGGCGCGCCGTAGGTGCCCCGCGACCGCGCGTGGAACGCCCGAATGCGAGCGAGCAGGTCCGCGTCGGCGGTCGCCCGCGCCGACACCGGGCGCGTGCACCAGGCGTAGTACCCGCTGGCGGAGACGCCCAGCACGCGGCACAGCCGGCGGACTTGATGGGTGGCCCGATGCGCTCTCACGAACTCGAATCCTTCGGCGGGATCGAGCCGGTCTCCCGAGCGAACCAGGCCGCGGCTTTTTTTAGGATCTCCTTCTCTTCACGGAGGATCTTGTTCTCGCGCCGCAGCCGACGCAGCTCCTCGCGCTCCTCCGTGGTCAGCCCATCGGCGCGGCGGCCGTCGTCGCGCGCCGCTTGCGCGACCCAGTTCCGGATCGACTGCGCGGACGGCTCGAACTTCCGCGCCAGCTCTTCCGGCTCCTGGCCGGCATGGACCATCTCGACGAGCCGGCGTCGAAACTCCGCCGGATACGCTGGTCGGGTCTTTCCCATCGTAGACTCCTCTGCCCCCGAAAGGGCCTTGGTGTCCACGAAAGCGGGTCAACTCCACAACTCGATACCCGACGCGTGCGGGGAGGAGCTGCGCGGCTTCCTCCAGGCGACGCAGACGGAGGTCGGGACCGCGACGCACTGAGCGGAGCTCGGGCGCAGCCGTCGGCCTGACGGAAGGCCATCGAGCGCCTCCCTCGGCGCAGCGTCACTACCGGGCACTGGCCGACGGCCTCCACTCCGTCGCCGCGATGGTGCAGAGTTCGAGCAGCGTCTGCCCGACTTCGCCGTTCAGGGCGCGAGGCGTCGCCATTGTAGGCCGCTCCAGCCGACGGATCTGCTCGCCGGGGGTGCGCCCAGCAGCCTCCGGATCGAGCCTCGGTGCTCCTGCCTTCAGTGCTCCAAGCCTGCATCGCGCGTTGGGGGAAAGCTCTCCAGTCGACAGAGCGGCGAGAGACGGGCTGGACGGACACCGATCGGGCGTCGTATGCCTCGCGCAAGCCTGGGGGGCTGGACCGAGGCGCCCTTCCGGCAAAGACGTGCTCGGTGACCTCTTGTGACCGGTCCTTCCTACGGGCCCAATCACGTCGGTGGACGCTCCCACAACCGCCCCGCGAGATCGACGATGACACGCACTCAATGGGCTCTTTCCGTCGTCGCGCTTCTCACCGCGAGCGTGCTCGCACGACCCGGCGTCGTGCCAGCCGCGCACGTGTCCCGTTGGAAGCGAGCGGCGACCCTGCCGGACACGATCGTCGACGACATCGCATTCCTCTCGCCGAAGATCGGCTACGCGGTCGCGCAGGCCGGCATCGTCTTGAAAAGCCGCGACGGTGGCCGACACTGGCGGCGTGTGCTCGATCTCGGGCTACCGTACTACTGGATGGGTGTGCACGCGTTCACCGCATCGGACGTCGTCATCACCGGTTACATCGACTCACCCACACGACAGGCCGGCGTCCTGCGGTGGACTCACGACGGTGGCCGCACGTGGAGCGACGACATCGTAGTCAGTCCGGACGGTTTGCTGGGCCGCGTGGAGTTCGCGGATGCTCGGCACGGACTCGTCCTCGGGGACGCCAACGCCGCGCACGAGAGCGGCGCTTACACCACGAGCACCGGCGGGGGCGCCGCCGAGTGGGTGCGGAGCACGCCCGATCCGTCCAACGCCTGGCTGGGTGCGGAGTTCAGCCTGCTCCCCAATCTCCATGCCCGCGCCGCTGGGATCGAGTACTGCGACAGCATCGACGGCGGTGGCACGTGGCACTGTGGGCCGTCGATTGACCGTATCTTCGACGACGCGGTCTTCTTTATCGACGACCAGACCGGCTGGGTCGCAGGAGGGGCGATCTCCGGCAACGACAGCCGCAGCGGATGGGTGCATCGAACCGTTGACGGAGGCGCAACGTGGAGCGGACGGTCCCTGGACGTCCGGACTCCGATCGCCGTCGTGCGCTTCGTCACACGCGAGCTGGGCTGGGCGGCAGGCGGTGCCACGCCAGACGAGGGTGCTATCTACGGCAGCTCGGACGGCGGCCAGACGTGGTCACTCGATCTCGACACGCACGACATCCAGATCGGGGCATGCGACGCCCGCGGCATCGGCCGGAGGTATCGAGCCTGGTGTACCGGCGTTGGTGTCGCCGGTTCGCTGCGCAGTGTGGTCTTCACCACAGCTGTGCACGCGAAACGTCTTTGAACTCGCGTGTGCGGCGATCCCTAGGAACACCTCGCTCTCGTCTGCTCGTCGTGCAGAGTTTGTGCAGAGAAGGTGCTCTCGGGACACCATGTTCCCCTGGATCCAGCAGCAACTGACGTTCGATCAGGCCGGGCCGTTCACTGCACCTTCCACGCGCGCTTCATCTCGGCGATCACGTCGACGATGGGGGTGCCGGACACGTCGACCGTCACGTCGTGCAGGATGCCCGTGAAGCGGAATGGCGGCGCATAGGCCTCCGTGACCGGCGTGCCGTCCGTATACCCGCAGCACATACCTTCGCCGGCGAGTGCGAACCGGAACGGTGCCGTGCGCTGGATATCGGCCGTTCCCACCACTTCGCCGTCGACCACGAGCTCGGCGCGCATCGCGAGCCCGCCCTCCGGCGTGAGCTCCACACCGACGAGGTGGGCGCCAGGCGCAAGCCGCTCGCTCGCCACCGTCGTTCGTTCGAGGCCGAGGAAGTTGTACGTGTACTGGGCCTTGCCGTCCTGCACGTAGAGCGCGAAGCCCCCGAAGCGGCCTCCCTGTGTCAGCAGGACCCCGGCGGCGCCGTCGTCCGGGATCTCCACCCGCGCGACGATGCGATGCGGGCGGAGCTTCAGCCGCGGCGCGACCTCCTCCGGCAGCGCCGCGGCGCCCGGCGTCAGCACGACGCGCTCGCGCGCGGGCACCGTCGGGGGGCGATCGCGGGCGAACATCCGCACTGCCTGGAGGGGTAGCGCGCCGTAGCGCTCCGCCTCCGCGAGCCACAGCGCCTGGAGCTCCCGGAGCTTGTCGGGATC
>Ga0335069_10013467_pt1 | contig 11481 bp, 16 predicted proteins | sample Lox_Sample_11_FD_206714 | JGI IMG/M metagenome (GOLD analysis project Ga0335069, IMG submission 206714) | Soil microbial communities from Loxahatchee National Wildlife Refuge, Florida, United States - Lox_Sample_1.1 | ecosystem: Environmental > Terrestrial > Soil > Wetlands | place: USA... | reverse complement strand
GAACCCCGCGGCCGGGCCCAGTCACCCGGCCGCAGCCAGCCCCCTCCCCGATTCGCAGCTCCTCACCGGCGCTGGCAGGGCACACCGCCCCACCAACACCCGTCCACACCAGCCTCCTAGGGTGGCGTTCTGCGCCACCGCCGAGCGAATGAGCGGATGGCGGAAGCGGAGCGCCCGCAGGTCAACGTCGATGATGCGGGCCTCGGCGGCAGGCGCGGCAACGTCGATATCCAAATTTCTCCCGGCAACCAGGCTGGCGGCGTGGAGGATCTCGCCGACCGCGTCTTCGTCGTCCAGCGCGGCAACCAGCAGCACGAGCCGCGTCGCTTCGGGCAGATCGGATGCGCGCGCGGCAAACGCGCGCTCGAGGCGCTCGCTCAAAGGCAAACCGCCCGGAATCCAACCGTCGTCGTCGAGTCGACCGAGCGCAGCCGGCAGCTCGAGGAGTGCGAGCGGGTTTCCGGCCGCCTCCCGCAGGACGCGCGTGCGCGCCTCAAGCGAAAGCTGGGGCGCTGACGCGTCGAGCAATGCGCCGGCCGTCGCATCATCGAGGCTCGCCAGCCTCAGTTCCGGTAAGCCGGAATCCCCGAGCACCGAGGTATAGCCGTCACGAATCGCAGCCAGCAGGATGATCGGGTCCGACTCGATTCGCCGCGCGACGAAGGCGAGAACATCCGCCGTCGGCCGGTCCAGCCACTGCGCGTCCTCGACGACGAGCAGGAGCGGCGCATCCGTCGCCAACTCTGAGACGAGATCGAGCGCGGCCATCGCGATTCGGTAGTGCTCAGGCGCAGCCTCAGGCGTCAGGCCAAAGGCGGCATCCAGCGCGGAGCGCATCACCTCCGGCAGGTCCGCCGCGCGCCCTCGCACCGGTCGCAGCAACTGATGCAGTCCGGCGAACGGCAAATGCGCCTCGGACTGAACACCGGTGGCCGTGAGCACCGACATGCCGCGCTCCCGCGCCGCCAGGGCTGTGTCGGCCAGGAGCCGAGACTTGCCGACACCCGGCTCGCCGCGAAGCAGGAGCGACTGGCCCCGCGTCGAGACTTCCTCCAACAGCGCTCTCAGTAGCTCCCGTTCCCGGTCGCGACCCAGTAACGGGGCAGTTTCGTCGCGGCTGGCGCCAACCATGGCACGCTCATCCTGCCACGCTGCATCAGCCCTGATCAGCGATGCCGATGTAGACCAGTTTGACCCGCGCTCCCCCAAGCCCTCCGGTGTCTAGCAGGTAGGCTGGCGGTGCACCAGCACCGTCACCTGACGAGGAGAGCCGATGGGTTTCGATCAGCACCACGAGCCGCCCGACGAGCTTCCTTCGGCGACACGGACGTTTGCGAGGCTGTGCGCCTCGCTGACCGAGGAGGCCGAGGCGATCGGGGGTATCAGCAGCGGCTCGCGATCGAGACCGAACCCGAGGCGCGCGCCGTGATGAGCGATGCGCTCGGCGAGAAGTTCAAGCACTTCAGCATGGAGGCCCACCGTCCGCCTCCGGTCTATCACCTGCGAGCCCAGTTGGCAACAGCGCCGGACCTTGATCAGTCGCCCCGGCTGAGGGCCAGATCAACCGCGGGCGTGGGCTAGATGAGTAGTGCCACCGCCTGCGGCGGGGTCGCGGCTTTGAAGGGGACATAACAGCGCAGGTCGAAGTCGGCGGTGCTCAATAACCAGCGCCGACCCTCGGGAGGGCCTCGATGGACGCCGACCTCGACCTGCTGCTCACAGTTGTTTACTGCATGACGGACGATTTCCTGCCTCAACGCGCGGGGAACGCGCGCCGGCGGATCACCGACGCGGAGATCATCACCCTGTGCCTCGCGCAGGCGATCATGGGAATCCCGTCCGATCCCCGGTTTTTGGCGGTCGCGCGTCATCGTCTCGCGCACCTGTTTCCGCAGCTGCCCGCGCGCGATGCGTTCCACAAGCGCCGGCTGCGGCTCTCGCCCCAGATCGAGGCGTTGATCGCGCACTTCGCGCGCCAGAGCCCGGGGTTCTTCGACGATCTGCTGCTGGTCGACTCCACCCCAGTGGAGTGCGCGCGTTCGCGGGAGACGGTCAAGCGCGGCGGCGCGTCGAGCCTCGATGACGCGCTGTCCAACGCCGCCGACTACGGCTACTGCGCCAGCCACAGCCGCTACTTCTGGGGGTTCCGGCTGCACGCCCTGTTCGCCCCCGACGGCACCCCCAAAGCGTTGGCGCTCACCTCCCCGAAGATCGACGAGAAGCTCGTGTGCGTGCAGATGCTCGCCCGCTGCGAGCGAGCCCCCGGACAAGCGCTGATCCTGATCGGCGATAAGAACTTCCGCGGCAGGGACTTCGAGACCGAACTGGCCGCGCTCGACGCGACGATCATGCGACCACGGCGCAAGGACGAGCACGCCCGCGGCCCGCACCTCGCGCCGATCCGCCAACGAATCGAGTCGATCTTCCAGACCTGCAAGGACATCCTCACGCTCGAACGCCACGGCGCCCGCACCCTCGCGAACCTCCGCGTCCGCCTCTGCGCAAGGTTCGCCGCGCTCGCTGCCGCCGTCGCGCTCAACCACCAACTCGGCCGCCCAAGCCGCAGCATCGCCTGCTACATCGCATAACCGCGTGGCACTACTCATCTAGTGTCGTCTGCGACGCTACGGTGGGGGGAGTCGCTGTGTCATCGGCCAAATGGGCTGATGCATGGCAGCTTCGGCCATGAGCGATCCGCTACTGGTTTGCGACGCCACTCCGGTCGAGATCTGGCTCTGGGCGGGTCGGCTCAAGCGAAGGATCAGCCTCTTTGGCCGATGACCGATCGATCGACTGGGACGTAGCGTCAGAGGACCATTCCTAGCCAGACGAACAGAGACAGCACCGCGGGGTCAGCGCGCCCCGGTCGCGGGTGGAACAAATGACGTGGGCGACCCGCTTCCGGATTCGTGAATACCTCCGCGAGAGCCTTTGGGTCGTGCCGTCCCTCGGGGCCGTCGTGGGATTGCTCGGAGCTGTGCTCGTCGTATGGATCGACCAGCATGTCAAGGTGCCCGCGCAATGGCAGTACTCGCCGTCGACGGCGAGCACCGTTCTGTCGGCGGTCGCGGGCGCGGTCGCTGCGCTGACCGGCTTCGTGGTGACCGTCATGGTGCTGGTCGTCCAGATGGCGTCCGGCACGTTCTCGCCACGGTACATGCGGCTCTGGTACCGCGACCCTGTGCTGAAGGGCGTGTTGGCTCTGCTGATCGGCACGCTCGCGTTCTCATTCTGGGTGTTGCGTCGGATCGGGGACAAGTTCGTTCCGGACCTTGGGGTCACCACGGCTGAGGTGCTGTTGATTGTCGGATTGGTCATGTTCGTGGTGTTTCTCAACCGTTTCGTGCATCGGCTTCGGCCGGTGGCGGTGACGGCGCTGCTTGCGAAGGGGGTACGCCAGAGTCTGGGCGGTGACATCTCGGGTACTCGGGGCGTTCGGGACGTCTTCGCGGGACCACTCGAGGGCATCGACGAGTCACCGGCGATCGCGGTTCGCTGCCCTGTGCCGGGAGCGATTCAGGCCGTCAACCTCTCGCGGGTGGCGGTGTGGGCCCGTGAGCACGAGTGCCTCGTGGTGATGCGGCATTCCGTCGGCGAGTTCGTCGAAGCGGGCGACCTCCTGTTCGAGGTGTACGGCAACCCCGGCCCGGCCGACGCCGCCGAGCGGGCCCTGCGCGGACTCGCGGCATTGGGACTCGAGCGAACGATCGAGCAGGATCCCGCGTTTGCGCTCCGGGTCATGGTGGACGTGGCCAACAAGGCGCTCTCCCCCGCGGTCAACGACCCGACGACCGCGGTGCAGGTGCTCGACTACCTCGGCGACAGCCTCAGGGTGATCGGAGAGACCGACCTGTCGACGCCCTCCTGGCATACGGGCGCCGCTCGGCGGGGCGTCGTCATCCCGGTCCGCCGGTGGGAGGACTTCCTGGGCTTGGGCACCACCGAGATCCGCGAGTTCGGCAGCACCTCGATCCAGGTCATGCGCCGGATGCGCGCCCTCCTCGAGAAGCTCCTGCAAGAAGTGCGCCCGGAGAACCGCGCCGCGGTGAAGGCGGAGATCGCGCGACTCGACGCGACCGTCGCGGCGGGCTTTGCGGGGTCGATCGATCGCGACTCAGCCGGGATCGCCGACCGCCAGGGGCGATCACCGCTTCCCAGCTCGGCGTCTGATCGAGCTCGGTCAGCACCATCGGCGCCTGCTCGCAGAACTCGTCGACCAGCTCCGGGTCGAACTGGGTGCCGCTGCGCTCCCGAGCCACCATGATCGCGGCCTCGACGCCGCCGGTACGCCCGAACACCTCGACGACGTCCGTGAGGTTGATCAGCCGCGAGCTGAGCGCGATCTCCTCGCCCTTCATCCCGTACGCGCCCTTGCCATCCCAACGCTCGTAGGTCTGCCTGAGGCCCTGGCGCACGTCCTCGCCGAGACCGAGACGCTCGACGAGCTCGTCCGTCGCGCGGTAGTGATTCTCCGCGAGCGCCCTCAAGGCGCGCAGCCTGTCGCCGACGAACGCCATCCCGACCCGGGCGCGCGCAGCCAGCGGCGTTCCCCGCCGACATGCCTGAGCACGAACGAGATCGCCGGCCCCGACCCGGCCCATGTCGTAGTGGTAGTGCGCGTCGCTCTTCAAGGTGGTGTCGTCCCCGAACCACTTCGCCTGCTCGTACGCGTCGGTATGACACCCGACCCACGCCAGCAACCCCGAGTAATAGACGACGCCGCGCTCCGACTCCGCCAGACCCAGCCGCTCACCCATCCGGAGCGCGATCAGGCACGCGCGGATCATGTGCTCCATCGGCTGTCCGAGCCCCAAATCGGTGCCGAGCGACAGCAGCGCAACCAGCTCCGCGAGCCGAACTCTGTCCCGTGCTACCGACGACATGTCCGGAAGAGCCTATGCCGGGGCGACGTACCCAACAACGCCCGTTGTCCCGGCGGTCGGACTTCGCTGTGAAGTCACGCTTCGGCTGCTCGCCGCGAGGATCAGATGGCCGCTTCCGCGTCGTGCTGGAGGGTGCTCCAATGTCAGCGCTCAGCCGTTGACGCGATCGCGGATCGCGCGGCGCGCCTGTTCGATGGCCACGTTGTCCGAATGGAGCACGGCGACGACGTTAGTTCCGGCGAGCATGACGCCGAGCTCGAAAGCGAGCTGTCCGGGGTCGGTGCCAGGCGGAAGCTCGTTGGCTGCTGCAGCCTCCTCTGCAGCCTGGGTGAGAAGTTCGCGCCATCGCCGTTGGTAGAGGGCCACGCGGTCGTGCACCGGTCCGGATTGCCCGCCGAGCTCCGCAGCTGCAGCGACGAAGAAGCATCCGCCCGGAAACACGCGCCGCTCGACGTACGAGAGGAACCCCTCGCACAGATCGAGCAGCCGTTGCTTCCCTGGCGGCGCCGTGGTGAGCGCGGGCGTGACGACCTCCGCCACGAAGCTCGCGAGGGCGGCGTCGATCGTCGCGAGCTGCAGCTGCTCCTTGGAGCCGAACAGGACGTACACGCTGCTCTTCGGCATTCCCGTTGCGTCGGCGAGCCGCGCGATCGACACGCCGTCGAGCCCTTCAACAGTCGCTAGCGCCGCCGCCTGCTCGAGTACTCGCGCACGCGAGCGCTCGCCGGGAGCGCGGGATCGGCGGGCCAGCCGATCCGGCGGGACGGGATCCGATGCCTGCGGTGAGTTCATCGCCGCTTGACAGCTTATACGAACGACCGTACAGTCACGCTTCTAAACGATCGTACGTATAAGGAGGAGACATGTCGGCCGATCAGGCATCCGTTGCGTCACGCCAGACACCGCTTCGTCAGCTGTACGCCGAGCGTCCGGACGCGGCGATGATCACCAAGCGGGTGCGCACGATCACGCAGGATCTGCGCGATCCATTTCACAGCGCAGCCGTCCCGGAGAACGTCGCGCACCCCGGCACGCCTTACGGGATCGAGTGGGACCTGGGAGTTGACGAGGCGATCGGGGGGCTGCACGACGCTCCCAATCCCGGCGAGCTGCTCTGCGCGGCGCTCGCCTCGTGCTTCGAGCTGACAGTGCGCATGATCGCCAACCTCCTTCGGATCGAACTCGAGCAGCTAAGCGTCGAGGTCACCGGCAAGGTTGACGTTCGCGGCGCGCTCGCGATCGATACATCGGTGCCGGTTGGGTTCCAAACGATGGCCACCTCTGTGCGGATCCGCGCGGCGAACGGCACGCCGCCACAACTCCTCGAGCAGCTGTGCGCTGCGTCCGAACGGCTTTGCATCGACTTGCAAACCCTGCGTTACGGGGTCAACGTCAACGTAGCGTTCGACGCGCAGCCAGTCGAGCTCCTGCCCTCCGATGCGCTTGGAGGCGGAGAACAGCACTTGATCGCGTCACGCGGGAACGACTAGCGTGCGCGGTGGGAGCAGTGATCAACCCAAACGAGGAGGGCTGCTGTGGCTGGTGTTCAGAGGCTGGACTTCGACTCACCGGACGAGACGCGGACTCCGGCGAAGACGAAGGTCGATCTGGTCCGGGTCGGCAACACGACGGTCGGGCGGTTTGCGTTCGAGCCGGGCTGGCGATGGTCTGAGTGCATCAAGCCGGTGGTCGGCACCGACAGTTGCCAGGCTCGCCATGTGGGCATCGTGCAATCCGGGTCGATGCACGTCGTGAGCGACGACGGTACCGAGGCTGACCTCAAGGCCGGAGATGCCTACGTGATCGAGCCCGGCCACGACGCGTGGATCACCGGCGACGGTCCGTTCGTCGCGTTCGAGTTCGAGTCGCGGGCGGCCGAGGAGTACGCGCGGGAGTAGTACGCGGGGCTATTGAGCGGCAGCAGCAGGCCGACCTGCCGCGGGCGACTTCTGCTTCGGCGGCGAGGCCTGCTGCGGTGCCATTTCCCGCTCGACCGTGTCGATCAGCTCGACGTGGAGTTCGAGGTACCGGCGCATGAAGCCGGTCGTGAGCAGCAGGTACTTCTCGCGGTGCGGTAGGTCGTGTGCGGCCGCTTCGGCCTCGTCCAGCCTCGCCTGAAGGTCGGCGATGTCGTCGCGCAGCGTGGCGACGCTCTCGCGGGTGGCTTGTTCGCCGACGAGGTCGCAGATCAGCAGTCGCAGTAGCGGCTCGCTTTTCAGCGGCGTGAACGCGAGGGGCGTCTTGGCCCATTCCCGTAACGCGTCAAGGCCCTTGTCGGTGAGCGTATAGACGGTGCGTTCTCGCGTCTTGCCGGGTTCTTTGCGTGCCGTCAGGTAGCCGAGGTCGGCGAGGCGCTTGGGCTCGGTGTAGTACTGGCTGTCGCCGGCCCAGTTCAGGAACCGCCCGCGCTTGGCGAGCCGCAGCAGGTCGTGCGGGCTGGCGCCCTGGCGGCCGACGAGGCCGAGGATCTCGTAGGAGAAGAGGCTGAGTTCGGTGCTTGCCATATAACGAGTCGGCTCCTGACTTGACAAAGCTATGTTACAGAGTAGCGTAGCTATGATTCATAGTGTTCGGCGAGAGGAGCGGAGATGTCAGCCACAAACACAACCAAGCGGGTGGGCAGCGCGGAGCGATGGGGGCCGTTGTGGGGCGCGCGTCCCGCCGACTGGGCGCTGTTGGAGGACCAGCAGACCCCCACCTACGAGGCGGCGCTCTCGCGGGTCGACCTCACGCCCGGACAGCTCGTGCTCGACATCGGCTGCGGTGTCGGCGCCTTCCTGCGCCTGGCGAGCGACCGCGGCGCGCGGGCGTACGGGCTCGACGCGTCAGAGGCGCTCATCGATCTCGCCCGCATGCGCCTGCCCGACGCGGACCTGCGGGTCGGCGAGATGGAGGCACTTCCGTACGAGGACGACAACTTCGACCTTGTCACCGGCTTCAACGCGTTCTTCTTCGCCAACGACATCGTCGTCGCGCTGCGGGAAGCCGGCCGCGTCGCCAAGCCGGGCGCGCCCATCGTGATCCAGGTCTGGGGGCCGCACAAGCGCAACGACCTCGAAGCGATGAAGGAGATCACGCGACCGTTCATGCCACCACGTCCGTCCGATGCCCCGCCCGAGCCCGACTACTCGCAGCCGGGTGTGCTCGAGGAACTCGCGAGCCAGGCCGGACTCACGCCCGAGACGGCATTCGACAGCTCGTGGTCGTTTGAGTTCCCCGACGACACGATGATGCACCGAGCGCTCGTCGCACCCGCTGGGCTCGCATTGCTAGTCGGAACCGAGCGCGAGGAGCAGTTCATGGAGGCCCTGTCCGAGGGACTGGCGCGCTACCGCGACCCGGACGGCGGCTACCGGTTGCAGAACGAGTTCCACTCCCTGATCGCCCGCGCCTGAGCGAGGACCAAGGTGGGCTACTACGCAATGACTCGTGAGGCCGGGACCGCCTGGGCCGAGGGTGCAATCGCGGGTCAGTACGCGATCAGCGAGCACCACGGATTCATGAGCGCTCTCGCAGAGGAGCAGTTCGTCCTCCTTGCCGGGCCGCTCGCGGGCACCGAGCAAGGACGTCTCCGGGTCTTGCTGGTCGTGCGCGCCGATTCGGAGGCCGAGATCCGCCAGCGCCTCGCCGATGACCCGTGGGCGATCTCAGGACAGCTCGAGATCACGAGCATCGAGCCGTGGAACGTGTTCGTCGGCGCCGAACGACTCGTCTCAGCACAACCCGCCGCGATCACAGCCGCCTGATGCCGGCCGTCCAGCATCCCTTCGGGCGTCATCGCGCGTCGGGAGTGGCGAGCCGGTGGAGGATCTCGGGGAGCTCAGAGGTGCGGGTGAGCATCGGCGAGTGGCCGCTGTCGAGCTCGATCGGCTCCACGCCGAGTTCCTCGCGCGCGACCCACCGCTGCCAGTCCGGCGGGACCGCGTAGTCGTCCGTGCAGACGATGTATGCATGACGTGTGTCCGGAAGGGCCTCGACCGGGCTCGGCTCGATGCTCAGCGTGCGCGCCTGGCGGCGCAGACGACTAGTCAGGTGTGCGGCATCGGACGGGTACTGCAGGTCGTGTGCGGCGGCCATCAAGTCGGGCCAGTAGGAGCGCTCGAGCTCATCGCGCAGCGTGGAGGCCGCGAAGCCTGGCCCGAACGCCGCTTGGCCGCGATCGACGAGAGCGCAGCCAGGCTGGGGCACGTACACGCACAGTCACACGTGCATGCGCGCCCGAACGAGCGGGATCGTCATCCCGCCGAGCGAATGACCGACAACGATCGCGTCCTCCCGCCCAGCGAGCCCGTCCGTCACCACGCGGGCGTACTCGGCGGTGCCCGCCGCTATGTCCTCACAGGGGAGATCCGGTGCGAGCACGTCGGGATGCGCGTAGCCGCGAGCCCCAGTTCGGCGGCGAGCGGGTCCCATGCCCAGCCGCCGTGTCACGCTCAGTGGACGAGCGCGAGGGCCGCCAAGTCAGTCGGTACAGACGGCTTCGACGTTCCCGACGATCACGCGGTGCACTCCTCGACGATCTCATAGAGCTCGTCCGTCTCAACGGACTCGACGGACGGGGCGACTACCGCCAGCTGCTCGGCGTAGTTGTTCTCGGCGGCGTTCGCTCGGAGCTGGTCGACGGTGCCGGCGAAGAACCCGAAACAGATCACCTCGTCGGAATCCTCAGCGTTGCGGAACATGTCGAAAGGCACCCATCCCGGCGGGGGATTGTCGGCATCGTCAAGGCTGTGAACGCGACCCGGAAGTCGTCGAACGTCCCCGGCTCCGGTTTGCGAACCGTCATCGCGCACAGCATGAACCCTCCCAAGGGTCTGTGAATTGGTACCGGCCACCGAGTAGGATCGCGGCCGTGAGCGACGGGACGAGCGCCGCAGTGGTGAGAGAACTCTATGCCGCGTTTCAGGCTGGCGACAATGCGGCGGCCCGCGACTGCTTCACCGACGACGCGGTATGGCACCTGCCGGGTCGGAGCCCGCTCGCGGGCGACTACGTCGGCTTCGATCAGATCGCAACCGAGTTCTTCGGCCGGATTCGGGAGCTGACCCACGGCTCCTTCAAGGTCGAGGTCCTTGAGATCTTTCCAGGCAAGGATCGAGTCGTCGTTCTGCAGCGCACCACCGGCGAGCGTGACGGCCGCCACCTCGACATTCTGGTCTGCCAGCTGATGACCGTCCGCGACGGGCGGATCACCGACATCCGCGGCTTCCAGGCCGACCAGTACGCGCTCGACGAGTTCTGGGCCTAACCGTCCGCGGGCCCGGGAACGTCGGCTTGGACCACCTCCCTGTCGCGAATTCAGGGCAGGCAGACGCCGACGCTGGCGAGACCGAGCCGGACACCCGCTGTCTTCGAGCAGTCCTGTGAGCAGTGTGAGCACCCGGCCCTCGTATATGCGCGGCCCCGGGATTCCGATGCGCAAGCGCGATCCAGAGCAGTCGAGGACCCCACCCGCCTGCGGACACGACCGACGGGTCCGCAATAGAGTCCGCTCTGTCCACCACGAGAGGGAGATCGATGGCCGTTGGCATTGTCATTGAATGCAAGGGCGCGACGCTTGGTCACTACGACGAGGCGCTGGGAAAGATGGGGCGCACGCCCCGCGGGCGGGGCGCCCCGGGCAGTTTGTTCCATTGGGTCACCGCGACGGAAGATGGGATCCGGGTCACCGACGTGTGGGAGACGCGGGAGGAGTTCGAGAAGTTCGCCGGGGAACAGATCGGCCCGATCACAGCGGAGGTTGGGTTCCCCGCCCCGCCAGAGATCACGTTCTATGACGTGCACAACTATGACTCAACGCTCGGGCCCGCCTGATGTTCCCCCGACGCTGCTCAGGGGCCTGCCGTCGCTCCCCGGGCCGGGCCAGCGCCGGACGTGCCTCGGGTGCCGCGCGCGTTGCGGGGCGCACTGGGGCGGCGTCGTAAGGCCGGTCGTGGCATGAAAACGGGTGCGCAGGGGCCGGTGCGATGTGCACCGGGGCTTACGTGCTTCGCTTTGGCGGTGGCGGCAGCCCCAATCGGCTGGCCACCCGGAGCGTCGCTCAGCACTTTGCGGTGATCGATCGCGGCTGTGCCGCGGATGGCGCCAAGGTAATCACGACGTTTCCTTTCTTGTGCCCGGCGTCGACGTAGCGGTGCGCTTCGGCGATCTGCTCGAGGGAGTAGCACCTATCGATGACCGGCTTCAGGTCTTCTGCCTCAACGAGCTGCTTGAGCAACAACAGGTCACCGGGAAGTAGCTTCGGCCTCCCGCGGTCGACTGACACGTAGGCCCCATCTGTGCCCAGTGCGTTTGCGCAGGCCGCTCGCAACGGGGGTTTCACACGGTTCCCGACAGCGACGAAGATGAGGTCATAGCGCTCACCCATGGTTGTGAAGTCATCCTTCGTGTAGTCGATCACCGCGTCGGCTCCGAGAGACCTGACCAAGCCCAGATTCGAGGTGCTGCAGATCCCGGTGACCTCGGCACCGAAGTGCTTAGCGCTCACTTCGGAGTTACTGAAGGTTTTATGGTGTAGTTCCATTCGCCGTGGAAGTTGTGCCGGTGGATGTTGATCGCGGCGAACTGCTCGTCGGGGACCTCGATGCCCTTGGGGTAG
>Ga0335069_10013466_pt1 | contig 11481 bp, 9 predicted proteins | sample Lox_Sample_11_FD_206714 | JGI IMG/M metagenome (GOLD analysis project Ga0335069, IMG submission 206714) | Soil microbial communities from Loxahatchee National Wildlife Refuge, Florida, United States - Lox_Sample_1.1 | ecosystem: Environmental > Terrestrial > Soil > Wetlands | place: USA: Florida... | reverse complement strand
ATGCCAATGGCATATGCTTTTGGCATAAATTGGCCGCAAGCGCAACCCCCGGGGCGATCCAAGAGGAGCGCCGTCAACGCCGTGCAGGTCGTGCACTACAAGAGGGACGTCACGCGCGAGCAGGTCGGCGTCGTCTGGGCCGAGGTTCCAACCTATCCCAACGCGAGGCGGTCGTTGCTTTCGACGCCTGCCCGATCGTGGCCGCGTGCCCCAATGTGCGCGCATCGCTGAAAAACGATGATCCGCTGCCGCTTGCGAGCGCCAATTCATCGCCCTCATACTCCCGGTACGTCATCATCGCGAGTTCGTGGTGCCGACCCTTCCTCCTGCCGCTTCCTATCCGGCGATGCGCGCGCGGCGCCTGCGTGCTTCGCCGTGGATCCGCACTCTGGTGCAGGAGCACCGCGTCGATGTGTCGGACCTGATCTGGGCGATCGTCGTCCACGACGGACGCGAGCCGCGGATTCCTGTGCCGTCGATGCCGGGCGTCGAGCGGCTGAGCGTCGGCGAAGCGGGTCGTGTCGCCGAGCAGGCGGCCAAGCTCGGCATTCCCGCCGTCGCGATCTTTCCCCACGTCGAGGCGGCGAAGAAGGACCGTGTCGGCTCCGAGGCGACCAATCCGAAGGGAATCGTCTGCGAAGCGGTGCGCGCGATGAAGAGCGCTGCACCCACGGTGGGAGTGATGGTCGACGTCGCGCTCGATCCGTTCACCGATCACGGCCATGACGGAGTCCTCGACGGCGAGGCGATCCTCAACGACGAGAGCGTCGCGCGCCTCGTCGACCAGGCGTTGATCCAGGCCGAGGCCGGCGCCGACATCATCGCCCCCTCCGACATGATGGACGGGCGCGTGGGCGCGATCCGCGCCGCCCTCGAGCGCGCCCGCAGGCACGACACGCTGATCATGGCGTACGCGGCCAAGTACGCCTCCGCGTTCTATGGTCCCTATCGCGACGCGATCGGCTCGGCGAGGGCGCTGCGCGGAGACAAGAAAACCTACCAGATGGATCCGGCCAATTCGGACGAAGCGCTGAGGGAGGTCGCGCTGGACATCGCCGAGGGTGCCGACCTGGTGATGGTGAAGCCCGGATTGCCGTACCTCGACATCGTTCGGCGCGTGAAGGACGCGTTCTCGATGCCGACCTTCGTCTACCAGGTGTCGGGCGAATACGCGATGATCAAGGCCGCCGCGGCGAACGGCTGGCTCGACGAGGAGCGCGCGATCATCGAGACGCTCACCGCGTTCAAGCGCGCGGGCGCCGACGGCGTGATCACGTATTTCGCCCCCCGCGCGGCCGCGTTGCTTGTGCGCTGAGCCGCTGGCAGCGCTGCGGGAGGACCGCCCGGCAGCGACAGAGCGGCGCGGGGAGTGCGAAGCCTCGACGTCAGTGCGCGACGGCCACCCCCGCGCCTGCCGCGAGGAACGGCATCGGGCGGGCGATCGCGAAGCCTTGCGCGTAGTCGACGCCGAGCTCCCGCAACCGCTCCATCGTCGTCGGGTCCTCGACCGATTCCGCCACCGTGCGCTTGCCCATCACGTGGCCGATGCCGTTGATCGCCTCGACCATCGCGCTGTCGATCGGGCTCGCCAGCATGTCCTGAACGAAGCTGCCGTCGATCTTCAGGAAATCGACGGGGAGGCGCTTCAGATAACCGAACGAAGACATGCCGACACCGAAGTCGTCGAGCGAAAAGCGGCAGCCGAGCGCGCGGAGCTCCTCCATGAACTGCACCGCCTTGCCGAAGTTCGCGATCGCCGCCGTCTCGGTGATCTCGAAGCAGATCGACCGCGTCGCAAGCTCGTATTGGAGGAAGCGCTCGCGGATGAAATCGAGGAAGTCGTCGTCGCCGAGCGAGGCTCCCGAAAGGTTGATCATGTAGATGTCGGACGACTCGCTCCCGGCCTTCGCGTTGCGGGTCGCGATCAGTTCGAAGGCGTGGCGGACCACCCAGCGATCGATCGCCGGCATCAGGTTGTAGCGCTCTGCGGCCGGGATGAACGCCATCGGGGGAACCATCTGGTCGTTCGCGTCGATCATCCGCAAGAGCAGCTCGAAATGCCGCTCGGTGGGATCGACGGGGCCGATGCCGACGATCGGCTGCGCGAACAGGCAGAAGCGATTCGCCTTCAGCGCGCCCTGCAGCCGGGTCACCCACTCCATCTCCCCGTGCCGGACCGCGAGCTCGGTGTCCTTCGGGTGGTATACGTGAACGCGATTGCGGCCTTTCTCCTTCGCCATGTAGCACGCGGCGTCGCCGGCGCTCATCACGCCCGCCAGCGTGAGCGGACCGCTGCCGATGTTGACGAGGCCGATGCTGACGCCGATCGTGAACGACCGGTGCTGCCAGACGAAGTGCAGATCGGTGACCGTCTGCCGCAGCCCTTGCGCGATGCGGATGGCGTGCGCGGGCAGGCAGTTCTCGAGCAGCACGCCGAACTCGTCGCCGCCCAGGCGCGCTAGCGTGTCGCCCTCGCGCAGGCGCTCGCCGAGGACGAGGCTCACCTGGCGCATCAGCTCGTCGCCGGCGGCGTGTCCGCACGTGTCGTTGACGAGCTTGAACTGGTCGAGGTCGAGGTAGAGCATCGCGTGATGGCGGCCGTTCTCGCGTGCGCCGGCGAGCGCAAGCCCGAGCCGGCGCTCGAACTCGCGCCGATTGATGAGGCCGGTGAGCGCATCGTGGCTCGCCTGGTAGGAAAGCTGTGTGGCGTAGTGGCGATCCTGCTGTGCGTCGCGGAGCACCAGCACCGTGCCGGTGACCCCTTCGTCCTGATCGCGAATCGGAACGGCGGTCGCGTGGACGGCGATCTCGGTGCCGTCACGGCAGCGCAGAAGCACGCCGCGCGGGACGCGGTATTCGTCCTGGCGACGCAGCGCGCGCTCGACGGGATCGGCGGCGCGAGCGTGCGTCGCCTCCTCGATCAGCTGACAGATCTCCGCTGCGCCCCGACCCTTCGCTTCGGCGGACTTCCAGCCGGTGAGTCTCTCCGCCGCCGCGTTGACGAACGTCACCCTGCCTTCGCGATCGGTCGTGACGACGGAGTCGCCGATCGGGTCGAGGGAGAGCAGAGGATCCTGGAGGTCGGAGAAGAGGCGCGCCTGGGCTTGCCTGCGGTCCTTGATGTCGGCCACCGAGCCGGCGACGCGCACCGCCCGGCCGGTGCTGTCGCGCACCGAGCGCCCGCGGGCGCGCAGCCAGCGATAGCCGCCGGATTTCGTCCGCGCGCGGAACTCGACGTCGTAGGGTACGTCCTTGCGCACGTGCGCGCGGACCGCAGCAAGCGTACCGTCGCGGTCTTCGGGATGCACGAGCCCGAGGAATGCCCCCGGCGTGTTCTCGATCTCGCGGTCGGCGTAGCCGAGAAGGTCCTTTATCCGCGGCGAGATGTACATTTCACCGGAGCGCAAGTCCCATTCCCACAGCCCGTCGTTGCTGCCGACCATCGCGAGGTGCAGCCGCTCTTCGCTGAATCGCTCGGCAGACTCGATCGCCTCCCGTTGTCGCAGCATCCGGCGCGACATCGCGATCCCGATCAGCGCGAGGCAGGCCGCGGCGACGAGTGTCGCGGCGAGCAGCGCGACCTCGGTGTCCCGCGAAGCTTGGCCGAGCGTGTACGAGAAGGCGTCTTCCAGCGGGGCGAGCTTTGCGTCGACCGCACCGATCCGCGCGAGGATCGGCTGGAGTTCGTCCGGCGTGGCTCCCGCGGTCACTTGGTGGTGCAACGCGTCTGCGGCCTGCATCAGCTCGCCGATGTTGCGATCGCCCTCGGTCCAGATGCCGATCGCCCTGTCGATGTAACTTACGTTCCGGAAGCGCCGGAAGAGCCAGATCATGTCCCGAACGTCGTCCGGGTGATTGCGGCCGTCGAGCAGTCCCTGCCGAGCGACTGCGAGATCGGGGTTCGGGTGTTCGAGCTCCTCGCGGGCCCGGCGGTCGCCGAGCGGGACCGCGATCGCCTCCTCGTAGCGGCGAAAGTCGCTCTCCGATCGCGTTTCGGCGAAGCGGTACAGGTGGTAGACGGCGTCCTTCTGCGCTTTCGACCAGAGCCCTTCGCCGGCGACGTACGCACGGACCGACGACAGGATGTCGATGCTCGTAGCGCCGAGGAGCGCGAGCAATCCGACGACGGCGAGGAGCGGCCAGACGATGCGCAACAGCCGCGAACCGCTGGGGATGATGCCAGACAGACGCCTCGTGAGCAGTGCCCTCTCCTCCGCTCTTGTCGCGCCGAGATTGGCGCGGGCGCGGTTTCCCGATCCATTATAGGAAGGCGCTCGGCGAACGCCACCATTCGGGCCGAAGCGCCGGGCACATCGCCATGCGAGTGTTGTTCGCGCGCCAACGGTCCGGCGGCGAAGCGCGCGAATCGGTGCCCGCGGCGCATGTCCGCGGACCGTGGCGCGGCGCCGCCTCCCGGGACTCGAGCGCGACATCGCTCGGCTCGATGCGCGTACGCGGGCCGGCCGGATTTGCCCGAACCCACCCGTCCGGGTGTAGCCTGAGCGGATTCCGCGCGAGCACAATGACGGCAGTCGCGGGAGGCAGAGGCGATGGCGGGCGCGAAATCCATTCAGATCATCCTGGCGAGGCAGCTCGCGAGCAGCGTCTCCGCGCCGATCCTGCTCGTCGACGCCGAGGGCACGCTCGTCTATTACAACGAATCGGCCGAGGCGATCTTCAACCGGCGCTTCGACGAAACGGGCGAGATGAAAGCGGACGAGTGGACGACGCTCATCGCCGCGCGGGACAACGGCCGCAACCCGATCGGTCCGGAGGAGCGGCCGATGATGAAGGCGCTCACCCATCGCCAGCCGATTTCGCAGACGATTTCTCTCCGCCGCCCGGACGGCGAATGGCGGCACGTGCACGTCACCGCGTTTCCGCTGATCGGCGAGCGCGACACGCTGTTCGGCGCGATGACGATCTTCTGGGAGATCTGAAGATGCAGGTGACGCTTTGGGGAACGCGCGGCTCGCTCGCGACCCCCGGACCGGAAACCGCGCGCTACGGGGGAAACACCTCGTGTGTCAGCGTGCGCGGCCGCGGGGGCACGGTGCTCGTGCTGGATGCGGGGACGGGGGTCCGCCGGCTCGCTGCGACGCTCAACGGCGGACTGCGGCGCGTCGACATCCTGCTCACCCACCTGCACATGGATCACATCCAGGGGCTGGGTTTCTTCGGGCCGCTTTACCGGCCGGACGTCGCCGTGCACATCTGGGGTCCCACGAGCACCAAGCTCACGCTGCGCGAGCGCTTGATGCGCTACCTCTCGCCACCGCTCTTTCCGGTATGCCTGCGGGAGCTCCCATCCCAGATCACGCTGCACGAAGTGCCCTGCGGCGAGGTCGACATCGGCGAATTCCGCGTGTCGTCGGCGTTCGTCTGCCATCCGGGTCCGACGGTCGGCTATCGAATCGCCGAGGCCGGCGGGGGTGTGCTCACCTATTTGCCCGACCACGAACCGGCGCTCGGCGTGAACGCCTTTCCGTCGCTGCCGCGCGGCTGGACCTCGGGCGGTGGCCTCGCCGCCGAGGCGGATCTGCTGATCCACGACAGCCAATACGACGCACACGAATACCTTGGGCACGTCGGATGGGGACACAGCTCGCTCGCGCAAACGCTCGGCTTCGCGACGCTCTCCGAAGTGAAGCACCTCGTGCCCTTTCACCACGATCCGAGCCACACCGACGCTGACCTCGATCGTCTCTTCGGCGAGGCTATCGCGGAAGCGAACCCCGCCTTCCGGGTCACGCCCGGCCAGGAGGGCGCGAGGTTCGAAATCTGAAGCTTCGAGCAGGTTGCGGTAGCATGGCGGCCCCGCCCCCGCCGGTTCGCTGCCCATGGACTACGCCTTCATCGTCGATCCGCTGCCCAGCCTGAAGGTGTACAAGGACTCGAGCATTGCGATGATGCGTGCGCTCGCCGCGCGCGGCCACCGCGTGTTCGCGGTCATGCAGCCGGACCTCACGTGGGACGGGCGCGGAACGCGCGCGCGCGCCGTGCCGCTCGCGCTCCGGCCGGACAACCGCGACTGGTACACCGAAGGCGAGCCCGAGGAGCGCGCGCTCAAGGATTTCGCCGCGGTGGTGATGCGCAAAGACCCCCCGTTCGACATGGAGTACGTGTATTCGACGTACCTGCTCGAGGCCGCCGAGAGCGAGGGGGCGCGGGTCTTCAACCGCCCGCGCGCGATCCGCGATCACAACGAGAAGATGGCGATCGCCCGGTTCCCGGAGTTCATCGCGCCCACGCTCGTTACCCGTGACGCCGAACGCGTCGGCGCGTTCATCGATGCCCAGCGCGACACCGTGGTGAAGCCGCTGGACGGCATGGGCGGTACCTCCGTGTTTCGCGTCCGCGCCGACGACCCGAACCGCAACGTGATCGTCGAGACGGTGGGCCGCGAAGGCGAGCGGACGATGATGGCGCAGCGCTTCATCCCGCAGATCGCGGACGGCGACAAGCGGGTGCTGATCATCGCCGGCGAGCCGGTGCCCTACGCGCTCGCGCGGATCCCGAAGCCGGGGGAGACCCGCGGCAACCTCGCTGCGGGCGGCCGTGGCGTCGCGCGGCCGCTCAGTGCCCGCGACCGGGAGATTGCCGCCGCGATGGGGCCGCGCCTGTGGGCGGAAGGGCTGCTGGTGGTAGGGCTCGACGTTATCGGCGACTACCTGACCGAGGTCAACGTGACGAGCCCGACGTGCTTCGTCGAGATCACCGAGCAGTCGGGCTTCGACGTCGGCGCGATGTTCGCGGCCGCACTGGAGAAGGCCGCGGCCTGACGCTTCGGCCCGCCCCACCCCGCGTGCTACCATGCACGATGGCCTTCCCGCCGGAGCGGCCCCGGGCTCCGACCTCCGGAGCACAGCCGCGACGGGACCTTCGATGATCGGCATCCTGATCATTGCGCACGACAGCCTGGGCGACGGTCTCGCCCGCGCGGTCACGCACGTACTCGGCAGCCGTCCCCCGCAGTTCGAGGTCCTGTCCGTCGCCGCGACCGACGACCCGCTGATGCTGCTTCCCGCGGCGCAGGAGCTGATCGCTCAGCTGGACACCGGCTCGGGCGTGCTCGTCTTCTCCGATATCTACGGCGCTTCGCCCTGCAACCTTGTCGGCAAGCTGCTCGACCCTGGCCGCGTCGAGGGGGTCGCAGGCGTCAACCTGCCGATGCTCGTGCGTGCGATCACCTACCGCGGCCGCGGCATGGACACGATGGTGAAGAAGGCGATCTCCGGCGGCTGCGAGGGCGTGCTGCACATGGAGCTGGATCCTACCTATGCCGCTGCGCGAAGTTGAGATCATCAACAAGCTCGGCCTCCATGCCCGGGCCTCCGCCAAGCTGACCCAGCTCGCCGCCAAGTATCAGAGCGACGTCACGATGGCGCGCAACAACCGCAAGGTCAATGCGAAGAGCATCATGGGCGTGATGATGCTCGCGGCGGGCAAGGGAGCGAAGGTGACGTTCGAGACGAGCGGCCCCGACGAGGACGAAGCGCTCGAGGCGATCGTCGCTCTGGTCAACGACTACTTCGGCGAGGGTCAATAGCGGCGTGCCGAGCTTCGCGCTACACGGAATCGGCGTCTCGGGCGGGATCGCCATCGGGCGCGCGCAGCTTGTTTCGCACGCGACACTCGAAGTCGCCCACTACACGATTCCCGCGGGGCGCGTCGAGGCCGAGATCGCGCGTCTCGACAACGCGCTGTCCGAAGTGGGCGCCGAGCTCCAGGGGCTGCACGGCTCGATGACCGCCGGCGACGCGCCGGCCGAATTCGGCGCGATCCTCGACGTCCACGCGATGATCCTGTCGGATCCGACGCTCGCCGAGGAGTCGAAGCGGGTCATCGCCGAGCAGCACTGCAACGCGGAGTGGGCGCTCACCCAGCAGATGAACGTGCTGGTGGGCGAGTTCGAGGAGATCGAGGATGCCTATTTGCGCGAGCGCAAGGCCGACGTCGTCCAGGTCGTCGAGCGCGTGCTGAAACGCCTCCTCGGCAAGCCCGGCGCTCTCGTTCAGCCGGGCGCCGAGCAGCACACGATCCTCGTCGCGCACGATCTCTCGCCGGCGGACGTGATTCAGTTCAAGACGCACCGCTACGCGGGCTTCATCACCGATCTGGGCGGGGTGACGTCCCACACGGCGATTGTCGCGCGGAGCCTCGCCGTCCCGGCCGTGGCCGCGACGCACAACGGCCGGCAGCTGATCCGCGAGAACGAGCTGCTGATTCTCGACGGGACGAACCACGTCGTCATCGTCAATCCGGACAAGTCGGTACTCGCCGAGTATCGGCTGAAGCAGGGGGAGCTCGAGCTCGGCCGCGCGAAGCTGCGGCGGCTGAAGACCAAGCGGGCGGAAACGCTCGACGGGCACGTGGTCGAGCTCGAGGCGAACATCGAGCTTCCCGGCGATCTCTCGCAGGCGCTCGACAACGGCGCCGAGGGGATCGGCCTCTTCCGCTCCGAGTTCCTGTTCTTGAACCGCGAGGGACTTCCCTCGGAGGACGAGCAATTCGAGGCTTACCGCACCGTCGCCGCCGGCATGGAAGGCAAGCCGGTGACGATCCGCACATTCGACCTGGGCGCAGACAAGACGAAGGAAGGGCTCGACGGTCTCGCGCGGGTCGCGCCGAATCCGGCACTCGGGCTTCGCGCGGTGCGCTTTTGCCTCGCGGAGCCGCGCCTCTTCCTCACGCAACTACGCGCGATCCTGCGCGCGTCGCACTACGGCCGCGTCAAGATCCTCGTGCCGATGCTCGCTTCGGTGAGCGAGATCGACCAGACGCTCGCGCTCATCGCCCAGGCGAAGGAGACGCTGCGCGAGCAAGGGGTGCCGTTCGACTCGAGCGTGGAGGTCGGCGGCATGATCGAGATCCCGGCGGCGGTGCTCGCGATCTCGTCGTTCCTCTCGAAGCTCGACTTCCTGTCGATCGGCACCAACGATCTGATCCAGTACACGCTCGCCGTCGACCGCGCCGACGACGCGGTCTCGCATCTCTACGATCCGCTGCACCCGGCGGTGCTCAAGCTCGTCGCGATGGCGATCGCGAGCTCGATCAAGGCGAAGGTCCCGATCGCCGTCTGCGGCGAGATGGCCGGCGACCAGCAGCTCACGCGGCTGCTGCTCGGACTGGGGCTGCGCAACTTCTCGATGCACCCCGCGCATCTGCTGTCGGTCAAGCAGCGCGTGCTCACCACCGAGGCGACGACCGCGAAGGCGTTCGCCGACAGGATGCGGCGCGTCGACGATCCGGGGCGACTGGTCGCGCTCCTCGACAAGCTGAACGCGTAGCCGGCCGGAATATCGACGGCGGCGCGGGTGTTTGTGGTGGGCGCCGCGCGCGCGGCGGTGGACGGCCGCACCGGATCCACGCGCAACGTTGCGTCACTGTTTCCGTCGTAATGAAAACTGCCCGCGTGTGATGGACGCCCGATGAAGGGCCTGCGAGCTCCGATCACGGTGTTCGATGAGCGGCAACGAACGCAAGCGATCGGGGCGCGCCGCACGCTTGTCGCGGGCGCGCGCGCCGCGGCAATCGGGGCAGTGCTGACGCTCGCCGGATGGCCGCCGGGAGCTTCCGCGCAGGACACCGCTTACGTCGGCGACGGCAAGTGCATCGTATGTCACGTCGACGACAGCAGGCATTTCTCGCACACGCGGCATGCGAAGATCTTCCGCCTCAACCCCAAGACCGAGCGCGAGCGGCAGGGATGCGAGGCTTGCCACGGTCCGGGATCGAAGCACGTCGCGAACGCGCTCGACAAGGGCACGATCATCGGCTTCACCCGGGAGTGGGGCACGCCGGTCGAGGTCCAGAACGCGCAATGCCTCGGCTGCCACGAGGGCGGCCAGCGCAGTTACTGGGCCGGATCGCCGCACGCGCTCAATCGCATCGCCTGCAGCGACTGCCACAGTCCGATGGCGCGGCTGTCGAAGAACGGACTGATGCGTACGGCGCTCGTCTCCGACACCTGCGCACTCTGTCACCAGCAGCAGCGCGCGGAGTTCCAGCGCCGCTCGCATATGCCGCTGCCCGAGGGCAAGATGAGTTGCGCGGACTGCCACAACCCGCACGGCTCGGTCACGCGGCCGCTGCTGAAAGCCGACAGCGTCAACGAAACGTGCACGGTGTGCCATGCCGAGAAGCGCGGCCCGTTCCTGTGGGAGCACGCCCCGGTCCGCGAGAGTTGCCTGAATTGCCACGTGCCGCACGGCTCGAATAACGACTTCCTGCTCGTCGGCGCGCGGCCGTTCATTTGCCAGCAGTGCCACAGCCCGCCCCTCGGACATCCGGGCGCGTTCTACAACGCGAGCGAGACCGCGGCGGCGGCGCAGCAGCCAGGCGGAAACCAGAGTCCGCGCGTCATCGGGCGCGGATGTCAGAACTGCCACTCACAGATCCACGGCAGCAACCATCCATCGCGTGCGCGCTTCCAGCGCTGACGCACGCGGAACGAATGCTGCAATTCGACCCGGGACCGGAGAATTTCCGATGGACTTTGGTCTTCGCGTGAAGGTCCTCGCCGCGAGCCTCGGGATTGCGCTGGCAGCCATCGGCTCGCCGCCGGTGCGCGCCGATTCCGGCGTCGGCTCCGAGGCCGAGCTCGCGAGCGCGACGACGCTCGGCCTCGCCCGCGGCTGGGGCATCGTCCTCGACCCCGACCAGGAGCCGAAGCGCAGTCCCAACGGCATCCTTTACAGCCGGACGCCGCCCCCATCGGAAAGCGGCGTCCGCACCGCGAACGGCTGGGAGGTGAGCAGCGTCGTCGAGGCCGGCGGCTCGTGGTCGTCGGGCGATACGTCGGACTATTTCTTCCGCCGCTACAAGGACGTTGGCAACGGCATTTATCTCCGCTATTTCGATCTCAGCGCCGAACAGGAATCGACAGCGAGCTTTCTCGAGAGCTACGGGGGCGAGGTCGGGCGCACCGACCAGTTCTACAGCCTATCGTTCGGCCGTTACAACGCTTGGCAGGTCAACGCGTTCTTCGACGAGATTCCAAGCGTCTACTCGACGACGTACCGCTCGCTGTGGAACGGAGTCGGCTCGGGCAACGCCACGCTCACCGCGTTGACACCCGGCGGCTCGGTCACGCCGCTCGAGACGCAAGCGAAAATCCGCACGGCGCTCACGACCACTCCAGACTCGACGGTCGGCGTCACGCGCAAGACCGCCGGCATGCGCTTCAACTGGAACCTCGGCGAGAACTGGAAGCTCTACGCGAGCTACACGAACCAGAATCGTCAGGGCTCGCGCCCGTTCGGCATGGTGTTTGGCGGCGGTGACGGTGGCGGGAACGTCGACATCACCGAGGCGATCGACTACAACACGCACGACATCGTTGGCGGCCTGCAGTACAGCGATCCGCAGACGAGCTTCGATCTGCAATTGTCGGCATCGCTGTTCCGCAACGGCCTCGACACGATGACCGTGCAGAACCCGCTGACGATTGCAACGTTCGGGATCGCCGGCGTCTCTCCG
>Ga0335069_10013465_pt1 | contig 11481 bp, 6 predicted proteins | sample Lox_Sample_11_FD_206714 | JGI IMG/M metagenome (GOLD analysis project Ga0335069, IMG submission 206714) | Soil microbial communities from Loxahatchee National Wildlife Refuge, Florida, United States - Lox_Sample_1.1 | ecosystem: Environmental > Terrestrial > Soil > Wetlands | place: USA: Florida... | reverse complement strand
CCTCTCCAGTACCCCTCCAGACCCACACCGGAGGTTCAAATTGAACCTCCGGTGTGGGTCTGGAGGGGTACTGGAGAGGTGCTGGAGGGGCTCCGCCGTTTCAGCCCTGCGGCCGTGAGCCATCGCGTGGGGAAGATCCGGCGGCAGCCGTGCGGCTTGAGCCCAACGATCCCCGTTTGGAGAAGCAGAAGGCGTCGAGTCAGCGGCGTCTGAGCTCCAAGAGACGGGGAGTGCTCGGCGCGGTGGGTGTGGGTCAGCCGTCGCTCCGCGACGGAAGACGCTCCGCGCGGCTGCCCCGGGGGCTAAAGCCGCCCGGCTACCGTCAGGCACCGCTACGCGGTGATGGTCCCATCGGATTTTGGAAGAAACCTGTCCTGCGCCCGGTCATGCTCTTCAGGCCCGAATGGGCTTGCCCTCGCGCGCGAAACCGCCTAAAGCCCAGCAGCCATTTGAATCGAATCGCCATGACGACCAAGCAACTCCAGGCTATCGCGCGCGAGCACGGCACCCCCGTGGTCGTCATTGACCACAACCTGATCCGCAGGAACTACGCCGAATTCAAGCGGCACCTGCCCAAAGTGCAGGCCTACTTTGCCGTCAAGGCCAACGCGGAACCCGCCATCGTCCGCACGCTCTACAAGGCCGGGGCCAGCTTCGACGTTGCCTCGCTGCCCGAGTTCATGCTGGTGTATGAGAACATCAAGCATCTCCCGCCCAAGGAGCAGCAGGACTTCATCTGGGACAAGATCATCTACGCCAACCCCACCAAGCCCAAGGAGACCCTGCGCGCGCTGGACCAGTACAAGCCCCTCGTCACGTACGACAATCTCGCCGAGTTGAAGAAGATCACGCAATACGCGCCGCACGCGGGGGTGGTGCTGCGCCTGCGCGTGCCCAATACCGGCTCGATGGTCGAGCTCTCCTCGAAGTTCGGCGCCGATCCGGGTGAAGCGGTGGACCTCATCAATGCCGCCTTCGACATGGGGCTGGTCAACGAGGGACTGAGCTTCCACGTGGGGAGCCAGTGCACCAATTTCCAGAACTTCGTGCAGGCCCTGGACATCGCTGCCGCCGTGATGCGCGAAGCCAAGTCACGCGGGCACGAGATCAAGATCCTGGACATCGGCGGCGGCTTCCCCGCGCCCTACAACAAGCACGTCAAGCCCTTCAGCGCCCTGGCCCGCAAGATCAACGCCGAGATTGACCGCCTGTTCCCGAAGGACATCCAGATTCTCGCTGAGCCCGGACGCTTCCTGGTCGCCACCGCCGCCACGTCCATCGCCACGATTATCGGCAAGGCCATCCGCGACGGCAAACCGTGCTATTACATTGACGACAGCGTCTATCACACCTTCAGCGGCATCATCTTCGACCACTGCCAATACCACATCAAAGCCTTCCGCAAGGGCAAGACGGAGGTGTGCGCCGTCTTCGGCCAGACCTGCGACGCGCTGGACAAGATCTCCCTGTCCGAGGAACTGCCCGAGCTGGAGATCGAGGACCTGGTGTATTCGGAGAACATCGGCGCCTACAGCAACGCCTCAGCGACCTGGTTCAACGGATTCCCGCCGGCGAAGGTGGTGCATGTGAATGAGTAGGCGTAGATGCGCGCCTCGGATTTCGGGCTTCGGCCTTGTTTCGGACTTCCGGCCTTCGGACTTCCACATCACGCCGGCACCGCTTCCACCTGCAGCCGCCCGTGCCCGGCGTCACGCGGGAGCGCGATTTGCAGCGTGCCGGACGGCGCGGCGCGGGTGAACACGGGCTGCCCGTTCCACAGCGCACGGTAGTCGCGCTCGGGCTGCAGCGTGACCAGCACGGTGGCCTCGCCTTCGCGGCGCGGGCGCAGCTCCAGGGTGGCGCTCATCGCGGCGTTGCCCGGCTCGAACTCGCAGCGGTGAACCCACGTATCGAAGCCCACCGTGAGCCGGCCCGGCCGGTAATAGGCCGCATACCACGCCAGCACCGGCGACGATAGCGAGCTGAACTGGTGCCAGCCGGCGCCGCGGCCCGAATCAATCGGAAAGTGCTCGAAACAGTCGTAGGAGTCGTCCACCTCGGCCTTCCAGAGGTCGAGGGCAGTGTGGGCGATCTTGTAGGCGAAGTCGGTCTGGCCCAGGTCCAGCATCGTCTTCCACAGAAACCACTGGTGCGGCATCCACACCGCCCCGTTCCAGTAGCCGTCCCGCCGGAAATAGGGCGCGGTTTGATCCACCGTGGAGAGGCCGATGGGGGTCCATAGCCGTTGCGGCGATTGCAGGTGGGCCAGCAAGGTTTGCTCCTGCGACGGCGTGCAGATGCCGGCCAGCAGCGGCATCACACCGTCCTGCCCCAGGTTGAAGTTCACCCCGCTCTCGTGCCGCAGGATGCCCGTGGCCTGCCCTTTCTCGTCGTGCAGCACGTAGCTGTAGTAGCCCGCGTCCACGTCCCAGGAATACTTTTGCAGCGCGTCCGTCCACAACGCGATGTCCTCTTCGTAGCTGGGCAGGTCCCGGTCCGCGCCGATGACCCGCGCGACCTGAGAAAGGATGCGCGCGGTGCGGATCAGGTGCGAGTTGATGATGGCCGTCGCGGTGCGCGGCGCCAGCTTCTGCTGGTGCATGAACACCTGCGGTGGGTAATCGTCCCACCCGGTGTTGTAAAAGTAATCCCACGTCTTGAGCAGGCCGGACTTGAAGGCCCGTGTGGTCGAGCTGCCGAGTCTGCCCGCCAGAAAGAGGTGGTACTGCCGCAGCCGCGGGTAGAAATACTCCAGCAGGGCCGGTGACCGGGTCAGGTTCCACAGTTCCAGCAGCAGGAAATGCTGCGTCGGGAGCGGCGTGCCGTGATGGATGAACGCCGTCTCCGGGTCGCCCGGCTTGGTGGTATAGGCGTTGAGGCAATCAATGGCGCGCTCGACGTCCAGTTGGGCCAGCCCGATGCCCGTGAAGCCCGAGTCCCATGTGTAGAGGCTGTCCCACCATTTGCCCGGCGAGTAGTGCCGCACGTAATGGCGCTTCGTATAGACGGGGAACACGACGTTGGTCAGGGTCACCGCCGCCATGCGTTCCTGGCTGAAGCGATACGGATCGCCCGCCGGCACGCCCGCCAGCGACACCGCGCCCTCCTGCCGCGACTCGTAAAGCCGCTCCAACTCCTCCGCCGGCAAGGCGATCTGCTTCAGCTCGGCGGCCACCTCGTCCGGGGCTCCGGCGGCTACAATGCCGTAGAGCACCTTGTTGTCGCCCGGCGCCAGCGCGATGGGGCGCATGAACACATTCGTAAAGTGGCCCAACCCGTCGCCGCGCAACACCCGGTTGACATGATCCTGCACGTTGCGCCGGAAGAAGCGATCCAGCTCGCTGTTGCGCACCTCCCGGACCTGGAAGGTGTCATACGACCACGCGATGCCATAGTGCTGCGGCGCGTCGGCGTACTTCAAAACGCGGCTCCGCTCGACCGGCCCCGGCCCAATCTGCGGCGCCCGGCGAAACGGGGCAGGCTCGAACTTCACCGCGCTCGCGGAGGCCGCCTCCACGACGCCGAACCCATCCAGCTCGAACCCGCCGCCCTGGCGCACACCCAGGCCAAGCTCGTGGAGGCCGGCCTTCACTGCCCCAAGCCCCAGCGTGGCTACGCTGAAGTCCGTGCCCGGCGGCAGCGTTAACTGGCCCTGGCCGAGCCCGCCGACATCCAGCATCGCCGTCTCGTGGGCCGTATTGCGGTAGCGCAACAGCAGCCGTCCATCCGAAAGCGCCTTCGGCAGGTGCACCGCAAATCGCACCCGGTCGCCGGCTCCTTTCCCGAACCCCGCGCCGATGCCGCCGCCGCAGACGAACCCATGCTCGCGCACCTCCGCCCGGCGCAGGCCGTCCGGCACCAGGCTGTCCGTGGGCCGTGGCGTGGCGAAGCGCAGTTCGGTGTAATCCAGCGCGTTTACCCAAACCCCTCCCTCGGGCAGCGTCACTTTCGCCTTCTGCGCCGGCTCCGTCGAATAGGGCCGCACGTAGGGGTAATTGAACGAGGCCATGTAGTGCAGCACCAGGTCCTGGGGCGTCAGGGTGTTGTTGAGGAATTCGGCGCGCACCAGGCACGCCCGCTCCGAGAGCCTCGAAAAGGAGACGTCGCATTGCACGCGGTCCTTCCACTCCAACTCGTAGCGGTAGGAGAAGAAGGACAGGTCGGGCGCGGCCTCCCAGGGATGGAAACCGCATTCCCAGTTCACGTTGGGCACCATGACCTCGCGCCGGTAGTGGCCGGGAAACACGCTCAGGTCAAAGCGCAGTCCGCGCTCGAGGTCGGCGATGTGCGAGATGCCGTTGTAGGTCTTGGTGTAGCTGCCCCAGCGTGAGAGCCGCAGGTCGTGCGAGTTCGCCAGCGCGGAAAGGCTTCCCACGGCAGCGGGGGCTTCGGTCCCCTGGCCGGCGGCCGGCCACTCGGTTTTAAGCACCCAGGCAGTGCCGCCGGCGGCCAATGCCGCTCGCTGGAGAAAGCTTCGGCGCGTCATCCCCTGCCCGCGCTCAGCGCGCCGCCCGCGCCAATGCCCCGCTAAACGCAATGTGCATGATGCCATCGTGCGTCGCGCCAGAAGCGGCGGCAAGGGGATTATGTCGCTGTCCGCGCGACCGAGAGCGTTTGCCCCTCCTCGTCCTCGTTCTCGGCCTCGTTCTCGTCTTCGAGCACGAGCACGAGGAAGAGCACGAGGACGAAGAAGAGGAAGAGCCCGCACGCGAGCTTGACTCGGTTCGCCGCCCTGCCTAGATTGGCCGCGATCTGATGCGCGTAGTCTCTGCTATGCTGACAGCCGGAGCCGTAATCGGCGCGGTGGTGCAGGTTCGTGCCGAGTTGGTCACCGGTATCGAGGCTGTGGTGAATGACTCCATCATCACGCGGGAGGAGGTCGAGGCCCTGACCGCCCCGGCCGCCGATGTGCTTTGGCGCACTTACCGCAGCCAGCCGGAGGTGTTCGCCAAGAAGGTCGCCGAGGCCCGCAATGAGAACCTCGAAGAGCTGCTCGAGCGCCAGTTGATCCTCCGCGACTTCAAGACGGGCTACAACTTCCAGGTGGACGTGGTCGAGAAGGAGATCCAGAAGGAAGTGGACAAGGAGATCCAGGACGAAATCCGGGCCAACTACAACGGCAGCCGCATCGCCCTGTTGCAGACCTTGCAGGCGCGGGGCACGACGCTCGAGAAACACCGCCAGCAAATCCACGATCGCATCATCATCGCCTTCCTGCGCCAGAAGAACATCTCCTCCGAGATGATCGTCTCCCCCCACAAGGTGGAGGAGTATTACAAGAGCCACCAGGACGACTACAAGGTGAAGGACGAGGTCAAGCTGCGCATGATCGTGCTGAAGCCGCCGACGGAAGCCGACGCGCAGAGCGTCGAGAAGCTCGCCGAGGAGATCCTGACCAAGCTCAAGGAAGGCGCCACCTTCGCCGAAATGGCCACGATCCATTCCGAAGGCTCGCAGCGCAACCAGGGAGGCGACTTGGGTTGGACCGAGGTGGACGGCCTGAGCAAGGGCCTGCGCGATATGGCGGCAACCCTCCAGCCCGGACAGCACAGCGGAGTAGCCAGCCGCTCGTACGGCGATGACTACTGGGTTTGCGAATACGCCAACGGCAAGCCTACCGTCGCCCGCCACTACAGCACCGACGCCGCAACCAAGAAGGAGACCCTGGCCGAGGAGCGGCACTTCGACAGCGCTACAGTCGCCACCAATTTGCCCGCCCCGCAGGAATTCTACCTCATGCTCGTGGAGGACAAGCGCGCGGCCCACGTGAAGCCGCTCAGCGAAGTCCGGGACCAGATCGAGAAAGACCTGCTGGACCAGGATCAAAAGCACTTGAAGGACCAGTGGATAGGACGGCTTAAGAAGAAGACCTTCGTGCGGTACTTCTAGGCCGGGACGCCCGCGCGGCGCCCGCTTCCACTGTGGACATAGTCCTGGCCGGAGGACCTCCGGCACGCCCAACGATTATGACTGGCTGGATTGGCATTTCCCTCGGTGACGTCACCGGCATTGGCCCGGAAGTCACACTCAAGGCACTCGCGGCGGAACTCCCGGCCGATAACGCCCGTTATGTGCTCATCGGCGACGCCGGGCACGTCCGCAGGCTGGATGAGCAACTCGGCCTGAAGCTCCCGCTGGCGCCGTATAACGGCAAGGACAGCCCGGGCCGAATCTTCCTCTGCCAACCGCTGCCGGACCCGCTGCCGGCGGACTTGCTGGAGGGCTCGCCGGCCGCCGCGCGCTCCGCCGTTGCCTGGGTGCGGGACGGCGCTGAACGCTGCCTGCGGGACGAGATAGATGCCCTGGTCACCGCCCCGGTCAACAAGCATGCCATCGTGCGCTCCGGGTTGGCGTTCGTAGGGCAGACCGAACTCCTCTCCCAAATTGCCGGCACCGAGCGCACGGCCATGATGCTCCTGGGCCAGGATGACCGCGGGCGCTGGCTGCGCGTGGCGCTGGCCACCACGCATCTCCCGATCCGGCTCGTCTCCGAGCAGCTTACCCGCGAGAAGATCGAGCTGGCTATCGAACTGGCCGCCAAAGCCTGCCATGACCTCGGCCTGCCGCGCGCGCGCGTCGCCGTCTGTGGCTTGAATCCGCATGCCGGCGAGGGGGGCGAAATGGGCACGGAAGAGCAAACCACCGTCGGCCCCGCCGTACAGGCGGCGCGCCGGCGGCAGATAGACGTGGTCGGTCCGCTCAGCGCTGATGCGCTTTTCTATCACGCCTACAAGGGCGAGTACGACGCCGTCGTGGCCATGTACCACGACCAGGGCCTGGCGCCGCTGAAGATGGTCGGCTTCGAAAGCGGGATAAACTGGACGCTGGGCCTGCCCTTCATTCGCACCTCGCCCGATCACGGCACGGCCTACGATATCGCCGGCCAGGGCAAGGCCAACCCTTCGAGCATGATCGCCGCGATCCGACTGGCGAAGCAGTTGGCGCGGGGACGGGGTTAAAGGCGCCGTCGCCTCAACCTGAACGTTGCCCGCCCATCTGCCCGCGGGTGACGCCAAGCTGGCTGAGGAGCTTCAGCTCGTGCCACACATCGGCGCCGGTAATTTCGCCGCGCAGCAATTGCCGGTATTTGCCGATCGTCTGCTCCACCTGCCCCGGGCTTTCGTTCAGGAACTCGATCCGAAAGTGCCGCACGCCCAGCCCGAGCATCTTCGACACATACTCCGCGCCTGTCTGCGCCAGCGCGTTGAACACCGTGTTGCGGCAGCCGACGTCCGCTTTGACCGGGTGGTCCACGCCTACGCGGTCGCGCAGTTTCACGTCGTGCTTATCGCAGGGGCGCCCGCAGTTCCGGTAATCCGTTCCCGTGGACAGAAACGCGCAGAACACGCAGTGCTCCATGTGAAACATCGGGATATGCTGGTGGATCGTGACCTCGAACCACTCGGGCGGCGCAGCCCGCAGCAGCGCCTCAAGTTGCAGAAAGTTGAGATCGTAGGAAGCGGTAAGCCGCTCCAGGCCGAAACGGCTTTTGAAGTACTCCGCGCTCAGCCGGTTCGCGACATTGAGCGAGTAATCGCCAATGCGCCGATCCTTGGCAAAGTACTCCAGGTGGTCGTAGTTGCGGACCAGGTAACCGTCGGCGTCGCACGAGCGGACCTGGGCGAGCGTCCACTCCTCGCCCAGCTTGAAGATGCGCGGGGGCGCCACGAAGATTTCGGCCTGGCTCCCGCTGGGTGCGGACGCCCGGAACCGCGCGACCGCCTCGCGATACCTTTTGGGGTCCTCGAACTCACAGTAAACCACCTGGACACCGCACCGCAGCGCCGCCTCGAGCTGCGGCAGAGTGCGCACAAGCACGATCAAGTGAGCCGCGGAGGAAGGTATCCGGGCCGGCGGAGCGACGTTCTCCACCGATGTGGCTTGAGAGGGAGCTTCGACCTCCAACATTGGCCGCGCTCTAAGGTCGTGAATCCCCTCACCCGGCCTGCGGCCACCCTCTCCCCTTCCGATGGGGAGAGGGAAGGGGCGAGGGGCGTGTAAGTCGGGCTCCGGTTCATGGGAGGAGCCCGCCATGTGCCCGTTGTTGGCCGCGCGCAGCGTCCATCGCCGGGGCTGGGCGCGCTGGGCTTCCAGGGCGCTTAGGGCTTCGCGCCTCAGCCGGTTCAACTCGCTGATGGGCAGCATCACGTCGCCGCTGAGGTGGTTCTGCAGTTCGTCCAGCCTGAAGGGAGTCCCGCCCATCCGGCCCAATTGGTCGCGCAGACGCTCGGTTCGCAGCGGCTGCTTGTCCGCATGTGCGAGCGGCATCGCTGATTCCAGGCGCGCCAGGTTGCCGGCCTCATCGCGCACGATAAGCGTCAGCGGCCTGCCCGCCACCCCGTGGACTTCGGCCGCAATGGGCCGCTGGAACTTCGGCCCGCCTCCCTCGAAGCTCTGGCGCAGCCGGCGTTCCATCTCCGGATCGCTGGTCTTCCAAAGCCGGTCGCCAACGTGAACGCGGCGGAAGTCAATGTCCCCGCTCCCGAAGGAAAGCAGGACAGGCGTCCCTACTGTCCTGTATGCGCCTTCCCCCGCGCTGTGTCCTTTCGCCGAACGGCCCACCCCTGCTACCGGCTGAACCGCATAAACCCTTCCTCCTTCCTCTTTCTCCTCGGGCCGCCCCGCGTCGAACACGACGCCGTCTCCTGGCTTGAGTGGTCCCTGCAAGGTAACAGCCACCCGTTCGCCGGCGACGCGTGTGACCTCGCCCAGATAGACGCCACGCTTCTTGCCAAATTGCGCATGCACGAGCTGCTGGTTGTTCGTGCCGCCAAACCAACCGGTGTAAAGCCCGCGCGAGAACGCCATCTCCATGGCATACCGGGCGCTCGCGGTGTCGCACGTCGCGTGGGTGAGACTGGCCGCGCCAAGCGGCGGCTCGGCGCCCGCATTCTCGGCCGCCCGGGCAAGGCCGCACGCCGGCACCTCCCCTGCCCTGTCGCGCAGCCTGTCCAGGGCTTGCCGGTAAATGCGTGTGATGTTGGCGACGTACTCAGGCGATTTGAGCCGGCCCTCAATCTTCAGCGAGGCCACGCCGGCGCGCGCCAGCTCGGGCACGACCTCCAGCCCGGCCAGGTCTTGCGGGCTGAGAAGGTACTTCCGGTCGCCGAGAGGCACCGGCCTGCCGTCGGCGATCAAGTCGTAGGGCATCCGGCACGCCTGCGCGCACTCGCCGCGATTGGCCGAACGGCCACCGAGGGCCTCGCTCGTCAGGCACTGGCCGGAGTAAGCCACGCAGAGCGCGCCGTGGATGAACACCTCGACCGGCAGCGGGATGCCCGTCCGGCCATCCGCCGTAGCCGGAGCGACCTCGGCCCCGGTGAGCGCCGCGATCTCCTTGAGCGAGCACTCACGAGCCAGCACCACGAGGTTGCAGCCTAGCTCGCGTGCGAACTCCACGCCCGCGGCGCTGGTGATGGTCATCTGCGTGGAAACGTGAATTGGAAAGTCGGGGGACATCTGCCGGATCAAACGGCACATCCCGACGTCCTGCACCACTGCCGCGTCCACACCGGCGGCAATCATCGTGCGCACGTATTGCTCTGCCTCGGCCATCTCGTTCTCGAAGACAAGGATGTTGAAGGTGACGTAGCCCTTCACGCCGCGCCGGTGCAGGAACTCCATCAGCCGCGGCAGGTCGGCTTCCGTGAAGTTGTTCGCGCGCATCCGCGCGTTGAACTTCTCCAGGCCGAAATAGATCGCGTCGGCGCCGTTCTCCACTGCCGCCCGCGCGCACTCCCAGTCCCCGGCGGGCGCGAGCAGCTCAGGCAGGCGCACCGGCCCCCTGGCCGTGGCGCCGCGCTCGGCCTTCGTTGCCGTACTTTGGTGACTGCCGTTCATCAGCAAGACAAAAGCTAGCGCGGCTGCTGGCCGCGGACAAAGGGTTATTCGAGGGCGGGCCAGCCTGCCGCGCACCTGTTCGGGCCATCGGCATGAACCAAGCCGGAGCTATGCAGAAGAAAACCACAGATGGACACAGATAGACACAGATGCACTGCACTAAACCCTGGCCTGACTTCCGTCCAGCCCAGCTCACCTTCCGGTGAAGGCAAACGCGCTCGGCAACAATGCGATTCCGGCCACTTATATCTGTGTCTATCTGTGTCCATCTGTGGTTTGAACTGAATGGTCACGGCTGAGAGCAGGCCCATCCCGGCTGGCAGCAAATCATTGCCAGCACAGCGCGGCGCGGCCAAACTGCCGGCCCTGAAGCGCATCGCTCCGATGAGTACAACCGCCCCACACGATCTTGGTGCCGTCGCCCGCCAGTTCCAGATTAACGGCGAGTTCCATAACGCCGAGCCCTGCGGGACGGGCCATATCAACGACACGTATGCGGCGGTCTTTGACCAGGGGGGCGCGCCGGTGCGCTACGTCTTGCAGCGCATCAACCACAAGGTCTTCAAGGACCCACCCGCGCTCATGGAAAACCTGCAGCGCGTGACGACGCATCTTGGCCGCAAGCTCGCCGCAGAGCCCGACTGCACGCGCCGGGCACTAAGGCTGGTGCCGGCGCGGGACGGCACGGCATTTCACCGCGATCCGGCCGGCAATTACTGGCGCGCGTTCTTCTACATCGAGCGGGCCCGCACGTACGACGCGCTGGAGTCCCCCGAGCAGGCGTTTCAGGCCGCCCGGGCGTTCGGGCAGTTTCAGCGGCTGCTGGTGGACCTGCCAGGGCCGCCGCTGCACGAGACAATCCCCGGGTTCCACGACACGCCCCGGCGCTTCGCCCAACTGGAGGCGGCCATCAGCCGCGACGCCGTGAACCGGGCGCGCCTGGCGCGAGCGGAAATTGAGTTCGCCATGCAGCGCAAGGGCATCACGGGCCGGCTGCTGGCAGCCGGGCTGCCGCAGCGAGTCACCCACAACGACACCAAGCTCAACAACGTCATGCTGGAGGATGCGACCGGCGAGGGCCTGTGCGTCATTGACCTGGACACCGTCATGCCGGGGCTGGTGGCTTACGACTTCGGCGACATGGTGCGCAGCGGCACCAGCCCGGCGGTCGAGGACGAACGCGATCTGTCGAAGGTCACGATGCAGTTCCCGATGTTCGAGGCCCTGCTGCGCGGCTACCTGAGTTCAGCGGGGGACTTCCTGACCCACGCCGAGCGGCAGCACCTGGCCTTCGCAGGCAAGCTGATCACCTTCGAAATGGGCATCCGGTTCCTGGCGGATTTCCTCGCCGGAGACGTCTATTACAAGGTGCGGCACGAGGAACATAATCTCGACCGCTGCCGCACCCAGTTCCGGCTGATTGAATCCATGGAGCAGCAGGAGGAGCGCATGGAGGAGTTGGTCACCCGGGTATGAGGCGGTGCCGCCCCGAGCCTCTGACGGCGCTAGCCCGGGGAGTGTCTCGGTTGGTGCTCTATTGGTCCTCTATTGTTCCTCTATTGTTCGTCTATTGTTAGAGCGTGTTTGGGAATTCGTTTGGAGTCCCGCCTTCAGGCGGTCCGGTGCTCAAACCGCCTGAAG
>Ga0335069_10013464_pt1 | contig 11481 bp, 7 predicted proteins | sample Lox_Sample_11_FD_206714 | JGI IMG/M metagenome (GOLD analysis project Ga0335069, IMG submission 206714) | Soil microbial communities from Loxahatchee National Wildlife Refuge, Florida, United States - Lox_Sample_1.1 | ecosystem: Environmental > Terrestrial > Soil > Wetlands | place: USA: Florida... | reverse complement strand
CAGGGTGTCGTGCTGCTGTATATCGAGGTGGATCCCGCGGGACGGGCGCAGAATGTGCGCGTGCTGCACAGCCTGGGGCTCGGACTGGACGAGAAGGCAATGGAGGCCGTGAAGAAGTGGAAGTTCCGGCCCGGCATGAAAGACGGCAGGCCGGTGACGGTGGCCGCGACCATCGAGGTCAGTTTCCGGCTGTTGTGACGCTGGATATTTGGCTCGGCCGCGTGTATGCTGTTCCCGTAGAAAGGGGCCGGGACGAGGGGTTTCCCCATAATGGGCAGCGTACAGTTGGTATTGGTCGTTCTGTGCTCAGCGGCCTGGGGACAACCGACAGGAACTGCCGCGAAGGACCTCGCCGCCCGCCTGGCCACCGCCGATAACCCGGACCAACTGCTGGCGGCCAATGCGGGCCTCGTCAACGCCGAGCTGGCAGAGGCGCTGGTGGAGCAGGGAACCACGGCGCGCAACCGCGGCGACACGGCGAAGGCCCTGGCAGCGCTGAACCTGGCGCGGATGATCGCGGAACGTACGGAATCGGCCGGTGCGCGAGCATCGGCGCTAAACGGGCTCGGCCTGGTCTACTCCGACCGGGGCGACTACGCGTACGCCCTGGAATCGTATCGCGCGAGCCTCGAACTCAGCCGGGAGGCGCACGACGACGCCGGAGCGGCCCGAGTGCTGACGAATCTGAGCGGGATGTATTCGGCGATCGGCGATCTTCAGGTTGCGGAGGAGCATCTCGGGAAAGGCCTGGAAATCGCGCGCAAGCTGAATGACAAGCGGCTGCTCACCAACGCCCTGGGCAACATGGCGGTGCTGCACGCCCGGCGCGGCGACTACCTGCACGCCCTGGCTCTTCTCCAGCAGTGCAACGAGCTGTTGAAGGACGGCCCCGACAAGCGCGGGTTGGCGGCCAACCTCAACAACATCGGCAACGTGTATCTTTGGCAGGGCGACCTGGAGCAGGCGCGGGCGTATTTCGAGCGTGAATTGGAGGTCGCACGGTCGGCGGATCTCAAGCCGCTGGTGGCGATCGCATGGATGGGGCTGGGGCGCGTGGCGGAATTTCGCGGGGACCTGCGCGGCGCCATCGCCAACTACGAGAAGAGCCTGGCGGTGCTCAACGAGACCGGAAACAAGCCGTTCGCGGCCAGCGACCTGACGTACATCGGCAGTGCCTACTCCTGGCTGGGCGAGCAAGAGAAAGCGATCGAGTATTTCCAGAAAGGCCTGGAGATCCAGAAGGCGGTACACGCCGGAAGCGAGGCCGCCCTGACCATGGGACGGATCGCGGAGGTCTACAACCGCAAGGGCGATTACGCCAAGGCGCTGGAGGCCGCAAGCGAGGCGCGCGAAATGGCCAACGCCGGCGGATTGCGCGAGGCGGCGTGGCGCGCCGACCTGGAAGCCGGGCGCGCGCAGCAGGGTCTGGGCGAGAAGGCGCAAGCGGAACAGCGCTTCCGCGACGCCATCGCGACCATCGAAGCCTTGCGGCAGGGTGTCGGCGGCGCCGAAACCCAACAGGAGAGTTTCTTCGAGACCAAGCTCGAGCCGTACCACCGCATGGTCGGCCTCCTGATCGCAAGCGGCCGCAGCGCGGAGGCATTCCAATTCGCGGAGCGCGCCAAGGCCCGGGTCTTGACGGATGTCTTGCGGAACGGGAGAGCGGAGCTTGCGGCGCAGATGAGCGAGGAGGAGCGCGCGCGGGACCAGAACCTTCGCGTCCGCATGGCCTCGCTCAACACGCAGCTCATGCGGGCGCGAAACGGCGGTTCGAGCCAGCCAGCCGCTTCGATTACCGCCGACCTGGCCCGGGCGCGGGCGGACTACGAGAATTTCCAGAACGAACTCTACATCCGGCATCCAACGTGGAAGGCTGCCGGGGGCAAGATGGAATCGGTGAGCGCGGACCAGGCGCTGGCGGCGGACCCGAAGGTCGCGTTCCTGGAATTCGTCGCCGCCGAGGACCGGGTCTACGGATTCGCATCGCAGGGCTCGCAGAAGGTGAAGTCCTTTACAGTTCCGATATCGCGCGAGGCGCTCGCGAAGCTGGTGGAGCTGTTTCAAAACCAACTGGCGGGACGAAACCTGGCGTTCCGCTCGACGGCGTCGGATCTCTATCAGAAGCTGATCGCTCCCGCGGGCCTGGACCTGGCGAAGACGCGCCAACTGGTGGTGGTGCCGGACGGCGTTCTGTGGGAGTTGCCCTTCCAGGCGCTGGCGAATCCGCAGGGGCGGTACCTCCTGGACGAGTGCGCTGTCTCCTATGCGCCCTCGCTCACCGCGCTGAAGACGATGAGCGATGTGAAGCGGCAGCGGAGGAGCACCCCCGCGGGCGTGCGGTTGTTCGCGATGGGCGATCCCGCGGTGGAGAATCGGGCCGCAGCGACGCAGGCCATCGCCCGCGAGGGAACTTTCGATGCGCTGCCCGGCGCAAGAATGGAAGTACAGACGCTGGGGAAGATCTACGGCGAGCGCAGCCGCATCTACGTGGGCGCCGATGCCCGGGAGAGCCGCTTCAAAACCGAGGCGGGCAATGCCAGGGTGCTGCACCTGGCCACCCATGCCGTATTGAATAATGCCAGCCCGCTCTATTCATACCTGTTGCTGGCGCGCGACCCTGGCGGAACCGATGACGGCCTGCTGGAGGCGCACGAACTGCTCGCCATGAACCTGAACGCGGAGCTGGTGGTGCTATCGGCCTGCGAAACCGCCCGCGGCCACGTGGGCGCGGGCGAGGGCATGATTGGCCTGAGCTGGGCGCTGCTCGTGTCCGGTGTTCCGACCACGGTGCTCAGCCAGTGGAAGGTCGCGTCGGACAGCACCGGCGCGCTCATGACAGCGTTTCACCAGAATCGAGCCAAAGACATGAGCGACGCCGAGGCGCTGCGGGCAGCCGCATTGAGCGTACGCAAGAATCCGGCCTACCAGCACCCGTTTTATTGGGCGGCGTTCACTTTGATCGGGGCTGGTCTGAATTGACGGCAGCCAGCAAAGTGGCGACAGTGGCTGAGCCTGGATTCTGATCCGCCGCCGCGCGCAGCTCCAGCCTGGCCTGATCGAGGAGCCCCGCCTGTGCATAGGCGATGCCCATCACCAGGTGGGAGTCATTCGATGTGGCTCTCAATCGGGCCAGGCTGTCCTCCGAAGCTGCGTCCAAAACCTGGAATTTCGCTTCCGGCTCGGGCGGTGCCGGCGAGGTCGCTTCGGCGCCGTCGCGGCGCACGGTGAGCTGCCAGGAATAGCGCGTCCCGCGGCGAAGGCCGATTGGCGAACGCCACTGCGCCTCTCGAATCCAGCCGCTGGAGGCAGCCGGCTGGAAGTCACCGGTATAGACGCTCACCTGGTACTCCGCGCCGGGGACCGGCTTCCAACGGAACACCGGAGCAGGCGTTTCGACCAGAATGCCCACCGGTTCCAAAAGCTCCGTGCCTTTGGGCGCCGCCGGGGCGCCGAGGAGGACGTCGCGTTTCGCGGACAGGCCGGCAAAGGTTGGCATGTCGACGCGCTGCGACACAAGAGCGCGCTCGACGGCGGTGCGGATTCCATCGGGCAATCCATCGAGCCCCGATACGGCGCCTTGCGCGGTGATGGTGATCTGGCGGCTGCCATCGAGAATGATCCTGGCGGGAGCTTGAAGGGGCGGCTGCACGCGTGCGACCGGCGCGGACGGGCGCGGACGCAGCGCAATGCCAATGACCAACGCGCACGCCGCTGCCGTAATAAGCGCCAAGACCGCTTTCCATCCGCGGATGGCACTCCAGAATCCCGGCTCCGGCGTCTGGTCCCGGGCGAGCTCGGCTTTCAGTACGCGCAGGTCGCGCAAATATGCCGCGCAGGACGCGCAATCGCGGATATGGCAATCCACGCGCCCGGCGTCGCTGGCGGCGCCATCCACGTAAGCCGCAAGCTCGTCGTAGGTCAGGTGCGAGAACCCTTCGGATTCGGAACGCAGGCGGGTATAGAGTGACGCGGCGGCCACTGCCAGCCCGGCGTCCTGCGAGACGAGGACGCGGCACGCCTCGCATTCCGCCAGGTGGTCGGAGACATCGAGCATCTCGGACGCGGACAATGAGCGCGCGCGGTAGGATGCGATTTGCGCTTCGGTCAGGTGCTCCATACGTTCCCCATCGCGCCTGCGGCGCGCGGGCAGGCCGGGAGGCCTACCCTACTGTACAAGGATGCGGAGTCTTTCGACAGATTGCCGGCGGTCGAACTAATTCTCACGGCCGGCCTCCTGAAGGCGGCGGGCCAGGCGCTTGCGCGCCGTGCTGCGGCGGTTGGCCACGTCCTGGCGGCTGATTCCGAGGAGTTCCGCGAGCCGCACGTCGTCGAGCGGGAGGTCGTTCCAGAGGCGGGCGAAGTCCAGGGCGTCCATCTCCAGGATTGCGGCGATCTGCCGGACCGAAGCGATGCCCAAGCTGTCGAAGAGCCGAATGTCGCCGCCCGCGGAATCGTTGAGGTTGAGGAGCAGGGCCTTGCGGTGCTCCAGTGGCAGTGCGCCGATTTCCTTCCACACGCGGCGGATATAGTCGCGGTGAATGAGCTGCGCGTCCGCGGAGGGGTGGTCGTCGGCGGATTCGTCCACCGGTTGGGCCCGCTCCTCGTTGACGCCCGAGAGTTCCGCAGTGGCATCCACGAGTGCGTCAAATAGAAGAGGAGCTCCGGCTGCCTTGAGAAGCTGCCCGATCAATTCGGCCACCGGAAGCCGGCTGGCATCGACGCGCCGGCGCAACTCGTCGCAGGCGCGGCCGAGAAGTGCCGCGTCGGTGAGGGCCGCGCGCCCGCGCTGGCTCGCAAACCCGCAGACATCCGTGCCTTCCGCGCCTTCCCAAAGGTCGAATTTCGGCGAGTGGGTGGCCACGTAACGCACCTTCATGGAGAGACTCAGCCAGGCCGGCCGCTTCGATCGGAAGTACGCGTTGCAGGCGTTGTAAGCCGTGACGGCGGCGTAGGCGTTGAAGTCGCGAACGGCGGCGAACCCGTCTCCGGACTTCATCCGTTCGAGGCGCGCCAGGAGCTGGCAGAGAGCATTCTGACAGACATCCTCCACATCGGCGTGGGGCAGCCGGGAGAAGTCGGCGGAAGAGCCCAGCTTGAACCCCACGATCCGCCGGACCAGAGGCTCGGCGTGCCGGGCAAGGAGGTCGTCCAGCAGGACCTGTGCCCGTTCCGGGTCGGGTTCGCGCAGCCATTGATCCAGCGTTCCCTCCGGCCGGCCGGCTGCCCCCTGGGTATTCATCGGCTGCACCATTTTTATCATGGTTACGGCAATATCCGGGGCCGGTCTGCATCATCTGGTGACGACGGGAGGGGAGCATGACCGGGAAACTCGCCGTACTCGCGCTGGCTGCGATTTCTCTGGACGGCGCACAGTTCCTGATTGTCACCCGCGAGGTCAACGGCAACTGGTCGTTGAAGGAGGCCGACGAGGTCTCGGTCAACGGCAAGACCAAGGTACGAATGGCCACAGCGCCCGCCGGCCAGGCCGATTCCTGGGATCCCAAGGTCATCGGACACCTTCCGGCCGAGCCGCTGGAGAACCTGGCGCTGATTGCGCGCGGCGCGGACGGCAAGCTGTACACGCGGGCGGCGGACTCGAACGGCTGGACGCTGCTTCTGCCGGAATCGACCAATGCGAAAACGGCACAATCCTCCGCGGAGATCTGGCGCGGCGCGACCATCGCGATGAAGAGCGATCGCAAGGAGAAGGTCGCGACGCCGATGCCGTTCGCCCAGCTCTACCTGGTTTTCCCGGGCCGCGACCCGGCCGCTTCGGCTGCACGGCTGGCCACGGACGTTTCGGTGCACAAGGTTCCCGGGGTCGAAAATCCCGAAGCCTTCCGCCGCATGCTCGAGGCGCTTCCGCCGGCGGTGAAGGCCTATCCCTCCGCCGGTTCCGCCGACCAGATCCGCGGGTTTCTCCGCTCCGGCCTGGCGGGCCGGTTGTCGCAATGGTCCGATGGCGATGCCCCGGTGACCGTGCTCGAAGAGTGCCTGATGCTGAACAAGGCGGCGGAGGCGGCGTTTCCTAACGACGCCGCGCTGGCCGCCCTTCGCAAGCAGGCCGTCGACTCCAGGAAGCTGCTGGATCGCAGGGTCGCCATCCTGCGAGCCCTCCACGCCGGCAAGCAGTACGATGCGTTTCTGGCCGCGTACCGGGAATTCGAGCGCTACGACAAGTCGTTCCCCGACCTCGCCACGGCGCGGCGCGCCCACCTCAACGACAGCGCGGTGGCGCACGTGGATGCGGCGCGGCGGCTGCGCAAAGAGGGCGACTACGCGGGCGCCATCCGCCACCTGCGGCTGGCTCAACTGCGCAACCCCGAATTGAAAACCGCCGGGGAACTGCTCGAGGAAGTTCGGCTCGAAATCGCGCGGCTTTCGGCGCAGAAGTTCGCCGAGACGCGGCGCGGCATCGATCCGCGTTCGCCCGCCCAGGTCCAACTGCAACGCCGGCTGCTCCTGGCCGAGCAATACGCCAACGACGGCAAGCAGCAGGAGGCCGAGCAGGCGCTCCACGAGGCCGAAAGCATCGACAAAGACGAGCCCCGGATCAAGCTCATGCAGGCGCAACTGGCGTTCTCGCGCGGCGATTTGGGAATGGCGTTGGCCCTGCTCGATCTCTACGCCGGCGTGGCCCTCACTCAGGAGGACTTCGCGGAAGGCGAGAAGCTGCGCGCCAAGGTGCAATACAAGCTCGAAAACTCGCGCACCGAAGAACGGGGCCAGCTCAAAGACCTCTATGCCGGGCAGCGCTTCGCGGCCGCGCTGCAAACGGCCGCCAACGGTCTGAAGCTGGACAACGAAGAGCCCGAGTTTCTCTACCAGGCCGGGGTGAGCGCGTGCCTGCTGCGGCACTGCCAGGATGCGGGTGGACTGCTGCACCGGTATCTCGATCTGACCGACTCCACACAAGGCGTCCGCGAGCGGCGCATGGCGGCGATGCGGCTCTTGAAACTGGCGGAGAGCGATCCGCCGCCGCCCGCCAGGGGCAAAGGACCGGTGAGCTGGTTCTCGGGGGTCGCGCTCGATCCCGGGGTCTTCTACGATCCCGCGAGCCTGGCCTTCCAGGCGAAGGTGGTGCGCATCTCGGCCTCCGACCATCTCACGGTGAACTACGAGTGGACGGGCAATCAACTGCAATCGGTACACACGAAGTACGAGGAGAAGAAGACGGGGTCGAACATCGCCAAACTGGCGCTGGGCGTGGCGAGCGCTTCGCAAGGCATCAGCATGCCGGTCAACTGGAAGACCACGGGGCGCGAGACCAACGATTTCTACTTCAACTACTACGACGACATGCCGCAGGTCTACAACGTGGGCCGCGACAAGACGGTGGTCAAGAGCCAGACCATCCCGATCCGGATTCCGAGCTTCGGCGGCTTCGGCGGGTTCGGCATGCTCGGGTCGATGGCGGGCCTTGGCGGCATGCTCGCCGGTGGCGGATTGAAAGGGCTGGTGGGACTCGGCAGCATGCGCGGCATGGGCGGCATGAGCATGCCCGGCGGCCTGGCGGGACTCGGCGCCATGGGTCGGATGCCATCCGGAGTGGCGGGAATCTCGGCCGGAATGCCGGGCATGAGCGGATTCGCCGGCACAGGCGCCCTCGGGCTGAGCCAGCTCACCGCGCTGCGCCAGATGCACCCCGAGCAGAACTACTCGATCCACAACGATCCGCAGGGCGGCTCTACCAGCGGGACTCTCACGCTGTGGAACAATCCGAGGCTGGACACGCAGCTCACCTACCAGGTGACAGGCAAGCGCGTGGCCATCGGTTTCTCCGGCAATCACTACTTCCACCCGTTCGCGTGGGACGCCATCCACCTCTTCGAGCTCGACTACGACGATGAAGGGCGCGTGCGGCACGCCTGGGAGCTCGACGAGCCGAACTCGCCGCGGCTGGATTTCGCGTGGGAGGGGAAGCGGCTGATGAGTGTTACCGCCAGATCGGGTGCGGCGGGAACGGTCGTGTACTCGCGCACCATGAACTACGCGGGCGACCGCCTGGTGAGCGAGGCGATCACGCAAGCCGGCAAGACCTCGCACATCCAGTACAAGTACAACAAGCAGGGCGTGCTGATCGAGGCGGACTGTGATGGCGACACGTCGCTGGACGGCCGCTCGCGCAAGATCGAATTCCTGGACGAGACCGCGGACAAAGGGAAGCGCTGACATGACACACCGGATTACATGGGCGCTCGTGACATTGGCGGTGCTGGTGTCCGCCTCCCGTAGCGCATGCGCGCAAGCGGCGGCGCAGCGGACGATGAGCACGACGCCTCCCGGCACGACGTCGTCGAGCGGCCAGCCGGATGCGATCGACAATCTGCTGCGGCAGTACCGCACCATGTGGCAGAGGATGAGCGCCGCGCAGCAGAAAGCGTTCGTGGATTCCGGCGGCGCGACGCCCGAGCAGTACGAGCGCACGCTGCGGAGCAAGGGCGTTCCGGCGGTCCCGGCCAGTACTCAAACTCCATCACCGGGGCGCCAGGCTCAGAACGACCCGCGCGCGACCGTGGATGCCCTCGATTCGCTGACCACGTCCTTGCAGGACCTCAACGCCATCCGCGACGGAAACCTGGTGCGCGTGCAGAAGGACGGCTGTCCGCCGGAGGTGACGTCGCGAATCGCCGATCTGCGCGGGCGCCTGCGGCTGGACGAGGCGGAGCTAGCGGGAGAAGCCTCCGCGCCCGGGCCGGCGAAAGAGCGGACCAACGCGGCGGACCCGATGGCCCTCGCCGGCGATTGGTATAAGCAGTCGCCAAAGGCCGCGAGCGCCGCGAGCCGGCCGCCTGCGGACAGCGGTGACAGCAAAGAGAGCAAGCAGCTTGCCGATGTGCTCTCGGGCGTGCCCGCGCCGGCCAAGCACGCCCCGCGGATCGATGCGCAAAGGCAAAAGGAGCTGGAGGAGGAGATCGCGCGCATCCAGGCGGAGATCGCCCAGCTTTCGGGCGCGTGCGCGACGCTCAAGCGATAGGAGGAATCATGGTGCGCGGCTTTTGGACCATTACGCTGATCAGCGGCTCGCTCTGGTCACAGCAGCTTCCCACACCTCCGGCTGAGCAGCCGGCCGTGGCTCCTGCTCTGGCGCCGGTGCCGGTGGTCGCGGTGGATGTCGCTCCGTTGGCGCCCGCGGACCTGGCTTCGCCATACGCCAGCCCGCGCGATGAAGCCCGCCATCGTTTCCAGGCGACGCTCGCGCAATTGCAATCGTCGCGTAATGTGCGCGCCGCGATGCAGGGGTTCGCCGAGGCGTTTGCTCTCGATCGTACCTACGCCGCGGCGGCCTACAACCTGGGAGTGATCGCGGCCATCGGCGAGAAATGGGAAGATGCGCTGGCAGCGCTGGAAGAGGCAGCGCGCCTTGACTCGGCAGGAGTGGGCAAGCAGGCGGCGCCCTCGATCGAGCGGCTGCGCAGGATCTGCGCGCTGGAGGCCAGCCCGGCGGGCAAGCTCCAGCGCCGCTACGACGAAGCGCTCTATCCGGTCCTCCAGAATCTGCCTAAGATGCAAACGGCGGATGCCATGCAGGCCATCGCGGAAGTCGGGCGCATCGACCCCAAGCGCTGGGAGGCGCCGGCATTGATGGCCGCACTCAACGGCAACGGCCACGGGTACGATGTTGCGGCCAAGTTCCTGGAGATTGCGGTGGCCAACGCGGCCGATCCGCAACTGAAGGCGCGGCTCCAGAAGGCCCTCGACGCGGCGCAGCGCGAATTGCGCTACGATGCCGCGCGCGCCGCCGCCGATGCCGCCGCCGACCGGGGCGAGCTCGAGAAGGCCGGGTCGCTCTACGAAGACGCCTGGGCGGTGATTCCCGCCCGCTCGTCGAATGGGATGGAGGCGGCCTCCGCCTGGCTTCTGCATGACGACACGGCGCGCGCATCCGCAATACTGGTCCGTCTCGGAGAGAGCGGCGATCCCGAGCTCGCGCCGCTGGCGGGCGCCATGCTCAAAGAATTGGAGCCGATCGAGCCCGCCGCCAAAGCGGCCGCGCCGGATGCCAGAGAGTTTTTCCGCGACGCGGGGCCGACGCAGCCGGTCGTGTTGGCCGACATGATTCCGCAGGTGGATACCACCAACATGGAGCTGCTGGCGCGGCCCCTGCCGAAGCTGGTCCAGGATACCGAGCCCGTGTTGCTGCTGGCCGCGATCTCGACTGCTCCCGGCGATGCGGCGGCCGCGACGCCTCCGGACCTGGCTGCGCCGCGCATCGCGGGCGAGAACCCGTGGAAAGAGGCGCAGCAACTCCTGGCGAATCGTCCGCCGGAGGTATCCGCGGCGCAAAGCGAGCACACCTTGACCACGGCGGATATCTCGGATGGTGCAAAACTGCATCGGTCGATGCAGGTGTCCACCCAGCCGGCTGGAGCGCGAGTCTTCGTGGGCGGCGCGGCGGAGCCGGTTTGCGAGACGCCGTGCACCATTCAGGCCGCGGCCGGGGCCTATATCGTGCGGCTGGGCCTGGACGGGTATCGCGAGGAGGTTCGCGAAGTGCGCGTGACGGCCAAAGGCGCCGAGCTGGAGCTTGCGCTGGAGTTGGTCCGCGGCAACGTGCTCGTGGAGGCCCCCGGCGCCGCCGCGGTGAAGGTCAACGGCACGGCCGTCGCGGGCCAGCCCCCGATGGAGCTGGCACTCGCGCCCGGACTGTATCGAATCTCAGCGGAATTCGGCTCGACGGTTCGTGAGCGGACCCTCAACGTGAAGCCGGGCGCCCGGCTGCGGCTGGAGTTTCGGCAGTAGCAAGAAAGTGCATCCCACCGGGATGCGTTGGCGTATCCAGCCTGCAGAAAGGCAGGTAACCGTGAGATTCGCTCCCCTTGCAGTGTGCGCCGCGCTGTGCCTCGCGCCGTTTGCTACCGCTCAAAAACTGGAATTGAAGTTCGATGCACTGGCCGCCAAAGCGTCGGGTAAGACGGAGGTGGATCTCGATAGCAAGCTGCTGCGCCTGGCGATGCGCGCCGCCGGCGATGCCGATCTCAATGGCATACTCAGCGGCGTGCAGGCGATCCACGTGCGTGAGTACGAGTTCAATAAGGCCGGAGCCTACTCGCAAAGCGACCTGGAGCCGCTGCGGAAGCAGGTGGCCGCGCAGAGCCGCTGGTCGCAGGTCCTCAGTGCCAGGGAAGACGGCGAAACCACCGAGATCTGGATCGACGCACAGTCCGACAAAGTCAGCGGCTGTCTGATCGTTTCAGCCGCGGAGCGGGAGCTGAGCGTGATCTACCTGGAAGGCACGATGACCCTGGCGCAGATGAAACGCTTCATGGACGAGGACGCGCGCCACGAACTGGGAGGCCTCTTCGGGGGCCACTAGTTCACGGCAATGCGGACCGCGTTCGAGGACTGGCCGTCCGCGGTGACCACCACATCGACCTCACCCGAGCCGCTCAGGCTCACCGGGAGCGTGATGTTGATCTGGTCGAGCCCGGGGTAGGTGCCTTGAGTTCCGAAGTAGGTGACGGGCACGGAGACGCCGCC
>Ga0335069_10013462_pt1 | contig 11483 bp, 6 predicted proteins | sample Lox_Sample_11_FD_206714 | JGI IMG/M metagenome (GOLD analysis project Ga0335069, IMG submission 206714) | Soil microbial communities from Loxahatchee National Wildlife Refuge, Florida, United States - Lox_Sample_1.1 | ecosystem: Environmental > Terrestrial > Soil > Wetlands | place: USA: Florida... | reverse complement strand
GCCCGCATCCCTCAAGGTGGAAACCGCAGCCGGGAACGGCGGCTACACGGTACGCGTGAGCTCACCGGTGCTGGCGCGGAGCGTGTATCTTTCGTTCGGCGATTTGGACGCAAAGGTATCGGACAACTATTTCGATGTGCTTCCGGGGGAGACGGTGGAGATCGGGGTGAAGAGTGCGGCTTCGCTCGATCAACTGAAGGCGCAGATGAAAGTGGTCTCGCTGACGGATGCGTTCTCGACTGCGACCCAGGCTGCGTCGAATGGGAGCCGGGCAAAATAGCCGCCGGCAGCGCGGACGACCCCGGCCGCCGCGCATGGAGTGAGCCATGGGCCAATACTCATTGAGCATCAATGGAAGAAGCCTTCAGGTAAACGTCCCCGGGGAAGAGACACTGCTTTCGGTGCTGCGCAACCGACTCGGCCTCACGGGCACCAAGTACGGATGCGGCGAAGGGCAGTGCGGCGCGTGCACCGTGCTGTTGAACGGGCAGGCCACCCGCGCCTGCCTCAGCCCGATAAGCGCTGCTGCCGGCGCGAAGATTGTGACCATTGAAGGGCTGGAGCAGAACGGCAAGTTGACCCCGGTGCAGGAGGCCTTCCTCGAAGAAGGCGCGTTCCAGTGCGGCTACTGCACCGCGGGCATGATCATGGCCGCGACGTCGCTACTCAGCGAGACGCGCGATCCCAGCGAGGAGCAGATCGTTGCGGGAATGAACGGTAACGTGTGCCGCTGCGGCACGTATCCGCGCATTGTGGAGGCGGTGAGGCTGGCATCACGCATGGCGGCGCAGGGAGGCACGCGATGAACTCCTTGAAGCCAGAGCAGGCCAGCGCGGACGGGACGGGGCCGGGCGAGCTGCTGGTGGACCGCCGTGAATTCCTCAAGGGTCTGGGCGCTGGATTGGTGGTGGCGCTGGCGCCCGGTGCGGCATGGGAGCAGGAATCGGGCCGCGGCTTCGGTGGACATGAGCTTCCCAGGGACATCAGCGCCTGGATTGCCATCGACACGGACGGCGGGGTGAAGGTCTTTACCGGAAAGGTCGAGGTGGGCCAGAACATCCGGACTTCGCTCGCGCAGCTTGTGGCGGAGGAACTGCGCGTGCCGTTCGACTCGATCACCATGGTGATGGGCGATACCGACCTTGTGCCGTGGGACATGGGGACGTTTGGCAGCCGCAGCACGCCGACCATGGGCCCGCAACTCAGAACCATGGCGGCCGCGGCGCGGCAAATGCTGATGGAGAAGGCCGCGGCGCAATGGAACGTGCGTGCGGCTGGGTTGAGCGCGGCGGATGGACGGATTCGTGAAGTCCAGGGCTCACGATCGATCTCCTATGGCGAGATTACGCGCGGCGAGATGCTGGTGAAGATTGTCTCCGGAGAGCAGAGCCTGACGCCGCCGGCAGAGTGGAAGATAGCAGGCACCCCTGTGCACAAGGCCGACGGCCGGGACTTCGTGACCGGCAAACACCAATACCCATCGGACATCACTCGGCCGGGAATGCAATTCGGCGCGGTGCTTCGCTCCGATGGATTCAATGCCAAACTTGTGTCGGTCGATACTGGCGGCGCGGAAAAGATGCCTGGAGTGAAGGTGGTGCGCGAAGGCGATTTTATCGGAGTGGTTGCACCCGATGCTTTCGCCGCGCAACGCGGCATCGCGGCGATGCAGGCAAAGTGGAATGTGCCGCCGCAGCAAGGTAACGAAGGACTTTTTGAGTATTTGAAGACGAGCCCTGAGCCCGGCGAACAGGATCGGCCGCAGCATGCGTCGGGCTCGGTGGCGCAAGCCATGGCGAGCGCGGTTGTGAAGGTGGAGGAACGCTACACGGTGCAGTACATCGCGCACGCTCCTCTGGAGCCGCGCGCGGCGGTGGCGGAGTGGAACAGTGGAAAGCTCACGGTGTGGACGGGAACGCAGCGGCCCTTCGGCGTTCGCGACGAACTGATGCAGGCGTTCGGACTCCCCGCGACGCAGGTGCGAGTGATTCAGCCCGACTGCGGCAGCGGATACGGAGGCAAGCACACCGGGGAAGCCGCGCTGGAAGCGGCTCGCCTTGCCAAGTCAGCGGGCAGCCCGGTGAAAGTGGTGTGGACGCGCGAAGAAGAGTTCACGTGGGCGTATCTGCGGCCTGCGGGCCTGATCGAAGTGCGTGCCGGGGCGCGGCGCGATGGAACGCTGGTGGCGTGGGAGCATCACAATTACAATTCGGGGCCCTCTGCCATCGAGACGCCGTACGACGTGCCGAACCAGGTGATCCAGTTCCATCCGTCGAAGTCGCCCTTGCGGCAGGGATCGTATCGCGCCCTCGCCGCCACCGCGAACAACTTCGCGCGCGAGTCCCACATGGATGCGGTAGCGCACGCCATCGGCATCGATCCGCTCGCGTTTCGCCTGAAGAACCTCAGCAATCCGCGGCTGCGCGCCGTGCTGCAGGCGGCGGCCGACAAGTTTGGGTGGAGTCAAAGCACGTCTACGCCGAAGCGGGGATTCGGCATCGCATGCGGCACTGACAAGGGCGGACACATCGCAACGTGCGCCGAAGTTGAGATCGACTCCGGCAAGAAGATTCATGTCCGCCACGTCGTTGCGGCGTGGGAATCCGGCGCCATCGTCAACCCCGACGGGCTCCGCAATCAGCAGACGGGCGCCATCATTCAGGCGCTGGGCGGCGCGTTGTTCGAGCACATTCTCTTCGGCGATGGGCGGATTCAGAATGCGCACTTTGCCGAATATCGCGTGCCGCGCTTCCGTGACACGCCGAAGATCGAGATTGTGCTCATCGACCGCAAGGACCTGACCTCCGCGGGCGCGGGCGAAATCGGTCTCATCGCGCTGGCCCCGGCGGTGGGCAATGCGCTCTTTGCGGCTTCAGGAGTGCGGGTGCGCAACATGCCCATGGCGCCGGACAGCAAGGTGCCGGGGATCCCGGAATCGCCGTTCCGGAGTTGAGGCCGCCGATCGCAATCGAATTGGCAATGAAGAGAACTCCGAAGAGCTGCTGCGCCTGTCCGACAAACACCAGGGCGCCCGCTCCGTCTGGACGTTGGGGAGAGCTGAAGATCGGGATTGCACATTATCACTGCCGGTCGCAAGGCTCTTCATCGCGTTATTGACTCGCTCGGGAGCGAGCGCCTATTTTCCGATGCAGAAGGTGGAGAAGATCAGTTGCAGTATGTCTTCCGCGGTGGTTTGCCCGGTAAGCGAGTCCAGAGCCCAAAGCGCGCGATAGAGATCGAGAAGGATCATCTCGTGGGGGATCGCGTTGGCGTTGGCGCTTGCCGCGCCGGCCAGTGCGGAGAGCGCGGTGGTCACGGCCTGATGATGGCGCACGCTCGTGAGCATGCCGCTCTCACTGGCAGCCCCGCCCGAGGCGAGCGCGAGAATCCGCGCACGCAAATCCGCTACCCCGAGCCCGGTGAGCGCGGACGTGGCGACGGCGGGGACGCTGTCGAAGGCAGGATGCTGTTCCGTTCCAGCGGCAAGGTCGCTTTTGTTGATGGCTACGAGCGCGGGACGGCCCTGCACCGCCTCCAGCAGCGCGCTCTCTTCGTCATGCAACCGCTGGGTTGCGTCAATCACGATCAGCACCAGCCCGGCATCGGCCAGCGCCTCGCGGCTGCGCGCGATGCCCAACTGTTCAGCTACGTCGTGCGCCTCGCGCAGCCCCGCCGTATCCACCAGTTCCAGCGGGATTCCCTCCAGCGAGATGCGCTCGCTCACTGTGTCGCGGGTGGTGCCGGGGGTTGGCGTCACGATGGCGCGCTCGCGCTCGACCAGACGATTGAAGAGCGAACTCTTGCCCACGTTGGGCCGGCCCACAATTGCCAGCGTAAGACCGTCATGCACGATGCGTCCGCGAGCAAAGGAAGCCTCCAGGTTGCGCAGTGGCGAGGAAATGGCGTCGATGCGTTTAGCAATCTCGTTTGCGGGTGTAACCTCTACATCGTCTTCGGCGAAGTCAATGCCGGCTTCGAGCAGCGCGATCAACTCGACGAGGTCCTGCTTCACGGGCGCGACGCGGCGGCTCAGCGCGCCGCCCATTTGGCTGGCCGCCTGTCGCGCCTGCGTGAGAGTCTGCGCTTCGATGAGATCGCGCACCGCCTCAGCCTGGGTGAGATCCATGCGGCCGGAGAGAAACGCGCGCTGTGTGAATTCGCCGGGTTCGGCCAGGCGTGCGCCGAGATCAAGCGCGTTGCGCAGCAGGAGATTGAGGACAACGGGCGATCCGTGCGCCGCAATCTCAACGAGATCGTCAGCGGTGTAGGAGTTGGGCGCGGCGAAAAAGGTCACCACCGCTTCGTCAATGCGCTCGGCTTCGTTCCCGCCATTCGATGGATCGACCACATCTGCGAGCCGTGCGCGCCCATGTTCCAGAGGCTGGCGCATTCTGACCAGCTGAACAGCAATACCCGCCGCCATCGGGCCACTCAGGCGCACAATTCCGATTCCGCCACGTCCTGGCGGGGTGGAGATCGCCGCAATGGTGTCGGTTGCCGGGGTGGGTCCGGCAGACGATTTGTGAGGAGGCTCGGGCATACTGCTGTTTCCATTGTAAGAAGCTGTAGAGCGGTGGCCGGAATCTACAGAAGGAAAAAGGCTTTGGCAGCTTCTTCCGGATCAGGGAATACCGGCCAAACGTGCGCAATCCCCGCAGCAAAATCCTTTTAGCAGAGGCTTCGGATTATAATGCAGAACTAAGTCAAGCCGCCGGTTCCGACGAGTAGCGAGTCCGCCTTCATCGAAAGTTGAACTCATATGTGGATGGTATTCCTGACGAGCATTGCAGGCCAAACCAAGCTAGATTTGAAGCGAATTTCAGCATCCATTCCATTCCTGGTTTGGATCGGATTTTTCTGCCCTTCGTTTGTATTCGCTCAAACCGCGGCACCGGCACAACCCATCTGGGAAGGGCGCCTTCACAATGCTGCGGACGCACCGATCGCGGGCGCGAAGATGCAACTGGCCGGCGCGTCGCAATCTGCAACGGCGGTGACCGGCGAAGACGGCGGCTTTCAACTGGGGCCGCTGGCGCCCGGCGCTTACAAGCTCACCATCGAGGCCAACGGGCGAACCAGCGCTTATGCCCAGGCCATCGATCTCAAGCCGGGCTCCGGCTCGGTGAGCATAGAGCTGTCGGATCGCGGCGAGATTGCGATCGCGACGGTCAAGGTGGGTGTGGCGGCGACAGGGGGCGAAGCGCTCTCAAGCCAGGCGGTGAGCGAACTGCCGCTGAACAAGCGTGACTTCAGCCAGCTTCTGCTTCTGGCCGCGGGCACCATGACCGACAGCAATGGAGCCACCAACTTCACGCAGCAGTTTGCCATCAACGGTCAGCGAGGGGTTGAGGCCACCTTCGCCATGGATGGAGCCGACATCAGCGATCCCGAGATGGGCGGATCGACGTTCTCGAACTTCAACGTGGATGCTGTCGAGGCGATCCAGTCGAGCTCGGGATGGATGCCGGCGGAGATTGGGCACGGGGCCGCCGGCTTCACGAACATCATCACGCGTTCCGGCACCAGCGGCTTTCACGGATCGTTTTTCGAGTTCGTGCGCAACTCGGCATTCGATGCTCGCAACTACTTCGACCACCCGACGCCGGCCTATCCCGGGCGCATTCCGCCGTTCCGGCGCAACGAATTCGGATTCACCAACGGCGGCCCGATCTACATTCCTCACGTCTACGACGGACGCCAGCGCACGTTCTATTTCACGCAGTACCAGGGCTTTCGGCAGGTGCTGGGAACCACGCAGGTAATGCCGGTGCCGACTGCGGACGAGCGCGCCGGGATTGACGTGGCGACCTATCCGGACGGCAGCACCGATACGTTGAATGTGCCGGTGAGCGCGGAGATCGCGGCAATCCTGGCGCGTTATCCGAAGCCGAACTACACCGCCGGATCGTTCGGCGCGCGGACCTACGCAACAGCCTCAAAGGTGAACACGGACGCCGACCAGTTCTCGCTGCGCATCGATCACCGGTTCTCGGACAAGGATCAGTTCTTCGCACGATTCAATTTGAACAATCTGACGGGGCCGACGACCAATCCGGATCAGACCGCCATCGATCCTTCGTTCGGCGTTACGTACATCGACCGGCAGCGCAACGTGGTGGGCACATGGACCCGCACACCCAATCCGCGGCTCAGCTTCGAATCGCTGATCAGCATCACGCGTTCCACGCCCGGTTTTCCCACTCCGAACCATGCCGATCCCGCCGTCAAATTCGCCGATGGCCTGTATGAAGCGTTCAACTCCGCGGCGGGCTCAGTGATGCAGGCCTACGGCAACCTCTTCCAGGGCCGCGAAACGGTGTCCTACACGACCGGCCATCATGCATGGAAGGCCGGCGCCGAAGCGCGCCTCAATCGCGATACCACCTACTTCGGCATCAGCCCCAACGGGGAATACAACTTCGGCGGGGGCACCGCCTACGCTATCGAAGATATCCCCTCCCAAAGCGGGAAGCACGACATTCACACCGGCGATCCGCTCCCCGACACTCTCTCAGGCTTTCTCTCCGGCAGCGCGTTTATCTACACAGTAGCCATTGCGCCGCCGTATTTTTCAAACGGCGAGCACATCGGTCCCGCAGCCATCAGCCGCAACAACGTCAGCGCGTACCTGCAGGACACGTGGAAGATCAACAGCCGCTTCACTCTCGACTATGGCGTGCGCTGGGATTTGTACCGGCCGATCAGCGAGCGGGCGCGCCGCACCTCGAGCTTTCTCACCGTGAATGGGAAGCAGGAGTTCGTCGTCAATCCTCAGCCCGGCTATCAGACCGACTGGCACGCCTTCCAACCGCGCTTGCAGCTCAGCGCCCAGGCCACGAACAATCTGCAGGTACACGCCGGCGGCAGCATCATGACCATTCCGCCGAACATCTGGCAGGACAATTTCCTCACCGGCTCCACGCCATTCGCCGTCTATCCGCGGTCGGTCGCCAATGTGGGCGCGCCCATTCCGTACGGCTTCAAGATCACGCCTGATCAACTGCCGCGCGCTTACACGCCTGAAGGCAAGGACATCTTCGCGTCCGGCAAGACAACCGACGTAGCGCCGAATACCGTGATGGACGTCGACCGCTATGAGAAAGACATAGCGGCGCTCACGCCGGGGCACGTGGTCAGCGCGCTGAACCTTAGCGGCATCGACCGCAGATTCAACAACGCGACACTCTACACCTGGACCCTGGGCCTGGAGCGCAGATTTGGCAACCTGGTTGCAGATGCGGCCTACGTGGGAACCGCAGCCGAGAAGCTGCCGCGGTACAGCTTTCCCAATGCGTACCCCGGCGCATCGCCCGAGTTTGCGCCCCATACCGAATTCGATGCGGAGGGAAGTGTCACCGGCGGATTCGGCGTAGAGAACGTCATCATCAACGATGCGCACTCCACCTATCACGCGCTGCAAACCTCGCTCACCGGAACGGTGCCGCACGGCGGACCAGGCATCCAGGCCAGTTATACGTGGGGTAAGTCGATTGACAATACCAGCATCGTGATTGGGGGAACCGGATCCACAGGAGCCGTGGCCTCGGGATTTTCGCAGAACCCATATGACGCGCAGGCTGAAAAGGCGCCTTCGAACTTCGATGCAACACACTCGTTCAGCCTGAGCGCTGCGCAGGATCTTCACCTGGAGAAGGCAGCGTGGCTGAGCGCCGTCAGCCGCAAGGTCACATACGGCTGGGAATTGCTGAGTATCTCCAGCATCAGCTCGGGTGCTCCGTTCACCGTGTACTCGGGAATTCAGCAGACCGGTTACGGATCGAATGGCGTGGACCGTCCCGACCAGATTGCCAAGCCGCAACTCTCCACGGCGCGCAAGGTGCGCGAGGACTATTTCGGCCATGGCGGCGATAACGGGGTGGATTTCTTTTCCGCTCCCATTCACGTTGAAGGCGGCACGGGACCGAACCAGGGGCGCTTCGGAACGCTGGGGCGCAACACGTTCCGCGGCCCCGCATATTACGACTTCGATTTTGCGCTGATCAAGGACACGCCGTTCGGGCGCCGCAAGTCCGGCGCCGAGCGCATGGATCTGCAATTCCGCTCCGAATTTTTCAACTTGTTCAACATCGTCAACATGGGTCTGCCTTCCAATATCCTGCAGGTGAATGCTACTACCGGTTCGATTCTGCGCGACACGGGATTTGGGGTGATCAGCAAGACGGCCGGAACGTCGCGCCAGATTCAGTTTTCGCTCAAGCTCATCTATTGATCGATCGACCATCGCATCAAGCGAATTCATGGTGCGGCATCTGGTATAAAGGTGCCGCATTTCCATTGCGCGCCGGAGGCGCTGCAGACGCAGGAGCCTGCCCGACGGCGGAGAGTTTCCCGGAGGGACACGATGAAGAAACCTGGAGAGCTGAGTGCCGCGATAATGCTGGCCGCGATGATGGCGGCCGCGTGCGGCGCGCATCCGGCGAACGCACAAAAGGCCGCGACGGCGGAGTCCGGGCGGCACGCGCTGGATATGACCGTGGTGAAGCCGGAGAGCGTCGGATTCAGCACCGGGCGCCTGGAACGCCTGCATGCGGTGATGCAGAAGGCCGTGGATGACAAGCAACTCGCGGGCATCGTGACGATTCTTGCGCGGCATGGAAAGGTCGTGGATTATCGCGCCTATGGAATGCGCGATATGGCCAGCGGCGCACCGATGACGAAGGACACGATCTTTCGCGATTATTCGATGACCAAGCCGGTGACCGCGGTCGCCATGATGATTCTGTTTGAAGAAGGCAAGTGGCTGCCCAACGATCCGATCGCCAAATACGTTCCCGAGTTCGCGCACCTGAAGGTCTACGCGGGCACGGATGCGAGCGGCAACATCAAGCTTGTGGAGCCCGATCATCCGCCCACCATGCACGAACTCATGTCGCATACCGCCGGATTCACTTACGGCCTGTTCGGCGAAACGCCGGTCGACAAGATGGTACGGGATGCGAAGCTGTTCGCATCCGCCAATCTGCAGGAGTTCATCGACAAGCTGGCCAGGCTTCCGCTTCTCTACCAGCCCGGGAAGGGATGGACCTACAGCGTTTCGATGGACATTGAAGGGTACATCGTGGAGAAGCTTTCCGGGCAATCGCTGCCTGACTTCATGCGCGATCACATCTATCAGCCGCTGTCGATGCGCGATGCCGGGTTTTATGTTCCTGCCGAGAAGTGGGGCCGCTTTGCAACGGTCTACTACACCGATCCCAACGGCGCGCTGACCACGACTCCGCGCGGCAGTGTGAATCCGCGCGATTACAGCAAACTGCCCGGCATGGCATCCGGCGGCGGGGGCATGGTGTCCACGGCGGAAGACTATTACCGGTTCGCGCAGATGCTCGGGGACGGCGGCGAACTCAATGGGCAACGCATTCTGGCGCCTGCCACGGTGAAGCTGATGACCACCAACCACGTGCCGGAGCCGCTGCTGACCCAGGGATTCGGCATCGGATGGCAGCAGATTCGTCCCGGCTTCGGCTACGGCTACAACTGTGCGGTCGAATACGATCCGCAGGAAGCCAACCTGCCCGATGGCAAGGGGACGTTCCTGTGGGATGGCGCGGCGGGCACGTGGTTCTGGGTCGATCCCACCAACGACCTTGTATTTGTGGGGATGATCCAGCGCATCGGCGGCGGCGATCCCAACGTGCAGTATCTCAGCCGGTCACTCGTCTACCAGGCGCTGGTCGATCCGTCGAAGTAGGTGGGGCAGCGTGGCGCGGCCCTGCAGATTCACTTGAGCAGATCCAGCGCCATCGCGGTCATGGTTGTCACGCCCGCCTCAATCGCCGGCGCGTACACAGGCGCAAACAGCGCCGAGTGCAATCCCGGCAACGGCACACCCGTTTGCTTCGCCCGCGCCAGCTTCTCCGGGTCGGCCGCTCCCAGCCGGAACATCACTCCCGGAATCTTCCCGTCCAGCGTGAACAGCCCCACGTCTTCCGATCCCATCACGGCCTCCGCCGTTTCCACGCGTTCCGCGCCGATGGCTGTAACCGCCGCTTTGCGCAGCCGCTCGGCCAGCGCAGGATCGTTATAGGTTGCCGGGGTAATCTCTGTCTGGCTGACCGTCACCATTGGCATGCGGTCTGCAGGCACGCCGTATCCGGTTGCGATGCCCTCCGCGGTGCGCCGTACAGCGGCGATGATCTGGTCGCGCACCGTGTCGGAGTAAGTGCGCAGCGTGAGCCCCATCTTCACTTCATCGGGGATGATGTTGCGCTTCGCCCCGCCATGAATCGTCCCCACCGTCAGGACGGCCGGCTGCTGAGGATCGATCTGCCGCGCTACGATGCTCTGCGCCAGCACCACAAACTCCGCCGCCATGAGCACCGGATCCTTGCTGTTCTGCGGTTGCGAGCCATGCGCGCCCACACCGCGCATGGTCACGTCGATACTTGTCGAACTCGCCAGCAGCGGCCCCTCCTTAATCGCAATCGACCCGGCCGGGGTTACGGGATCGTCGTGCTCGGAGAGCACGAAGTCGGGCGTGCCGAAGCGCTGATAAAGGCCGTCGGCCAGCATGGCACGGGCCCCGTCGATGGTTTCCTCCGAGGGCTGCCCGATGAGCATGAGAGTGCCGTGCCACTGCGATTTGCGGGCGGCCATTTCGCGTGCGGCGCCGAGCAGAACGGTCATGTGGACGTCGTGCCCGCAGGCGTGCATCACGCCCACGTCCTGACCCTGGTCGTTGCTTGTGCGCACCGTCGAGGCGTAATCGAGCCCCGTCTTCTCTTCGACGGGAAGGGCATCCATATCGCTGCGAATGAGCAGACGGGGGCCGGCGCCATTCTGGAGGATGGCCACGATGCCGTAGGCCTGGGAGCCGTCCTGGTATTTGCCTACGTGTTCGGTTACGGTGTAGCCCAGCTTGCGCAACTCCGCTGCCAGAAGAGCCGAGGTTGTTTGCTCGTGGTGCGAAAGCTCGGGATTCCTGTGCAGGTGCTTGTACGTCTCGGTCAGCGCAGGAAGCTGCGCCTGAACGGACCTGGTCAGATCGGCGGATTGGGCTGCAAGCGGCAGAGCGGCGACCGTGCCGGTGAGCGCCGCCAACACACGCAGAAGCATGAGGAATGGCCTCCAGATGGGGTAATCGCCAGCCTACCACAGGGTCGCATGGGCAACACTGTAGCCTATGGGCAGAGGTTCCATCGGGATCGGGGAAGCAGGAATATGCGGGCAAGTGCGGTTGAGTTTCGTTTGCGCATGGGGATCATTGTGGCCATCATCGCGCTGGGCTTCTGGTCGCCGTGGATCGAAGCCTGGGGCATGGGGCGGCGCATTGCGCTGCTCGAATGGCTGGCGCTGGAAGCGAGCCGCATCGGCATCGCAAGTTTCACCGCAGCCACGCCGGCGGTGATCGTCCTGGCTTCGCTTATCGCCGCTGCCGGCGCTTTTCTCCGCGTGTGGGGCACGGCTTTTCTCGGGCATCGCACCGTGAATGGCCTGGACATGCAGGCGGGCGTGGTGATGGC
>Ga0335069_10013461_pt1 | contig 11484 bp, 8 predicted proteins | sample Lox_Sample_11_FD_206714 | JGI IMG/M metagenome (GOLD analysis project Ga0335069, IMG submission 206714) | Soil microbial communities from Loxahatchee National Wildlife Refuge, Florida, United States - Lox_Sample_1.1 | ecosystem: Environmental > Terrestrial > Soil > Wetlands | place: USA: Florida... | reverse complement strand
GCAAACTTCGTCAGCACGTTTTCAATCGCGGCGATCCGCTCGTCCGGCGTCTTGGCGACCTGAACGGCCAAAATGGCCTGCTGCTCTTTGGGCGACTTTATTTTCTGCGCCCACAAGGAAGAGACGACTGCCAGGGCGCCGAATGCCAGCGCCGCGATGGGTCTAAAACCTGTATGCATGGATGCTCCTATGTTTCCTCCATCTAATATAAGCGGAATTTAGCCGGGATCACTTGCCCGTTTCTAATGCTTCTGGAACGGTTCGGCGATCCCTTTCTCGGCGGCGCCTTTCACCTGCGCGGGCGCTCCTGAAAGCGCAAGTGCCGCGCGGTAATTCTTCTCCGCCTCGCCGCGATCCCCGGCCGCGTCCGCCAGCCTTCCCAGGTACAAATAAGCCCAGGACTTGGTTTCGTCGTCCGGCGACAACTCCACGGTCTTCTGGAACAGCTTTTCAGCCAGCTCCGGATCGCGCTGCAGTGCGGCAATGCGCGCTAATCCATAGTATGCCTTGCCGTGCAGATCGTTGCCGCCCGGCTCCTCCAGCGCTTTGAGATACCGCTGGCGGGCATTGTCCAGGTCGCGTTTGGTGTAAAGGTCCTCGGCTTCGGCCAAAGTCTTCGCCGCGCCGGTCAGCACGGGTTCGGGAGGTGGCGGCGCCGGTTTCGCACTCTTGACGGCTGCTTCGCGAGCGAAGCGAACGTCCGCCAGGCGCTTGTCCTCCTTCGCTAGGTCGATCTTTCCCAGCAGATCGGGGAAATAGTTTCGCAGCGACTCTTCCTGTTTCTCGTAGACGGCCAGGCCGTCCGCCAGGGCCGGAGTCAGAACGTAGCCCTCGTTCAGCGCCTGGTTCACCAGCGCCTGCTTTTGTGGACCGGAGGCGAGCCTGCTCTCCACGGCCTTGATAATACACTCGGTGGCCAGTAGCACCAGGTCTTCTTTGTAGGCGTCAGGGAGCGCCGGAGCGGGCTCGGCAAAGTCCGCCAGGTCCTTCAACCGGCTGATCTGCTCGAAATGGCGCAGCGACAGCGGGTCGAGCAGATAGTGCAGGTAGGCATGCCGCACCTGATCGATTTGCGGTTCCGGCGAAGGCGTCACCACCACGAAGTAGTCGTCTTTAAAGCTGCGCGTCTGCACCCGATTCGGCGCGCCCAAAAGATCGACGTAGATCTGGAATCGGCGTCCACGAAAGCCGCTCGTGGGATTCCGCAGGTAGGCGTTGGCTTGGAGCAGCGCCTTGCTCACTCCGTCGTGATACGCGGCGATCACCTGGTCGAATGCCGGCTGAGATCGGTTCCAAAGCTGCTCGATGTCCGCCTCTTGATCGAAACGGGCGATCAGTTCATTCAGACCGTCGAGCTTGCGGACATCCGGCGGAATCTCTTGTGGAATCCATCGCAACTTGAAGTCCGGCGGCCCATCGATGGAAAGGGCGAAGGAAATGTACTGGCTAAGTTCGGCTTCGGCGTTGTCCTGGCGATGAGTGGCCAAAAACTTCTTCAGAAGCTCCACCGAAGGGAGATTCTTTTGAGCGATGATCTCCCGGATCTGCCGGCGGACCGGTGAGTTGGCGTTGGAGTCCAGATCGGCGTCGTAGCCGGCCGCGTTGATGGCCGCCAAAACGGTGAAGAGCGCGCGGTTGCTGTCCAGTTGGTTGTCCGTCTGCACCACGCGCGGCTGCGCATTTGCGGCAGCGCAGACGAGGATGAACGTGAGTAGAAGCCGGCGAACCAACGTTCCCCCTATTGTAGACGGTTTATTTCCCAATACAGAACGTAGAAAAAATCCGGTTGAGGATGTCATCGGCCGTGGTTGCGCCGGTGATGGCGTCAATGGGCCGAAGGGCGGCGTAGAGGTCCAACAGCAGCATTTCGTGAGGGATGCCGAATTCGGCGGCCTGCCGGGCCTGTTTCAGCGCCTCCAGGCTCTCGCGCAATAACTGCTCATGCCGGATGCTGGTGATAAAGCCGGACTCGTGCTCCCGGGCGGCGGCAGGGGCAATCCGGCCGCGGAGTTCATCCAGGCCTTCGCAAGTGGCGGCGGAAACGGCTAGAAATTCATCGGAAAGTTCAGCCACTTGCGGCAAATCGCACTTGCTTCCCACCACGATGCAACGGCCCTGCGACCGGGCCCGGTTGATCAATGCAAGGTCCTCGGGCTGAATAGGTTGCGAGAGATCCACCACCACCAGCGTGACGCTCGCGTCCGCCATGGCCTGATAGCTTCGCTCGATCCCCAGTGTTTCCACCAGATCCTGGCTGGCGCGAACGCCGGCGGTGTCGACAAACTTCACGGGAATCCCCTGAATCGAGGCGGTTTCGGAGACCAGGTCGCGGGTGGTGCCGGGAATATCGGTGACGATGGCGCGGTCCTGCTCCAATAAACGATTGAAAAGGCTGCTCTTGCCGACATTGGGGCGACCCACGATGGCCAGTGTGATGCCGGAATGCACCAGCTTTCCGTAGCTAAAACTGGCCGCCAGCGCACCCAAACCGTGCTCAATCGGGTCCAGACGCCGCAAAATCTCCTCGCCGGGTGCCACACTGACGTCGTCTTCGGCGAAATCGATGCCGGCTTCGAGGAGAGCGATCAATTCCAACAGATGCTCTTTGATGGGCCGGATGCGCTTCGAGACCGAGCCTTCCACCTGTTGGGCGGCCACCCGCGCCTGGTAAAGGGTAGTCGATTCAATCAGATCGCGCACTGCCTCGGCCTGCGCCAAGTCGATTCTGCCGTTCACGAACGCTCGCAATGTGAATTCGCCCGGCTCGGCCAGGCGCGCTCCGGCCGTGCAGGCACGCTCGACGCAATGGCGCAAAACGACCGGCGAGCCGTGACAGGAAATCTCGACCAGGTCTTCGGCGGTGTAGGATCGCGGTGAGGCATAAAACGTGACCACGGTTTGGTCGACTACGGCGCCGGATTCATCGAGCAGATCGGCCAGAGTTGCGGTCCAAGGCGTCCACTGGTGCTGTGGCTGAAATCGCAGGATTTTCGAAGCAATGGCGGTGGCGTAAGGGCCGGATAAACGCACCACACCCAGGCCCGAACGGCCGGGCGGAGTGGAAATCGCAACGATGGTATCGCGAAGTTGCAGTGGAGGAGCCTACTACCGGCGGCGATCGCCGCGGCGGGGCGGGCCGGATCGCCTGCCTCGCGGGCCATCACGCCCCTCCCGTCCGGGCGGACCAGGGCGCGGCGGGCGAATCGGTTCTGGCAGCGGCATTCCCACAGGTAACACGACAACCTGGCGGAAGGGTCCGGTGCCGGTGCTTTCGCTGCGGATATCGGTCTCATTGCGCAGGCACAAGTGGATGATGCGCCGCTCGCGGCTGCTCATGGGATTGAAGTGGAACGGCCGGCGTGTCCGCTTGACGTTTTCGGCGGCGGTGAGTGCGCTGAGCCGGAGTTCTTCGATCCGCAGAGCGCGGTAGTCGTTGCAGTCAAAGCACAGCAGCGAGTGGTGCTCGGCCGGCATGTGCAACATTTCCATGGTCAGGAGTTCCAGCGCGAGCAGCGCTTCGGCCTTGTTGGCCATCAGCACATCCACATCGGGGCCGGTGAACTTCACCAGCAGATCGGGATCCTCCAGGTCGGGATGTAAATGCTGGCCTTCCAGGATCTCGAACTCGACATCCAGGTCCATGTCGTCAAGAATCATGTCGAGGAACTCTTCAATGCGCGGGCCGGTTTCGGCAACCGTGTATTTCTTTTCGTCCACCTGTTTTATCCCTTGGTCTTCTTCTTGGGTAACGTCTTGGGCGGCGGAGGCGGCGGCAGAGGCATCATCCGATTTACGAACCATTGCTGCACAATACCCACTAAATTGCTGGTCAACCAGTATAACACCAGGCCGCTGGATAAGTTATAGAAGAAGAAGCCGAACATGAGCGGCATCAACTGCATCATTTTGGCTTGCGAGGGGTCCATGCCGGGGCTGGGCGTCATCTTTTGCGAGATGAACTGGGTGACGATCATGATGATCGGCAGGACATGGATGGCGAGCGCCTCGGGCTGCGAAAGATCGGTGACCCAGAGCCAGTGCGCGCCGCGCAACTCAATGGTGACAGCCAGAACTTTGTAGAAGGCGTAGATCAGGGGAAGCTGCACGAGCAGAGGCAGGCAGCCGCCCATCGGGTTGACGCCCTCCTTCTTGTAGAGCTGCATCACTTCTTCGTTCTGCTGCTGCTTTTTCGGATCCCGCATGCCGAGACCCTTGTACTTGGCGTTGATCGCGTCCAACTGGGGCTTAAGGGCCTGCATCTTCTTCTGCGATTTCATGCTGGAGAGGCGCATCGGAAGCAGAAGCAGGTTGATGACGACGGTGACGACGACGATGGACCAGCCGTAGTTGTGCACCACGGTGTCGTTGAGCCAGTGCATGGCCAGGAACAGCGGCTTTGCGATCACGCCGTACCAGCCCCAGTCGATCAATTGTTGGAGCTTGGGATCGACACGGCGCAGCAGGTCGATATCTTTCGGCCCGACGAACGCGGTAAAACGGTTCACCGAATCGCCGCCGATCTCGACGCCGACGCGCGTTTCATCTTTGCCGCCGGGCGTGGGAGGAACGTCGTCTTTGATGGTCTCCACCTTGATGGTGGCGTTGTCTTTGGGGAGAAAGGCGAAAGCGAAGAACTTGTCGTCGAGGCCGGCGAAGGAGTAGCTGCCGGTGGTATTGACCGGGCCGTCTTTGACGGACTTGGCGTCGTTGGCGTACAACTTGCCCTGGGTGAGCCCGAGGGTGCCGCTCTGGTGCGGATCGTAATAAACGGCGTGCTCATCGGCGACCCGGTTGAGGACCGTGGCGTCGCCGAAGCCGCCCCGCCATTGGATGGAATGAGCGACGGGCGTGCCGTTCTGCGTGACCTCGGTAGTTACCTGGGTCAGGTAGCCGTTCTTGGGGAACTCGAAGGTCTTCCTGGCATAGTTTTTGCCGTCGGAAAACTCATATACGACGCTCAGGCCGTCGGCGCCGGGCTTGGCGGTGTAGAGCCCGAAGTTCAGCGAATTGGCGGCCTGGGGGTCGGCGAGCGAGAGCGAGAGAGGCCCGGCCACCTTCGAGAGGCTGTTCGGATTGACCAATTCCAGCGGCTTGCCGGCGCTGTCTTTGTATTTCTTGAGAATCCAGCTTTGGACGACGGCGCCGCGATTGGACAGGCGGACGTGATAGATGTCGGTGTCGACGACGAAGCCCTGCTCGGATTCAGCGGCAATGCGGTTGGGCGCTGATTCGGCGGCTGCTGCGGGTGCGGCGGAGGGTTGCGCGGCGGCCTGTGCGGACTTGTTTTGCGCCGGAGTGCTCGCCGCCGCCGGTGTGGCGGTTTTAGCCGGGGGGGGCGGAGTCTTGTAGAAATAGGGAGTCAGAAACAGGACCAATCCCATGAGCACGAAGGCCAACAGGAGGCGTTGCTCCATGGTCAGTTCCTTCTTTGCTGGCTTACCGGGTTGGATGGGGTTGTCGGACATGAGTTCTCGACTGGCTTATCGGACCGGATCGAAGCCGCCGGCGTGCAGCGGGTGGCAGCGGAGCAGGCGCATCAGGCCCATGCCGACGCCTCGCAGGGTGCCGTGCTTCTCGACCGCTTCCAGCATGTACTCCGAGCAGGTGGGATGAAAGCGGCAGGCCGAAGGCAGCCAGGGCGAAACAAACCGTTTGTAGACACGCAAGGTGGCGATTACTGCTTTCCGCATTGCGCTACCAATCGATCCACTTCGTTTCGCAACTCCTCTACTCGCGCGGCTAAGACCGCGCGGCGTGGGTTGATCACAATATCCCATCGCGGCTCCACTTCGGGCCAGCGGACCCGCAGCGCCTCCCGTATCCTTCGCTTGGCGCGGTTCCGAACCACAGCCTTTCCGAACGCCCGGGGAACCGTGAACCCCAGTCTGGCGCTCGGGCGATCGCCGCGCGGGACCAGGAGGCAGAACGCCGCAAAATACCGGCCCGCAAATCGAGTCCCTTCGTTGTAGACCTTACGGAAGTCGGCCGCCCTCAGGATCCGAGCGCAGCTCGGGAAACCGAGCTTAGTCGGCGTACCGGACGGCTCTCTCGTCGCTCACCGTGAGTTTGTGACGGCCCTTGGCGCGCCGCCGCGCCAGCACAGCGCGGCCGTTCTTGGTTTCCATGCGTACCCGGAACCCGTGTGTTTTTGCCCGTTTGCGGTTGTTCGGCTGAAATGTTCTTTTTGGCATCTGGTTTCCTCGGCCCGGGCAAGCGGCCCGAAACGTTGAGACTCGTAACCTTCAGTATAGGGGTGGGGGAAAACGCGTGTCAAACGAGTTCCAGGAGCGGTGGTGGCTCAATTTGAGCCTCGACGCTACTGCGCGGCGGAAGACAGATTCTTGCTCGCAGCTTGCAGTTGATCATCGTCACCGAGTTCGATGGCCGCAATGCCTTGAATCCCAGCCAGGGCGATTGATTCGAGCACTGGTGATGGATTAGATTCGCTTACTCCATAAAACGTGTTGGGATCGTCAATCAATGAGCGAATGGACGTATGCCAACGTTGAAAGAACCATCCGCCGCGCTCCCAAACAACTTGCGGCTTTCCGCTAGAATTTCGGAACAGTGCTCCAGCAGGTACCGTAGAGGCGTGAAGTTGGTCATAGCGCTCTTCAAGCTCGGATAGCTTAAAGATGCTCTCGAGCCTGCATCGGTTGGCCGCGAGCGATTGAGTCGCTCCTTGTTCACGATCCACAAGACAGATCGCACCCAGTACGTTCATACCAGCGTCTTTAGCCTTCTCGATTGCATCTGCGGTGGACCCCCCGCCAGTGCATACATCGTCGACGATCACAACCGACATTCCCACTGGGTTCAAGAGACCTTCGATGGTCTGTTTCATTCCGTGACCCTTTGGTTCTTTACGAACGGCAAAGGAATCTACGTGCCTATGCCAATGATCCAGACTCTCTCTAGCGACTGAATTTGCGATGGGATCCGCGCCAAGCGTTCTGCCGCCAATCGCTTGAGGGTCCCAGCCACACTCGGCAATCTTTTGGAGAAAGGCCCGCCCGATGAGCGGCATTGCCGAGGTGACGTTGTTGAACCCTAAGCCACCGTAGGAGTATGCGCTATCGATGCAATGCGACCAGGTGTAGGAGAACTGGTACACGAGGTTGGCGGATTGAAGCCGGGCGGGCACAACTTGTATGCAAAGAAAAGCCCCGTCCTTTTTCCGGGCGGGGCTTCGAGAGGAAGATGGGAACTAGAAGCGGACGCGCATCACGATGACGCCGTTGCGGGGCTGGGCGAAGGGCGTGGTGGGGGATACGGCCGGATTGATGTAGCCGAAACCGCCCGCGTTCAAGCCTTTCAGCGGGCCGCCCTGGTTGATGGATTGGGGCAGGGCGAAGCCAGTGGCGGTGGGATTGTTGTAGTAGGTCCGATTGAACACGTTGTCGAACTCGGCGCGCAGTTCGATGCTGAACCGTTCCTTGATGGCGAAGGTGCGGCCGACGCCGATGTTCTCCACCGGATGGCGCTGATACCGGTAGTCGCTGAAGAAGGGGGCGGCGCTGCCGAAAACGCCTTGCGGCGGGTTGACCCATGCCTTGGGGTTCAACACAAACGTTTTGGTCGGATCGTAGCAGTGGCAGTTCAAGTCCACCGTGTAGAGCGGCACGTTCGGCACGCGGTTGGCCAGCGCGGGCTGGAACAACTCGTTCACCAGGCTGGTGGTGGCCGGCGGAGCAGGGATCGGCAGACCACTGGCGTATTGCAGGTAGCCGGTAATGGTCCAGTCCCTCAGCACCCAGGACACAATCTTGTTCCCGGGCAACTTGGGCAGTGCATACGAGCCTGCGAAATTGAACAGGACCGGCTGATCCAAACTGGCGACGCTCTTGCCCAGCTGGTAGTTTCCGATCGGGGCCACTTGGGTGTTGCCTGGTGTAACGGTTAGATTCGGATTGGTGTCGGTGCCGATCTGCAGAGACTTTTGCCAGGAGAACGAGCTGCTGAACGTTAGTCCATGGCCGAGACGCTTGTTGACCTTGATCTGGGCAGCGTCATACCAGGTCTTTCCCAGCGGAGCGCCGATGTCCGGGATATAACCGAACTGCGGGAAGGGACGGAGAGCTTGCGCGACGGTGTTATTGAGCGAGAATCCAGCATATGGGGGAATGTTAAAGCCGCGCGAGGCAGCCAGGGACGAGTTCAGATGCGAGATCAACAGTTGTTGATCCGCCGAACTCGTAATATTCAGCCCGTGCGCCGCCAGGATACCCGGTGTGACGGCGTTAATATCCGCGATGGAAGAGGTATTCCACCAGGCGCCGACGTTGCCTACATAAGACGCTTCCACGACCAGGTCGCGATAGATTTCCCGCTGGAAGCCGACGCTCCATTGCATCTGACGCGCAGGCCGACCGGCGCTCGGATCCATAAAGCCGATGCCGGTTGGAAGGGCCTGGCCTCCCGCCTTGCTGGAAGGGAAGAGTCCCGAGTTGAAGACCGGCCAGGCAGGCTCGTCCTGTGCAGGTATACCAGTTCGCAGGAGCATGGCCGGCACACCCGCGCCGGGTGAAGTGAAGGTGGACGTGGTGGCGACACCGGCCGCTGCATATCCCAGCTGCGTGGTTCCGGTCTGGTTGTACATGACTCCGAAGCCGCCGCGGAAAACCGTCTTGTCGTTAATTTGATAGGCCACGCCGATTCGCGGACCGATCGCATAGGGGTAGTTGTTCGCGAAGCTGCAATTGCAGTGGCCGGTCCCGCCGCCTTCAAACAGGAAGGCCCCGGGGACGCCCACGGTTGGGTTAAGCGTGGCCGGGGAGAAACTGGCGGCGCGGCCGTGCTCCTCGCTGAAGTATGTGCCGTAGTCCCAGCGCAGGCCGTAATCCAGCGTGAGCTTGCGGGTGACTTTCCAGGAATCCTGCAGGAAAATCCCCCACTGCGACTTCTCGTTCCGGTATTCCGCGGATGCAGCGATGTTGAAGCTGTCCACGGCTCCCAGCAGGAAACTGGCGTAGGGGAATCCTGGAGCGCCACCGGTAAAGCTCTGGCCCACCAGATAGGGCTGGTTGGTTTCATTGGCGCTGAATGCGTAGTTGCCGTTCGTGTTGGTGTAGGGAATCGTCGGAATCGCGAGGTAGTAGACCTCGGCACCGGCCTTATAGGTGTGATTGCCGCGGACCCAGGTCAAGCTGGCGTTGCCGGAAGGTTTTTCGTAAAACTGGTGGCCCTGGCCGGCTACCGGACCCATGTTGTACATACCACCGGCGGCGGTGCAGGCGACGCCCGCGATGCCGAAAGGCGGGCAGAATCCCGTAAAGACCGGGACGTTGCGGTTGACCGTGGCTCCCACCAGCCCAAAGACCTGTGCGGCGTTGAAATCGATGATGGGAGCGTCGTCGAAAAAGTTGTTCTGCTGGTAGCCGGCGCCCAAGTGCAACAGCAGGGTGGGTGTGACCGTGTAATCGTAGTTCAGCCGCTCGACATGCGAATGGATGAAAGTGCCGCGATCGGCTGTGATCTGGTTGGGCAGTCCTTCCGACTGGCCGTAGATCGGAGAAAACGGCGAATCGGTATGGGTGAACGACCAGTAGAACGACAGGCGCTGCTTGTCGGTAATCTGGTGATCCATCTTCACGGCGGGGATGGTGGTGTGCCGGACGCTGGAGTAGGTGGGAATGATGTTGTTGGTGAACGTGGACAAGGTCGGCGCCGGGATGAAGCTCTGGATCTTCAGGGCCACCGGGTCGATCATGCTCATCGGAATGGTGTTGTTGGTAAACGGATTCGACACCATGTTTCCGGTAGCGGGGTCGACGTAAGCCGAGGTTGGATCGTAGATCTCGTTCGCCAGAATCGGCCGGCCCAGGACATCTTTGCCGAGCACTTTGTTACCCAGAGCAGTGAGAGCTCCGCTGAAATCGCCGGTGCGGTAGGCTGCGGTCGGGACCGTGATTGCGGTGTTGTTGATGATCTGCGTCTCGCGGAACTGCTCAAAGGAGAAGAAGAAGAAAGTCTTGTCGCGGCCGTTGTAGATCTTCGGGATGACGACGGGTCCGCCGACGGTCCAACCGTAGTCGTGGCGGCGAGCGCGGGGACGCACCAGTTCGCCGGCTTGTGTTGGCGTGAAGGGTGGGCCCGTGAACGGGGTGCCTGCATTCAGCACTTCGTTCACCAGATAGTCGTAACCGGTGCCATGGATTTGATTGGTGCCGGACCGCATCGTCACATTGAAGAAACCGCCTCCCGCGCCTCCGTATTCCGCGGCAAAGTTACTGGTCTGAACGGAGACTTCCTGAATGGCATCGACGCCCGGCTGCACTTGAGCGGGTGTATAGGGGAAGCCCTGGTTGGTGGAGTCCTGGCCTTCCACGTGGTAGGCCTGTGTGTTGGCCGGTGCGCCGTTGATTTTAACGTTGGAGTTGGGAACGTAATAAGTGCCCGGCACGACCTGCAGCACGCCGTTGGGATTCCGGATGCCCGAGCTGCCCGACGCTGCCGCGCCGATGCCCAGCAGAGGAAGTTCTTTGAGAGTTTCGGAGTTGATGTTGCTGCTGACATCGCCGCTCTCTGTTTTCAGCATCGAAGCCTCGGCCGCGACCGTCACAGACTCCGATGCCGCGCCCACTTCCAACGTGACGTCCACGCGCAGGGTTTGCGCGACTTGCACCGTCAGGTTCTGCCGTACGTATCGCTTGAAGCCGGCGACGGTAACGGACACTTCGTAAGGCCCGAATGGCAATTCCGCGAGCGTGTAGTTCCCGGTCTCGGTGGTAGCGGCCTGGTAAACAGTTCCCGTGGCGGTGTTCCTGGCTTCGACCGCTGCATTGGCGATGACGGCGCCGGCCGGATCGGTTACGGTTCCTGTGATGGTGCCGCGGTCACCCTGAGCGAACGCGGCTACGGCAAACAAGAAGGTTAAACAAACGGCAAGGCACACGTGACGCATGCGAATCCCCTTTTCATGACGGACGTTGGCCTGCGGCCCCTATCCCCGGTCAAACGGCTGATAAGCCATCTGCAATTTCAGTTGCTAATTCCCTGGAAGAACATATATCTTTTTGCCGGCTGCGTCAAGAAGAAAGTTTGTGGCGAGTCCAGTTAGAATTGTTAGAATTTTCCGGTATCGCTTGCATGCAAGAGCTGTGCAATTTTCTGACGCCGCTTTGACTCTGTGTGGCCGGATACGTTACAAATGCGGCGCTATTATTCTGTGAATCGACGTTCATCGGATGATCTACGGAACACTCGAATAACGCCACCATCCGGGAGAAAAGTCGCGAAGGGAAGCTCGACGAATCGTTCGCCGCTACGCACCTGGCGGACCAGGTCTGATATGTAAGGATTGAAGACCGGCGATTCGGGTTCTCCTCCGTCTTCGTAGAGGAAGAAGTCGGCGTGTTCCAGTCTCTCGAGCGCCGCGGCCAAGCTGCGCGTATGCGCGGTCGTTTCTACACGGAACGGTAGCTGGAGGGCCACTGCGGTCAGTTCGACGTTGTTCGCGTTCAGGCTGCCGCGGTCGGCTCCAAC
>Ga0335069_10013460_pt1 | contig 11484 bp, 9 predicted proteins | sample Lox_Sample_11_FD_206714 | JGI IMG/M metagenome (GOLD analysis project Ga0335069, IMG submission 206714) | Soil microbial communities from Loxahatchee National Wildlife Refuge, Florida, United States - Lox_Sample_1.1 | ecosystem: Environmental > Terrestrial > Soil > Wetlands | place: USA: Florida... | reverse complement strand
GTGGCCGACTTGGCGAAGCGACTGGTCGAATGTGGTCAGGCGCAGGTACTCCAGGACGCGGAGTTCGATGGCTTCATCCGCCGCCTGCGCCGGACCCTGCCCTTCTATCTCGTCCGGGTCGATAGTCCCGAGCGTGCCGCCAGGTTCGAGCGCTTTCTGTTCTGGTCCAACTACAAGGGCTCGACCGATCTTCTCACGCGCTATGTCTACCCGCCGCTCGTCTGGCTGCTGGTGCGGCCGTTCGCCCGCTGGCACGTGCATCCGAACTGGGTCACGCTGCTCAGCATCGTGCTGGCGCTGGGTGCGATCCCGTGCTGGACGAACGGCGCCTTTCTCGCCGGCTTCATGATGGCGTATGCCATGAGCGTGCTGGATTCCGTCGATGGCAAGCTCGCGCGCCTCACCTTCACCGACAGCGAAATCGGCAATGTCCTCGACCACGGCCTCGATCTGGTGCATCCGCCGCTCTGGTATCTCGCCTGGGCCTATGGGCTCGGCCTCGTCCGGGAAGGATGGGGATCGGATCTCGGCCAAGCCACGATTGCGGTCGTCTGCCTCTATGTGATCGACCGGCTGGTGCTGAAGATCTATCCCAAGGTCTTCGGTCGCGGTTTCCATACCCATTCACGGCTGGATAGCATCGTCAGGAGCTTCATCGCGCGGCGCAATATCAGCCTGGCGCTATTCACATTGGGCTATGCGCTGGATCTGGCACGTCCCGCATTCTTTCTGATCGTCGCCTGGCAGGCCGCGACGGCGGCTTATCACGCGGCTCGCACGATATGGATTCTGGGTGTCGAGAAAGCCCGGCAAGGCAACCGGGCGCCGGCCGAGATCGCGGGCACGACCGCAACCCTCGACTAAGCGAGGGCGCAAGGCTCAGTAGCGCTCTTCGTGCGCCGTCGCCCGCACCTCGTGGCGGTACCACGCACGCTGCCAGCGATTGAGCTGCCGCGGCCGGAACGCCTTGATCGGAAGCTCGGCGATGAAATTCACGTAGCGGCGCGGGATCGCGGTGATGCCGCGCGGTGAGACGCCGTGGACCGCGTTCTCCGAGTTGAGGAAGCAGACATAGGCGTTGGCCTGGTATTCCACCGTCTTCGCCAGCACGATGTCGCGCTGCATCACCCGGTGCTTGATGAAGCGCGGGCTGCGTTGCCAGCGATAGATCTCGAGATCGCCGCCCGGCGCATCGTCGGTCGGGGCGCGGAAGTAGTAGAGCGCACTGAAGATCTTGTCGCAAAGGTCGATATGCGCCGTCTTGACGCTGCAGACCTGGGTGACCGGCGTGTTCATCACGAATTGGCAGTCGAGGTGGATGTCGGCATCCCCGCCGAAGCCGCGCGGCGTGACCCGCCAATCCTCATAGCGCCGCCCGACATGCTCCTCCAACCCGGGGAAGGCGCGACGGAAACGGTCGCCGAACAGCCGCACCACCTCGCGCCAATATGCGGCCGAGGTGTGATACTCGAAGAAGCCGCGCCACAGAGGAGAGAGGCGACGGTCGTTCAACACCTGCTTCACGCTCATCCGCACCGCCTGGTTGTTGGCGACGACGGTGCGTCCATCGAGAATCATGGCGAGAGTCGGGAAGCCGGCCTCCAAGGCGGCGTAGGTTTCGGGCGGCAATGCGTTGCGGCGCAGAATATGCGGGAAGGGATCGGTGAGGACGTCGGACGGGTCGAGCGCGACCGGCAGCTGCGGCGTCGCGAAGCTGCACCGTGGCATCCCCCCCGAAGTGCCCGCCGACATCTTCACCGCCGACATCGCCTGCTGCTCGCTCCCGCACGAACGGCTGTTCACTCTCGCCCCACGGTAAGCGCAGGGCCCTTCTCTACTCCAGATACTTTCCCGCCCCAGCGTCAAACAGTCGCCGGTTGCTTCCTCCGAATCCGCGTCTAGGCCGCCGCATGGCGCTCACAAAGTTGCAGCGCATCATGCCGGACGTGGTTAGCCGCCATCTCGCGCTTTACCAGCGCGGCATCGAGGATGCCCTGCTCCAGGCATTCGGCAAGCAGGGTGAAGAACAGCTGCTCCTGGTTCGGGTCGGGATGCGGCTGATAGGTGTTCGGCGCGGCGTCCTTCCCGAGATGCTTCAAGGACCGCACGATCCGCGACGGCAGCGACCGGCGCTTCGGCGCCTTCGCCCGAACCGTGAAATCGACCGGCAGGCCGGTCTTCCACGGCTGGGTTCGCCGATAGGTGTTGTGCAGCATCTTGGTGGTCGGCGTCAGCCGGTCGAAGTCGTTCCACTCCGGTTCAAGCCAGCCGATGGTCTCCTCGGGCTCATATTCCAGCTTGATCCACTTGATGTAGTCCTTCTCGAAGGTGAAGAGCTCGCCGAACGTGCGCTCGGCGTCCCAATGGGTCAGCTTGGCATTATCGAGCAGCATGACGCTGGAGGCACGGTAACCGGCCAGTTCCTTGAGGGGCGGCCGCCAACGGCACATCAGCGCCTTGCCTGCCATATCCAGCGTGAGCAGCTCCCAGATGTCGGCGAGGGCGAAGCAGTCGGGGTCGATCACCACGGCGCGGCCCTGATAGCCCATCAGTCTCGGCGGCATGAAGCGCAGCGGGGTGAATGACTGGAGGTCGTCCTGCTTCCAGATCCGGTGCTCGGCCCCGCGCAGGTAGAGCTGGCCCGCCCTGGCCCGCAACCACGGATATTCTCCGGTATGCATCAGCTCGACCGAGAACCGGTCGGCATGGCGGCTGTTCCGACGCAGGGCATAGGCCGCGATCAGGGCGCCGAGATACTGCGCGCCGTTGGTTTGGATGAAGACCTTGTAGTCCACCGACTCGGCCCCTTCCCCGTTTGCGACTGTGAAGCGACGCGGCGCGGATGATAGGGTTCCGACCCGGGGGCTTGCAATCAAGCCACGGAAATTGCGCCCTTTTGCCGCAAAATCGAGGCGAGTGCGCCAGCCCGGGCGGCGTTTCCACCTGCCTTGTGGTCGCACCGGACTTCTGCTATCGACACGCAAATCCCAGGGGCCATGCAGCCCCTCCGCGCGCTATCTGGCTGTGCCTGCGCGGCAATTCATGTGTGCGGCCTAGGGCTCCGATGCAACAAACCCCGACGCCCGCGACCAGCGCCGGGCTGGCGTTGCGACGGGCTGACTTCACCACGCTCACCGAGGGCCTCGACTACGCGGCCCGCGGCGCGGCGGGCTTCAACTTCTACTCGGCGCGCGGCGAGTTGAAGCACGTGCTCTCCTACCGCGATCTGCGCGAGCAAGCCCGTGATCTGGCGCAGAAGCTGGCGCGGCTCGGCCTGGAACGCGGCGAGCGCATGGTATTGGTCGCCGATACCGATCCCGCCTTCTGCATCGCCTTCATGGCGACCCAATATGCCGGACTCCTCCCCGTTCCGGTCGCGGTCCCGACCAGCCTCGGCGGCAAGGCTGCCTATATCGAGCAGTTGCGCCACCAGATCGAAGGTTGCGGCGCTGCGCTCGCCTGGGCGCCGGACGAGCTGCTGCCCTTCCTGCGCGAAGCCGTCGAAGGCTTGCCGCTCGCCATGATCGGCGGCTCGGGGGATTACGCGGCACTTCCGGGGGGCGGCGCGGAGCTTCGCCCCTTTGCCGAGAACGAACAGAGCTATCTGCAGTATTCCTCCGGCAGCACGCGGTTTCCGAAGGGCATCGACATCCCGCAACGGGTGCTGATGGCAAACGCCTATGCGATCGGCAATCACGGGCTTGCGGTGCGTGGTGGCGACCGCTGCGCCTCCTGGCTGCCGTTTTATCACGATATGGGCCTGGTCGGCTTTATGCTGACCCCGCTCTTGAATCAGCTCTCGGTCGACTACATGGCGACCCGCGACTTTGCGCGGCGCTCCCTCACCTGGTTGCAGCTGATCTCGCAGAACCGCGGCACCTGCGCCTACAGCCCGAGCTTCGGCTACGACCTCTGCGTCCGTCGTCTGCGCGACGGCACCGGCTTCTCGGCCGACCTCTCCTGCTGGCGCGCCGCCGGTATCGGCGGCGACATGGTGCAACATGCCACCCTTCGGCGGTTTTCCGACACATTCGCTCCGTTCGGATTCCGCGAGGTCGCTTTCGTGCCGAGCTACGGCATGGCCGAAACCACACTCGCCATGACCTTCGCGCCGCTGGAGACGACTTACACTGTCGACTATGTCTCGCGCGCAGCGCTCGAGCGAGATCGCGCCGAGCCCGAAACGCCCGGCGCGGCTGCGCGCTGCTTCGTCGCCTGCGGTCCCGCCCTGCCCGGTCATGAGATCGAGGTGCGCGATGCGTCCGGCAATCCGCTGCCGGAGCGCCGGATCGGCCGCGTCTTCTTCCGCGGCCCGAGCGTGATGTCCGGCTACTACGGCCAGCCCGAGCTGACGCGCGAGACGCTTTCGCCCGACGGTTGGCTCGACACCGGCGATCTCGGCTATCTGCTCGACGGCGAGATCGTCATCACCGGACGGGCCAAGGATCTGATCATTCTCAACGGCCGCAACATCTGGCCCCAGGATCTCGAATGGGCCGCCGAGGACGGGGTCGGCGAGCTCCGCCGCGGCGACGTCGCCGCCATCTCGGTCGAGAACGCCGCCGAGGAGGATGCCGAGCGGATCGTCATCCTGGTGCAATGTCGCACGACCGATCCCGAGGCCCGCGCCAAGCTCGCGCGCGAAGTCGCCGCGGTGCTGCAGCAAGCGATGGCGGTCGAGGCGACGGTCGTCCTGGTCCCGCCCCACGGCCTGCCGCAGACCTCATCCGGCAAGCTCAGCCGCGCCCGCGCCAAGGCCAACTTTCTCCACGGCGTCTACGACCGCGCCGATACGGAAGCGGCCGTCTGAACCCCATGGCGGGCCGGGTCGCCGTCACCGGGGCGACCGGCTTCGTCGGCTCTCATCTGGTCCGCCGACTCTGCGCTTCGGGATGGCAGGTCCGCATCCTCGCCCGCCGCATGCCGACGATGGCGCTCAATCCGGGGACGCCGATCGAGCTGGTGCTCGGCGATCTCGACGATGCCGAAGCTCTGAAGCTGCTGATCTCCGGCGTCGATGCCGTGGTGCATGTGGCCGGCATCGTGAAGGCGCACCGGGCTGCCGACTTCCATACGGTCAACGTCGAGGGCAGCCGGCATCTCGCCGAGGTCATCGCGGCCGCCGGGCGCTCGCTTCGGGTCATCCATGTCTCGTCGCTGGCGGCGCGCGAACCCCGGCTCTCGCCCTATGCCCGGAGCAAGCGCGCCGGCGAGGACGCGATGGCGCCGCTTGCCGGTCGGCACGCGCTCACCATCCTGCGTCCGCCGGCGGTCTACGGCCCAGGAGATGCCGAGATCTTGCCGATGTTCAAGGCGGCTGCGGCCGGATTCTTCCCCTACCCCGCGCCGCGCGGTGCGCGGGTGTCGCTGATCCATGTCTCGGATCTCGCGGGCGCTATGCAGACCGTGCTGGAAGCCCCGAGTCTGCCCGAACCGCTCTATGAGCTCGAGGATGGTCATGCCGGCGGCTATGCCTGGCCGGAGATCATTGCCGCGCTCTCGACTGCCCTCGAGCGGCCGATCCAAGCCTTCCGCCTGCCTCGCCCCGCCATGCAGGTGATCGCCGCCGGCGCCGAATGGCACCGGCGGTTCGGTGGCCCACTGACCGCTCTCTGCCGAGACAAGCTTGCAGAGATCTATCACGCCGACTGGGCGGCGCATGGGCCGAGTCTTGCCGACCGGACAGGGTGGCGCCCCACCTATTCCTTGGTGGACGGCTTCCGCCATACGATCGCCTGGTATCGGGCACAAGGAAGGCTTCGTTAACCTTGTCTGCGCGAGTGGTGGCTCGCAAGCCCTTGATTCTGGCCGATTGTTACATTTGGTAACAAAATGTCATTTCCCGCATCCGGCCAAATTGGCGACAAGCTTCGCCTCAAGCGTTGCTCTAGTCGACGCGCAGGTTGGGGCACGGGGGGTTCCTCAAGCGAGATCTGGTAAGGCAGTGGTAGCAGTCGCGATCATGGGCACGGAAGCACTCACGGAGGACACCGTCCTCGCCGAGATCATCAATGCGCTTCTGCCCTTCAAGAAGTCGGAGGCTCCGATCACCGCCGAAACCGAAATCGCCAGGGACCTCAATCTGGATTCGCTCGCAGTCATGGATCTTCTGATGGTGCTTGAAGACAAGTTCGACGTGTCGATCCCGCTCAATGTGGTGCCGGAGATTGCCACCGTCGGACAGTTGGCGCGGGCGATTCGTGATTCAAAGGCGGGGGCCTAACGATGGGCTTGTTCGATCGTTTCGATGGTCTGCGCGTCGCGCACGGGCAGATCAAGAACTGCGGCGCCGATCCGTTCGGCGTGAAGATGGACCGCATCCTTTCGGCGACTGAAGCCGAGATCGAGGGTCGCCACACCATCCTCTGCGGCAGCAACAACTATCTCGGCCTGACCTTCGACGCCGACAGCGTCGCAGCCGCCCAGCGCTCGCTCGAGAAATTCGGCACCGGTACGACCGGCTCGCGCATCGCCAACGGCTCCTATGCCGATCACAAGGCGCTCGAGCAGGATCTCGCCGACTTCTACGGCAAGAAGCACTGCATGGTGTTCACCACCGGCTACCAGGCCAATCTCGGCGCCATCTCGACCCTGGCCGGACCGGGCGACTATCTGCTGATCGACGCCGACAGCCATGCCAGCATCTATGATGCCTGCCGGCTGGGCCATGCGACAGTCGTGCGCTTCAAGCACAACGACCCGGTCGATCTCGACAAGCGTCTCGCGCGCCTCGCCAAGGAGCCGGGCAACAAGCTGATCGTGGTCGAAGGCATCTACTCGATGCTGGGCGACCATGCGCCCCTGAAGGAGTTCGTCGCCGTCAAGAAGAAGCATGGCGCCTACCTGCTGGTCGACGAGGCCCATTCCATGGGCGTCATGGGCAAGACCGGCCGCGGCGTGATCGAGCATGACGACGTCGACGACGAGGTCGATTTCGTCACCGGTACCTTCTCGAAGAGCATGGGCGCGATCGGCGGCTTCCTGGTTTCAGATCATCCGGACTTCGACATCCTGCGCGTCGCCTGCCGACCGTACATGTTCACCGCCTCCCTGCCGCCGGCGATCGTCGCTTCGGTGCGTGCCTCGCTGGCGCGGCTGCGCGCCGAGCCGGAGATGATGGCGCGGCTCTGGCACAACGTCGATACGCTCTATGACGGCCTCCAGGCCAGCGGCTTCCGCCTCGGCAAGCAACGTGGCCCGGTGGTTGCCGTGCACATCAACAGCCCGGAGCTCGCCGCGATGGCGTGGCACGGACTGCTCTCGCGCGGGGTCTACGTGAACCTCGCTCTGCCGCCGGCGACGCCGAGCGGCACCGCTCTGCTGCGTTGCTCGGTCTGCGCCGCCCACCGGACGGACCAGCTCGAGCAGGTCGCGGCCGTATTGACCGATGTGGGTCGTCAGCTCGGCATCATCCCGGCCGAGATCAGCGCAGACCAAGTTAGGGCTGCTGCCGAATAGCCGGGACATTAGCCGGGCTTAGGGGGAAGCCGGCCAGCGCAAGCTGGCCGGCTTTTTTCCACCCACCCTCGCCTATTGGCCCTCGCCTATCGGAATGCGCCGCGTCGATAGAGCGACCAGGCGAGGGTCGGCGCCGCCAGCAACGGATGCCGTCGCTGCCAGGCGCTGACCGGCACGCTGACGCCGGAATGGCGGCGGATCTTCCACAGGACATAGTCGAGACCGCCCTCGAAGGTGAAAGCAGCCTTCACCAGTCGCGCAAGATTGAGAGCCTTGCCCAGCCGTCGACGGCTGCGCCAGGCGCGGATGGCGGCCTGCGGCGAGGTCGCCGGCGCCGCCAATTCCGCGAGCACGATCGAGGTCACGCATTCGTAGCGCGCGCGATCGGCTTCGAAGATATGCCGGCCGCGATCCGAGCCTTCCGGCCGTAGCTCTGCTGCATAGGTCTCGCCGAAGCCGCGTGTCCAGAGTGACGCTGCATCCAGGCTTTGCGGCACCAGCGGCCGAGTGTTGCGCAGCATCGTGCGCACCGCGTCGGAGCAGGCGGCGATGACCCGGTGCGACGTCGCGGCATCGCGTGACCAGACGAGGCGGGTCGGTTGGGAGAACCGCGCCCAGATCGAGGTGTCCCGCGCCGCGGCGCTGCAGCCATGCGTGAACTGGGCCACCGAGATCACGGCATACTTTGCGCGTAGCCGGCGATCGAGGATGTCGACCTCTACACAGAACACATTGGGCGGCAGGATTCGGTTGGCGAAGGCGAGCCATGTCTTGGCATAGGCGCGGCGGTAGTCGTCCACCAGGACATAGAAGTCGGGAAGCTTCTCCGCCAGCTCGGCTTCCGACGCACGCAGACAAGAGCCGTAGAACAGGACCGCCACAGCCGCTTGCTGGTGACGCCCGCGCAGCGCCTCCGCCAGCGCCGCAATCGTCATCGAGACCGGGCGCTCGAGCTCTTCTCTTATGATCTCGTGGAGCGCTTCGGACATCGCTGCTCAGAAGCACTGGAACGCCACGGTCGGCCCGACCGAAAGTCGGAAACCCGGTCCGCTGTCGGTCTCCAGGATCTCACCGTCGAACACCACCCGGCTCCCGAGGTCGCATTCCAGCCGTTCGACGCGCCGGCTGCAATAGCCGAGCCGCTCCATCCAGGGCCGCGGCCGGCCCCAAAGAGCCGGCAATACGGCGAGTGCGAAGCGGCGCGGCGGGTGGGTGATGGTCGTCAGCTTCATGCGCCCGGGACCGGTGCCCCAGAACGGCCTGATCCCGGGCAGGACCTGGCTCAGCGTCGTCGCAACCAGCAGGAACAGTTCCTGCGGGGCGCCGCCGCGGCCATCGACGACGGCTGTCACGCGTTCGCCGCCGAATCCCGACCGCTCGCCCGGCCCGTAGCAGATCACGCGCAGGACCGAGAGAAGCAGGCTGAGCTTGCTGCCGAGACTCTGGTGGATACCAAGGCGATACACCTTACGCCGCGCCAGCATGGTGCCCTCGTAGAAGGCTATCGCACCCAGCAGGAAGCCGTGGATCACCGGGCCGTCGTCCCCGAGATCGAGGGTCATCACCGTGCGCTCCAGCCGTTCACCCGGGTCGCCGGCGGAGATCCGCGCGATCATGCGCTTCAGCAAGCGCATCGGCCGTTCCGTGCTGCCCAGATCGCGGGCGATCGCATTGGTCATTCCGGAAGGGATCAGACTGAGCTTGGGATGATCGGGAAACGGCTTACCATTGATCAGCTCCGTGATCACCGCCTGGACCGTGCCGTCGCCGCCGCTGATGATGAGATGCGTCACGCCTTCCGCCGCAAGCTCGCGCAAGCACTCAGGGACCTCCGACACTTCGTGAAATGCCCGATGTCGGACCTCGGGATGGTTTCCGATCAGCACCTCGAACGCGTGGGCAGCCTTCCTGTTGCGCCGCGACCGCGGGTTGCTGATGATCCCGATGATCTCGGTCATGATGCGCGCGCGACAGGCTCGCTCAGCCAGGAGATCGGCGCGCGACCGTGGGCCATCGCCAGCATCGCTTGCGCTATCCGGACGGTGTGAAACACGAACGAAACCGCCGTCCAGGCGGCGACCGCCAGGAAGCCCGAGCGCGGGTCGCCCACCAGCATACCGAGGGTGAGGATGAAGAGGTTCGGGTTGCGGCGCGCCGTCACCTCGCGAAACCACGAGTCGAGCGGACGCCAGATGTGGATCTGAATCCCAAACAGCCAAACGAACAACCCTTCCTGGAGCCGCCCGCCGAGATAGCCGATCAGGATCAGCAGCAGGGCCAAGAATGCAGTCGTATCGACATCGCCGACCGTGCCGCGCGTCACGCCGTGATACCACGCCCAATACCAGAAGGGTGGATGGATGAGATCGATGCCATGATCGAAGATGTTGCCAAAGCTGCTGGAGCGCAACGTCACCCTGGCCAGCTTGCCGTCCACCGTGTCGAGAAAGCACATGGTCCAGGCGGCGACCAGGCCGGGCACGAACCAGCCGCACCAGAACAGCCCCATGGCAATGACGACGAACACGAGGCTGATCGCGGTGACGAGATTCGGCGAGAGACCGTGGCGCGCGCAGAATCGCGTGGCGTGAAAGGCGGGGCGCGGCCATACCCGTTTGGTGACGAAATCGGTGACGCCCTTGTAGGCCGCGGCGAACATGCGGCGCTCGATCTCGACGGCCGGCGCTGCGTCGACTCGCAGGAGATAGGGTGCGGCGCGCTTCCGCAGGCCCTGGTTGAACGTGCTGGCAAGTTCGGCCGGGGTGACGCGTCGCAGACCCTCCTCGGCCCAGCTTCCCGACATCAAGGCCGATTCGAGCGCCGCCACGCGCTCGCCGTCGATCCGGCCCGGCGCATGCAGCGCCGCCGGGGCGCTATCCGATGCCAGAAGAATGACCCCGGGCTGCCGCAACAGGGCGGGAACGAGCATCTCGTCGAAGACATAGTCGTCCCGCAGCAGCGCGAGGCCGTGCGCCGCGGAACGCTCTGCCCAAGACGAGCCCGTCGGCGCACCCGCTCGCGCCAGCGATCGTTCGAGCCTCTGGCGCGCTGTCAGGCCCCAGAAGCGGGGCGGATTGCCGATCTTGCCGGTCCCCCCGCCCGCCGGATCCCCGATGATCCGGACGCTCGGCCCGCCTAATTTCCCCTTGCTCATCGAGCACGTTAATAATTCTGTCGCCGTCGCCCAGAGATAGCCCCATCGCAACTTGGGCGTCCACTGCATTTAACACCCTTGAACGCGCTTGGAAAAATCACGTCTGGACAAATCGCGCTTGACCGTCTTTCTGGCTTCGGCCCATCTACCGATGACCGAATGACACTGAACTAAGGCTCTGGATTGCCAAGCCTGACCGTCGCCCATATCTCCGACCTGCACATCGGGCCGATGCCGCGCCCGGGCCTGGCGGCGCTCGCCGGGAAGCGCGTCACCGGCTTCCTGTCTTGGCAGCTGAGGCGGTCGCGCATCCACCGCCGGGAGGTGTTGCAGCGCCTTGCCGACGATCTCCACACCCAGACCCCGGATCACATCGCCGTGACCGGAGACCTGGTGAACATCTCCCTGCCGGCGGAGTTTGCGGAAGCGCGCGACTTCCTGCGTCACCTCGGACCGCCCGAGAAGGTCACCGTCATCCCCGGCAACCATGACGCCTATGTTGCCTTGCCATGGGCACCGTCGCTGGGCCTCTGGGCGGAGTACATGAGTGGCGGTCATGTCGGCGAGGCCGACGAGCGCGAGCCCCGGGCGATCGCAGATTTTCCGTTCGTGCGGCGGCGCGATGGCGTCGCGCTCATCGGGCTCTCGACGGCGATTCCGACCAGGCCGTTCAGCGCTGCCGGCGAACTTGGGCAGGCGCAGCTTGGCCGATTGAGCATCCTGCTCGACAAGCTCGCCGCGGAGGGTCTGTTCCGCGTCGTCCTCATCCATCACCCGCCCTTCGGCGGGGGCACCTATCGCCGCAAGAGCCTGCGCGACGCCGAAGCCTTCGCTGACGTCATTCGCGCCAAGGGGTGCGAGCTTGTGCTCCA
>Ga0335069_10013459_pt1 | contig 11484 bp, 7 predicted proteins | sample Lox_Sample_11_FD_206714 | JGI IMG/M metagenome (GOLD analysis project Ga0335069, IMG submission 206714) | Soil microbial communities from Loxahatchee National Wildlife Refuge, Florida, United States - Lox_Sample_1.1 | ecosystem: Environmental > Terrestrial > Soil > Wetlands | place: USA: Florida... | reverse complement strand
CGCGCCGAGGCGGCGTGGCGTGCGGCCCGCGCGGTCGCCCGCGTGGCGAAGGCGGACTTCTACCCCACGATCGCGACCAGCCCGTCGGTGACGAGGGCCCACGGCCGCCCCAGCCAGACGACCATCCCGCCGACCACGACCAACCTCTACCAGGTCCCCTTCGACGCCTCCTGGGAAGCGGACGTCTTCGGGCGCATCCGCCGCAACGTGGAGGCGAACGTGGCCAACGCCCAGGCGGCGGAGGGCGACCTGGAGGCGCTGCGCCTGACCATGCACGCCGACCTGGCCGTCGACTGGTTCGAGCTGCGCGGGCTCGACGCCCAGAAGAAGCTGCTCGACGACGTGGTCGCCGCCTACGCCACCGCCCTGCAGCTCACCCGCAACCGTCACGACCAGGGCATCGTCTCCGGGGTGGACGTGGCCCAGGCCGAGACGCAGCTGGAGACCACCCGCGTGCAGTCCACCGACCTCGCGGTCGCCCGCAGCCAGCTCGAGCACGCGATCGCCATCCTGGTCGGTGTCCCCCCGGCTGAGCTCTCGATCGCCCCCGGGCCGACCCAGCCCTCCCCGCCGGTGGTCCCGCTGGAGCTGCCCTCGGAGCTGCTGGAGCGCAGGCCGGACATCGCCGCCTCCGAGCGCCGGGTGGCCGCGGCCAACGCGCAGATCGGCGTCGCGACCGCGGCCTTCTTCCCGCGGCTGCTGGTGTCGGCCTCCGCCGGCTGGCAGTCGGGGGTGCTCTCCGGCCTCTTCTCGGCGCCGAACGGGTTCTGGTCGCTGGGGCCGCAGCTCGCGCAGACGATCTTCAGCGGCGGACGTCGCCGGGCCGCCCGCGAGCAGGCGCGGGCCTCCTACGACGGGGCGGTGGCGGCGTATCGGGAGACGGTGCTCGAGGCCCTGCAAGAGGTGGAGGACAACCTGGCGGCCTCGCGCATCCTGGCCGAGGAGGCCGAGCAGCAGGCCGTGGCGGTGGCCGCCGCCGAGCGCCTGCTGCGGCTCTCGCGGACGCGCTACGAGGGCGGGATCACCACCTACCTCGAGGTGATCGTGGCGCAGAGCGCAGCCCTCTCGAGCGAGCGCGCCGCCGTCGACCTGCAGACCCGCCGCATCGTGGCCAGCGTCAACCTGGTCCGTGCTCTCGGCGGCGGCTGGCACGCCGCGGCCGGCAAGGGGGTCTCGCCCCCGCCGGCGACGCCGGCGCCGGACGCCGCCACGGCCTCGTCCTCGGCGGACGCCGAGGTGCGGGGTGGAGCCCTCCCATGATCGGGCCGTGCGCGGGACGACCCTGCTGTTGGTCCTGGCGCTGAGCGCCGCGAAGGCCGGCGCGGACGACGCGCTGCTGCGGGCGGAGGCCATGACCGGCAACGGCACGACCGTGGAGGCGATCCCGCTCGAGCGCGTCCGGGAGCTGCCGGCGCGCTACGGCCGCGCCGGCGCCGCGTCGGGGAAGGGCCCCGGCCTGCCGAAATAGAAGCCCTGCGCGTGGGAGAAGCCGGCCCGCTGGCACTCCGCAGCCTCGGCCGCGGTCTCCACCCCCTCGGCGACGGTGCGCACCCGCAGCTCGCGCGCCGCCGCGACCAGCGAGGCGACCAGCCGCCTCCGCGACTCCGGAGCCACGTCGATGCCGGTGACGAACCGGCGGTCGAACTTCAGGTAGTCGGGAGGGGCCTCGGCCAGCTCGAGCAGGCGTGCCTGCCCGGCGCCGAAGTCGTCGTAGGCGAGGCCGATCTGCAGCGCCGCCAGCCGGCTGCGCAGCCAGGCGATCAGCTCGGGGTCGGCCAGCGCGCTCTCGTGCACCTCGAGCACCAGCGGCACCGTGGACGCCTCGGCGCGCAGCTGCGCCAGCGAGCGCAGCAGCCCGCCCTGCTCGAGGTCGGCGGGGTGGGTGTTGAGGAAGAGCAGCGGCGGCTGCGGGAGGGCGCGGACCGTCTCCACCGCCTTGCGCCGCAAGAGCTGGCTGAGCTCGGCCTGGGCCGAGGCCCCCAGCCCGCCCGCCAGGTCGAAGAGGTCCACCGGGTTCTGCGGCAGGCCGGGGAAGCGGCCGCCGCCGAGCGCCTCGTAGGCGACCGGCGTGCCCGTGTCGATGGTCACGATCGGCTGGAACGAGACGAACACGGCCTCGTGGTCGATGAGGTCGCGCACCTTGGCGGCCGCGAAGTGGCGGGTGAGCGGGATCGTCTCGTCGGCTGCCTGCAGATCGTTGTCGTCCGGCACGATCGCGAACTCGTAGTTGCCGATGCCGATCAGGTCGCCCTCGTGCAGCGCGCCGTCCGAGATGGGGAGGCGGTTGAGGAAGGTGCCGTTGCGGCTGCCGAGGTCTCGCAGGCGCAGCGCCACGCCGTCGGAGTAGATCTCCGCGTGCCTCTTGGAGACGTGGGCCGAGGGCAGCTCCAGCGCCAACCCCGGCGCGCGGCCGATGGTGAAGGGCAGCGGCCGCACCGGCCTGCGCTGCACCTCGTCGTCGCCGAACTGGCTCCGCAGCACCCAGTGGCCGGTGGCGCCGACCGCCGCATCGGTGCGAGCCCGGCGGGAGAAGTCCCCGCTGTCTGTGAGTCCCAGTCCCGCTGCCGGGCGATCGTCGGGATCGAGCAGGTGTGGCTCCAGCCCGTCCCCCGGCCGCTTGTCTGCCGCCAAACACGCCTCCGAGGGAGGATCTTACACGCTCGGAGCCCGAATGAGACCTCAGACCGGGTCGGCGCTCGCGGGGGTTTGGGGTTCCTTGGCCAGCCCGGCGACCAGCGCTCCCTCCTCCATCCACTGGGCGAGGGGACGCAGGATGCGGTAGGCATCCGCCCCCAGCTCCGCCTGCATCCGCTCGGCCGTCATCCCGGCGCAGGCGCGCTCCCACAGCGCCACCACCAGCTCGTACTCGGGCTCGTCCGCCACGGTGCCGGGCGTCGTGCCGGTCGTCTGCAACGGCAGGTCCTCCGGGACGACTGCGCTCAGCCGCCGCAGCGCGCTTGCCCGGTGGATGCCCTCGCGTATGAGGGTCCGGGCCTCTCCCAGTGGCCTCGAGGTCTCTGGCCTGGCAGCGCCGTCGAACGCGTGGTGGCCGCTCTGCGGCTTCTCGAAAAGCTGGTAGATGGCGTCCAGGTCCTCGCGGTGACCCCACTCGGCCGAGACGATCCGCCCGTCGACGAACCCGACGCGGGCGCGCGGGCTGGCCGCGTCGGCGGGCCGCAGCTCGAGGGTGCCCGAGGCGGTGGCGGTGGCCAGGCGGTCGAGCAGCTGCGGCAGCGCCGAGGGGTCGAACTCCGCCGAGACCGGGAAGGCGGGCGCTGCCGCCCGCGGCGGCACCAGCGCGTCCATCGCGGCGCGGGCGGCCTCGGGGGTGGGCGGCTTGCGGGCGATCTCCCGGAGCAGAGTGCGGATCGCCGGCGTCCGCGTGCCGGCCAGGGCGGCGAGCATCGGCGGCAGCTCGTGCTTGCGCCGGGAGAAGAGCGAGTCGAGCCGTCCCCGGGGGAGCGCCTCGCGCACGCTGTCCACCAGGCGGCCGAGCACCTCGGGAGCGGTCGACAGGTCCTGCTGGCCCAGCTCGGCCAGCCGGTCGAGCGTGGGGCCCAGCCTCGGGTTCCGGGACAGCGCGTGGTCGAGCAGCGCCTGCCAGGCGGCGGGGCTGCCCTGCCGCGCCAGGGCGGAGGTGACACGGTCGAGCGCGGCGAGCGCCGTCTCGTGAACCGTGGGGTCGATCGTCTCCACCTCGAGCTCTCGCTCCCAGGTCGCCAGCACGGCCACCAGGGCCTCGGCGGCCCGCGGGTGGCGCTCGTGGCCCAGGAAGGTGAGCGCCTCTTTGGCGAGGAACAGCGGGTTGCCCGGGATGGCAGAGTGGCTGACCGCGTCGATCTCGGGCTCCGGCTGCACGCCGGCGGGCCGGGGCACCTGTCGCAACACGTAGATCCAGTTGCGGCGGGCGAAGTCGTTGGCGGGAGTCGACAGCGAAGCGATCAGGCGGGTGAGCGCCACCGCGCGGGCGCCCTCGCCCTGGACGACCAGCATGTCGAGCAGCAGCCGGCGCCGGTCACGCTTGGGCTCCCGCTCGATCTCGTCGAGCAGGGTGGCGGCGCCCAGGCCCGCCTCGAACACGCGCATCAGGGACTGCAGCTGGTGGTGTCGCTCGGGCTTCTCCAGGTACTCCCGGATGCGCGCCGGATCCAGCGCGTTGTGGCCGCTGGCGAGCACCGGCGTGGTGTAGCCGCTCGGCACCTTCTGCTCGACGGCCAGCCGCCACGCCAGCTCCAGCATCTCGGCGGCGCCGCCGAGGTTGCCGGAGTTGAACTGCTCGACCGCAGCGCCGACCAGGTGGTGGTACCGGCGGGCCGCCTCCACCGGGTCCTCGGCCAGCACCACGATCTGCATCATGGCCTCGAGCTCGCCCGGTCGGCCGAAGTCGGCGGTGTCGCCGAGTCCGGGCGGGAGCGCCCAGTCGGTCAGCTGCTGGCCGAGAGTACGGAAGAGGGCCTCGGGGTCCGACACCACGCCAGTCGAGCGCAGCCGTCGCAGCTGCTGGTTGAGCTCGCGGCCATTGCGCGCCTCGATGGCGGCGGCGGCGATCGCCTGCGAGGCCACCCGCGCCTGTGCGGCGCCGGCAGCCGCCCCCGCCTCGGCGATGCGTCGCAGCCGTTGTTCGATGAGCGAGAGCCGCCTGAGGCCCCGGGTCGGCGGCCGCGACGGGGGCGCCTCGGGCGCGTCCAGCCCCAGCACGTTCTCGACGGGGGCGGCGCGAGTCAGCTCGGACTCTCCGATCCTGTCCAGGGCCTGGCGCAGGCGCTCGCGATCCGCCGCCGGCAGGGCAGAGGCCAGCTCCAGGCCGACGGCACGCAGAAAGGAGACGAGCTCCCTCTTCTCCAGCAGCCCGAGGTCACCCATCACGCTCAACCGTTGCAGAGCGTGGAACAGCAGATCCACCAGCCGGTGCTGCTTCTGATGGGGCTGCTGCGTCTCGGCCCAGTGCCACAGCTGCGCCGCGGCCAGGGCCGGCGGCAGGCCGACCAGCCGTTCCACCCCTTCCGCGGCCATGAGGGGCGGCAGCCTGTCACCCAGGAACTGCTCCACCTCCTCCAAGGCGGAGCGGAGATCAGGCGACGTCTCCGGTCGCGACGAAGGCGGCGGGCCGAGCGTCCGCGCCGGCGTCCCGTCCTCCACCTTGGCGGCCGGCAGCCCCACATCGTACGCGGCCTGCAGGGCCGTCAGCATCTCGCCGGCGTCGGCGAAGCGCCCCGCCGGCCGCTTGGCCAGCGCGCGCTCGACCAGGGCCGCCAGCGGCCGTGGCAGCTCGGGCGCCGCCTTGGCCAGCGGCTCGGGCCGGTCGTGCGCGACCGAGTGGAGGACTGCCGCCACCGTGCTGCCGCCGAAGGGCCGCTTGCCGGCGAGCAGCTCGTAGAAGACGGCGCCGAGCGAGAAGACGTCAGAGCGCGTCGTCGCCGGCTGCCCCTCGCCCTGCTCCGGTGCCATGTAGTGGGGCGTGCCCATCGGCGCCTCGTTGGGGTCCGACTCCTCGGCGCGCCGAGCCAGGCCGAAGTCCATGATCTTGGCCTGTCCCGTCGGCAGCACGTGGATGTTCGCCGGCTTGAGGTCGCGGTGAACGAGCCCCCGAGCGTGGGCGAAGGAGACCCCGTCGAGGACCTGGATGATGAGCGCCAGCTTGTCCTGCAGGCTGGTGAAGCGATGGTTCTCGATGTCGGTCTTGAGGTCGGAGCCCTCGAGCAGCTCCATGGCGATGTAGGCCTTGCCCTGCTCCTCGCCGTAGTCGTAGACGGTGACGATGTTCGGGTGGTTCAGCTGGGCGCAGGCCTTGGCCTCGCGCAGGAAGCGCTGGCGCGAGGCATCGTCGCCGGCGAGCTTCTCCGAGATGATCTTCACCGCCACGTCGCGCTCGAGCACGGCGTCGCGCGCCCGGAACACTTCACCCATGGCGCCTTGACCCAGCTTGTCGATCAGCTCGAATTTGCCGAGGCGGACGATGCCCATGGGCAGGAGTGCGCCTATCCTAGCACGCGGTCCGAAGCCGCCCCCGGGGTCGGGCGCTCTCCGAGCGCCTGTTTCCTGCTCCAACGAAAAGTCGTCTAATGGGGTCGCCGCCGGCGGAGCAGGCCGGCGGCGCGAGGAGGGATCGATGAACGCGCGACTGGCCTCCCTGGCTCCGGTGGTCCTCCTGGCGGCGAGCCTGGCGCCGGGGCGCGCTGCGGGGCTGGAGCCGCAGGCCGGCGCCCGGCCGCCGGACTTCTCCGGCCACTGGCGGCTCAACCGCCAGCTCAGCGACGACGAGGCGGCGATGCTCGCTGCCGCGTCCGGCAAGAAGGAGAAGCCGGCTCCGCCCGCTCCCGAGCCCGGCCGCGAGGGCGGGGCCGGCGGCCGGGGCCGCGGCGCGGCGGCGCCGAACCCCTCGGTGCCGGCGGTCGACGACGACCCGCGCGGGGCGCAGCGCAAGCCCCAGGCGATGGAGGACATCACCGTCACCCAGAGCGACGTCGAGATCGCGATGGCCGACAAGACCGGCGTGACCCGCAACTACTACCCGAACGGGAAGGTCTACAAGGCGGACGAGGGCGCCTCGAACGTCAAGAGCTTCTGGAAGGACGCCGCGCTCCTCTTCGAGAAGAGGAACGTGCACGGCTGGAAGCTCTTCGAGACCTGGCAGCTCAGCCCCGACGGGAAGCAGCTCCATTTCGACTCGCGCTTCGAGGGCGGTGGCCGTCCGACGACCGTGGTGAAGCGCGTGTACGACCGCGCCCCCAGCGGTCAGTAGTTCCTGTCGGCCGCCGGGCCGGCCGCCGGCTCGCAGCGGAGCACCAGCCAGCGGTCGAGCGCACGGATCCCGGGCAGCGCGTCGAGCCACGAGGGCACGCTGCGGTACAGCTCCCGGCAGCGCACGGCGGCTGCCAGCATCTCCGGCCGCACGTCGGCGGGGACCACCAGGTTGCGGGCGCGGTCGCCGCGGGCGAGCGCCTGCTGCAGCTCGGCAGCGGTGAGGACGCAGAGCGCCGTCCCCGGAGGGCCGTAGAACCGGCCGACCAGGCCCGACGGGCCGTACGGCGTTTCGGGGCCCAGGATCAGCAGCTCCGGCTCGCGGGGCAGCCGCTCGAACACGAAACGCTGCAGGCCGGCCTGCGGCGCGACCGGCAGCAGGCACAGCAGCGCCAGGGCGACGAGGTTGACGGCGAACACTCCTCGGCGGACGACACGGGACGACGGCCCGCGCCAGAACCGAGCCAGCGGTTCCAGCCGGTCCTGTCCCGGCGCCACGGCGAGGCCGAAGCAGACGCCGGCGATCGGCAGCAGCGGGAACAGGAAGCGCAGCTCCTTGTGCGCGATCAGCGAGTGCACGGCCACCATCGGCACGGCGGACCAGGTGAGCACGTGACGCGGGTGGCGCAGCCAGGTCACCGCGGTGGCCGCGGCCGCGAGAAGGGCGGCGGGACCGAACGGCGGACGCAGCACCAGCGCCGCGTATCCCCAGACCGGCAGCGAGCCGAAGCGGGCGGCCGCCTGCCCGGCACGGAGGTTCTCGACCACGTAGTTCCAGGGCGGAAGGCACCAGGCGCCGTAGCCCCAGCGGTCGACCAGCGCGGCCGCCCCCAGCACCGCGCCGATGCCGGAGGCGGTCGTGGCCAGCTCGCCCGCGCTGCGACGGCGGACGAGGGCCGCCCAGGCGAGCCACCCCGCCACCATCACCCCCACCGCGAAGCGGAACTCGAACGCCAGGCCGAAGAGGAGGCCGACCGCGAAGGCGGCGCCACGAGCCGGGCGCTCGCCGTCGCGGGCGAGCTGGTGAAGGGCGATGCCCAGGCAGAAGCTCGAGGCCGCCAGGCTCTCGCTCGACGTCCTGACCAGGACGAACGGCAGCAGGCAGAACGCGGCGACCATCCGGACGGCGATCCGGCGCGAGGCGCGGTCCTCCAGCCAGCGGCCGCAGCACAGGGCGAGGCCGGCCAGGGCGACCCAGGCGTAGAGACCCGAGAGCAGCCGCAGCGCTGTCGCCCAGGCGAAGGGGTTCGCGGTCAGGCGGCGCAGCCCACGCAGCACGAGCACGTAGAGGCCCGGCTGCAGCCAGGACCGCATCCTCTGGCCGAACTCCCAGGGCAGGGCCGCGGGCGGCGTGATGCCGAGCCTGGCGGCCGCGAACTCGAGCGTCTGGAACTGCTCGTCGGGATGGTAGTAGCCGGCGCTGCGCCAGGCGGCGACGACGAGGCAGACGAGCGACAGCGTGAGCCAGGTGCGGAGGAATCTCCGCTCGTCGGCGGACATGGCGCTAGCGTCGGCTCACCGGTGGCCGGGCGCGGGCGGGACCGTCACCGGCTTCCGGGGGTTCTTGCGGAGCTCCTCGAGCAGCAAGTAGGAGGTGAAGGCGATCGTGCGGCCGTCCGGCGAGAAGCGGGGGAAGAGCTCCTCGCCCTCGCCGGAGGTGAGCTGGCGGGCGGTGCCGCCGTGGACCTCCGCGATCCGGCGCAGCAGCCGTGGCAGGCCCTCGGGCTGGGACGCGGCGATGCCGGGCGAGAGGGCGAGGACCAGGGCGGCGAGGCGGAGTGGGCGCACGCCGGGCATCATACCGTGCGCCGATTCGCCCCCCTGGAAGATCGGCTGACCGCGTCTCAGTCGCCGCGCAGAGTCGTCGCGGGATCGACGCGAGCGGCGCGGCGGGCCGGCGGGTAGCTCGCGGCCAGTCCCACCGCCAGCAGGAGAGCGGTCACCGCGGAGAGCGTCCACGGGTCGTGCGCCTCGACGCCGGCGGCCAGCCGCGCCAGCAGCCGGGTCGCCGCGGTGGCGCCGGCCAGTCCGGTCGCGGTGCCCAGGAGCGAGAGGCCGAGGCCTTCCTTGAGCACCATGCCGACGATCGTGGTGCGGGCGGCGCCGAGCGCCACGCGAACGCCGATCTCGTGCGCCCGCTGTGACACGCTGAAGGCGATCAGCCCGTACAGGCCGACGGCGGCCAGCAGCAGTGCCAGGCCGGCGAAAGCGCCGACCAGGACGGCCCAGACGCGTGGCTCCGCCGTCGAGCGGGACAGGATGCTCTCCACGGTGCTGACCCGCACCACCGGCACGTTCGGATCCGCCGCCAGCAGCGCGTCGCGGACCGCGCCCGACAGCGTCTCCGGGTCGCGCGCCGTCCTCGCCACGAGCACCGTCCAGGGCCAGGGCAGTTCCGCCTGCATCGCGCTCAGGAACAGCTCGGGCCGGGGTGGCAGGGCGAGCGTCGCCTGCCGCACGTCCGCGGTGACCCCCACCACGGTGAGGGTGATCAGCGTGGTCGTGGTCGCGCCGCTTCCATGCTCGTGCTGCTCGGGCTGCCGGATCTCCAAGGGCAGCTCGATCCGCTCGCCCAGTGGTGACCGCCCCGGCCAGAAACGCCTCGCTGCCGTCTCGTTGACGACGACCACTGCTGGTGTCCCGGCGCGGTCACGGTCGCCGAACTCCCGGCCGGCGACCGTCGGGATCCCCATGGTGTGGAAGTACCCGGCGGTCGCGAGATTGAAGGACGCTTGGAAGGGCTGGTCCGGGGCCGGATCCGGACGCCCGGTGATGTGGAAGCCGAGGCCGTCGCTGCCGCCGTTCAGCGGCAGGTCGGCCACGAAGGCGGCGCTGCGGACCCCCGGCAGCGCCCGCAGGCGGGCGAGAGCCTCCTCGTAGTAGCGCGCGCGGTCGGCCAGGCGCGCCAAGCGCGGCTGCGGGAGCCAGAGGTCGGCTGCGAGCATTTTCCCGGCCCGGAAACCTGGCGGCGTCGCCTGCAGTGTCAGCAGCGCTTTCAAGAGCACGCCGCCGCCAGCGAGCAGCACCAGCGCCAGCGCCGTCTCGGCCACCACCAGCCCGCGCCGCAGCCGTGGCGCGTGCGAGCCGGTGCCGGACCTCTGCCCTTCGCGCAGTGCCTCGGAGCCTCGCGCGGAAGCGGCCGCGAAGGCCGGCGCGGCCCCGGAGACGAGGCCGGTCACCACCGAAAGGACGAGCGTGAACGCGAGCACCCATGCATCGGTGTGCGTCGTCTCCAGCCGTGGGATCGCCCGCAGGTCGGCGGCCAGCATCGCCGCCACCCCCGCCGCCGTCCAGCTCCCGATCACGAGCGCGGCGAGGCCTCCGCCGAGCGAGAGCACCAGACTCTCCACCAGGAGCTGGCGGACGAGGCGTCCGCGGCCGGCGCCCAGCGCGGCACGAACGGCGAGCTCGCGGCGCCGCACGCTGCCGCGGGCCAGCATCAACCCGGCAACATTGGCGCACGCGATCAGCAGGACCAGCAGCACCACGCCTGCCAGCAGCAGCAGGCCGGGACGGACGTCCTGCGCCATCGCCTCGGCCAGTGGGACGAGGTGCGCGCCCACGCTGGCGTTCGTCCGCGGGTACGTCGAAGCGAGTCGTTCCGTGATGAGCCCCAGCTCCGCCCGCGCTCCGGCCAGGCCGACGCCACGCCGCAGCCGGCCGATCACCCGCAGGAAGCCGTGGCCGCGGTCGGGATCGACCTGCAGCGGCAGGTACATCTGGACCGGTCTGCCGACCGGCGCCCGGAAGCCGGCCGGCAGCACGCCGACGATGGTGAAAGCCACGTCCTCGACGCGCACCACGCGTCCAATCGCGTCCGGTGTGCCGCCGTACTGCCGCTTCCAGAAGCCGTCCGAGAGGATCGCCACCGGCAAGGCACCCGGCTTCTCGTCCTCGGCGGTGAAGAGGCGGCCCCGCGCCGCCGTGGCCCCGAGCGTCGGAAAGAGGGACGCAGACACGCGGAGGCCGCTCACCAGCTCGGCCGCGCCAGCGCCGCTGACGGTCAGGCTGCTGCCGGCGAAGGCGCCCAGCTGTTCGAAGCTGCCCGCGCGCGACCAGTCGGTGAAGTCAGGATGGGATACGACCTCGTGGGTGTCGCCGGACGCGCTGGTCGCGAACAGCTGGACGAGGCGGTCCGGATCAGGGAAGGGCAGCGGCCGGAGCAGGACCGCGTGCACGACGCTGAAGGTCGCGACGTTCGCGCCGATGCCGAGCGCGAGCGTCATCACGGCCGCCACGGTGTAGCCGGGGTTCCGTCGCAGGGAGCGGAGCGCCAGGCGGAGGTCCCGGCCCACCTCGTCGAGCAGGAGCAGCCCACCCTGATCTCGCTGGCGCTCCATGGCGGCGGCCATCCCGCCCAGCTTGAGCCGAGCCTGCCGACGGGCCTCGTCGGGCGTCATGCCGGCCCGCAGGTTCTCCTCGACCTGCATGGCCAGGTGGCTGTCGAGCTCGGCCGCGAAGTCGAGGTCGTTGCGCGAGCGGGAGAAGTGCCCGAGCGCCCGCAGGAGCCAGCCGCGGAGCGTCCTCACCGGGACTCTCCGGGCGCCAGGAAGCGCGCCACGATGCCGGTGGCGCGCTCCCACTCGCGCGCCTCGCGCTCCACCTGGCCGCGGCCGGCCCGCGTCAACCGGTAGAACCTCGCCCGGCGGTTGTTCTCGGATGCGCCCCAGGCAGAAGCGACGTAGCCTTCCTGCTCCAGCTTGAGCAGGGCGGGGTAGAGGGTGCCGTAGTTCAGCGAAAGCT
>Ga0335069_10013454_pt1 | contig 11485 bp, 9 predicted proteins | sample Lox_Sample_11_FD_206714 | JGI IMG/M metagenome (GOLD analysis project Ga0335069, IMG submission 206714) | Soil microbial communities from Loxahatchee National Wildlife Refuge, Florida, United States - Lox_Sample_1.1 | ecosystem: Environmental > Terrestrial > Soil > Wetlands | place: USA: Florida... | reverse complement strand
TGTCGCGGAGCACATGGAAGTCGCCGTACCATTTGTTCAGGCTCGAGATATTGACGATCGATGTATCGCTCATGGCCTCTACTCAATTGCGCCGGTGTGCGTTGAGGCGGTGCTCGACGAACAGCGAATAGCGCGACATGCCAAAACAGAAGACGAAATAGATCATTCCGGTGAACGCGAAGCCGGTGAACAGGGTGTTCGGCACCGACCAGGCCGGATCGGAGAATGAGGCGCGCAGGCTGCCGAGCAGGTCGAACAGCGCGACGATCGAGACCAGCGTGGTGTCCTTGAACAGCGCGATGAAACTGTTGACAAGGCCGGGGATGACGTGGCGCAGCGCCTGCGGCAGCACGATCAGCGCGGTGGTCTTCCACCAGGACAGGCCGAGCGCGCTCGCCGCCTCGCCCTGCCCGCGCGGAATGGCCTGCAGGCCGCCCCTGACGACCTCGGCCTGATAGGCGCCGGCAAACAGCGCGGTCCCGATCACGGCCCGCAGCAACCCGTCCACGGTGACATTGCCCGGCAAAAACAGCGGCAGCATGTAGGTCGCAAAGAACAGCACCGTGATCAGCGGCACGCCACGCCAGAACTCGATGAAGGTGATGGAGAAGAGGCGGATCAGCGGGATCGTCGAGCGCCGTCCGAGCGCCAGCGCGATCCCGATCGGCATCGAGGCCACGATGCCGGTCACCGAGACCACGAGCGTCACCAGGAGGCCGCCCCATTGTCTCGTGTCGACGATCGGCAGCCCGCCGCGGTCGAGCCCCATGATCGCGATCACGATGGCGAGGCCGGCAAAGGTCAGGAGCGTCGCCACGAGCGAGCGAAAGCCGGTGCGGAGGCCGCCGGCGAGATAGATGACCAGAAGCGAGACGACCAGCGTGGTGATCGCAAAATCCACCCAGAGCGGACGCGACGCCTCCTGGATCTGGCCGTTCAGCGAGACCAGCGGGGAAACGACATACGCGGCCACCGTTCCGATAAAAGCGATCGCCTTGCCAAGGGCCCCCAGCAGCGGACCGATGATCGGGACAGATGCGCTTGCACGCATCAGCCCGTCACCGGCGCCGCCGATCGAGTCTGCAAGTGACGTCAGCATGGACGTGGTCCAGCTCACGCCGAAGCCGCGCAAGCCGCTGCCATAGAGCAGGAAGAACGCGACCACCGGAAAAGCCACGAAAAATAGGCCGGCATTGAGACCCTTTGCCGGCAGCCGTGGGACCAGCAACGGGATCAGCAGCACGACGCCAAGTGCGAATGTCAGGTTGACGCGCCAGCGCTGGGCCTCCGGATAGAAGCCGTAGATGTATTGCGTGAACTTGGCCTGGATCATCGGCCAGCAGGCGCCGACCGGATGGCCCACGGTCTCGGCAAGGCAGGCGTTGCGGTCGGCGCCGTGCCAGACCGCGTCGACCAGCAGGAAGCGCAGCGCCGGAATGACGGTGAACCAGATCAGCAGCGCGCCCACGACCGTGAGCAGGATATTGGTCGGCGAGTTGAACAGGCGCGTGCGCAGGAAGCCGACAAGACCTGTCGTTTTCACCGGTGCCGGCTTCTCGGGAACGAGCTCTTTGCGGACGAAGACCACGTCGCTCATGCGCCAAGCCTCATGTGCCAAGACTCATGTGCCAAGACTCCGGCCGAGCCGCCACCCGTAGAAACTCATGATCGCGCTGGTGACGAGCGAAAGCAGGAGATAGACGCCCATGGTCATGGCGAGAATTTCGATCGCCTGCCCGGTCTGGCTCAGCGCCGTGCCGGCAAACACCGAGACCAGATCCGGATAGCCGATCGACACCGCGAGCGAGGAGTTTTTGGTCAGGTTGAGATACTGGTTGGTCAAGGGCGGCAGGATGACCCTGAGCGCCTGCGGCACCACGATCAGGCGCAGCACCGTTCCGCGCGAAAGCCCGAGCGAGAGGCCGGCCTCCATCTGCCCCCTGTGCACGGACAGGATGCCCGCTCGCACGATCTCGGCGATGAAGGCGGCGGTATAGGTCGACAACGCCACCAGCAGCGCCACGAATTCGGGAATGACGCGCGTCCCGCCCGAGAAATTGAAGCCTTTGAGCACCGGCACTTCGAGGCCGAAAGGCGCGCCGAACAGCAGAGCAGAGACCAGCGGCAGGCCGATCACGAGGCCGATGACATAGGGCCAGATCGGAATGGCGCGGCCCCTTTCGAACAATTGCTGGCGCGCGTAATGACGCAGCACGAGCGCCGCCGCGATACCCACGACCAGCGCCATCGCGAACGGCATGAGCCCTGCTTCGGGAAGCGGTCTCGGTATGATCAGGCCGCGGTTGCTGAGATAGCTGCCGAACAGCGCGATGCTCTGCCGCGGACCGGGCAGCGCGCCGAGCACCGCGAGGTACCAGAACAGCAGCTGGAACAGCAGCGGCAGGTTGCGGATCAGTTCCACATAGGCGCCGGCGACCCGGGCCACCAGCCAGTTCGGCGACAGCCGGCCGAGCGCCACGAGGAAGCCGATCACGGTGGCAACGAAGATGCCGATGACCGACACCAGAATGGTGTTGAGCAGTCCGACCAGGAAGACCCAGGCGTAGCTGTCCGAGCCGGAATACGGCACCAGGCTCTGACTGACGTCAAAGCCCGCATTGTTGCGCAGGAAACCGAACCCGGAGACGATACGCTGCGTCTCCAGGTTGGTGCGTGCATTGGCCACGATCTCGTAGCCAATCCAGATCAGGATCGCGGCGAACAGCACCTGCAGGGCAAGACCGCCCCAGCCCGCGCGGCCGCCGAGCGCGCGTTTCAGCCGAAAGACGAACTGCGGCGGTGGCTGGCGGGGAGAGGTGGTCATCGCCTGGAGCCGCTGGGCGCGAGATCAGCGGATCGGCGGCGCGTACTGGATCCCGCCCTTGTTCCAGAGCTGGTTCAGCCCGCGCGCGATCTGCAGTTTGGAGCCCGCGCCGACATTGCGATCGAACGACTCGCCGTAATTGCCCACCGTCTTGATGATCCGGTAGAACCAGTCCTTGGTGAGGCCGAGCTGCTCGCCGAGATTGCCGTCGGTGCCGAAGGCGCGCTTCAGGTCGGGCTTGTCCGACTTCGCCATCTCGTCGACATTGCCCTGGGTCACGCCCATCTCCTCGGCATCGACCATCGCAAACAGCACCCACTTGACGATATCGAACCACTGGTCGTCGCCGTGGCGCACCATCGGCCCCAGCGGCTCCTTCGAGATCACTTCGGGCAGCACGACATGATCGGCCGGGTTGGCAAGCTTCAGCCGCTCGGCATAAAGCTGCGAGACGTCGGAGGTGAACACGTCGCAGCGGCCGGATTCATAAGCCTTGACGGTCTCGTCCTGGCCGGCGAAGGCGATTACCTCGTACTTCATGTTGTTGCCCTTGAAGTAGTCGGCGAGGTTCTGTTCGGTGGTGGTGCCGGTCTGGACGCAGACCGAGGCGCTGTTGAGCTCGAGCGCGGAGTTCACCTTCAGGGATTTCTTCACCAGAAAGCCCTGCCCGTCATAATAGGTGACGCCGGTGAAGTTCGCACCAAGGGAGGTGTCGCGCGACAGCGTCCAGGTCGTATTGCGCGACAGCACGTCGATCTCGCCCGATTGCAGCGCCGTAAAACGGTCCTTCGCCGACAGCGGCACGTACTTCACCTTGGTCGGATCGTTGAAGATGGCCGCGGCCAGCGCCCGGCAGACGTCGACGTCGAGGCCGGTCCAGTTGCCCTTGTCGTCGGGGTTCGAAAAGCCAGGCAAGCCCGTGCTCACGCCGCAGGACAGCTGTCCACGGTCCTTGACCGTCTTGAGCGTTTCCGCGGTCGCGGCTTGCGATGCAAAGCCGGCGGCTACGGCGAGAGTGAAAAACAGAGATACGCGTTTCATGGGCATGGCCTTTCGAGGGTCTGCTTTGGGATCGTCCTGGGAACGTTCATGCGTCGTTCCGCACACCGATGGGCCTGCCAACGATCCCTTCAGGTTGCGCAACGATTGCGCAACCCGCCAGCAATGGATCAGAGGTCGCGGCAAGCCCCTCAACAAGCGGCGACTGAAATAGTCAGCCGCATCACAGAACGACTGGCCGGCCGGGTCAAGGGGTTGACGGGGCTCTTCTGTGGCTTGTTATTAACGGACGCCCCCCGCCTGCCGCTTCTTGCGGCAACGACAAGCTATGAAAACGACAAACGCATGGATTCCTCTGACAATTCCGACGCGCCCGCCCCGCAAGGCGCCGAAACCCGCCTGGCGACCGCGGGCCGCGACACGAAGGCGCAGATGGGCTTTGTCAATCCGCCCGTCTTCCATGGATCCACCGTGCTCTACCCGACGGTCGAGGACCTCCATGCCCACCGTGGTCAATACCAGTACGGCCGCCATGGCACGCCGACCACCCGGGCGCTCCAGGACACGCTGATGGCGCTGGAAGGGCCGCAATGCGCCGGCGTCGGGCTCGCGCCATCGGGGCTGGCCGCGATTTCGACGGCGCTGCTCGCGGTCCTGAAGGCCGGCGATCACCTCCTGGTCGTGGATAGCGTCTACCGTCCGACCCGCAATTTCTGCAACGGCGTCCTGGCCCGCTATGGCGTCGAGGTCACCTATTTCGACCCGCTGGCGGGTACGGCCATCGAAAAGCTGTTCAGGCCGAACACGAGGGCGGTGCTGGCCGAGGCGCGGCGGTCGCACACGCCCACGGCGCGCTCATGATCGACGACAACACCTGGGCGACGCCGCTTTATCATCGCTCGCTCGAGCAGGGCGTCGACATCAGCCTGCAGGCCGCGACCAAATATATCGGCGGCCATTCCGACATCATGTTTGGAACCATTTCGGCCAACGCCGCCGCCTGGCCCATCATTACGGACAACATCCGCCTGCTCGGGGTCTGCGCCGGACCCGACGACGTCTTCCTGGCGCTGCGCGGCCTGCGCACGCTCGCAGTGCGGCTCGCGCAGCACCATCGGTCGGCCCTGGAGATCGCGCGCTGGCTGCAGGGCCGTCCCGAAGTCGCGCGGGTGCTGCACCCGGCGTTGGAGACCGATCCGGGGCACGCGATCTGGCAGCGCGATTTCACCGGCGCATCCGGCCTGTTCAGCCTCGTGCTGAAGCCGCGGCCGCAGGCGGCCGTCGATGCCATGCTCAACACCCTCAGACTGTTCGGCATGGGCTTTTCCTGGGGCGGCTTTGAAAGCCTGATCATTCCGTTCGACTGCTCGAGCTATCGGACCGCGACGACATGGAATCCCGGTGGGCCAACGCTCCGGCTGCACATCGGCCTCGAGAGTGTCGACGACCTCAAGGCCGATCTCGAGCGCGGCTTTGCCGCGCTGAACGCGCATTGACGCAACCCCACCTGCCCGTCCGCGGCGCACCGCTGCCGCGCGATTGCAGAACCATCGGCGAACAAAAGCATTGATCCGAGGTCGTTTGACGGTAACCTGACCGTTTGACCGGGATCGATCCAGAAGCGACGACGATGGGAAGCATGGTTCTTCTCGACTTGATGGGCGGCGTGGCGCTGCTGCTGTGGGGCCTGCACATGGTCCACAGCGGGATTCTGCGCGCGTTCGGGCCCGATCTGCGATTGCTGCTGGCAAAAGCCTTGACCAACCGCTTCAGCGCCTTCGCTGCCGGCATGGGGCTTACGGCGATCCTGCAGAGCAGCACCGCGACCGCCCTGATCACCGGTTCATTCGCGGCCGAAGGGCTGGTCGGCCTGGCCCCGGCGCTTGCCATCATGCTGGGCGCCAATGTCGGCACCACGCTGATCGTGCAGGTGCTGTCGTTCAACATCGCGGCCGTCGCCCCAGCCTTGTTCGTCCTCGGCCTTGTCGCATTCCGCAGCGGTTCCCGGTCCCGGATCAAGGATCTCGGCCGCGTCGCCATTGGCCTCGGGCTGATGCTGCTGTCGCTCCATATCCTCATCGACACGCTGGCGCCGGCGGAGAGCGCGCCGACCGTGCGGCTGTTCATGACCTCGGTCACCAGCGATCCCGTGCTCTGCGTGATCATTGCCGCGGGCATCACCTGGGCGGTGCATTCCAGCGTCGCCAGCGTCCTGCTGATCATGTCACTGGCTTACGCCCACTTCATTTCGCCGCTTGCGGCGCTCGCGCTGGTGCTCGGCGCCAACATCGGCAGCGCGATCAACCCGCTGGTCGAGGGCGCGCGGCGCGACAATCCGGCAAGCTATCGCCTGCCGCTCGGCAATCTCATCAACCGCCTGTTCGGGGTCCTGCTGGTGCTGCCGGTGCTGCGGCCGATCGCATCGAGCCTGCCGGAATGGCAGCCCGACCTCGCCAAGGCCACGGCCGAGTTCCACATCCTGTTCAACGTCGCGACCGCGGCCATCTTCATCGGTCTGCTCGACAGTCTTGCGAAACTGCTCGTGCGCCTGCTGCCCGATCGCGTGCGGGAGGACAATCCCGCGAGGCCCCGCTATCTCGACGACAGCGCGCTGGAGACGCCCTCGCTGGCGCTGGCCGACGCCGCGCGCGAAACCTTGCGCATGGGCGACATGGTGGAGACCATGCTGCGCAATGTGATGACGGCGACCATGACCAATGACCGCGCTCTGGTCGATCAAGTCTCGCGCATGGACAATGCCGTCGACGGCCTGGACGAGGCGATCAAGCTCTACGTTACCAAGCTCACGCGCGGCAGCCTCGACGAACGCGAAGGGCGCAGGGCGATGGAGATCGTGTCCTTCGCCATCAATCTCGAGCACATCGGCGATATCATCGACAAGAACCTGGCCGAGCTTGCCATCAAGAAGATCAAGCGCCGGTTCCAGTTCTCGAGCGAGGGCGCGGAAGAGTTGTCCGCCTTCCACAAGCGGATCGTGGAGCAGCTCCGGGCCGCGTTCGGCGTCTTCATGTCGGGCGATGTCCATGAAGCGCGACGCCTGCTCGCCGAAAAAGCGGCCTTGCGCAGCGCCGAGCTCGACGCAACCGAGCGTCACCTCGAGCGGCTGCGGGAGGGCCGCCCCGAGACGCTGGAGACGACCTCGCTGCATCTCGACGTGCTGCGCGACCTCCGCCGCATCCACTCGCATATCTGCTCGGTCGCCTATCCCGTGCTCGACGCCGCCGGCGAACTCGGCGCGCATCGCTTTAGCGAAGCCGAACTGGCCAGGCTGCCGCCCGCCTCCGCCGCCCAGCCGCTGCCGCGCTGATCGGCTCTATTGCTTGGCCGACGATTGCCAGCCGTTGATCATGATGAAATAGAGGTTGCGCAGATAGACGACGAGCCCGAGCGCCTGGCCGGCGATGAACACGGGGTCGCGGCGATAGAGCGCGTAGACCAGAAGCAGCGCGCCGCCGCCGACCGAGAAGAACCAGAACGCCACCGGAATGACGCTGGCGCGCGCACGCTCGGAGGCGATCCACTGCACCACGAAGCGCATCGTGAAGAACGCCTGCGCCACGAAGCCAAGCACGACCCAGGCGTCGAACTTCACGACGAAGACATCGTGCAGGTAGTTGATCAGGTCATTCATGCGAAAACACCTCGGTCACGGCCGGCGTCGGCTTCTTGCGGCGGATCAGCCACCACACGCCAAACAGGTCCAGGATTCCGATCCAGAGCCGGTCGAAGAAGCCATAGTTCGAGACGCCGGCGTGACGCGGCCGGTCGACCACGTCGACATAGGCGATTTCAAAACCCTCCCGGCGCATCAGCGCCGGCAGGAACCGATGCAGCCCGTCGAAATAGGGCATCGCCAAAAACACCTCGCGCCGAAAGGCTTTCAGCCCACAGCCGGTGTCGCGGGTACCATCGTGCAAGATCGCGCTGCGTACGGCGTTGGCGACGCGCGACTGCAGCTTCTTGAACCCGGTGTCCTTGCGGCCAACCCGTTGGCCGGCGATCAGCCCTGTGCGCACGCCCCCCTTTTCGAGGCTCGCGATCAGATCGGGCAGGAAGGCCGGATTGTTCTGGCCGTCGCCGTCGAGGGTGGCGACGATCGCGCCGCGCGCCGCCCGCACGCCGCTGCGCACCGCGGCCGACTGGCCGGTCGAGACGGCGTGGCGAAGCTGGCGCAGGTTGCTCCGCTCTTTCATGGCAGCGGTGAGCCGCTCGGCCGTCGCATCGGTCGAGCCGTCATTCACATAGATGATTTCATAGGCCCAGCGGCCGTCGAGGGCAGCGGCGATCTCCGCGATCAGGGGCGTGATATTGTCGGCTTCATTGCGGACGGGAACGACGATGGACACCGCGACCGCTTGATCAGGAGAAGGCAAATCGACGCTCATCTTTGGCAGTAAGCCTCAAAGGGATGGGTCCCGCGCCATCCGCGGGCCGCTTCTTACGGAGCCAATGAAGTGCCGGCAACCCCTTTTCAGCCAGTTTGCGCGCGATCTTGTCCTTGTGCTCTATCCTATTGTTTACAAAAGATGTTTCAGCGTTCTCCACACCTTGCGTTGAGCTTGAGCGACGCGGCCATCGTGCGCGACGCAGGATGCCCGGTCAGGCGGCGCGTACGATGCCAAGGAACCTGCCGACCTCGGTTTTGAGACGGGTGCTTTCGTTCGAGAGCGACTGAGCCGCCGACAGCACCTGCGAGGACGCCGATCCGGTTTCGCTTGCCCCGCGTTGCACGTCGACGATGTTCGAGCTGACTTCCTCGGTGCCCCGCGACGCCTGCTGGATGTTGCGGGAAATCTCCTGGGTGGCAGCTCCCTGCTCTTCGACGGCAGCGGCGATGGTCGAAGAGATTTCCGACAGCTGCGCGATGGTGGTGCTGATCTCCTGGATCGCGGTTACCGAATCCTCGGTCGCCGCCTGAATGGAGGAGATCTGCTGGCCGATTTCGCCGGTCGCCTTGGCGGTCTGCTCGGCGAGGGCCTTGACCTCGGAGGCAACCACCGCAAAGCCGCGTCCGGCTTCTCCGGCGCGAGCCGCCTCGATCGTGGCGTTCAAGGCCAGAAGATTGGTCTGTCCGGCAATGGTATTGATCAGCTCGACGACGTCGCCGATGCGTGCCGCGGCCTTCGACAACTCGGTGACGCGCGCGTTGGTCGTGCGGGCCTGTTCAACAGCACCGTTGGCGACCCTTGCCGATTCCTGAACCTGACGGCTGATCTCGTTGACGGAGGAACTCAGCTCCTCGGTGGCGGACGCGACGGATTGCACGTTGGTCGAGGCTTCCTCGGAGGCGGCAGCGACCGCGGTTGCCAGTTGCTGGGAACGGGTTGCTGTCGATGACAGCGTGGAGGCCGACGACTCCAGCTCATTCGACGCTGTCGAGACGGTCTCGATGATGCCGCCGACGGCGCTCTCGAATTCGTTGGCGAGCCGTGCCATGTCGGACCTGCGCCGGACCGTAGCCTGCTGCTCGACGGCCTTCACCTCCTCCGTGTTGAACCGGACAATCGCCTGCACGGTCTGCATGTTGCGCAGCGCCTCGCCAAGTTCATCGTCGCGCTCGACCGGAATGCGATTGTCGAGCTTGCCCCCCGTGATGTTGAGCATGGCATCGTTCAGGACGTTCAGCGGCCGCAGCACGCTACGGATGGTCTGGATTCCGATGAAGCCGCCGAACAACAGGCCGGCCAGCAGCACGACGGAAGCGACGACGATCGCGACAACGTACTGACTGACGGCCGCATCGAACTCGAATTGGGCCTCCTTGACCTGGATCCCGACGAGCTTGTCGAGATCCTGCTTGGCGGATGCGAACAGTTCGCCCGCCTTGCCGGCCAGCAGCAGACTGGCGTCATCGAACTTGCGTTCGCCAAGCAGTGCTAGTGCTGGCTTGACCGCGTTATCAACATAGTTCTTGCGCTTTGATGCGAAGCTGTCGGCGGCGGTCTTTTCCTCCGGCGTGAGATAGGTGCCCATGTAGCCGGCCCACACCGTGGAGATTCTTTCGATGTTCGCAGCGACCTTGGCTGCGACGTCGCCGACCGGCTTGCCGGCGCGGCCGTTGGCGGCCGCCTCATATTGGATCATCGTGTTCTGCAGCATGCGATCATTGATTTCGAGCAGCTGGGACAGCGGCACCGTGCGGTCTTCGTAGATCGATTTCATCCGCATGTTGCTGGCGCGGGTCGACAGGATGCCGGTGAGCGCCGCGATCAGCATGAACAGGCCGAGCGCGCACACCAACGTGGTGAGGCGCGCCTTCAGCGTGCCGGTGAAGAATGATAGACGGTCGAAGATCGACCGGCGCCGGATGATGCCGGCGCTGATCCTGTAGTCCTGCGCCTTATTGTCGCGCAGCAGCTTGTAGACCTTCTCGGCTTCCGCGCGCTGGTCGGCAGGAAGCTTGGTGCGGATCGAGGTATAGCCCGTGATCTGGCCGTTCTCGCGGGTCGGCGAAGCGGTTGCCAGCACCCAATAGAAGTCTCCGTTCTTGCGGCGGTTCTTGACCGCGCCGGCCCATGGCTTGCCCGCCTTCAGCGTCTCCCAGAGATTTGCGAAGGCCTCCGGCGGCATGTCCGGATGGCGGATGATGTTGTGCGGCTGCCCGATCAGCTCGGCCTCGGTGAAGCCTGAGGCGGCAACAAACGCAGCGTTGAAATAGGTCAGCTTGCCCTTCAGATCCGTCTTGGAGACAATGATGGTGTCGTCCGTGATGGGATGTTCGACGGTCGTCACGGGAAGATTGGTGCGCATTCTGGGAGCTCCCGGAATTGTAAAATTCCGGTGGCTGCTTAATTCGCAGTCACCGCTGACCTTGAATTTATTAGTGAATATTTCCAGATTGCTTAATAATTGAGCACCGTGGAAATACGGTCCACTGCTTGGACGCCGCGATCGCGCACGCGCATCTAGCGCGGGACGATCGCACCCTTGCGACCGACGGTGAAGGCGATCCGCCGCACGGCAAACCAGTATTGTACCGTTGCTGCGCCAAAAATCCCGATCACGGCACCGCCGACGACGTCGCTCGGATGGTGCGCCAGCAGCACGAGCCGCGTCAGCGCGATGACCACGGCATAGGCGAGTGCGTACCAGCGCGCCCGCGGCCAGATCGCGGCCACGCCGAAGGCCAGCGCAAAAGCGGTGACGGCGTGCGACGAGGGAAAGCTGAAATAGGCCTCGGTGCCGTTGAACGGAGCGAAATTGAACGGATTGGCCTTGCCGCCGACAAAAGGCCGGCCGCGGCCAATGACCCATTTGAGGATCTCCGTCACCAGCACCGAGCTGGAGACGGCCAGCAGGAGATACTCGACGCGAGCGCCGAAACGCAGCAGCACGGCACGCGCGCGAGCGCGCGCTTCCGGCAGCACGACCGCGATCGCGAGCAGGGTCACGGCAAGCACCGAGATCACATAGGCGTCCCTGCCGAAATCGGTCAGGATCCGCAACGGCCAGAGGCTGGGCGTGCCGCGCCGCGGCATGAGGCCGATCTCGGTCGCATCGAAGCCGATCATCAGGATGATGACAAGCACCGCGCCGATCGCACTCAGCCGCCCCATCTGCCGCATCAGGTGCTGTGCAGCCAGGGCACGATCCGGTTGCAACGGAGGTCCCACCAGTTGCTCGAAGGAGACCAGGACGAGG
>Ga0335069_10013453_pt1 | contig 11485 bp, 12 predicted proteins | sample Lox_Sample_11_FD_206714 | JGI IMG/M metagenome (GOLD analysis project Ga0335069, IMG submission 206714) | Soil microbial communities from Loxahatchee National Wildlife Refuge, Florida, United States - Lox_Sample_1.1 | ecosystem: Environmental > Terrestrial > Soil > Wetlands | place: USA... | reverse complement strand
TCGAACGGCGGCATCATGACCCCCGAATACATCACGCGTCGCCCGGTCACGGTGTTGAGTTCCGGCCCGACCGGGGGCGTCATCGCCGCTTGTCACGTTGCAGCGACAGCCCACGTGGAGAACTTCATCTGCGCCGACATGGGCGGGACGAGTTACGATGTCTGCTTGATCCGCGGCGGTCAGCCCGAGATCAAATCGGGCTGGAACTGGCACCACCGCTACCTCGTCGGCTTACCGATGGTTGACGTGCAATCGATCGGAGCCGGTGGCGGCTCGATCGCCTCGGTGGTCGCGGGCTCATTGCAAGTTGGCCCCAAGAGCGCCGGCGCCGAGCCGGGGCCGATCTGCTACGACCGCGGCGGCAGGTTGCCGACCGTGAGCGACGCGAACTTTCTGCTCGGGTATCTCAACGCCGACGATTTCTGCGGCGGCACGATGCGGCTCACGAGCGACGGCGTGCGCGAGGCGATCGCGGAGCAGATCGGCAAGCCGTTGGGGCTCGATCCGATCGCCGCCGCGCATGGCATCTATCGTTTGGTGAACGCCAACATGGCCAACGCGATCCGGCGCATCTCCGCGACCCGCGGCGTCGATCCCCGCGGTCTGACCATGGTGGTCTACGGCGGCAACGGCCCAGTGCACGCGACGGCGCAAGCGGAAGAACTCGGCATCAAGGCCGTGCTAGTGCCGAAGACATCGCCCGCGTTTTCGGCGCTTGGCTTGCTGCTCAGCGATCACGTCGTCGACGAGCTGCGGGCCTACATCACACCGGTGGGCCGTGCGGAAGTCGATCGCATCAGCCAGCTGTTCACCGAGATGGAGACCGCCGCACGCACGGTGCTCGCTGCGCGGCACGGTGGCCGCGCGCGCATCGAGCTGCGCCGATTTGCGAATCTCTGCTATCCAGGCCAGACCTTCGACATCGCGGTACCGATCGCATCGCGCAACGGCCATCTGAGCGCGCGCGACCTCAGCGCGACCGTGGAGCGCTTCCATACATTGCACGAAGAACTGCACACCTACGCCTCGCGCGACGAAGAACCGATTCTACGCAGCGTCCGTCTCACGGCCGTCGGCGTCACCGACAAGCCTGCGATTCCGACGATCGCCCGCTCGTCACAGCGTCCAGCCGTCAAAGGCCGTCGCAAAGCGTTCTTCGGCGGTCGCTTCATCGTCACACCGGTCTACAACGGTCCGCTACTTCGCGCCGGCCACCGCATCAAAGGCCCGGCGATCATCGAAGAACCGTTCACCACGATCGTCCTTCATCCGAAGCAAGCAGCGACATTGGATCGGCACGGGAACTATCGGATCGAACTGTGAAGGAGTAGGAAGTCCAAGACTCCGCAGCAAGGTATATGCTGACTATTGCTGATATTCTGAACAGCGCTGCTCAGCTAGCACAATTGATAGGGGGAGTGCTTGCCTTAGGCGGTGTTCTGATGGAACGCGCGAGGGACGTTTATGGTCACGAGGTCTCCACACAGCTGAGTTTCTGGGGAGACTCAAGTGCGGTGTTTGTCGGTGGGCTATTGGTGGCGCGGAGGCGTACTCGGGAAAAGTGGCTCGTCTACCTAGGTGCGTCGTCCCTAGTGTTGGGCACAGGCGTGCAGGCGACTCTCGCGCTCTTTGCACCCTACATACCAGCATTCGGGCGATCCTGGCTCATCGGTGGCTAGCTCGTGGTCACCGTGGCTCTGGGTGGGGGTTGGATTGTTGCGTCTTGGATCTCTCGTCGTGAGTACCGGCGGTTGCTTCGAACCGAGGCTGACAGACTTAGCTGGTGGGACATCAATCATTTCGATAAGAATTGGACCGCACAAAAGCTCGACGCGATTGCGGCTTCTGCAGGTCTGACCTTTCCAGAAGGTCTAGCTGAGAAGGATAAATTCGAATCGCTACAGCAACACCTTGCCGGTTGAGAGGCTTGGCAGAGCCGGCGGACAGTGCCGGCCGCTTGGCCGCATAGCTCGCCGAGGGTCGCGACCCTGGTTGGTCTCCAACAATCCTACCGCGGCGCGGGCTACGGACAACCTCGTCACACGTCGTTGGGAAACTGCGGTGCGCCCATGCCGCCGATCTGCGATCCGAATAGTTGACCCGATTGTTCACAGGCGGTACAGCGCGGACTCACCATTCGTTTACCTATGGTCGACTTCGATCTCTCCGATGAACAGCGCGCTCGCCAGACGGCGGCGCGCGAATTTGCGGTCCGACACATCACGCCGGTCGCGAGCGCGATCGATCAGGGTCATGACGTGCCATGGAACGTCGTCGAAGCCGGCGTGCGAGCCGGCTGGACGACGATGCTGGTTCCCGCACGCTACGGCGGCGGCGGATTCGACAATCTCTCGGCCGGGCTCGTGCTCGAGGAACTCGGCGCCGCATGTTCGGGCATCGCGACGCTCTTCGGCGCATCGATCCTGGGAACCGGACCGATCGTCTTGCTGGGCAGCGAAGAGCAGAAGCAACGGCTGCTCGGCCGCATCGCCGCCGATTCGACCGGCCGTTTCCTCTGTGCGTTCGCGGTCACGGAAGCATCGGCCGGCTCGGCGTCCGCGTCGGGCGATCCCCACTTCGGCGTGCAGAGCAAGGCCGTTCGGCGCGGCGATGACTACGTGCTGAACGGCAGCAAGCGGTTTATCTCCAACGGCAGCGTCGCGCGACTCTATTCGGTGCTTGCGCGAACCCATCCGACCAAACCGGCAATGGGTGGTCTGTCCTTCTTCGCCGTCGACGCCGATGCCGGCGTCGCGGTCGGCACGATCGAAGATAAGATGGGACAGCGCGCCTGTCCCACCGCGGAGCTGCACTTCGACGACGTGATCGTGCCAGCGGAGAACCTTCTCGGCCGCGAAGGGCTCGGCTCGATCGGTTTGATGCAAACGATCTCATTCTCGACGCCGCTGGTCGCCGCGGTGTGCCTCGGCGTCGCACGGGCAGCGCTCGACTTGGCGCTCGCCCACGCGCGCAGCACGGCCCCGCCGTTGACCGAAGAGCAAGCCACGGCGATGCGCTTGTTCGACATGGCGGCGGCGATCGAAGCGGCGCGAACGTTGGTGTGGCGCGTGCTCTGGGGCAACGACCAACGCATGGATCGCGAGACCGGCCGGTTGCGCGGGACGCCGAACCTGAAACTCGCGGCGATGGCAAAAGTGTTGGCGTCGGAGACCTGCGTCCGGGTCGCGCACGACGCGATTGAAATCATCGGACCCAGCGCGCTGGTCGAGAATCATCCAGCCGGCAAACTCCTGCGCGATGCGCGGCTCATGCCGATCTACGAAGGCACCAACCAGATCCACCGCATCGCGACCGCACGGCTCCTGTAGGCCTCAACGGTGTGCCTTGCGGTGAGCCGCGTGCCGCGTCCGTTGATGCACCGGCTTCAACGCGCAGGTCAACACCGGCGGTAGGAGAAAGCCGGGCAGCCGGTAGATACGCCGCTGCCGCTCGACGCGAAACCCGGCCGTCTCGACGCGCGCCCGCATGTCGCGCGTCGTCGGCCAATAGAACGGCTCGCCGGCGACGCGCGAGCCGTAGTACATCAGATCGCTGACAACCGTTGCCGGCGTGTTCACCAAGGCGACCAGCAAGCGACCACCGGGCGCGAGCACGCGAAAGCACTCCGCGAGCGCGGCCGCTGGATCGGGAAACCAATGAAATGCCTCGGTCGACACGATCGCGTCGAACGCGTCGTCGCAGAACGGCAGGCGGCCGGCATCGCCGCACACCCAGCGCGCCCGGCGCGTGCGTGCGCGGGCGTGTCGCAGCATGCCGACCGAGAAGTCACAACCGACGATGCGCACATCCGGCAGTTCGTCGGTGAGACGCAAGGCGAGCTGTCCGGTACCACAGCCGAGATCGAGCACGCGGCGCGGCAGATGTCCGTGCAGGACGCGCAACACGGCATTGTGTACCGGACGATAGGTGGCGATCTGCACGACCGGAAAGTCATAGATGCGCGACCACGCGTCGAAGAACCAGCGCTTCGGGCCGGTGGTGGTCATCGCTCCGCCGCCGAAGTCGAATTGGCTACGGAGTCTCCCGCGGCCTTTTGCGCTGGAACGCGTCGATCGCAGCCCGATTCTCGGGTGAGCCGAGTCGGGTTGCCTGCAACGCATCTTCACGCTCGCGGGCGGCCCGCAACGCGTCGACGTAGCCGGCGCGCAGCAGCCACTTAATCTGGCGCAGCACCACCAGGGGCTGCGCCGCGATCTCGCGCGCCTTGGCCATCGCGGTCGCCATCAATTCGTGATCCGGCACGGCGCAGGCGGCGAGTCCGAGAGCGACGGCGTCGCTCGACGTCATCCAACGCGCCGACAGCAGCACGTCGGCCGCGCGTTGGGCGCCCATGACCATCGGCAACAGCAGACTGCTGCCCGCTTCGCACACCAAGCCCAGTGCGGCGAACGGCGCCCGCAAACGCGCACCGGCGGCGACGTACACGAGGTCGCAATGCGGCAGCATGGTTACGCCGATGCCGACCGCGACGCCGTTGACGGCCGCGATCAACGGCTTATCGAAACGCATCAACTGATTGACGAACGGCGTGAACGCGCTGCCGCTGCCCATCTCGTTGATGTCTTGCCCGGCTGAAAACGCGCCGCCGGCGCCGGTGATCACCACCACATGCACGCGATCACTGTCCGCCGCGCGCGCCAGCGCCGCACTGAGGTCGTTGTACTGCTGGTCGTTGAACGCGTTGCGTTGCTTGGGACGGTTGAGCGTCAGAACGACGATGTCGTCCTGGAAATCTTCCAACACCGTGGACTGCTTCATGTCGCCGCTCTCGTCTGTACCCACTCAGGATGGCCCGACCACGTCCACGCCACCGTGGTCCGGCTGACGCCCATCATCATGCCGCCCAGCGCCTTCGGATGAATGAAGAGCGAGTTGGTCTCGTCGGGCGCGCCGGTCCAATCGCGTGCCGCGTGCTCCCGCAGTCGCGCAATGATCGGAGCGAGGTCATCCGCCTCGGCAAAGCACATGTACAAACACGGCCCGCGCTTGGCGAAGAATCGAGCCATCGTTTTGGTGGGATCGTTCGGTGTCACGATCTCGATGCGATCGAGTTGGCCAGACCGGAAGAGCGTAAGGGTGCCTTCGTAGCCAAATTGCTCCGACCGGATCGGAACGAAATGCGATGGGTCGAGCGCAAAGCGTGCTGCCGTTTGCGAGCTCGCCGCGCGGAAATCGGGCACGAGCAACGTGGCTTCATACAGGCGCGTGACGAGTCCGATCGCCGACGGATGGGCATTGGCCGAGATCACCGCGCGCAGTCCGGTGTCATCCGGCGCGAGAAACAATTGGCCGCCTTCGTCGCTGACGGTTGCGCCCGACGTTTGGAGATGCGCTTTCAGAGCCGCGACATCGGCGGTGGCCAAACCGGCAGCGAACATCCCTCCTCCGGTTTGCGACAGAAAATCCGCCGTGATGCCGGCGCCGTCGGGTTCGAGCAGTTCCAGTTCACTGCGGCCGAGCCGCAGCACCGTGCGATGGGCAGCCAGAGATCGCACGCGATCGTCGCGAACGACTTCGGTAGCCAGCAACCGCTGATACGCACCGGCAACCTCGCGCCGGTTGGCGACGACGAGTTGCACGCGATCGACGTGGGTGAGCATGGCTCCCACCCTTGGCATCAGCCGCCGTAGAAGGTCTTTTCTCCCAGATCTTTCAGCCAAAGCGTCGCCTCGTCAGCGCGTCCGGCCGGTTGTTGTGCGACGCCCGCGTCGACGACTTCACCGACCATGATCGCGTGATCGCCGCGTTCCACCGTATCGACCAGCCGGCATTCAACGAAAGCCGGCGTGGTCTCCAGCACCGGTGCGCCCGTAGTGCCGCGACGGAATCGTTGGCCCGCCACGCTACCTCCCTCCGGCGTCACCGACTTGAAGAACGCGAATGCGAGTTGCTGCTGGCCCTTGCCGAGCACGTTGAGCGCGAACGCCTTTGACTCTTTGATCACCGGGAACGCATTCGAATCTGTTTTGACGCCAACCACCACCAGCGGCGGCTCGAACGACGCTTGGGTCACCCAATTCACGGTGGCGGCGGCAAAGCGGCCATCGGACGCTTCCGCTGTGAGTACATAAAGCCCGTACGGAATCATGCGCAAAGCGGTTTTCTTGTGTGCCGGATCCATCAACAACCTCCTGAGCGAATTGCCCATCACGCTTAGCGCTAGTCGCGTGGGCTGCACAAGAGGGGGCGCCGCGCGCTAGCCGCCGATGGCGGCCATCGAACGCCGGTCCGTGCTCGGCTGGTCGAGCGAGATGGTGGGGTAGCTGCCGTGGAGGGGACGGCCATCCACGGCAGCGGAGAATCGCTGAGTGAGTGCCTCGGAATCGAGACGAGGACGAAGGGCACTGCGGAGATCGACTTCGCCCTCGCTGGTGAGGCAGGGACGCAGCTTGCCGTCTGCCGTCAGACGCAAGCGGTTGCAGAGGTCGCAAAAGCGGCAGCTGACGGGGCTGATGACGCCGACGTCGCCGCCGCTACGGAGCGCGTAGTAAGTTGCGGTATCGCCCGGCCGGCGTTGCGGTGGCGCGGGTGCGAGATACGCGCCGATCCGGTTGAGAATTTCGCTGCGCGGCACGTACGACGACGCCCACCGCTGGCCAACGCCGAGCGGCATGTACTCGATGAAGCGCGCTTGCGCGCCGTGCGCCGTGGCGAAATCGAGCAACGCCGGCAGCTCGTCGTCGTTGACGCCGCGCATGACCACGACGTTCAGCTTGATCGGGTGTAGCCCGGCGGCGCGCGCCGTCGCGATGCCGTCGATCACACGCGGAAGATCGTTGCGCCCGCTGATGCCGCGAAACACGGCGGGCCGCAGCGAGTCGAGACTGACGTTCACTCGCATCAGCCCGGCGGCGCGGAGATCGGCGGCATAGTCCGCGAGCAGCGTGCCGTTGGTCGATAACGCAAGATCGTCGATGCCGTCGATCGTGCGCAACCCACGGACGAACTCGATGACGCCGGGCCGCACCAGCGGTTCGCCGCCGGTGATGCGGATCTTGCGAATGCCGAGACCCACTCCGACCCGCACCACCCCAGCGAGCTCATCAAGGGTCAATTGCTCACGACAGTGGGCGGCGTGGGCGCGAGGGAGGCAGTAAAAGCAACGGAGGTTGCAACGGTCCGTAATCGACACGCGCAAGTAACTCACGGCGCGCCCGTAACGATCTTTCAAGTGCGGAATGTGGAATGCGGAGTGCGGAGTTTCGGACGCAGAACGCGGAGTTTCGAGTGCGGAATGTGGAGTGCGGAATGCGGAATGCGGAGTTGTCTCCTTTCCGAGATTCCGCACTCCGCATTCCGCACTCCGCATTGGACTCACTCGTCGGTTGCGACCGATGCGGCGTACGCTCGGTCGGCCTGGCAGAAGGCCACGGCGAAGCGAACCAACGCGGGGAAGAACGGTACCGTCGTCTGCTTCGCCAACCGGGCTTCGAGCTTGGGCAGCCACTTGCACAAGTGGCGGGCGAGGAAATCGCGTTCGGCCCGCAGCAGCGAATTGGGATCGCCGCCGTGTTGGCGGACTTCGGCTTCGCGGAAGGTCAGGTAGTGCACGAACTCCAACTCGGTGGTGACGTGATCGGGCAGCTCACGCAGCTCCGGCGACAGGCGAAGCTGAAAGAAGTTGTAGAAGCGCGTGGCATCTTCCATCACCTTCATGCGGTCGCCGATGTATTCGCCGCCGTAGAGCGGACACGGCGGGCCGGCGGCGCCGACGTCGAACAATCGAATGTACTCGGATTGGAACTCGTCGTACGACCCCCCACCCGCGCCCAACTCGAGCGTGGCGGCGCTGGCGATGTCGTACGGCAGCCGCAGGCTGACCTGCGCAACGGTCGACGCGAACGAGCCGTCGCACACCGCCTCGTACAATGCCTCGTCCGGAAAGCTGAACGCGATGGCGAGCAGTTGATAGAGGCGCGAGCGACTCGCAGCAATCTGTTCGACTTCGTCGTGGAGGCTGACGAGTTCCATCTTTACACCTTGCGCGGTTCGAGCGTCGCCGGGTCGGTGGTGAAAGGTCCGAACAGGCTCTTCCACTCGTAGACAATCAACGTGTCGAGGATCTCCGACTTCCCGCCCGCCTTGGTCTTCGTCATCTCCTCCTTCAAGGTCGCCAGCGCGGTCTCGACGTCCGGCCCGAACAAGTACTTCAGGTATTCGGTCGGGATGCGCGGCTTCGACTCGTCGATGTTGCCGTCGGCGTCGAAGCGCGGCGGCGAGATCGGCGGCACATAGTAAATGTTCGGCTGCGTGCCGTATTCGGCGTGCAACGGCAGCGCGACCTTCCACTTTTTGACTAGCTTGAAGATCGGGCCGTTCTCGTCATCGAGGTAGCCGACGAAGCGCAAGCGCCCGGGGCATTGCCGCGCGCACGCCGGCGCGACGCCCTTCTCGACGCGCGGGTAGCAGAAGATGCATTTCTGCGACAGCAGGCGCGTGTGGTTGAAATAGATCTTCTTGTACGGGCAGGCCTCCATGCAGAAGCGATAGCCTTTGCAGCGTTCTTCGCTGATCACGACGATGCCGTCTTCCTCGCGCTTGTAGATCGCATTGCGCGGGCACGCTTCGAGGCAGGCGGGATGCGTGCAGTGATTGCAGATGCGCGGCAGGTAGAAATAGAAACTGTTCGGGTATTGGCCGCCGCCTTGATCCTCGTCCCAGTTCGGTCCCCAATCGGGATCGCCGGACGGCTGCAGGTGCACGCTGTTGCCTTTGCCGCCGTAGAAGACCTCGTCATAGTTGAAGTCCCAGGCCTCGCCGAAGTCGCGACGGCTCGGCAGCTTGCCGGCTTGCGGTTCTTCGTCACGGAAGCCGCCGCCCATCTGCTCCCAATCCTTCGGGGTGCCCTTGCCAGGTTGCGTGTTGACGGTGGCCCACCACATGTATTCCATGCCTTCGTCGCGGGTCCACAACGTCTTGCACGCGACCACGCACGTCTGGCAGCCGAGACATTTGTTGAGATCGAAGACCATCGCCAGTTGTCGTTTGGATTGGCGCAGCCGCGCTTTCTCGCTTTTGGCTTCGGAGGCGAGTTGTTGCTGGCGTTGACTGAGTTCGGCCATGATGGATCTCCTCTCAGGCTTCGAGCGCCAGCTCGCGCCACTCCTTGGAGAAAGACTTGACCCCGGCGCGTTCGCCGTTGCTACCTTCCCAGACTGCGAAGCCGATTTTTACGCTGCTGCCGGGAGCGAGTTGCGTCGTTTCGTCCTTTAGATCCGGCACTGCGAGCGGGCGCGTGAACACGACGGCCCACGCTCCTTGACCCCACATCGACTTGGCTTGAATCGGGCACTTCTTGGAGAACTGCGTCGAGCCCAGTCCCCGCGCGATGGTGTTGCGCGGCGCGTCGGAAAAGTCGGCACGCCAGAACCAGGCGTTGACCGGGGCGTCCTTGCTGCCCATTTCGTCGATCGGCGGATCCCCGCCGTTCAATGGCATGAGGATGCCGCAGCCGTCGGGAAACATGTTGTTGTCGGTGATCTCGACGTTCTTGTTCTCGTCCTCCCAGGTCAAGCGGAAGAACACGTCGGTGCCGTTGTGCGCCACTTGCACCATCAAATTCTTCACCTTGCCGATCTGTTTCTCGTTGCGGCTGGCTTTGATGTACTCGGACGGTTGGTTGGCCAGCGGCGTCGCGTCCATCTTGAGCGATTCGCCCGGCACGCTGTTCCATTCCGAAGCAGCCGGATCGAGCATGCGATCTCGGGAGGCCGTGAGTTTCTTGCATTGCATGGTGAATCTCCTTCCCGATCAGAGATGCGATTGCGCCGGCGTCGCCGCTTTGAAGCGGGCAATCAGCGCCGCCACGCCAACCTCGGTGAGATGGGCGGTGACCAACACCGCCGCCGCGTAGGTCAGCCAATCGTGGATCGACCGCGACGCATCGACCAGCGACTCTGGAACGGCGCGATGCTTCCACAGCACCAGCCCCGTCGCCGTGAACAGCACGGTCATCAGAATAGTCAGCGCGACGTGCCCGCCCTGCCACCACGATCGCCGCGTGCGTGCGGCAGGGGCAAGCAACACATTGCGGGCGCCGAACATCGCGATCACGGCGACCGGCAGCGCCGCGAAGGCGACGCCGCCCCAGCGATGCGTCTGCCGAATCACCAGCGAGTACCCGCCGGTGACGGCGACCCGCAATCCCGGTACGAACAGCAAGACGCCCGAAACGAAGACCGCGATGAACGTCAACAGGTGAACGGTGTGGAGCAGCGGGCGAGCGATGCCGGGGTTCATGGATGCGCGCTCATGCAATCGCGACCTTGGCCGCGGCCACGGTCGGCTCGTGGCCGATGCCCAGACATCGAGCAACCACTTCGACGACGTGTTCCTTGACCCGTTCGACAATCGTCGGGTTGCCTGGATCGCCACACCACGCCGGCGCCAGCACCGGCGCGGAGGTGAAGAAGAAGGCCACCATCCCGACGACGCCCAGCGTCAGCGCCACGGGATCGATCGGCGCAAATTCCTTGATTCGTTGTCCCTCGCTGACGAACGCCACCACCGCGCTCAGAACGCGGTGCGCGTCCGGCGGCTGATGATAGCTGGCGGGCGCGTCGCCGAGCGATTGGCGCAACAGGATTTTGGTGCGATCGGGGTGCTGTGCAACCATCTCGACGTACGCTTCGAGCAACTGGCGGATCTTCTCCGACGGCGAGCCGCCTCCGTCCAAGACCTGCCGTACGGTTTGCTCGGTCTCGTCGAGTCCTTCATCGAGTACCGCGCGATAGAGATCGTCCTTGCTGGGAAAGTAGTGAAAGAGGGACGCCTTCTGGATGCCCACACGCTCGGCAATGCGGTGCAACCGGGTGCCGTGATAGCCGCACTCGGCGAGCGAGGATTCCGCAACCTCCAAAATACGCTCACGGGTTCCGCGTTCGGCGGACGTTCGCATGGCGCGAATCTACCGAACGGTCGGACGGTTGGTATGACAAAGGTCACCAAGTCACATGACCTCGCCGTTGCTTCGCGAGTTGGACCGCGGTGACCGCATACGTCAGCAGCAATCCGTATGTTCCGAGCGACAGCAGTGACGGGTAACTTGCAAGTCGGTGCCACCACAGCCCCTGTGCGCAGATCAGTGCAAAGGCAACCACCAACATGCTGCGAGCGACTAGTTTGGGGCTCGCCTGCCACGCCAAGATGATGGCTGGCACCGACATCGTCGCGTGGTGGTACCAGCCGAGCGGCACAACCAAATTCGTCGTCACCAGAACCAAACCGGTCTCCAGCCTGAAGGTAGCGGTGTCCGCTCGCCGCGCGGGCGAAGTCAGGCTCGCGACGCCCAGACACAGCGCCGCACTGGAACCGAGCCACAATGCGCGCGCGAGGTTCGGCTCACCGGCCAGTAGTCGAGCGAAGCACCCGAGCAAGGATTGATTTGGCGGATAGGTGACCGGCGCACTGCCCAATCGTTGCCAACTCGTCTGCAGCGCGTACACCACGTAGTCGATCACACTGT